>ERZ1643247.203-NODE-203-length-78992-cov-6.595044_pt1 | contig 78992 bp, 78 predicted proteins | sample MGYA00579264_ERZ1643247 | MGnify/ENA primary metagenome ERZ1643247 (study PRJEB29033, sample SAMEA4952262) | chicken gut metagenome | biome: Broiler Chicken; feature: Gastrointestinal Tract; material: Caecum | place: Ireland | collected 2018 | study: Broiler... | reverse complement strand
AAGCGGTTAAGACGCCGCCCTCTCACGGCGGAAACAGGGGTTCGATTCCCCTATGGACTACTTCAATAGAGACGTTTAGAACTTGTATAAGTTTTAAACGTCTTTGTGCTATAATAAACAGAAACAGGAAAATGAGGGAAGAATTATGGATTTTTTTGAACAATTAAAGAAAAATGTAGTCCAGGCGGGGCAGACAGTGGCAGACAAAGCAAAGAAAACGACGGATATTCTGAAATTGAAAGAACAGATTCGACAGGACAAAAGAGAAATCCGGGATATCACTTACAGGATTGGAAAGACTTATATTAAACTTCATCAAAATGACTATGAAGAAGAATATGAAAAATATTTTCAGTCATTAAAAACAGTAAAAGAAGCTCTGGCCGAAAAAGAGCAGGATCTGCAGAAAATGTATGACAAAGTTCGCTGCACAGAATGTGGTGCGGAAATGTCTTCATCGGATGATTACTGTCCGAAATGTGGTACAGCCGCTGCATTTGATGCGGAGTTAAAAGAAGAAAAAATAATCGATTTCAAGGATGATGACGACCATTTTGGCGATAGCGATATTGCCCGGGAAGAGTAATGGTCGTTGCCCTGATGAAGCTGTTGCAAAAAACGTATGCTGCATTGATATTCTGTATATTTTGCCACGAATATATGATACCTGTGCGGACAGAACGTTTTGCAGCAGCTTTTTCTTTTGCACGAATAGTATTTTGAGGAAACGGAGAGCAGAAGGGGTAAAATGGAACGTTTGATATACCATGTGGACGTCAACAGCGCTTATCTTAGTTGGGAAGCTACAGAACAGTTAAAAAACGGAGCCGAGATTGATATCAGAGATATTCCTGCCATCATCGGCGGCGATACGGCAAGGCGAAAAGGTGTCGTGCTGGCAAAGTCCATTCCGGCGAAAGCCTATGGAATCCGGACCGGTGAGCCGGTGACTGACGCTCTGAAAAAATGTCCGGAATTGAAAAGTTTTTCGCCTGATTTCAAACTATATAAAAAATATTCCAGAGCATTTATAGAAATCTTAAAAAAATATGCGCCCGTAGTGGAGCAGGTATCTATCGATGAGGCATATCTGGACATGAGCGGGCTTCATTATTTCTATAAAAATGTGACGGAAGCTGCCGAGCTGATACAAAAAGAAATCCGGGAGACATTGAAATTTACCGTCAATATTGGCATTTCTAACTGTAAAGTGCTGGCGAAAATGGCGTCTGATTTTGAAAAACCCGATAAAATACATACACTTTTTCCATCAGAAATCGCAGATAAAATGTGGCCCCTGCCAGTAAGAGAATTATTCTTTACAGGAGCGGCGGCAGCAGCCAGATTAAACAGCCTGGGCATCCGGACCATCGGCGATCTGGCAAACAGCGATCCGACCTTCATTAAATCTCATCTGAAAAGCCACGGCGAGGTGTTATGGCGGTATGCCAATGGCATTGATGATTCGCCGGTCAAAGAGGAACGGGACCAGGCCAAGGGATACGGTAATTCCACTACCCTCAGCAAAGATGTGACCGAGTACGAGGAAGCGGCAAAGATACTGCTGCAGCTCAGCGAGACTGTGGCAAGGCGGCTGCGTATCGATAAGATATACGCTCAGACCATTGACGTGGAGATTAAGGACTATCAGTTCCGGAAGCGTTCGCACCAGAAAGTGCTTGATTATTCCACCAACACAACAGATGACCTCTACCGTATAAGCTGCCAGCTTTTTAAAGAACTGTGGGACGGCACGCCGATCCGGCTTCTCGGCGTCCGATGCACTAAACTTACCGAAGAAAAAATAGAACCCAAAAAACCCGAAGAAAAGGAACCGATTCCATTCCTGTATGAAAATGAAAAGTCCGGCCAGATAACCATGGACTTCTGGATGCAGGAAATGCAGCCGCAGCAGAACGAAACAGACAACACTAAAAAGTCAGCGAACACAGCAAAACGCAAACAGGCGGGAGAAACCAATGAAATGAAAAAACAGGCGACAGAGGAAAATGCAAGAAAACACCACCGAAAAATGGAACAGCTGGATGCCGCTATGGACAAAATCCGCAGCAAATACGGAGAAAAATCCATAGGCCGGGCCGGCCTCCTCTTCCGCGACGACAACGAACAATAACAACGGGCGCCCGTTTATCCTTAATATACGAAGGAAAACAAAAAAGCGAAGACTTTTTCTTGAAAAAAAAAGGGTGTTACACTATAATTATTCTGTTTGCAAAAAAGCAGGTAACAAACTATTATATTCAGAAGAAAACCATCAGGGTCGCCCTGATTTAGTTAAGGAGTACAATATGACTGCAAATCATAGTAACATTGATATAAATGAATCTGTTCCGGTGCAGGAACCGCAGCGTCAGCGCTGGTTTATGGCAAAGTGCCGGGAACTGGTGAAGTTGAGAGAGCAGGAACTGGGCAGGAAGCTCACCTTCCATGACCAGACCTTCGGCTGTCAGATGAACTTTAAGGATTCAGAGAAGCTCAACGGGATTCTGGAGGAGATCGGCTATGTGCCAACGGACAGCGAGGACGCAGATTTCGTCTATTATAATACCTGTACCGTGCGGGAAAATGCCAATATCCGTGTGTACGGACGTCTGGGCACTTTGAAGACGTACAAAAAGAAGAATCCTGATATGATCATTGCCATGTGCGGCTGTATGATGCAGGAAGAAGAAGAGGTTCAGAAAGTAAAAGACGTCTATACATTTGTGGATATCGTTTTCGGCACCCACAACATTTTCAAGCTGGCGGAGCTTCTGTACGAGGCGCTGAGCAGCAAGCGGAGAGTGTTCGATGTCTGGGAAAAGACAGATATGATCATCGAAGATCTGCCGAGCGACCGGAAGTTTGATTTTAAGGCCGGCGTAAACATTATGTTCGGCTGCAATAATTTCTGCAGCTACTGTATTGTTCCGTATGTGCGGGGAAGAGAGCGGAGCCGCAGACCGGAGGACATCGTTGCCGAGGTGGAGAAGCTGGCGCAGGAAGGCGTCGTGGAGATCATGCTTCTCGGCCAGAATGTCAATTCCTACGGAAAGAACCTGGATGAGCCGGTAAGCTTTGCGAAACTTCTTCAGATGGTGGAGAAGGTGGACGGCATTGAGAGGATTCGTTTCATGACTTCCCATCCGAAGGATCTGTCTGACGAACTCATCGAAGTGATGGCGGCGTCAAAGAAGATCTGCCGGCATCTGCATTTGCCGGTACAGTCCGGCAGCAGCCGCATTTTAAATCTCATGAACCGGAAATACACGAAGGAACAGTATCTGGAGCTGGTAGGAAAGCTTCGGGCAGCCATGCCGGATCTGTCTATCACCACGGATATCATCGTGGGCTTCCCGGGAGAGACCGAAGAAGATTTTCAGGAGACGCTGGACATTGTACGCAAAGCAGAGTACGACAGTGCATTTACTTTTATCTACTCCAAACGTTCCGGCACTCCGGCGGCCAGGATGGAAGATCAGGTGCCGGAAGATGTGGTGCATGAGAGATTTGACCGCCTGCTGAAAGTAGTCAATGAGGTGGCAAGGGAGAAAAATGCAAGACTTCAGGGAAGAACGGAGCTGGTTCTGGCGGAAGCCATTGATGAGAAAGATCCGTCCATGATCACCGGACGGCTGTCCAATAATAACGTGGTACATTTCACGGCTGATCCGTCCGTCATCGGTAAGATCATGCCGGTGGTACTTGAGGAAGCGAAAGGATTCTACTATCTGGGGAGGTTGAGCAATGGCTAAACTTACTCCCATGATGGAACAGTATTTTGAGATAAAAAATCAATATAAGGACTGCATTTTGTTTTACCGTCTGGGGGATTTCTATGAGATGTTTTTTGACGATGCGCTCACGGCGTCAAAAGAGCTGGAGATTACTCTGACGGGAAAGAACTGCGGTCAGGAGGAGAGGGCGCCGATGTGCGGCGTTCCTTTTCATTCCTGCGAACCTTATATCAATAAACTGGTGGAGCGGGGATACCGCGTCGCCATCTGCGAGCAGGTGGAGGACCCGAAGGCGGCAAAAGGAATCGTAAAAAGAGATGTCATCCGGGTAGTGACGCCGGGTACCAATACGCTGACCCAGAGTCTGGACGAGAGCAGAAACAACTATATTATGAGCGTTTTCTGCGAGGATGATAAGTTTGGTATCGCCGTATGCGACCTGTCCACGGGAGAGTTCAGGACAACCCAGCTGGAGCATCAGGACGCCCTGCTGGATGAGATGAACAAGTTTCAACCGGCAGAGATTATCTGCAACGACGGCTTCTGTATCTGCGGTGTGGATTTTGAATATATAAAAGAAAAAATCGGAACGGTCATCACCCCGGTGGCCAGCTACTATTTTGAGACGGAACACTGCGAGAAAATGATTAAGGAGCAGTATCACCTGATCAATCTGGAGGGCATCGGTCTTGCCGATTACCCGTTCGGCGTCGTGGCAAGCGGCGGATTGCTGCAATATCTTCATGAGACCCAGAAGACATCCCTGTCCCATCTCATGGAGCTGACGCCTTATTCCACTCAGAATTATATGGTGCTGGACAGCGCCACCCGGCGGAATCTGGAATTGTGCGAGACCCTGCGGGAGAAAACCAAGAAGGGAAGCCTGCTATGGGTACTTGACAAGACAAAGACTGCCATGGGCGCCCGGATGCTCCGTAATATGGTAGAGCAGCCGCTCATCCACAAGCAGGCCATCCAGGAGAGGCTGGACGCCGTGGAGATGCTCAAAGAAAATGTAATGGCCAGAGAAGAGCTGCGGGAGTACATGAACTCCATCTACGACCTGGAGAGACTGACCATGAAGGTCAGCTACCGTTCCGCCAATCCGAGGGATCTCATTTCCTTTAAGACTTCCATCCAGTATCTGCCATACATTAAAGATATTCTGGGGCAGTTCAGCAAGGGTGTGCTGGCGAAGATGGGAGAAGACCTGGATACCCTGGAAGACCTGTACACTCTGCTGGAGGAATCTATCGAGGAAGACCCGCCGATCCCAATCAAGGAAGGCGGTATTTTGAAAGAGGGATATCATGAGGAGGTCGACCATCTCAAGAAAGCCAAGACCGAAGGAAAGACCTGGCTGGCAGAGCTTGAGGAACGGGAGAGGGAGAAGACCGGCATAAAAAATCTCCGGGTGCGATACAATAAAGTGTTCGGTTATTACATAGAAGTGACCAATTCTTATAAAGACCTGGTGCCGGATTATTACATCCGTCGCCAGACCCTCGCCAACGCGGAGAGATATACGACGGAAGAGCTTCTGGAGCTGGCCCGGACCATTCTCGGCGCGGAGGAGAAACTCTGCGCGTTGGAATACGAACTTTACGTGGAGATCCGGGAGCAGCTGGCGTCTCAGATGGAGAGAATCCAGAAAACCGCCCACATCATCGCGTGGCTGGATGCTTTTGCTTCCCTGGCGGTGGTGGCGGAACAGAACGGTTACGTGCGTCCTTCCATCAATCAGAGAGGCGTCATTGACATCAAGGACGGAAGACATCCGGTGGTGGAGAAAATGATGAGGGGCGATTTGTTTGTAGCGAATGATACGCTTCTTGACCATAAGAAGAACCGGGTAAATGTGATCACCGGACCGAATATGGCAGGAAAGTCCACCTACATGCGTCAGACGGCGCTCATCGTGCTGATGGCGCAGATCGGCTCTTTTGTGTCGGCCAAGTCTGCGAGCATCGGTCTGGTGGACCGGATATTTACCAGAGTCGGAGCCTCCGACGACCTGGCTTCCGGGCAGAGTACATTTATGGTGGAAATGAGTGAAGTGGCCAATATTCTTCGCCATGCCACTAAAGACAGCCTGCTGATCCTCGACGAGATCGGCCGGGGAACCAGCACCTATGACGGACTGTCCATCGCCTGGGCTGTGGTGGAATACATTGCGGGTTCCAGTCTTGCCGGCGCCAAGACATTGTTTGCCACCCACTACCATGAGCTGACCGAGCTGGAAGGCAAGCTTTCCGGCGTCAACAATTACTGTATTGCCGTGCAGGAAAAGGGCGACAATATCATTTTCCTGAGGAAAATCATCAAAGGAAGCGCCGATAAGAGCTACGGAATTCAGGTGGCGAAGCTGGCCGGTGTGCCGGAGGCAGTCATCGAACGTGCGAAGGAGATCGCCGAGGAACTGGAACGCTCCGACATCGCTGCCAACACCGGAAACATCATCGGCAAAACAGAAACCGGCGAAGAACCGGTGCAGCTTTCTTTATTCGATACCATGGGAATCATGCCGGTGGAAGTGAAAGAAAGCCCTGTGGAAAAAGAATTAAAAGAGATGGATTTGGGGAATATGACGCCGATCCAGGCGCTCAATGCGCTGTATGAGCTGCAGCAGAAATGCAGGTAGCTGCGCAGACGACAGAAGAGGAATATAGGAAATGTACGGGCGGGGAATCGCCGGCAGAAAGGAGGAATCCATGGCTGTAATAAATGTACTGGATCAGAATACGATTAATCAGATCGCCGCGGGCGAAGTAGTGGAGCGGCCGGCTTCTATCGTGAAGGAGCTGGTGGAAAACGCGGTGGACGCCCGTTCCACGGCGGTGACCATCGAGATCAAGGGCGGCGGCATTGATTTTATCCGCATCACCGACAACGGCAGCGGCATTGAGAAAGAACAGATTAAGAAGGCGTTCCTCCGGCATGCCACCAGCAAGATTTCTTCGGCGGAGGATCTGGAGACCGTCGGTTCTCTGGGATTCCGGGGCGAGGCTCTTTCCAGTATCGCCGCCGTGGCAAAGGTGGAGGTTATAACCAAGACCGACGAGGGGATCTCCGGCGTCCGCTATGTGATGGAAGGCGGCGAGGAGGTATCCTTCGAAGAGATCGGCTGCCCGGAGGGAACCACATTTGTGGTGCGCAATCTTTTTTACAATACGCCGGCCCGGCGGAAGTTTTTGAAGTCTGCCATGACAGAATCGGGTTATGTGGAGGCCTTCGTGCAGCGGCTGGCGCTGAGCCATCCGGACATTTCCTTCAAATTTATCTGCGATAGTAAGAATAAAATATCCACCTCGGGAAACGGCAACCTCAAAGATGTCATTTATCATTTATATGGAAGAGACATTGCCATGAACCTGCTGGAAGTACATTTTAAGGAGAGCGGTATTTCCATCGACGGCTTCGTGGGCAAGCCGGTGATTTCCCGGGGAAACCGGAGCTACGAGAATTATTTTGTCAACGGAAGATACCTGAAGAACAACATCATCACCAAGGGCATCGAGGAGGGCTACAAAGGCCATTCCATGGTGCATAAGTTCCCGTTCACGGCTTTGATGATTGAGATGGATTCCCGTCTGTTCGATGTAAATGTACACCCGGCCAAGATGGAAATGCGTTTTAAAAACGGCGAGGAGCTTTACTCCGCCATGGTCAGCGCCGTGCGGGGAAGCTTTGTAAAAAAAGACCTGATCCCGAAGGTTTCCCTTTCCAGAGAACAGGGCAGCAGCCTGCCGTTAAGAAAGAAAACACCGGAGCCTTTTGAAAAGAAACGCCGGGAGATTGAAGAACGTTTTTCCAATCTCTCAAAGGAACGTCTCGAGGAGATCAAAAGACGGAAGCAGGAGGAAGAAAACAGTTCATCCCCTTCATCGCAGCCTGCGGCTTCGGCGTCTACTTCCACTCTGGCAGACCGAGAGGCAGAACGGCGCATCGCCAGTATGAACGTGGGGGAGATGCCGCAGCTTAAGCAGGAGATCGACCAGGCCATTGCCGGCCGGCAGATATCCGAAAAAACAAAGCCAGCTGCGGAGAGCCCGGCTGTTCCACAGGAAGGCGAGGCTGCAGCACCGGCGCAGGCAGGATATCCGTCTACGGAAACCATATCACAGGAGGCCGCAGTTCTTCCGGTGAAGGAAGCACCGGGCTATGTGGTGGGCGAGCAGATGAGCCTTACGGATATGCCGCTTTTATCGAAGGAGGCGCGGCCGCGGCACCGCCTCATCGGACAGGTGTTTAAGACCTACTGGATCGTGGAATACGAGGAACAGCTTTTTTTCGTGGACCAGCATGCCGCCCATGAAAAGGTTATGTACGAGCGGCTCAGGAAGAATCTGCAGGAGAAGACCATCGATCAGCAGATGGTGGCGCCTCCGATCATCCTCTCTTTTTCCATCAAAGAGAAGGAGAAATATCTGATGTTTCAGGATGCCTTTGCGGCACTGGGCTTCCAGATTGAGGAATTTGGCGGCGGAGACTACTGCATCCGCGCGGTGCCGGCTAACCTTTTCGGCATCAACCAGCAGGATCTGTTCATTGAGCTTCTGGACAGCCTCGATGAGGGCAGTAGCAAATTAAACCTTGACATCATTACCGACAAGCTGGCCTCCATGGCCTGCAAGGCGGCGGTGAAAGGCAACCAGAAAATGAGCTTTCAGGAGATGGACAGCCTCATGGACCAGCTGCTGGAACTGGAGAATCCTTACCAGTGTCCGCACGGTCGGCCGACCATCATCTCCATGACAAAATACGAGCTGGAGAAGAAGTTTAAGAGGATTGTGTGAAATGGGAATGGCCGGACGAAACGACATGGCGCGTCACCGTCGTCTGTCCGCCAAATCCCGGAGGAAGGCAAAAAATCACCCGCAAATCACATTTGTGGAATATTATCATAAATTGTAGAATATAAATGGATATGAATATGAAAACAGAAAAGAGACCGCTGCTGATTCTTACAGGGCCGACGGCGGCCGGAAAGACCGCATTGTCGATCCGGCTGGCAAAGGCTGTGGGCGGGGAGATTATCAGCGCGGATTCCATGCAGATTTATAAAAAAATGAATATCGGAACGGCGAAGATCCGGCCGGAGGAGATGCAGGGCGTGCCGCATTTTCTGGTGGATCAGCTGGACCCGAAGGAAGAATTCAATGTGGTCCGGTTCCAGGAGATGGCAAAGGACGCCATGGAGCAGATTTATGAGCGGGGACATATTCCCATTGTTGTGGGAGGAACCGGCTTTTATATTCAGGCTCTTCTATATGACATTGATTTTTCTGTCCATGAGTCGGAGGAGACGTACCGCCGGGAACTGACAAAGCTGGCGGAGGAGAGAGGAAAGGAGTATCTGTATGAGATGCTCCGGAAGGTTGACCCGGAGTATGCGTCGGCTCTCCATGCCAATAATGTAAAAAAAGTGATCCGGGCGCTGGAGTATTTTCATGAGACCGGAGAGAAGCTTTCTGTCCATAACGCCAGTCAGCGGGAAAAATACTCACCGTATCAGTTTGCTTATTTCGTTCTCAATGAAAAAAGAGAACTTCTTTATGAGCGGATTAATGGCAGAGTGGATCTCATGATGCAGGAAGGTCTGCTGCAAGAGGTGGAAGGACTGGTGGAAGAAGGATGTAAAAGAGATATGGTGTCCATGCAGGGAATCGGCTATAAAGAATTTTTTGACTATTTTGACGGAAAAAAGACGCTGGAAGAGACAGTGGAACAGATTAAACTGGATACGAGACATTTTGCAAAACGGCAGCTTACCTGGTTCCGCCGGGAAAAAGAAGTGATCTGGTTTGATAAAGGAGACTACGACAGCGAAGAAGCGCTGCTGGCGGAAATGCTGCGCCGGGCGGAAGAAAGAGGCATTTGCAGGAGAGGAAAGAAAAAAGATGAATGAAGAACAGCAGATTTTGGAACAATACTATGAATCCATGGGAATAAGCAGACCGGTGTTCCGGTTTTGTTCACAGATAGAAGAAAGACTGAAAGAGCGTTTTGCGCAGATTGACGCCATTACGGAATGCAATCAGATGAAGGTTCTTGGCGCCATGCGTAAAAACCGTCTCAGCGAAGCCTGTTTCGCGCCGACAACCGGTTATGGTTACAATGATATCGGCCGCGAAACACTGGAAAAAATCTATGCGGATGTTTTTAAGACTGAAGATGCGCTTGTGCGTCCGCAGATTACCTGCGGTACCCACGCGCTGGCTCTGGCGCTGATGAGTCAGCTTCGTCCTGGAGACGAACTGCTTTCTCCGGTGGGAAAGCCTTATGATACTCTGGAGGAAGTCATCGGTATCCGGCCGTCCAACGGCTCTCTGGCAGAGTACGGGATCAGCTACCGTCAGGTGGACCTGCTGCCGGACGGAGGCTTTGACTGGGACGGCATCGAGGCCGCGCTCAATGATAAGACCAGAATGGTGACCATCCAGCGCTCCAAGGGATATGCTTCAAGACCTACGCTGTCTGTGGAGAGAATCGGAGAACTGATCACATTTATTAAGGAAAGAAAGCCGGATGTGCTCTGTATGGTGGATAATTGCTATGGAGAGTTTGTGGAGCTCACGGAGCCGTCGGAGGTGGGGGCAGACCTGGTGGTAGGTTCTCTCATCAAGAATCCGGGCGGCGGGCTGGCTCCCATCGGCGGCTACCTTTGCGGAACGAAAGAATGTATTGAACGGGCTGCATACCGCCTGACCTCTCCGGGGCTGGGAAAAGAAGTGGGGGCCACTCTGGGCGTTACTTCCACACTGACCCAGGGACTGTTTCTGGCTCCTACGGTAGTAAAGGGAGCGTTAAAAGGCGCGATTTTTGCTGCGAATATCTATGAGACTCTCGGATATACCGTCATACCGGACAGCCGGGAGAGCCGCCACGATATTATCCAGGAGGTGGAATTTCATGATCCGCAGCTGATGACGGCTTTCTGCGAGGGAATTCAGGCAGCGGCGCCGGTGGATAGTTTTGTCCGGCCCGAGCCGTGGGATATGCCGGGATATGATTCCCAGGTCATCATGGCAGCGGGAGCCTTCGTCTCCGGTTCTTCCATTGAACTGAGCGCCGACGGGCCAATGAAAGAACCTTTTGCCGTTTATTTTCAGGGAGGGCTTACCTGGGAACATGCCAAGTACGGTATTATGATGTCGCTGCAGAAAATATATGAGACAGGAAAAGTCCGTCTGCCGGAAACAAAAGACTAAGACGGGAAAGAGTAAATCTGTCCGGAACAGCAGCCGTCCCCAACGTCATTTTTTTGTAACATATTACACAAAAAATTAAGGAAACCGCCGCCGGGAAAGTATATACAAACCTTGTTTTATATGTTAAAATATTTTACTAGGCCAGCTTTCTGATTTGCGCCTGGAGAGACAGGGGAGGCAAGATGGAGAAGCGGTTTAAAACTATGAAAGAGCGGCCGGTTACGGAACGGCCCTATGAAAAATGTCTGGAATATGGACCGGAAGCATTGAGCGACGGAGAGCTTCTGGCGGTTATCCTTCGGTCCGGAACCAGAGAGTGCAGTGCGCTTGAGCTTGCATGGAAGATTCTTGAAAAGCATCCGGTTTACAAAGGCATTGCAGGGTTGTATCATATGAGGATAGGAATGCTCAAAGAGATACCTGGAATTGGCGACGTCAAGGCCATTGAGATTCTGTGTATTCTTGAGTTGTCTAAACGGCTTTCCCGGGCGTCTGCTGTGGGAGAGATCAGTTTTAATTCTCCGGACTCCATTGCGGCATATTATATGGAGACCATGAGACATCTTGAAGAGGAGAGAGTCCTTCTTTTACTTTTGGACGGCAAGCATCACCTGAGAAAAGAGATTTTTTTGTCTCAGGGGACGGCGGACAGCGCTTATGTGTCGGTGAAGACCATTTTTGTAGAAGCATTCCGCCATGAGGCGGTGCATATCATACTGCTGCATAATCACCCTTCGGGATGCCCGGAGCCAAGCAGAGAAGATCTGGTACTCACAAGACGAATCCGGGAAGCGGGGGAACTGCTGGGGATTCCGCTTACAGACCATATCATCATCGGTGACCGCTGTTTTACCAGTTTACGGGAACAGGGAATGATGTAAAGGCCGCACACGGACAAGCTGTCTGTGATTTTCTGATGATGAGCAGTCGAAAGAGATATTAAAAAGGAAAGAAAAGAAACAGCCCGGAGCATGGTGCTGACGATAAAGATTATGTCGGCGGCCGGCGCCGGAGATTCATAAAGATTAGGAAAGGAGACATACCGATGTCCGAAAAAATATATGGAATTGACATGGGAACGAATTCCATTAAAATTTATCAGAAATCTGCAGGAGTAGTTGTACATCAGAAGAACATGATTGCCATGGTGAAAAAGAGCGATCCTATGGCCATGGGAGACGAGGCTTATTCCATGTATGAAAAGGCGCCGAAGAATATAGAGGTGAAGCATCCGATCGTAAATGGAGTAATTGCGGATTTCTCGGCAATGCAGACGATGATTCAGCTTTATTTCAAAGGCTTTAAGGGTAAAAAAGCTGCGGAAGGGCTGACGGCAAACGGAACATCGGAGTTTTATATAGCAGTTCCGACAGATATCACAGAGGTGGAGAAAAGAGCGTTCCATGATCTGATCGCCAGCTCTTCATTAAAGACCAAGAAGATCCGTCTTGTGGAAAAACCAATTGCGGATGCGCTCGGCGCGGGTCTTGATGTGATGGATGCCACAGGACGGCTGATCGTCAATATCGGCGCAGATACTACAGAGATCAGTCTGATCAGTCTTGGCGGAATTGTGCAGAGCCGCCTCCTTAAGATTGGAGGAACAAGATTTGATGAGGCCATTCAGCAGGCCGTCAAGAAAAAACATAATCTGGTCATCGGTATGAAAAGTGCAGAGCGTTTGAAAATGCAGCTTGCCAGCGGCATCAAAGAGGACGAGGAAGTGACTTATGACGTGATGGGGCGTAATCTGATCACCGGTCTTCCAAACAGGGTGACAGTAACCAATCATCTGATTTATGAGGCCATGTCCGAGAGCATGTCTTCCGTTATTGACGCCATCAAATTTATTCTGGAAAAAACTCCGCCGGAATTATCTATGGATATCATGCATGACGGAATTTGCATGACCGGAGGTTCGACACATATTAAAAATCTTGATCTGCTGATTCAGCAGGAGACAGGTCTTTCCATCATGAAAATGGAAGAACCGGAGCTTACGGTTGTCAAAGGCCTTGGAATGATTATGGAGAATCCGGACTACGAGAGAATTGCCAACAATTTTCTGGAGTCTGATTTCCGGTAACAATTAGACAGTATATTTGGGAGGACTTATGAAACATCGCCGTAATTTTCAATTCTCACCCAAAATGCTTCTGATCGTGCTCACGGTGATCTGCATGCTGCTTGTGTCGGTGAGCGTCCTTTTTAAAGATGTGACACGGCCGTTCACAAATATTGTTGCGGCTGTGGTCATACCGATGCAGGATGGCATTAATTCTGTAGGGGTGTGGGTCAGCGACCGCTTCACTTCCATGCAGAGTATGGAGGAACTCCGGACGGAAAACGAGCAGTTGAGACAGCAGGTGGAGAATCTGACGCAGCAAAATGAAAGCCTGCAGAGTGACCAGCAGGAGCTCGAGGACCTGAGGTCGTTGTTCTCGCTGAGCCAGCAGTATGCAAACTATACGAAGGTGGGCGCGCGGGTAATCAGCAGCGGCAGCGGTAACTGGTACGAGAATTTTATTATTAATAAAGGTTCGGATGACGGCATTGCGGTCAATATGAACGTGCTTGCAGGTGAGGGCCTCGTGGGTATTGTGACAGAAGTTGGAAGCAATTATGCGAAAGTGCAGTCCATTATCAGTGACGACAGTAATGTAAGCGCTATGTCCGTTAATACCTCAGATACTTGCGTAGTGAGAGGAAACAGTCAGTCGGCACGCAGAGACGGGGTCATTGATGTAACCTATATCAGTAAAGATGCCACTATGGTTGACGGAGATGAACTGGTAACTTCGAATATCAGCTCAAAATATCTTCCGGGACTTAAGATTGGCACAGTGAGCGGCATCGAGATGGATTCCTCCAATCTGACCAAGTCGGCGGTGATTACGCCGGTGGTGGATTTTCAGCATATTGATGAGGTGCTGGTGATCACACAGTTAAAAGAGGTGCCGGCAGGCAGTGAAACTGCAGATTAGAAATGTATTGGCGGAAATTCGGCATCAAAGAGGGTGCCGTTCTTTCCGCTGATTGTATAAGAAGGGGTATTTATGAGGCGGATAGTTGTGACAGCCATCACCATTCTGGTGTGCTTTTTATTGCAGACATCGGTGTTTGATTTATTTAAGCTGGCGGATACTGTACCAAATGTTCTGCTTATTCTTGTGTCATCCGTATCTGTCATGAGGGGACAGAAAGAAGGAATGCTTACAGGATTTTTCGGCGGTCTGCTGCTGGATATTTTCTATGGTTCCTGGCTGGGAGGATTTGCATTTATTTATATGTTATTTGGTTTTGTGGACGGATTATTTAATCAGATCTATTATTCGGACGATAATTTTCTTCCGATTATCATGATTGGAGTTAATGATCTTGTTTACGGTATCATTATGTACATCGCCTATGGACTTTTACAAAACCATATGCACATATTATTTTATATCAGAAGTATTATATTACCGGAAATTGTCTATACGGTGGCAGTGGGAATAATTTTATACCAGATTCTGCTGCGCATCAATGACTGGCTTGAGAAGAAAAATAAAGGAAGTGCAGATTTTGTTTAAGAACAACCTGAAAATAGACGGAAATAAAGTGAAGAAACAGCTGAAAGCAATCGTATCTAACCGTGTGATTATTATAGGGATTTTTGTTCTCTTTTTATTTTGCCTTCTGGTGTACCGGCTTTTTGTTCTTCAGATAGTGGAAGGTCAGGAACATCTGGACAGTTTTAATTATAAGGTGGAGAGAACCATTGAGACCAGCGGCTCCAGAGGAAATATCTATGACTGCAACGGCAAGCTGCTGGCCTATAACCAGCTGGCTTACTCGGTGACGCTGGAAACAACCGACAGGACAGAAGAAATTGCGCAGGAGCGCAGTAAGCAGGAAAGCAGAGATGTCTCAGAAAATGAAGTCAGAAATGAAGTTATTTATAATCTTATACAGCTTCTGGAAGCAAACGGCGATGAGATTCAGTATGATCTTCCGCTTGAAGTCAATGGAAAGGGCAAGCTCGTTTTTATGGAATCCGGAAGCGCGCTGCGAAGATTTAAGCAGGATATTTACGGAATCACCAATGTGGATAATCTGACAGGAGATGAAAAAGAACAGGCGGAAAAATGGCTGAATTCTTCTCCGGAGGAAGTCTACGAATATCTTCGTATGGGAACAGACGGACCGACTGGTTCCGGACGCATGTTTGAGATCTCCGACAGTTATTCCATGGAAGATACGCTGAAGATCATGTCCGTGCGGTATGATCTTTACATGAACCGTTATTCGCAGACCACGCCGATCACGGTGGCTTCCAATATAAGCAGTGAAAGCATTGCCGCTATCTCTGAGCGTGAAGATGAATTTCCGGGGGTGGAGATTAAGACAGACTCTCTTCGCAAATACAATGATGCGAAGTATATGGCAGGAATCATCGGTTATACGGGAGTGATCTCGGAGGATGAGCTCAATGAATACAACAGCGCCGACGGCGATTACGAAGCCAGTGATGTGGTTGGAAAAACGGGAATTGAGAAAACGATGGAGACGACTCTCCAGGGTAAAAAGGGAACGCAGAAGGTGTTGGTGGATAATCTGGGCAAGATTATCCAGGAAGTGGATTCCACGGAAGCTACTGCCGGTAATGATGTGTATCTGACCATCGATCTGGATCTGCAGAAATATGCTTATAATATTCTGGAGCGGCGCCTTGCCGGTATTGTTCTTGCGCATCTGACTACGGCTGATGACGCCGGGGACAGTAAAATGATTCCGATTAAGGATGTTTATTTCGCACTGATTGATAATAATATCATTGACATAACAAATTTGAACCGCAAGAAAGCGGAGCAGAATGAGAAGGAAGTCTATCAGATATATCAGAATAAGCAGAAATCAGTTATGCAGACTCTTCGCAGAGAGCTGTCCAGCGGAACCACGTCCAGAGGAGATTTAAACGAGGAGCGCAGAGAGTATGTGGATTACATCTACGATATGCTTGTGGACAGCGAGATTTTATCCTCTTCTCTGATGGATGAAAACGACGAGACATATCAGAACTGGGAAGAGGAGAGCATCAGTCTGAAAACCTTTTTGCAGCACGCCATCAACAGCGAATGGGTGGATATTTCCGCTCTTGACATTGCATCTGATTATTATTCCAGTGATGAGATATATAATGAATTGATTGATTATATTATTAATGCATTGCAATCAGATGAAGCATTTGATAAAATTTTATATAAATACATGATTAAAAATGAGGAGCTTAGCGGGAAGAGGGTGTGTATGCTTCTCTATGACCAGGGAGTTCTTGATAAAAATAAGGACGAAGATTACAATGCGCTGAGGACTGACCAGATGTCCGCCTATACTTTTATGTATGAGAAGATAAGAAAGATTGAAATTACACCGGCACAGCTTGCTCTTGATCCGTGTTCCGGTTCTGTCATTATCACAGATCCGAAGACAGGAGATGTGCGGGCAATGGTATCTTATCCAAGCTACAATAATAACAGGCTGGCCAATGGAATTGATTCTGACTATTACGCTTCATTAAACAGCGACAAGTCTTCTCCGATGTTAAACCGCGCCACCCAGACCAGAACGGCGCCGGGTTCTACTTTTAAACCGGTTTCCGCCACAGCTTCGCTGGAGGAAGGCATAATTGACGGTAACGATTATGTCCGGTGTGTGGGTATTTTTGAAGACATCTCGCCAAGCCCGCGATGCTGGATTTATCCAAGCGCCCATGGTTCGCTGAATGTCAGCGGAGCCATCGCCGTATCCTGTAACTATTTCTTCTATCAGATGGGATACAATCTGGGTACGACCAATGGTGTGTACAGCAGTGAGACCGGTCTGCAGAAGCTGGCAAAATATGCCGCTTACTATGGATTGGACAGAAAATCGGGCGTGGAGATCACAGAATATGAGCCTCAGATTTCCGATGAGGACGCTGTTCGTTCCGCTATCGGACAGGGCACACACAGTTATGCTCCGATTCAGATTTCACGATACGTGACGTCGCTGGTCAATGAAGATAATCTTTTGGGGCTGACTCTTCTGGATAAGACCACAGATACGGAAGGAAATGTGCTTACCACTTATGATACGAAGGTGGAGGATAAGCTGGACGTTGCTGATGAGACTTTTAATCTGATAAAACAGGGTATGAGAGATGTGGTAAACGGCAAAGACAGCAGTATACGGTTCCTCTATGAGAAACAGGATTTAAAGGTGGCGGGCAAGACCGGTACAGCTCAGGAGAATACAGAGAGACCGAACCATGCGCTGTTTATCTCCTATGCTCCGTATGATGATCCGGAGATCACGATGACAGTAGTTGTGCCAAACGGCTATACGTCCACCAATGCGGCTGAGATTGCAAGAGACATTTATAAATATTATTTCAACAAGACCAGTGAGGAAGAGGAAAAAGCAACCACTGCATTAATGCCGTCCGGAGGCGACAGCAATAATGATTAGAAACAGGAGGAATTATGAAAAGTTCCGTTATTATTAAAGGAAATAAGTATGGATTCCAGATTGTGTTGAATCCTACCCTTCCTTTTGAGGAACTACTACGCGAGGTGGCAGAAAAGTTTAAAGAATCCATTCGGTTTTTTGATTTCAGTCAGTCTATCGCAGTAAGCTTTGAGGGAAGAGATCTTACACAGGGAGAACAGAATTTACTCGTAGATACCATAGTGGAGAACAGCGGCCTGAAGATCAATTATATTATCAATGGAGGGAAGGCCGTGGAAACAGAATTTGCGGAAGCTCTGTCAGATGCTCAGGAGGAAGATCAGGAAGAAGAGGAAGAACCGATACAGGAAGAACTGAATTTTCCGGAAAGTATTGTAGGAAAAAACGGGCAGTTCTACCGGGGGACCCTGCGTTCCGGTCAGAAGATAGAAGTCGAAGGCAGTATTGTCGTTCTGGGAGATATTAATCCCGGAGCACAGATTGTCGCCGGGGGAAATGTAGTTGTCCTCGGCTGCCTGAAAGGAACTGTGTATGCGGGATATCCTCAGGACAGAGGAGCCTTTGTGGCGTCGCTGATGATGGAGCCTATGCAGATTCAGATTGGTGACTGCATTGCCAGGTCTCCGGACCAGAAAGCGAAAAAACAGAAGACAGGAAGAAAAAAGAACCAAAAACAGCTGGAAGCAAAACTGGCTTTTGTGGAAAACGACAGCATTTTCATTGAAACGATCACCCGGTCGTTGATCAGTGAGATAAGCATTAGTTAAGGGTATAAAGGAGATTGAAGATGAGTGAAGTAATTGTTATTACATCAGGAAAAGGCGGTGTGGGAAAAACAACAACCACGGCCAACATTGGTACAGGTCTTGCAAAAATGGGCAAGAAAGTTGTCATGATTGACACAGATATCGGATTAAGAAATCTGGATGTGGTCATGGGGCTGGAGAACAGGATCGTCTATAATCTTGTGGATGTCATTGAAGGAAACTGCAGGATAAAACAGGCGATGATCAAAGATAAAAGATACTCCAATCTCTTTTTACTTCCTTCCGCACAGACCAGAGATAAGAGTTCTGTGAGTCCGGAACAGATGAAAAAGCTGGTGGATGAGCTCAGAGAGGAGTTTGATTACATACTGCTGGACTGCCCGGCAGGAATTGAACAGGGATTTAAGAATGCGATCTCCGGAGCTGACCGGGCGCTTATCGTGACAACTCCGGAGGTATCGGCCATCCGTGATGCAGACAGGATCATTGGTTTGCTGGAAGCCAATGATTTAAAGAGAATCGATCTGGTGATCAACCGTATCCGCATGGATATGGTGAAACGGGGAGATATGATGTCTGTGGAGGATGTTATCGATATTCTTGCGATAGACTTAATTGGAGTGGTACCGGACGATGAGAGCATTGTAGTTGCTACCAATGAGGGAGAACCTCTGGTTGGAAAGGATACACAGGCCGGCAAGGCATTTGAGAATATCTGCCATAGAATTCTCGGAGAAAAAGTACCGTTTATGGAATTTGATGTGGATGGAATATTTAAGAAAATCATCGGTTTATTTAAACGGGGATACTAAAGGAGGAACACACACATGGGTTTCATAGATGCTTTTTTCAGAAGAAGATCTTCCGGGACAATGGCGAAAGACAGGCTGAAGCTGGTTTTGGTTTCTGACAGAGCCAGCTGTTCTCCGGAGACGATGGAGATGATAAAGAACGATATCATTGAGGTGATATCAAAATATATGGAGATTGATACCCAGGGACTGGATATCCAGATCACCCAGACCGAAACAGAAGAAGGAAATGGGAACGGCCCGGCACTTTACGCCAATATCCCTATTAAAGAGGTACGCTTTCACAGATAATGTTAGGAGGCTTGCATGTTAAGACAGAAATATCAGTTTAAAAATTATAATTGGACATTGATAATTGCTGTGCTGATTTTGTGCGGGCTGAGCGTATTGTTTATCAACAGTGCAGACAGCTCTTATACCAGTCGGCAATTTCTGGGAATGTTGTTTTGTGCAGCCGTGATGTTCGTCCTGTCTGTGATCAATTATAATTTTATCTGTGATTTCAGCAGAATTCTGTACGTGCTGAATCTGGCGCTTCTTGTGTTTGTAAAAATAGGCGGCGTCAGTGTCGGTGGAGCGAGACGATGGCTGAATCTCGGCTTTACCAGAGTACAGCCGTCAGAGTTTACAAAAATCATTATGATCATATTTGTGGCGGTATATATCCAGGAACATGAAGAGGATCTGAACGAATGGAAAAATCTCATTAAACTGGCGGCGTTATGCGCTGTGCCTCTTCTTTTGGTGGTGATAGAGCCTGATTTGTCGACGACTATCGCTATTACCGTGATTCTGCTGGCAGTTATTTTTGTTGGCGGTCTGGATGGCAAACTGATCCGCAGATGTTTTATTATTGGTGTGCCGCTGCTGGTGTTGTTTCTCTGGTATATACAGACGCCAAATCAGATTTTGCTTCGCGAATATCAGGTAACGAGGATTATGACGTTTTTAAATCCTTCCAAATATGAGGATACTACTGCTTACCAGCAGCAGAATTCAGAGATGGCCATTGGTTCCGGACAGCTCTATGGAAAAGGAATCAATAATAATACTATTTCAGAAGTGACGGTGACAGATACCGGACTTGTCTCAGAGCAGCAGACGGACTTTATTTTTTCTGTGATCGGTGAAGAAGTTGGTTTTATAGGAAGTATTATTGTTATTGCATTATACGCAATAATAGTGATACAATGTTTAATAATAGCTCAACGTGCCAAAAATATAAGCGGGAGGCTGATTGCCACAGGGGTGGCCGCCTGGATTGGATTCCAGACATTCATTAATATCGGCGTGGCGACACATTTTCTGCCGAATACCGGGCTGACGCTTCCGTTTATGAGTTATGGACTGACATCTCTGCTGAGCTGTATGGCGGGAATCGGACTGGTGTTGAACGTCGGTTTGCAACGACATTATTAATTATAGGAGGGGTTTTGATGAATGTAGGATTGATTGCACATGACGGCAAGAAAAAACTGATGCAGAACTTCTGCATCGCATACCGAGGCATTTTAAACAAACATGAATTATTTGCAACTGCGACGACCGGAAGGCTGATTGAGGAAGTGACCAACCTGACTGTGCACAAATATCTGGCAGGCCCGTTGGGAGGCGAACAGCAGCTGGGGTCACAGATAGAACACAATCTCATTGATATGGTGATTTTTTTGAGAGACCCCCTGAATCAGAAGACACATGAACCGGATTTATTTAATGTTATGCGTTTGTGTGATATGCATAATATTCCTCTGGCGACTAATCTTGCAACGGCGGAGCTTCTGGTGATGGCACTGGATCGCGGTGACCTGGAATGGCGGGAGATGTATCGCTGACGCATAAATTCATAAAATGAAAAGAGAGGCATATGAGACAGAAACGAAGATTTGCCCGTTTGGGCTGGATTCTGATGCTGGTTATTCTGGCTGTGAGTGTATCCGGATGTATACAGAATCCTTTTCAGATCACAAACTCCTATGAATCCTACTATGCGAAGGAGGAGGAAGCGGAGACAGATAACTTAGAAGGAATGGCGGCTGATCTGGCTGTATTGGACGCAGAAAGTCAGAATACGCCCGGTTACCAGAGCAGCAATTATGCGGAGCTGTTGATTAATGACAGTACAAATGAGGTTATGAAATCGTATCGCTGTTTTGAACGTGTATATCCTGCCAGTGTTACAAAGATAATGACGGCGCTTTTAGTGCTGGAAAATGGAAATTTGGATGATGAGATCACGCTGGATCATGATATTGAGCTCAACGAGGACGGTGCGGTGGCCACGACGCTTTCCAAAGGAGATACATTGACTGTCAATGAGGCGTTCCATGGCCTGGTGGTAAAATCTGCCAACGACTGTGCGGTAATTCTGGCGGAATACATTGCCGGAAGTGAAGAGAAGTTTGTCGAAATGATGAACGAGAGGGCAAGAGAGCTGGGTGCGACCCACACGCATTTTGCCAATTCCCATGGACTGCATGACGACAATCATTATACTACGGCCTACGATTTATATTTAATATTTAAGGAAGTGGTAAAACATGACGCATACCTTGAGACTGCTTCCAAGAAAGATTACACGATGACTTACGTAACTGCCGACGGCAGAGAAGTCGGCGAGTATATGCAGAGTACAGATGAATTCCTTTTAAATACGTACTCTGTTCCAAATGGTGTCACTCTGCTGGGAGGTAAGACAGGAACCACATCCATGGCCAAATCCTGTCTGATCCTTTTGACGGAAAATGAAGCAGGAGAACGTTTCTTTTCTGTGGTGATGGGAGCGGCGACTCATGAAGATTTGTACAATTCCATGACGAAATTGTTAGAAAATATTGTGAATAATTGAATTAATGGTTGTGATTTTACGCTATTTCAACTATAATGTATATAGCAATCAATACAATAACTGTCTGCCGGAGGGCAGGGCTTTTGAGATGAAGAGCCTTACCCTCCGACAGGCAGACAATATAATTTAAGGAGGACACCAACATGATTGAAATTATTGCAGGACTGAAAGGACACGGTAAAACCAAAATATTAATTCAGAAAGTCAATGATGATATCAAGCTCACCAAAGGTACTATTGTCTATCTGGACAAAAATAATAAACATATGTATGAACTGAGTAATCAGATTCGCCTCATTGTTGTTCCGGAGTTCAATATTGAGAATACGGACATGTTCATCGGTTTCATAGCAGGAATTTTATCACAGGATCACGATCTGGATAAGATTTATCTGGACAGCTTCCTGACAACCGCATGCATTGATGGTAATCTGGACTACGCAGTAAGCAAGCTCAATGTATTATCTGAGAAGTTTGATGTGGATTTTGTGATCAGTGCATCTGCTGATAAGGAAGATATGCCGGAAGAAGTACAGCAGTACGTAACGGTTTCTTTATAAGAATACATAGAGAGAGAACGCGGTAAGAAAGTACAGAGAAACACACCGGTATATATTGGGAGCCGGTGTTCCTGTGGATTGTGGTCGAACGGTCTGCAGACAAATGACAGAATCATTATGAGGGTGTTGCAAAAAGGAGAAAGGCAGCCGGCGGGAATTTAGATATTCCTGTTTGGAAAGGCTGGCGGACAATCTTTTGGAACACCCTTTTTCTGTTGCAGCAGAACAGCAAAAGTGGAAAGGACGACAAACATCATGGCGGAGAACAGGATGTATTATTCCTATAGTGAATATCTGAAAGAAAAATATGGGCAGAAGGTGTATAAATTGCCGGTTAATCTGCCGGTTTCCTGTCCGAACAGGAAAGAAGGGGCGGGATGCTCTTTTTGTGCCGACGAGGGAACCGGCTTTGAGGCGGCGGATTCCATGGAGACAGTGAACGGGCAGCTGAAATCATCCAGGGAAAAGGTTGAAAAGCGTTACCATGCCAAAAGATTTATTGCCTATTTTCAAAATTATACGAATACGTTCCTACCGCTTGAGCAGCTGATGGCATATATGAGGGAAGCGGGAAATGTGGATAATATTGTGGAAATCTGTCTTTCCACAAGACCTGACTGTATCCGGCGGGATTATCTTGAGGCAATGGCGGATTTCAGAGAAAAGACGGGAATACAGGTATCGCTGGAATTGGGGCTTCAGACTGTGAATTATCATACTCTCCGTGCCGTCAACCGGGGACATGGACTGGCCGAGTTTCTGGATGCGGTGCTGACTATTGCTCCCTATCATTTTCCGGTCTGCGTACATATGATATTAAATCTGCCCGGCGATACCATGGAGGATGCAAAAGAAGCAGCAAAGATTTTATCTGCGCTTCCGGTCTCTATGGTAAAGCTTCATTCTTTATATATTCCGAAAAAATCTGTATTGTATCAGGAATACAGAAATGGTAGAATAAGCATATGCGCGAAAGAAGAATATCTGGAGCGGTTAGCGGAATTTATCGCACTGCTTCGTCCGGATATAGCGGTGGAACGATTATTTGCCCGAATACCGGAAAAGGATTCTGCCTTCTGCAACTGGGGACACAGCTGGTGGAAGCTCATGGATGAATGGAAGGCGCTGATGGAGGAAAAGCAGTATGTGCAGGGAATCCATTGTGATTATTTAAACGGTGCAGCGTTGAACAGATGGGGATTATAATGATGGCAAAAAAGAAAGAGAAAAAACGGGTATCTGTCATAAATCTCGGTACGATAGTATTTTTAGTAATCATCATATATCTGACGGCCTACGTGATTCAGTATCTGGGAAAGGAAAAACTTGCCATTTACGAGGTCAGTGAAAGTAATATTTCAGAAAATATCAGTGGAACAGGCATGATACTCAGAGAGGAATCTTTGATTACTACGGATGAAAAAGGATATGTGAATTATTTTGTGAAAGACGGATCCCGGGTAAAAAAAGACGGAACTGTATACATGCTGGATACAACCGGTAAGCTGCAGTCTTACCTAAATGAATTGCTGAAAGAAAAAGATACGGTCAGCGCAGAAGAAACGCAGCAGGTTTATGAAGATTTACGAACTTTTTCCGATAGTTTTACCGATAATAATTTTTCTGCAATATACGAGGCGAAAAATGAAATCAATCATGATCTGATGTCCTATACAGACACAATTCTTGCAGAAAATAAGAACAAGCTGGAAGAAAAGTACGGAAGTGGAAGTTATGTCGAAGTGAAAGCAGGAGAGTCTGGTCTGGTTTCTTTTTTTTCTGACGGCAAAGAAGAGGTGACGCCGGATTCTTTTAGTCCGGAAGATTTTGATAACAGCGCCAAAATGAAAGATTTGCGCAGCAGAGAGGAACTGTCAGCAGGTTCGCCTGTTTACCGCATTGTGACAGGGCAGAGCTGGACGCTGGCGATTCCGGTAAATAAGAATGATTACAAACGCATGAAAAACCTGGAAAAGAAAGACGTGCATACGGTGCAGGTCACTTTCCATCAGGATAATTTTACAACCAATGTTTCTTTTGAATGCCAGAAGAAAGAGGGAAATTGTTACATTCTGCTGCAATTTGATAATTATGTGCAGCGATATATTAATCAGAGATATCTTTCCGTACGCCTGCAGTTATCCGAGACGGAAGGTCTGCAGATTCCTGCCAGCTCTCTGGTACAAAAAGATGTATATAAGGTGCCGGCTGAATATCTGACAAAAGGAAGCAACAGCAGCGATGATAATCAGGTGAATGTTTTATCTGAAAACAAAAGAGGAGAAGAAATCCTCACGCAGGTCACCGTGACCAGATACCGGACAGAAGGAGATAATGTTCTGATCACATCGGATCAGCTGAAGGCAGGGGATAAAATTTCTGATGTGGAAAAAGCCAAAACATACACGCTGAAAGAGACCAGTGTCCTTCAGGGAGTTTATGTGGTGAACCGGGGATATGCGGAATTTAAACCGGTGACTATTCTGGAAAGGACAGAAGATTACTGCATTATTTCTCCGGATGACAGCGATGTGGAGATTTACGACAGGGTGATTCTGAACAGTGACACCATTCAGGAGAATCAGGTCATATATTAGATGACGGAAGGCGGCTGAAAGCCGTCAGCCGGGTGATGGCAGCAGAAAAAACGGTACGGCGGAAGTGAAGCCGGACAGAAAATGGAGGGATAGAAACATGCTGGAGGATAATTTGGCAAAGGTTAAGAAAAACATAGAAAACGCCTGCCGGAAAGCAGGAAGAGATCCTGAAGAAGTCACTCTGGTGGCAGTCAGCAAAATGAAGCCGCTGGAGGATATAGAAGTTCTGCGGCGAATTGGTCAGATGGAATTTGGGGAGAATTATGTGCAGGAGCTCTGTGAGAAAGAGGAGCATGTGAGCGCGCCGGTACACTGGCATATGATCGGGCATCTGCAGACCAATAAGGTAAAATATATCCTTGACAAAGTAGTACTGATCCATTCTGTGGATTCCGTACATTTGGCAAAGCAGATTGAGAAGGAGGCGGCGAAGAGAAACCTTACCGCGCAGATTCTGCTCCAGGTAAATGTCGCGGAAGAAGATACAAAGTTTGGAATGGACACTGACGAAGTCATTAAGATGGCGGAAGAGATCAGTCATTTTCCTCATGTGCATATCCGGGGACTCATGACCAGTGCGCCGTTTGTGGATGATCCGGAGGAAAACCGCTGTTATTTTAGAAAATTACATAAATTATTTGTTGACATTGGAGATAAAAACATTGATAATGTAACCATGGATATCTTATCTATGGGCATGACGAATGATTATGAGGTCGCCATTGAGGAGGGAGCCACCATGGTTCGGGTGGGGACCGGTATCTTTGGTGAGCGCAATTACAATAAATGACAGGGAGGAACAAAGGAATGGTAAAGTTCGCGGAGAAGTTTTTAAACATGATGACGCTGAATGATTCGGAAGAAGAAGCCACGGAAGAATTTGATGAAGAATACGACGAAGTGACGGAAGAAGCAGACGAAGAAGATATTGAAGAAGAACCGCCGCAGCAGTCCAAAAAACCGATTCTCTCCTTCCGCCGCAGGAAAAAAGAACCGGAAGAAGAACCGGTGGAAGAAGAAGAGACAGAAAGAAGAGTAATCCCATTTCATGGAAGACAAGAAGAAGGTGAAGTCGTGAAAGTTGTAAAACCACAGTTATTTAACGAGGCGCGCGTTGTTGCTGAGTTTTTAAAAGACGGAATTACCGTTGTTGTTAATCTGGAAGGTATTGAGATTGGCGAAGCCCAGAGAATCGCTGATTTTATCGGAGGCGCATGTTTTGCCATTGACGGAACACTTAAGGCCATCTCCAATAATATTTTTATCGTTGCTCCGGGCAATATCGAAGTGTCCGGTGATCTGCGGGATGAGATTATCAGTGACAGCATGATTTCTCCTGAATTAACGAAGTTTTAGAGAAAATGTTTCATGACAGGCAGGGCTCATGTGCAGTCGGAGAGACTGTTGTTTTGAAGAAAACAACGGACTTCCGGCGCGATGCGGCTCTGCCATTTCTTATGCCGGCAGAATACAGACAATACCCGTCAGGAGAGAAATATGCAGGAGGAAAATATGGTACAAAAACGTTTGGAAGTAAAGCAGGATGAAAAGAAAGTATATGATATCGTAATAAAGGATACGTTCCAGGGGCTGACAGAAGAACTGGAAGCTTTTGATATAGAGAAAAAAAGGCTCTGTATCGTGACAGAGAGAAATGTGTCGTCCTACTATCTCAATGAGATTCATGAGTTGTTGAACGAGGCATGCAGGCAGGTGGATATTTTTATTTTTCAGGAAGGGGAAGCCAGCAAAAATCTGGATACGGTCAGCCAGCTTTACCGTTATCTGATTCAGCATGAATATGACAGAAAAGATATGCTCATTGCTCTGGGAGGAGGCGTAGTGGGCGATCTGACAGGATTTACCGCTGCCACTGATCTGCGGGGCATTGATTTTGTACAGGTTCCAACCAGTCTGCTTTCTCAGGTGGACAGCAGTATCGGAGGAAAGACCGGCGTGGATTTCCAGTCATATAAAAATATGATAGGGGCTTTTTATATGCCAAAATTAGTATATATTAATATTAATACTTTAAAGACTCTGTCAGAAAGGGAGTTTCACAGCGGTCTCGGCGAGGTTATCAAACATGGACTTATTCAGGATAGGGAATATTATGAATGGGTGAAGGCGAACAGAGAAGCTATTGCCGCAAGAAATCCTGAGGCTATGGCAGTCATGGTGGAAGGAAGCTGCCGGATTAAGCGGGCCGTGGTGGAAGAAGATCCGAAAGAGCAGGGAATACGCGCCTTCCTGAATTTTGGACATACATTTGGACATTCCATTGAGAAACTGATGGATTTCCGCCTGACCCACGGAGAATGTGTTGGTATCGGCTGTATACTGGCAGCAGACATGTCCCGCAGAAGAAATTATATTTCGCAGGAAGAATATGAGGACATTGTAAATATTTTCAAATATTTTGATTTTCCGGAGATTCCGCAGGAGCTTGACAGCAGAGATATCGTCCGTGAGACCAGGCATGATAAAAAAATGGAACATGGCGCTATCAAATTTATTCTGCTTCGTGCCGTAGGTGAAGCCGATATTTATAAAGATGTGACAGAAGAGGAGATGCTTTCGGTTTTTCGAAGCCGCAATGAAGAAAAAGAAGCGGGAGGACAGGCATGAAACAGGGAATAAAAGCATTTATCGGCTGTCTGCTTCTGGTTGTTCTTGATCAGTTTACGAAAGTGCTGGCGCTTCAGAATCTGAAAGGACAAGAACCGATCACGATCATACCGGATGTGTTTCAGCTTCTCTACGTGGAAAACCGGGGGGCTGCCTTTGGCATTCTGCAGAATAAGCAGTGGGTGTTCCTGATTATCACGGCCATTGTTCTGGCGGCGCTTATATGGGCACTGCCCCGGATGTCACGTGAGAGACATTTTCTGCCGCTCAGACTGTGTCTTTGCTTTATAGGTGCAGGAGCCGTAGGAAACATGATAGATCGTATTTTCCGGGGATATGTGGTGGATTTTTTCTATTTTAAACTGATAGATTTCCCGGTATTCAATGTGGCGGATATTTATGTGACCACATCGGCAATCGTGTTGATCTTTCTCATCGTGTTCCTCTATAAAGAGGAAGATTTTGACCGGCTTTTTTCAAAGAAAGGCAGATGAGGAACAGAATGAAAGAGATAAAAGAAGAAAAAGACCGGCGCTATTATTATACTGTGGAGAAAGAACAGGAGGGACTCAGGCTGGATCAATTTCTGGCGGCGGAACTCACAGAACATTCCCGCTCTTATATCCAGAAACTGATCAAAGGCGGCAAGGTTACTGTAAATGAAAAGGCGGCAAAGGCGGGCAGCAGAATACAGACAGATGACCGGATTCTTCTGATGGTTCCGCCGTTAAAAGAGCTTGAGGTGCTGCCGGAAAACATTCCTCTGGACATTATTTATGAAGATGAAGATGTGATTTTGATCAATAAACCGAAAGATATGGTGGTGCATCCCTGTCCGGGAAGATATTCCGGAACGCTGGTCAACGGTCTTCTCGCTCACTGCGGGGACAGCCTTTCCGGTATCAACGGCGTACTGAGACCGGGCATCGTTCACCGGATTGATAAAGATACCACCGGAGTGCTTGTAGTGTGCAAGACAGATCTGGCCCACCGGAATCTGGCAGAACAACTGAAAGAACATTCCATCACCAGAAAATATGAGGCGATCGTCTATAACAATATTCCGGAGGAAGAAGGTATCGTGGATGCCCCCATCGGCAGAAATCCTGCGGACAGAAAAAAGATGGCGGTGGAATATAAAAATGGGAAAAAAGCTGTCACCCATTACCGGGTGATTGATCACCTGAATCATCAGTTTAATCATATCGAATGTCAGCTGGAGACCGGGCGGACTCATCAGATCCGCGTTCATATGACAAGCATCGGACATCCGCTTCTCGGTGATGAAATCTATGGACCAAAGAGTGGAAGGAAAGGACTCCGGGGGCAGTGTCTCCATGCCCGGATACTTGGATTCATTCATCCGCGGACTGGCGAGTATATGGAGTTTGAAGCGCCGCTTCCGGAATATTTCCGGGAACTTTTGCGTAAGCTGAGAGAATAAGACGCCGGCCGTTGAAAATATCAGATACTGAGGTGAAAAAAGTTCTTTACAAACATTTTCCCATATGGTAAACTGGCTAAAGTGCCTGCGGGAGAAGAAGCCGTGGGCGGGATTAACCTTTGCCAGGATATGGAGTTACTCCGACCTTGTCTTCGTAAAGGTGTTTATTATTTAAGGAGGATTGGAACATGATTACAAAGGAAATGAAACAGGAACTGATTGCAAAATATGGCAGAAAAGAAGGAGATACCGGTTCACCGGAAGTACAGGTTGCTATTCTTACAGCAAGAATCAATGATCTGCAGGATCATTTCAAGGCTAACCCTAAGGATCATCACTCCAGAAGAGGTCTTCTGAAGATGGTAGGTCAGAGAAGAAATCTCCTTGCATATCTGAAAGCAAAAGATATCGAGCGTTACAGAACCTTAATCGAGCAGTTAGGTTTAAGAAAATAATACAGAAGACAAAAAGGCGCTGTACCTTTCATCGGGGACAGCGCTTTTTCTATAGTTGTTTTTTTGTGTGAAGTAAGATAAAATAAAACAGAAAGTATATATTCCGGCAGAATGACAGAGAAGACGCCGGGAAGCACAGAGAACAAAAAGATCAGACAGGACAGCGAGGTTATATATGAGCAGATTATTACGAGGAATCATAGCCGCAGCCGTGGTGCTGCTGGTCATTGCCGGTTTTTGGCAGTGGAGAGAATACAGCGCAAAGAAAGAACTCAGGGATAATGCGCTGTTATATTTTAAGGAACAGGACTATTCCAAGACAATCCAGTATCTGGAGGAAGCTCTTAACAGACATTCTCTGCTGGCGGGCAGCCTCGATCATGATATGACGTGCTATCTGGCGGAGAGCTATTATCAGCTTGCTGATTATGAGAAGGCTGAGGAGATTTATGACAGTCTCATAGCTGCAGATCCCGGCGAGTCCAGATATTATCAGTTAAAAGGCAGATGTGCCAGAGAGGCCGGCGATTATGAACGGGCCATGGAAGTTTACAAGCAGGGTTGGGAAAAAACAGAGGACAGTTTATTTTTGAAGGACATCTGCGATATTTATCTTGAGCAGGAAGATTATGAAAATGCTCTCGCTTTTACGGAGCAGGGAATTGCTGCCGGAGGAGAAAACAAGGGAGAGTTCATGTATCAGAAGGTTATTATCTATGAACGTTCTCAGGATTATGAGGCGGCTTATGAGGCGGTGCAGGAATATTGCGGACTGTTTCCTGACGATGAGAATGCGCAGAAAGAAATGACTTTTTTATCCACAAGGATATAAAGATATTTGCCGGGCAATCGGTTGACACTATATCCAAACAATGGTAAAATTAGTCTTATAAAATAACTAAGGGGAGCAAAAAATGAAAAAAAGTCTGTAGATATTTTCACAGGGAGCAGATATCATTGTATTTTTATCTAAAATGTGATGTATGACAGTTCTTTTTTTGTTTATACTGCATGTTGTGAGTATCATTTCAAAAGGAATGATAAAGGAATAATATGCGGTTCTGCGGTATCGCGTGTGCAGGTTGCCGTCGGCAGGTTTCTGTGGACAGCAATACGTATAATACTAATCGAATGCATCTACCAGCAGTGAATTGATCCGGTTATTTTTATTCTGTTATTCTATAACATGACGGCAGCTTTCAGTGAAGCTGTTCCATAACTTTTTAAAGAAAAGGAGAAGAACATTATGGTATCACAAAAAATCACAATCAACAATCCACAGGGACTTCACATGAGACCGGCAGGCGTTTTTGCCAAAGGCGTTGCTAAGTTTGAGAGCGATGTAACAATTCACTTTAACGGCAAAGACATCAATGCAAAGAGCCTTCTCAATATTATTGGCGCATGTATTAAATGCGGTTCTGAAATTGAACTGGAATGTAACGGACCAGACGAAGAAGAAGCTTTAAAGACAGCAGTCGAATTAATCGAATCTGGTCTGGGAGAATAAGAATAAGTTAATAATATAGAGGTGGAAATCATGTATACTGGTATTGGTGCATCTGCCGGAATTGGTATCGGTTCCGTAGTGATTGTGAAGGAACCGTCTCTGGCATATGATAACGTTGCAGTCAGCGATATCGCTGCTGAGAAAGAACGTTTTAACAATGCACTGGAGAAATGTATTGCTAAGACGCAGGCGATGGCAGAAGACATGAAGACTCGCGTGGGGGCAAAAGAGGCAGAAATATTAGAAGGACATGTCCTGTTGTTAATGGATCCGGAAATGACCGGGCAGATTAACTCAAATATTGAAAATGAGAAAATGTGCGCAGAAGCTGCAGTTGAGCAGGTATGCGACATGTACGCACAGATGTTTTCCTCTATTGAAGACGAGATGTTCCAGCAGAGAGCGACAGATGTGTGTGACATTAAGACAAGACTGTTAAAGATTCTTCTCGATGTGGAAGATATCGATCTGGCAGCGGTGCCGGAGGGAACTGTTCTTGTAGCAGAGGATTTAACTCCATCAATGACAGCGGGCATCAACCCTGCTAATGTGGCCGGAGTTCTGACTGAGATTGGCGGCAAGACTTCTCATTCTGCAATACTGGCAAGAGCCCTGGAGATTCCGGCTGTATTAAGTATCGAAGGAATTGTGGGCAAGGTGGAAAACGGACAGACCGTTGTTCTGGACGGTTCCAGCGGACAGGTATTCGTATCTCCGGATGAGGCGACGCTCAAGGAGTACACTGCCAAGAGAGAAGAATATCTGGCTGAGAAGGCTGCTCTCCAGGCGTTTGTAGGAAAAGAAAGCGCAACGGCCGACGGACATGTAGTTGAGCTTTGTGCAAACATTGGAAAACCGGAAGATGCTCTGAAGGTTGTGGAGTGCGATGGAGAAGGAGTAGGTCTGTTCCGTACAGAGTTCCTTTTTATGGATCGTCCACAGGTTCCTACAGAGGACGAGCAGTTTGAGGCATATAAGAAGGTGGCTGAGACACTGGAAGGTAAACCGGTCATCATCCGTACTCTGGATATCGGCGGAGATAAAGAGATTCCATATCTGGGTCTTGGCAAAGAAGAGAATCCTTTCCTCGGATTCCGTGCCGTTCGTCTCTGTCTCAAGAGAGAAGATTTATACCGTCCGCAGTTAAGAGCCCTGCTTCGTGCGAGCGCTTACGGCGAGATCAAAATTATGGTGCCGATGATTTCCTGTGTGGATGAGCTTCGTGCAGTGAAGGCAATGCTCAATGAGATTAAGGCAGAGCTTGACGAGAAGGGAATTCCATACAATAAAAATATCCAGGTTGGTATCATGGTGGAGACACCGGCAGCCAGCCTGATGGCAGATGCTTTTGCAAAAGAAGCGGATTTCTTCAGCATCGGAACAAACGACCTTACAGGATATACTATGGCGGTTGACCGTGGTAATCCGGATGTAGCTTATCTGTACTCCACTTATAATCCGGCAGTACTCCGCTCCATTGAGAGAGTGATCAAAGCCGGTAAGGCAGAGGGAACTATGGTAGGCATGTGTGGTGAAGCAGCTGCTGATCCGCTGCTGACACCATTGCTGCTGTCATTTGGACTGGATGAGTTCAGCGTGAGCGCAACATCCATTCTGGCAACCAGAAAGACAATTTCTCTCTGGACTATGGAGGAAGCTAACGCCGTTGCTGAGAAGGCAATGTCGCTGGTTACAGAGGCAGAGGTCAAAGAATATTTGGAATCAGTTGCAAAATAAAAATATATTCAGAATTATTTTTCTGGCAGTATGATATCGCAGAAAGATTTTTTGAAACAGAGGAGAAAGGGTGTTTGTACAAACACCCTTTTTCTGACGCAGTATACATTTTGACCGGAAGGCAATTTGAACCCCGGCGGAAACATAAAGGATGAGAAACATGAGCGCAGAATTTAATGAAGAACAGAAAAAAGCAATTACCCATAAAGATGGCCCCGCCATGGTTCTGGCAGGTCCGGGTTCCGGTAAAACGCTGGTGATCACATACCGTGTCAAATGGCTCATAGAGCAGGCGGGGATACATCCTTCCAATATTTTGGTCATCACATTTACCAGAGCTGCGGCCAGAGAAATGGAGCAGCGATTTAAAAAACTGATGGAGAGTGAACAGACTCCGGTGATGTTTGGTACCTTTCACTCTGTTTTTTTCATGATACTTCGTTATGCGTACCGGTATACAGGAAGGAATATTGTCCGAGAAGAAGAACGGCGGAATTATGTCAAGGAAATGATTGATGAGAAAGAGCTGGAAATCGAAGATGAGGCGGAATTTCTCACAGGTATTTTAAATGAGATCAGTTATGTCAAAGGCGAGATGATGGATCTGTCCCTGTATCACAGCAGCAACTGCGCTGATGATTTGTTTCAGGAAATATATAATGGATATGAACAGCGGCTGCGCAGCCGCCAGATGCTGGATTTTGACGACATGCTGGTATTCTGCTATGAGCTGCTTCGTGAAAGACCGGATATTTTGAAAATGTGGCAGGAACGGTTTCGGTATATTCTGGTAGATGAGTTTCAGGATATCAACCGGATTCAGTATGAGATCGTGAAAATGCTGGCGGGAAAAAGAGAGAATCTTTTTATTGTCGGTGATGACGATCAGTCTATTTACCGCTTTCGGGGAGCGAAGCCGGAAATTATGCTGGGATTTCAAAAAGATTATCCAGCGGCAAAACAGATGATACTGCGTATCAATTACAGGTGCAGCCAGGAGATTGTAGACGGGGCAAGAAGACTGATCAGTCACAATACAAAAAGGTTTGATAAGGATCTCACAGCCGCCCGGGGAAGCAGGGCGCCCATCGTATACCGGCAGTTTGACACAGTGAGTGCCGAGTGCGGCGATATTGTAAATGGCATTCGTTTTTATTTGAAAAAAGAGATTCCGCCGGAAGAAATCGCGGTTATTTTCCGGACAAATACTCAGCCGAGACTCCTTGCCGGGCGTCTCATGGAATACAATATTCCTTTTCAGATGAGGGATATCCTGCCTAATATTTTTGAACATTGGATCGCAAAAAATATTGTGACTTATCTGAAGCTTGCCATGGGAGCCAGAGATCGAAGCCTGTTTCTTCAGATCATGAATCGTCCGAAAAGGTACATTTCAAGGAAAATGCTCCCGGATCCGGAAGTGGACTTGAAGGCGCTTAAGCAGCAGACTTTCGGCAAACGCTGGCTTTATGAAAAGATTGATAAGCTGGAGATGGATTTGTATCTGCTCAAAAAAATGGAACCCTACGCTGCTGTTCAGTACATAAGAAACAGCGTCGGTTATGAGGAATATCTGGCGGAGTACGCATCTTTTCGTCGAATGAATCCTGATGATCTGACGGAGATTCTTGATCAAATCCAGGAAAGTGCCAAAGAGTACCATACGGTAGAAGAATGGTTCGCATATATAGAAGAATATGGAGAGGAACTCAAAAAGCAGATAGAGGCCGGACGCCGCATGGACAATAAGGGGGTGACGCTCACCACCATGCACAGTGCCAAAGGCCTTGAATATGAGGTGGTTTTTGTCATGGATATGAACGAGGGCGTCACCCCGCACAAAAAGGCGGTGAAAGACGCGGATCTGGAAGAAGAGCGGCGGCTCATGTACGTGGCGCTGACCCGGGCGAAAACCTACCTTTTTCTCTATTCGGTGAAAGAAATGTACCAGAAAGAGGCGAAGCCTTCCCGGTATATTGCCGAAATACGTTATAGTACGGAGTCTTTTCGAGCGGGGCAGCGGATAAAACATAAAAAATATGGTACGGGAACCGTTGTGCAGATTGACGGAGATAAAGTTACGCTGCGTTTTGATAAAAATCCCCGTACAAAGATATTTTCGCTTCGGTTTCTGACAGAACAGGGAATGATCGCAACGATTTCCTGATTGTGCGGCCGGTTTCCGTTCGGCCGGGGCATTGAAAGGAAGTCTAAAGAAATAGGTGCCCACAAGAGCAGACATATGTGATACAATAAACTGTATTTTTGGCAGAGCCGGTACTGCCGTATGATTACAGGAGGTATGTAACAAAATGATTTTAGAGATGTTAAAGGTAATTTTGCTGGGTATCGTGGAAGGTATTACTGAATGGCTGCCCATCAGTTCCACAGGACATATGATCCTGGTGGATGAATTTGTGAAGCTCAATGTTTCTGATGCCTTTATGGAAATGTTTCTTGTTGTGATCCAGCTTGGCGCTATCCTGGCGGTCTGTGTGTTATATTTCCATAAATTGAATCCATTCAGTCCCAAAAAAACAGAAGTGGAGAAAAAAGATACTTTTCGTCTGTGGGGTAAGGTGATCATCGGTTGTCTGCCGGCGGCTATCATAGGTCTGCCGTTTAATGACCAGATTGACGCTCTGTTCTACAATCCGCAGACCGTGGCGTTTACATTGATTCTTTATGGTATCCTGTTCATTGTCGTTGAAAACTACAATAAGAGCAGAACCCCGTCAATGACCACGCTGGAATCTGTCAGTGTAAAAACAGCCTTTCTTATCGGATGTTTCCAGATTCTTGCGCTGATCCCGGGAACCTCCCGTTCCGGTGCAACTATCCTCGGAGCGGTGCTCATCGGAACCTCCCGATATGTGGCTGCAGAATATTCTTTCTTTCTTTCCATTCCGGTCATGTTTGGAGCCAGCCTTTTAAAGATGATCAAATTCGGCTTCAATTACACCGGATATGAGATAACTATTCTTCTGGTCGGCATGGTGGTGGCTTTTGTCGTATCCATCCTTGCCATCAAGTTCCTGCTTGGGTATGTGAAGAAAAATGACTTTAAAGCTTTCGGCGTCTACCGGATTGTGCTTGGTATCCTGGTGGCAGGATATTTCCTGCTGGCATGATGAATCGATTTGCGATTACAGACTGGTGCCAGATGAGAATCCGGCAGATGCTGGAGAACTGTGGAGTGGAAACAGAGCCGTGTTTTCCGCTTCCGCGTTTTATCGACGCCACGGCGGGAACCGGAAAGGATACCCTTTTTCTATGTGATCTGCTCGGAGAGGGAGGCGGAGAGATTCTTGCCATGGATATTCAGGAAATGGCACTGGAGAAGACAAAGGCACGGATGATTAAAAATGGTTATGAAGAGCGCCTGGAGCAGCGACCGGCCGCCAGTGATGATAACAATGGAGGAAAGAATCCGGGCGAAGATGCCGCTGGTGACAGCGCGGGCGAAAATGTCTGGGCGCTTCTGCAGGATGAATCGGGCAGAAAACGGGTGCGGCTCGTCCTCTGCGGCCATGAGCATATGGATGAATATTTTCCGGAAGGCTCCGCAGACCTGATTATGTTTAATCTCGGCTATCTGCCCGGCGGCGATCACAGTCTTGCCACAAAGCCTGACACAACCTTGCCGGCGCTGGAAAAAGCGTTGGCGCTCCTGAAAGAGGGCGGTCTTCTTTCGCTGATGATCTACAGCGGCGGGGATTCTGGCTTCGAGGAAAAGGAGCAGGTGCTTGCCTGGCTGCGGGAACTTGACCCTAAGCAGTATATGGTTCTGGTGGAAGCATTTTATAACCGGCCAAATAATCCGCCGCTGCCGGTATTCGTTAGGAAGCTCGGGTAGCAGAGAAAATCCGGATTATAATACTAAATGAATCACAAGATAAAGGTTAAAAAGAGTACATTTACAAAAGTATGAAAGTTTGGAAGTAAACTTCCAAATCTACCATTATTGACGCAGCAAGTGCGTCAGATAGAAGAAAAAATGGAGGTACATGCATATGGTGAAAGAAAGGGCAGTTATTGTCAGCCAGAAATGCATCGGCACGGATATTTATGATATGGTGCTGTCGTTTCCGCGGGGAGCGAAAGAGGCGAAGCCGGGACAGTTCATTGCCATGTACTGTGAGGACGGTACGAAGCTTCTGCCTCGTCCTATCAGTATCTGTGGCATTGACGCGGACAAAGGAACGCTTCGGGTCGTTTACCGGATTGCCGGAGAGGGAACCCGTCAGTTTTCTGAGATGAAGGAAGGCGATTCTCTGGAGGTGCTGGGACCGCTGGGCAACGGCTTTACCATGAAAGAGGAGAAAGCGATCATCGTGGGCGGCGGTATCGGAATCCCGCCGATGCTTGAACTGGCTAAGCAGCTCTCCTGTGAGAAAACAGTGGTCCTCGGATACAGAGACGAGCTGTTCTTAAAGGATGAATTTGAGTCTTATGCCGATGTGGTCGTTGCCACGGAGGATGGCAGCTGCGGCACAAAAGGAACCGTCATCGACGCCATCAAAGAGGCCGGCGTGGATGGAAAAGTGATTTACGCCTGCGGCCCGATGCCGATGTTAAAAGCACTGGCAGAATATGCCGAAGCCCATGACATGGAAGCGCAGATCTCTCTTGAAGAGAGAATGGCCTGCGGTATCGGCGCCTGCCTTGGCTGTATCTGCAAAACAAAGAAAAAAGATCATCATACCAACGTGAACAACCAGCGCATCTGCAAGGATGGTCCGGTATTTGACGCAAAGGAGGTCGTATTTTCATGAATTTAGAAGTGAAGCTGGCAGGAGTGACATTTAAAAATCCTGTGACAACTGCTTCCGGAACCTTTGGCTCCGGAGCAGAATACGAAGAATTTGTTGACCTCTCCGCTCTCGGCGCCGTGACCACCAAAGGCGTTGCCAACGTGCCGTGGGAGGGAAATCCGACCCCTCGGATTGCTGAGACCTACGGCGGCATGTTAAATGCTGTCGGTCTGCAGAATCCGGGCATCGAGCTGTTCTGCGCGAGAGATATTCCGCATTTGAAAGAAAAAAATGCATCTATCATTGTCAATGTCTGCGGCCGCACTGTGGAAGACTACGTGGAAGTGGTGGAACGTCTTTCCGACGAGCCGGCAGACCTGCTGGAAATCAACGTATCCTGTCCAAACGTAAAGGCCGGCGGCATCGCCTTCGGACAGAATCCGGACGCCCTCTATGAGATTACAAAGGCCATCAAGGCGAAAGCAAAACAGCCGATTGTCATGAAGTTAAGTCCAAATGTCACAGATATCACCGAGATGGCAAAGGCAGCGGAGGCCGGCGGCAGCGACGCCCTCTCCCTCATTAACACTATCACCGGCATGAAAATCGACATTCACCGGAGGAAATTTATCCTGGCCAACCAGACCGGCGGTATGTCCGGCCCGGCCATCAAACCGGTGGCGGTCCGAATGATCTACCAGGTGCACAAAGCCTGCAGCCTGCCGATCATTGGCATGGGCGGCGTCATGACCGGTGAAGACGCCATAGAGCTCATGATGGCAGGAGCCACCATGGTGGCGGTCGGTACAGCTAACTTCCACAATCCACGGGCGACCATGGAAGTTCTGGACGGCATCAAGGCATACATGGAGCGGTATCATATCGAGGATATCAATGAGATTATCGGGTGTATGTAGGCGGCCAAACCGGGAATGGCCGGGAAAATGTAATGGCTGTTCAAATCGCTGATGGCTGATAATTAAATATTTTGGAAAAAGACATGGCAGATGAAACTGTTCTTCCTGTGTCAGATGGCAGATCTGATTGTGCGGGAGAGGAGGGGCAGACGGCCATGTCTTTTTTTGTGAGGTGATGCATATTGGAGAAAGGAGAAACATTTTTTTGGAAACGTCAGGATGACAAAAAACAACGCGCCTTTTATGCGCTTTTTATGGAAAGTAAACTTGACATTTGTCCGTGATCCTGTATAATGAAAATATGGAAAGCAAACTTTCCATTGAAAGCTACTGCAAGAGAAAATAGAACAAAACATCATAGAAACTGCATTGGGCGTAATAAAACAGCTATGAAAGGGGGACATGGTGAAAAATAATCTGGAAAAGCTGCGAAAAGAACGAGGCATCAAACAGGAAGAACTGGCGGCGGCTCTGGAAGTCTCCCGCCAGACCATCGGCTCGCTGGAAAACGGCCGGTACAATCCTTCTATTATTCTGGCATTTAAAATTGCGAGATACTTTCAAATGAGCATTGAAGATATTTTTATTTATGAGGAGGATGACGATGAAAAATAAGAAAATCATATGGTATGGCGGTTACATTGCTGCGGCGCTTGTTATTCTGATTATTGTAGTGACGGATCTGCCGGAAGTGGCAGATGCGGGACTGGCAATTCTGTTTGCAGTTCTCTTTTCAGCTTCTCACGTCAGCCTCTGGCATGATAAAATGATGGAGAAAGATAAAGATTACCGCATTGAGGTGATGGACGAGAGAAACATTGCCATCAAAGAAAAAGCAGGAAATATTACAAATATGATAAACATGACATTGCTGGGCATAATCACAGTGGCATTTATCTTTATGGATTACATTATCCCGGCAATCTTTACCGGAGTAATGGTGGCCGTCCAGCCGGTGATACTGATTCTGGTAAGTAATTCCATCGAGAAAAATATGTGAAGAAATTCAGAGAGGCAGGTGGGGAAATTGCCTAAAGAGTTGCTGGATTTTATGGAAAATAATTTATAAAAAATGATTATATAACAAAAATATAAGTACAAGAGCTATATTATGAATCTGCTCCGAAAGTTTGATTGAAATTCAAGAAATTGGAGAAAGATTCATAAAACAGCTCTTTTTTTGGTTTTCACAATTGAAAACTCACCCTTCAATTCTCTCAATCACACACTGATGTGCCTTACTCTTCTTATCATAATTAATTCCGATTAAAAGAATGTCACCGGTATACTGTTTAAGGACAGGAAGATATTTCCACTGCGTTTGCCAGTTCCGTGCGAATTTCTTCGTTTGGAATAAAGGCAGTCTGGGTATTTTGATTGTAAGCCAGATAGCCGAGGTGAATGAGCAGCGTCAACACATCATCTTTTCGCTTAAAAGTTACCATATTATTCAAAGTTATTCAGGGCAGACTGGGTTCTTACCTTTTTGATGGGAAGGATGCCTGTCAGGTAGGCAAGGCAGATAAATTTTGTGCCGGTCGCGGTGTGGATACCCGACAGAGAATCAGCCAGTGATGATATGTTAGGAAAAAGAATATCCGGATTAACGAATCTTCCCACGGCTGTGCCTCCTTCCATATATAATATGTGTCTGGATTTGGCTATATTATAACGTATTTTCTTTTGTTTGTATAAAAAAATTTCCTCAATTGAAAATATCCAGAGGGTATGTTATGATGGAAAAGAAATGCAAAAAGAAAATAAGGGCGCAGCGGGGCTTAGCCCGCGTCCATCAATACGGAGGTTGAAATATATGGAACAGTATAAGAAAGAGTTTATTGAGTTTATGATTGACTGCAACGTTTTGAAGTTTGGCGATTTCGTGACCAAGAGTGGCAGAAAGACGCCGTTTTTTGTGAATACAGGATTTTACCGGACAGGTTCCCAGTTGAAGAGGCTGGGAGAATATTATGCACAGGCAATCAAGGATCAGTTCGGTCTGGATTTTGACGTGCTGTTTGGACCGGCATACAAAGGTATTCCGCTGTCCGTTGCAGCGACCATAGCTATTTCTGAAAAGTATGGCGAAGATATACGGTATTGCAGCAACCGCAAGGAGATTAAAGATCACGGCGACAAAGGAATCCTGCTGGGAAGCCCGATTCAGGATGGCGATAAAGTTGTGATCATTGAGGACGTGACTACAGCAGGTACCTCTATTCAGGAGACGCTGCCGATCGTAAAGGCTCAGGGAGATGTGGATGTGATCGGACTGGTTGTTTCTGTGGACCGTATGGAAAGAGGTCAGGGGGAGAAGAGCGCCCTGCAGGAGATTCGTGATACTTATGGATTTAAGACCACGGCCATCGTGACCATGGCAGAAGTTGTGGAACATTTGTATAATAAACCTTACAAAGGTCAAATAATTATTAATGACGAGATAAAGGCAGCAATTGACGCTTATTATGAGCAGTATGGTGTGAAATAAGGAGGCTTGATGCTTTTATGAATGAAAAGGTTTTTAAGACTTTGAATCAAATCGGCGCTTCAGGAATTGTTGTGGGCATTCTCTGCATGGCTGTGGGAATCAGTCTGGGAGTGCTGACGATCATCAATGGGGCGCGGGCGCTGTCTGCCAGAAAAAATATTATGATTTAATCTTCGGGGAGACCGCCCCGGCATGGATTGGCCGTATGACAGACAGAAACAGGAGCCGGTTTTTTAGAAACCGGTTCCTGCGTGTATTATGTGATGGAAGGAAATGGGGATATTGAATAAAATAACCAGAAAGAAGATTGGTGCAGTTAGTTTTTTCCTTTTAATCATATACGGCTGTGTGGTGTTATATTTTGTGTTATTCAGTGACCGGCTGGGCCGGGTAGAAGGATACAGTACGTATCGGTATAATCTGATACCATTTGCGGAGATACGACGTTTTATTTTGTACCGGAATTATGTCAGCACGGAAGCATTTCTGCTGAATCTGATGGGAAATCTTCTGGTTTTTTTTCCGGTGGGAATGCTGATACCTTTGTGGAGAACGAAAAAAACCGGTTTTATCCGGATTTTGATATATACATTTTTGTTTACGCTCTGTATAGAGAGCCTGCAGCTTGTGACGAGGGTCGGTGTGTTCGATGTGGACGATCTGCTGATGAACACCCTGGGCGGACTGGCAGGCTGGGTCTGCTATTGTCTGGCGCTTAAAGTGTTTCGGATCGTGCGGAAACGTTGCCGGAAAAACAGCAGAAGGGAAAAGGAGTAGAAAATGATTTCGAGAAATGCTTTATCTTTTACAGAAAAAAAGGTTTCCAAAAACGCAGTCATAACATTGATTATGGGAATAGTGGAACTTGTCGGATTTATAATATTAATGCTGGTTTCCATAGTAAGCCATGGAAATATAGGCATTGCAGGAGGGCTTATTGGATGCCTTCTGGTGATTCTTGCTTTTTTTGGCGTCATCTGGGGCGTACTCAGCTATGACGATGTAAAGACGAATCAGAGATTTAAGATATCAGGTATCTGTCTGAATGTCGCAGTTATTTTTCTGGGTATTACATTGATTATGCTGTAATACAATGATATGGATGTGAACAGTTATTGACAGGGAGGACGGAGTGTTATATGGATTACAGAGTATTATTAAAAGAAGAAAATGAAGCGGTGAAAGAGCGGTTTGAACTGGCGGCAGAGCGTATCCGCGAGATCGCTTCCGGCAAAAATGAGTTGCCGGAGGGAGAAGTGTCCCGGTATTTTAAGCAGACGGCGGCTTTTCTTGAAAAATGCAGAGCTATCTATGCGGCTGTGTATGACGGAATTCTGGACAGCTGTACTCTCGAAGAGCTGCAGAGGGAGAACCGCAAGTTTTATGAAGAGCTTTTTCCGGAAAATTATGAGAGTTCTTTTGCCAATCCTGCGTACGCCGTAAAGTCTATTGGAGAAGAATATGGACGGATTCTGAGTTTTCTGTATGCGGAACTCCGCTCAGAGAGAGTATTTTGTTTTGAGCAGAATCTGGAAAAAATGACATATCTTAATGAGTTGTTCATTGAGATTTACTGTATGTTTGAAAGCGGAGATGTGAGCTATCATCAGGTGAAGGATGCAATTTACTGGTTTTTATATGATTATGCCGAGGAATGGATTGGCTGGAGAGTACGTGAGATGTTTGATACATTCCTTTCTTTTGCCACATCTATCGTAATGGGCGCAGATCTTACAAATATCCGTTATCTGTATTCTTATGGAGAATATATATCAGAAAATGAAATACGTATGGCACAGTATCTGAGCAGTCTGCCGCAGGAGGAAATTGATGAGATTGCCTTTACTTTTACAGACGGCTATCGGGAAGGGTTTGCCCTGAAAAATGTGGATTTGTCCAAAAAGAAAACGGTTAATATCCGCTATAACATAGGATTCGAGAGAGTTATCCGGGCTGCGGTTTATCAGTTCCGGGAAATGGGACTGGAGCCGGTCATTTACCGGGCTGCGGTCAATACATTGAATAAGAGACAGAACCTGAAGGTGGGATACATTTCCTCCAACCCGAATGAGCAGTACGATTATGATCACCGGTTTGACGAGGCCATTTACTTTGACAAGCGGATGCTGGACCGGAAGCTGACCTGCATGCGCAAGGCCTATGAAACATTTGCCGAGGAGGCGGAGGGCTTTGCCGGGCCGGCCTGCTTCGAGGTGTTCGGAGAGGTTCCGTTTGAGCCGGAGAGCAAGCCTGAGGCCTATCGTCTCAGCGAGCGGCAGCAGAACCTGCTGGTGGAATATTCGGCGGAATCCAATGCGCTGATGAATGAATTTATCAATCAGGATGAGCGGAGCTTTACGATCATCGCCTATCCGCTGCCTTCCATCGGGGAGCAGTTTGAGGAGATTTTTGAGGAAGTCCGGAAGGTCAATAATCTGGATAAAGAGAAATATAAAGAGATTCAGCAGAATATGATTCAGGTACTGGACCGCGCGGCCTTTGTGAAGATCATGGGCCGGGGCAGCAACATGACCAACCTGACCATTGCCCTTACGGATCTTGAGGATCCGGAGACGCAGACAAAGTTTGGAAACTGTCTGGCAGATGTAAATATTCCGGTGGGAGAAGTCTTCACTACTCCGAGGCTGAAGGGAACGAACGGACTTTTGCATGTGGGTAAAGTTTATCTGAACGGTTTGTGTTACAAGAATCTGCGGATTCAGTTTGAGGATGGTATGGTGACTGAGTATTCCTGCGATAATTTTGCGGAGGAAGAGGAAGGCAGGAAGTTTATTAAAGAAAACCTGCTGTTCAACCGGGATACTCTTCCGATGGGAGAGTTCGCCATCGGAACAAATACCACTGCCTATGTGATGGCGGCTAAATATGATATTATGTCCAAACTGCCGATTCTCATTGCAGAAAAAATGGGGCCTCATGTGGCTCTTGGCGATACATGTTATTCTTATTCGGAAGATGTGCGCGTGTTTAATTCGGATGGCAAAGAGATCATCGCCAAGGATAATGAGTGCTCTGTGCTCAGAAAGGAGAATCCGAAAAAGGCGTATTTTAACTGCCATACGGATATCACGATTCCATATGAAGCCCTGGGCCGTATCGTGGCCGTCAATAAAGAGCGGGTAGAGGTACCGATTATCCTCGACGGCCGCTTTGTGCTTGACGGAACATTTCGGCTCAATGATGCGTTTCAGAAGACGGAGACCAGCGAGAGCGAGATGGAGACGGGCGCCGGAGGTTTGGTGGAAGACATTTTGCAGGAAGATGGCGCCAGCAGTAATACCGATGAAGATGCTATAGATTAGAATGAAAAAGGAGAGTCCATATGCTTCTTATAAAAAATGGAAGAGTAATGAATCCCGCCACCGGCATGGATGAAGTGACCGATGTGTGGGTGAAGGATGGAAAGATAGCCGGTTTCGGTCAGCAGGGAGACTTTGGAGAGCCGGAGCAGGTCATTGACGCAGGCGGCTGCGTGGTGGCGCCGGGACTGGTGGATGTGCACGTACATTTCCGGGATCCGGGACTTACCTATAAAGAAGATCTGCAGACCGGAAGTGCGGCGGCGGCAGCCGGCGGCTTTACTACGGTGGTCTGCATGGCAAATACAAAGCCGGTGGTGGATTGTCCGGAGGTCCTTGATGACATTCTGGAGCGGGCGAAGGAACTGCCTGTCCATGTGAAGCAGGTGTCCGCCGTGTCGAAGAACTTCGGCGGAAAGGAACTGGTGGACTTTGAGGAGATGGTTCGTCACGGGGCCTGCGGGTTTACCGATGACGGGATCCCGCTTACTGACGCCGGATTTATCAGGAAAGCCATGGAGATGGCGGCTAAGGTGGATATGCCGATCAGCCTTCATGAGGAGGATCCGTCCTTAAATGAAGTAAACGGCATTAACAAAGGTGTGATCAGTGAGCAGATGGGCATCGGCGGCGCGCCGGCAGTATCTGAGGATGTGATGGTGGCAAGGGATGTGATGCTTGCTCTGGAGACCGGCGCAAAGGTGGATATCCAGCACATTTCTTCAGGAAGATCGGTGGATCTGGTGCGCTACGCCAAAAGCAAAGGCGCGAAAGTGTACGCTGAAGTGACGCCCCATCATTTCACGCTCACAGAGGAGGACGTGCCAAACTACGGAACCATGTGCAAGATGAATCCGCCGGTACGGACCAGCTGGGATAAGACCAAGATCATCGAGGGGCTCATGGACGGCACCATTGACATGATCGCCACCGACCACGCGCCTCATTCTGCGGAGGAGAAAGAGAAAGAATTTACTGCCGCGCCGAGCGGCATCATCGGGCTGGAGACAGCGCTGGCGCTGGGAATTACCAACCTGGTAAAAAGCGGATACCTGTCCATGATGAGCCTGCTGGAGAAAATGACCGTCAATCCGGCGAAGCTCTATCAGTTTGACTGCGGAGACATTTCGGTGGGAAAGGCGGCGGATCTGGTGATCTTTGATCCGGAGCAGGTATGGCAGGTGGAACGTTTTGCCTCCAAGGCCAGCAATTCCCCGTTCCTGGGCGCGCAGCTTTGCGGAAAGGTGCGCTTTACCATCTGCGGCGGGAAGATTGTGTATACAGCCGGATAAAAGTATGCTAGAATGTACCAATGGGTTTTCAGCGAGCGGCATGACGGCGGAACGAAAGCCGGTATGAAGCCGCGCTGAGACTGACCAAGAAAAGATATGGAGGGACAAGATGATTCAGGAATTAATTAAGAACATTAAAGAAAAAGATGCCCCTATCGTTGTCGGACTGGATCCGATGCTTTCCTATGTGCCGGAGCACATCAGAAAAGACGCTTTTGATGCATATGGGGAGACACTGGAGGGAGCCGCTGAGGCTGTCTGGCAGTTCAACAAGGGAATTATTGACGCCACATACGATCTGATTCCGGCGGTGAAGCCGCAGGTGGCCATGTATGAGCAGTTCGGTATTCCGGGTATGCAGGCGTTCAAGCGTACCTGTGACTATGCAAAGAGCAAAGGACTTGTGATCATCGGCGACATCAAGCGCGGTGATATCGGTTCCACTTCCGAGGCTTACGCCATCGGTCATGTGGGAAAGGTGCAGGTGGGCGATAAGATCTACTCTCCTTTTACAGAGGACTTCATCACAGTGAACCCTTATCTGGGCTCCGACGGAGTAAAACCGTTCATCAAGGTTTGTAAAGAAGAAGGGCATGTTCATTCTTGTCAAGACCTCCAATCCCTCCAGCGGCGAGTTCCAGGATCGTCTCATCGACGGCCGGCCGCTCTATGAGATCGTGGCGGAAAAGGTGGCTCAGTGGGGCGAGGAGCACATGGGCGACGACTACAGCTACGTGGGAGCCGTTGTGGGCGCGACCTATCCGGAGATGGGAGCTGTGCTTCGTAGGCTGATGCCGAAGAACTATATTCTGGTGCCGGGATACGGCGCGCAGGGAGGAACCGGCAAAGACCTTGCTCCATTTTTCAATGAGGATGGACTGGGAGCTATCGTTAACTCCAGCCGCGGTATCATCTGTGCATATCAGAAGTCTGATGTGTACGGACCGGAGAACTTCGGAGACGCCAGCCGTCAGGCAGTCCTCGATATGAAGGAAGATCTGAAGAACGCATTTGTGAAGTAATGAGCAGCGGCACAGAATATGTGATATTTACGCAAACAAAGAAGAAGTTTCAGTGAAAGAATAATCTTTGTTACATTTATATATAGAAAGAAAGGAAGAACATAACATGGCAAAAGTAGGTATTGTAATGGGAAGCGACTCCGATATGCCGATCATGAGCAAGGCAGCGGATATTCTGGAAGAACTGGGTATTGATTTTGAGATGACGATTATTTCTGCGCACAGAGAGCCGGAAGAGTTTTTTAAATATGCGAAATCCGCAGAGGAAAGAGGATATAAGGTGATCATCGCCGGCGCAGGTAAGGCAGCGCATCTGCCGGGCATGTGCGCGGCCATCTTTCCGATGCCGGTCATCGGTGTTCCGATGAAGACCTCCGATCTGGGCGGTGTGGATTCACTTTATTCCATCGTGCAGATGCCGTCCGGTATTCCTGTTGCCACAGTCGCTATCAATGGAGCTGCCAATGCAGGTATTCTGGCGGCGAAGATTCTTGCCACATCCGACGCGGAGCTTCTTGGCAGGCTGAAAGAATATTCTGCGAAGCTCAAAGACCAGGTGGTAGAGAAAGCGGAGAAACTTGATTCCATCGGATATAAAGAGTACCTGAAACAGATGTAATTGTCTGATTGCGCGGCGGGGTCCGGCTCAGACTACAATGAGAAAAAGGAACAAAAATACACTTCAATATACAGATGTCAGAGAAGAAAGGAGTCTGTTATGGATTATAAGAACGCAGGCGTGGATATTGAGGCCGGCTATCAGTCGGTGGAACTCATGAAAGAACATGTAAAAAAGACCATGCGGCCGGAAGTGCTGGGAGGTCTCGGAGGTTTTTCCGGTGCATTTTCATTAAGTAAGATTAAGGAGATGGAAGAGCCTGTTCTTCTGTCAGGCACAGATGGCTGCGGCACAAAGGTGAAGCTGTCCATGATTCTGGATAAGCATGACACCGTCGGCATCGACTGTGTTGCCATGTGTGTCAACGATATCGCCTGCGCCGGAGGAGAACCTCTGTTTTTCCTGGATTACATTGCCTGCGGCAAGAATTATCCGGAGAAAATCGCGTCGATCGTAAAGGGAGTTGCTGAAGGATGTCTCCAGTCTGAGGCGGCGCTCATTGGCGGCGAGACAGCAGAGCATCCGGGACTGATGGCAGAAGATGAGTATGATCTGGCAGGATTTGCCGTGGGCGTCTGTGATAAGAAAGATATGATCACCGGAGAGAACATCAAGGCCGGCGATGTGCTGGTGGGCATTGCGTCCTCCGGTATTCACAGCAACGGTTACTCGCTTGTAAGAAAGGTGTTTCCGATGGAAAGGGAGGCGCTGGAAGAGTATAAAGAAGAGCTGGGGATGACCCTGGGAGAAGCGCTGCTGACTCCGACAAAAATTTATGTGAAAGCATTGAAAGCTGTGAAGAACGCCGGTGTAACCATCAAGGGGTGCAGCCATATCACCGGCGGCGGTTTCTATGAGAATATCCCGCGGATGCTCCCGGAAGGCGTGCGGGCCGTTGTGGATAAGAACAGCTATGAAGTACCGGCGATCTTCCGTCTTCTGGCAAAGGAAGGCGACATTGCCGAGGAAATGATGTACAACACTTACAACATGGGTATCGGTATGATGCTGGCCCTTGATGCCGCGGATGCGGACAAGGCAGTGCAGGCGCTGACCGAGGCCGGAGAGAAAGCATGGATTGTCGGCAGAGTGGAAGCCGGAGAAAAGGGAGTGACCATATGTTAAAGCTGGCGGTGCTTGTGTCCGGCGGCGGAACTAATCTTCAGGCCATCATGGATTCCATTGACGACGGCAGGATCACCAATGCGGAGATCCGGGTGGTCATCAGCAATAACGCCGGAGCCTACGCCCTCACCCGGGCGGAAAAATACGGCGTGGAAGCCCTTTTGCTGTCTCCGAAAAGCTTTGACACAAGGGAAGAGTTTAATCAGAAATTGCTGGAAGCGTTAAAAGAGCGGGAAATCGACCTGGTGGTGCTGGCCGGTTATCTGGTTGTGGTGCCGCCTTGCGTCATCGAAGAATATGAGAACCGGATCATCAATATTCATCCGTCCCTGATCCCGTCCTTTTGCGGAACGGGATGTTACGGCCTTCATGTCCACGAGAAAGCGCTGGCGCGGGGCGTGAGAGTCTCCGGAGCTACCGTGCATTTTGTGGACGAGGGTACGGATACAGGGCCGATTCTTCTGCAGAAGCCGGTGATGGTGGAGCAGGACGATACCCCGGAAGTATTGCAGCGGCGGATCATGGAACAGGCGGAATGGGTCATTCTGCCGAAAGCCATTGACCTCATTGCCAATGGAAAAGTACATGTGGACGGACGTAAGGTTACCATAGACGAATAGGGAGGATGCGCGATGAAAGTATTAATTGTTGGAAGCGGCGGAAGAGAACACGCCATTGCATGGGCTGTTGCCAAAAGTGATAAAGTGGATAAGATCTACTGCGCGCCGGGCAACGCCGGTATTGCGGAGTATGCGGAGTGCGTGGATATCGGCGCCATGGAGTTTGAAAAACTGGCGGCTTTCGCCAAAGAAAATGCAGTGGATCTCACCATCATCGGCATGGATGACCCGCTGGTGGGCGGTGTGGTTGATGTCTTTGAGGCGGAAGGCCTCCGGGTATTCGGCCCTAGAAAAAATGCAGCTATCATCGAGGGATCTAAGGCATTTTCCAAGGATCTGATGAAGAAATACAAGATTCCGACGGCGGCCTATGAGAACTTTACCTCTAAGGAAGAGGCTTTGGCTTATCTGGAAACAGCTAAGATGCCGATCGTGCTGAAGGCGGACGGACTGGCTCTCGGTAAAGGTGTTCTCATCTGCAACACGCTGGAAGAAGCAAAAGAAGGCGTGAAGACCATCATGGAAGAGAAGAAGTTCGGCGACGCCGGCGATACCATGGTCATCGAAGAGTTCATGACCGGCCGGGAAGTGTCCGTGCTGGCCTTCTGTGACGGAAAGACTATCAAATGTATGACCAGCGCCCAGGATCACAAGAGAGCCGGGGACGGGGATACCGGTCTTAACACCGGAGGAATGGGTACATTTTCTCCGAGCCCGTTCTACACAAAAGAAGTGGAAGAATTCTGTGAAAAATACATTTATCAGCCGACCATGGACGCTATGGCAGCGGAAGGATGTCCGTTTGTGGGCGTGCTGTTTACGGGTCTTATGCTCACTGAAGACGGCCCGAAAGTACTGGAATACAACGCCCGTTTTGGCGATCCGGAAGCACAGGTGGTGCTGCCTCGGATGAAGAACGATATTATTGACGTGATGGAAGCCTGCATTGACGGACGGCTCGATGAGATTGATCTGCAGTTTGAAGATAACGCGGCAGTCTGTGTGGTTCTTGCCTCCGATGGATATCCGGTATCCTATGAGAAAGGCTTTGTCATCGAGGGACTGGAGAACTTCAAGGATAAAGACGGCTATTACTGCTTCCATGCCGGTTCCAAAAAGACTGACAAAGGCATCGTAACCAACGGCGGCCGGGTTCTCGGCATCACCGCCAAGGGTGCGGACTTGAAGGAAGCCAGAAAGAACGCTTATGCGGCCACCGAGTGGGTAAATTTTGATAACAAATATATGAGACATGATATCGGAAAGGCCATTGACGAAGCATAATAGAAGCATAAATGAAGGACAGGGCGTGCAGGACGGAGCAGCGAGGGCTGTTTCCGGCTGCATGCCTGCCATGAGAATCAATGGGTGGAAAGATTGATGAAAGGAAAATATTTAAAGCAGGGGCTTCGTGACGGAATACCCATTTGTTTTGGGTATTTTGCTGTTTCCTTTGCTTTTGGAATTCTGGCGGTGGAGAGCGGGTGCAGCATATTCGAGTCAGTGCTGATTTCTTTTACCAACCTGACTTCCGCCGGTCAGTTTGCCGGCTTAACAGTTATTGCTCAGGCGGGAACGCTCCTGGAAATGGCCTTGACGCAGCTTGTCATCAATGCACGGTATATGCTCATGTCCATCGCTCTTTCCCAGAAAGTCGACAGCGGTTTTCGGGGGATATGGCGGTGGATTCTCGGTTTTGGCATTACCGATGAGATTTTTGCAGCGGCTATCCAGAGGGATGAGCCCATCGCAAAAAGTTATTTTGGGGGGTTGATGTTTCTGCCGGTGATCGGCTGGACATCGGGCACTTTTTTTGGCGCTTTTCTGGGAAATGTACTTCCGGAAATTCTCACCAATGCGCTGGGTATTGCCCTTTACGGCATGTTCATCGCCGTTGTGGTGCCCAAATCAGTCGAGGATAAACAAGTGTCCGCAGTGGTGCTGCTGGCAGTTGCCATCAGCGTCCTGCTCAAATATGTTCCGGTATTTGCGGGGATTTCCAGTGGATTTGCTATCATTATCTGTGCGGTTATCGCCTCGGCAGCCGGTGCAGTGCTGTTTCCGGTGGAGGAGGAAGTCTGAATGGATTTTATGATTTTTTTGCCATATCTTATCGTCATGGCGGGGGTGACCTATCTGATTCGGGTGATTCCCCTGGTTCTGGTGAGGAAGAAAATAAAAAACCGGCTGTTGAATTCTTTTTTATATTACATACCCTATACAGTGCTGGCGGCTATGACTTTTCCGGCGATTCTTTACGCCACAGGCAGTATGATTTCTGCAGTGGCGGGACTGGTCGCGGCGGTGATCCTGGCATACAGAAAAGGAAGCCTGATCGTGGTGGCAGCCGGCGCCTGCGCGGCTGTGCTCATTGTGGAGTTTTTGCTGAAACTGATCTGAATAACAGGTGTGGCGCAGCGGAAATGACTGTTTATTAAAATAGTTGTTTCCGCTGTGTTTTGCTGTGCGGATATAAACCGTAAATACACAGGTACCAGCAAGACAAATCAGGAGTTTTACTTCACATATAATTCTGATACATTGTATGTATCGACAAGACAGGATACGAGAACCGGAGGTGAGGAAAGTGAGCACGATAGTAAAGAGGGAAATGATTTTTGACAACATAAAGGTAGAATCCAGGGATAAAAGAGAGGCGATTCGTATTATCAGCCATCTTTGCTCCAGGCACAATGCAGCCTATGAATTGCGGCTGATCGATGCCTTTCGCAAAAGAGAGCTGCTTGATTCCACGGGATTCGGCGGCGGAATCGCTATGCCCCACGCAAGAATTCGGGGGTTATGCGACCCGGTATTTGCTGTCGTACGTTTTGCATGGCCGGTGGAATGGGAGGCCATCGACGGAGAACCTGTGGATCTTGCGGTGGTTGCCATCACTCCGGCGGAACCGGAGAAAAATAAACATCTTCCAACACTGGCGATGCTTGCCAGGAAGCTGATGAACGATGAATTTGTGTATAATCTTAAACATTGTACGGACAAGAATCAGTTATATGATTATATGCTGCGTGAAATGAGGTGAAAAGCATGAAGATCATTGGGGTCACCAAATGCCCCACAGGTATTGCTCACACCTATATGGCTGCGGAACGGCTGGAGATTACAGGGGAAAAATTAGGCTACGAGATGCACATCGAGACCCAGGGATCTCAGGGAACGGAGAATATGCTGACAGCCAGGCAGATTGCCGAGGCAGATTATGTGATAATCGCTGCGGATGTTGCCATAGAGGGAATAGAGAGGTTCCGGGGAAAAAAGATATACCGGATATCCATCAAACCGGTGTTGAAAGATACCAGACAGGTGTTTCTCGATATGGAGGCGAAGGCAGAGAAGATGGGAGAAACGGCAGGAGACGATGAAAAAGAAGCAGGGGAAACCTCTTTGTTCTCATCTTCCGGCAAAGAGCAGTCGGCAGTATTGCATCAGCTCATGAATGGAGCGTCCTACATGATTCCTTTTGTCGTGGTAGGAGGGCTGTTCATCTCGTTATCTCAGGCGTTTGCAGGCGAAAGTTCCTCGAACGGTCTGCTCATTAATTCTGTTTTCTGGAACAAAATGCATCAGATCGGTCTGCTGGCTTTTGAATTGATGTACCCAATACTGGCCGGCTTTATCGCCGTATCCATATCCGGCAGAGCGGCGCTGGCGCCGGCGATGCTTGGAGCCATGATCGCCACAAACGGAGAACTGCTGGGGACGGGAGAGGGAACCGGATTTCTTGGCTGTATTGTAGTTGGCTACCTGGTCGGCTATCTGGTAAAAGGTATCAATTCCATGAAAATTCCCAAATCCATAAAACCTATGATGCCGATTTTTGTGATTCCTTTTCTGGGAGTCAGCGTCACAGCGCTGGTTTTTATATGTATTCTTGGAGGGCCCATCGCATTTGCTATGCGCAGCCTCAACGGACTTTTGGTATATTTATCAGAAAATGTGACTACGGCGATCCCGCTCGGTATAGTGCTCGGAGCCATGATTGGCGTCGATATGGGAGGCCCCATCAATAAGGTGGCATTTTTCTTTGGAGTGGCGTCCATAGCCGAAGGAAATCTGCAGATAATGGGCATTGCGTCAGCCGCCATCGGCGTGGCGCCGCTTTCCATGGGACTGGCGGCGCTTGTGGGAGGCAAAATGTTTACAAAAGAAGAACGGGGAGCAGGGGTATATACAATATTTATGGGAATGATAGGCATCAGCGAGGGAGCCATTCCTTTTGCCCTGTCAGACCCGAAACATGTGCTTCCGGCGGTAATCATCGGTTCCGCCGTGTCCGGAGCGGCGGCAGCCTTTCTGGGTGTGACCTCGGCAGCTCCTCATGGGGGACCCATCATAGGTTTTATCGGAGCGACAAATCATGTGATGCTATATTTCTTCTGCATTGTTTTGGGCGTTCTTGTCTCAACGACGATAGTTTTATTGACAAAAAGCCGGCAGAGAGAGGGTAAATGACGAAGAATTCGTATAAAAAGCACATTTTTTTTATAAAAAAATGAATTTTCCCTTGAAAAAAATTTGTAAATGTGATGAAATAAAATTGTAAGTTAAGCACATGTTTTGGTCAGATAATGAAAAAACAATGAGTTTTATCTTAAGAATAATTTTGATAAATTCTATAGAAGTGAGGTGTGGTGTGTAATCATGAGATTCACAAAGAGAGATATGGAGATGATCGGATATCTCAAAGACTACGATGTGGTGGATCTGTCCTCCATGTCGGATTATCTGGAGGTTTCCGTAAAGACTCTGAAGAATCAGCTGAAAGATTTATCTGAAGCTCTGGAAGAGTTTGGGATCATCATTCAATTTATGTCCGGTAATCGCGTGATGATCAGTGGTCATGAGAAGTTCGCCGACGTGATGAACATGAGTATCCCCCGCTTCGAGATGGAGTTTGAGAGAAGAGTACTGCTTCTTCTCGTACTTCACGATGATTTTCTCATCATTCAGGATATTGCGGATACGCTTCTGGTCAGCAAATCTTATGCGGAAAAACAGCTTGCTTCTATTATGAAGAAGTATCCGGACGACGTCCAGTCTCAGCGTCACTATGGTATCAGGTACGCTGCGTCACAGAACAGAAGGAGGGAACTCTTTGTGAAAATCATGTTCCCTTATTTGTTTGGAGAAGATTACGGGGCGGCGCTTAAGCAGTTCCATCAACTGCATTTTCCGATTCTGGATTATTTTACGGAAGACCAGACAGAGCGGGCGCAGAAAGCGATTCAGCTGCTTCAGGAAGTGAAATGGTTCCGGTTTACAGATGAATCCATGCAGCAGATTTTTCTTTATATTCTGTTCATGGCCCGTCACGGGGACAGTGACAGCACAGAAAAGGCAAAGATTAACAGCAGAGACTCCGGTGAAGAACCGGAATTTGAAGGACTGTACGAATGGATTCGCACACTTTGTCATACGCTTCATCTTCCGGAATACGAAGAAGAGCTGCGTTATCTCTATCAGCTGCTTTTATCGCTGCGTAAGCAGAAGATTGCCTGCCGGGATCAGATTATGGAGAAGATGAGCCTGCCGGTGGGAGAGATCTTGCAGGCTGTTCGTGAGAAGCTCAGCGTGGATTTCAGCCAGGATGAAGAATTGATCCAGGGGTTGTCGGGTCATCTGTATACAACGATGCTCCGGGGCAATCATATGGACGTGGAGACTGATTTTTATACGGTGAAGTCCATGAAAAGGCAGTATCCATTCGGATTTGAGATGGCGGCGATCGCAGCCGATTACATTTCCGACATGTACAAACTGTCCATGAAAGATGATGAGCTGATTTATCTTGCCATCCATTTTCAGGCTGCCATTGAGCGGGCGAAGGATGAGAGGGAAAAAACAAAAATTATTATAGTATGTCACTTTGGAGCGGCAGCGGCGCAGATCATACGCGCCAAGATTGAAAGAAAGCTTTCCAATGTGGAGATTACAGGAATGTATTCCCTGCAGGAATTTTCTCAATTGGAGGCTCCGGAATGTGACTGTATTGTTACCACGGAACGTATTATCAAAACAGAACTGCCGGTTGTGTATATTTCCATGGCTCTTCCGGGCAGGGAGATTAAAAAAATCGGTGAATGTATCCGGGAGATTCAGATCAATCGTCTTCTGGAGATGAATATTCTGGAAGCAATCATACTGCATCTGGACGAGAAAGATATGCCTGCGGCGGTGGAAGCTATGGTGCGTCCTCTCATGGAGGAGGATTATGTGGAAGAAGAATACCTGCAGACGGTGCTGGACAGGGAGAAGATATCTTCCACCAGTCTGTGTCATATCGCGCTGCCCCATGGGAATCCTGCTCTGGTACATTCTACCAGATTGGTGGTTGCGAGAATGAATCAGCCGCTTTTGTGGGATGATTCAAGAATACAGTGCGCATTTTTGTTTGCGGTATCTTCGGAGATGCTCAAAGAAAAGCCGATGCTCTTTAATACGTTTTACCGGATTCTTGCCAATCCGGATGTGGAAGAAAACATACGAAAGCTTCAGGCGGAAGAAAATGTACCGGATGAAGTTTTCAGACAACGACTGTTTCAAATTTTGAGATAGATAATATTGAATGATTTCTAACAGGAGAGAAAGGATGTGATTAACAAATGGTAGGAATTATTCTTGCAACCCATGGTGATTTTGCTACGGGTATCCTGCAGTCAGCGTCCATGATTTTCGGTGAGCAGCCGAATGTGGCAGCTGTGACACTGCAGCCAAGCGAAGGTCCGGATGATGTAAGAAGGAAAATGGAAGAAGCCGTTGCCTCCTTTGAAGATCCGGAACAGGTATTGATCCTTGTTGATTTATGGGGTGGTACTCCATTCAATCAGTCCAATGGCTTGATTGCCGGACATGAAGATAAGTGGGCGATTGTTGCCGGCTTAAATCTTCCGATGCTGATTGACGCATACGCTTCACGTATGATGATGGAAACCGCTCATGAACTTGCCGTTCAGATTTCCGGCAGCGCAAAAGAAGGCGTTCGAATTTATCCGGAATCTCTGGAGCCGAAGGAAGAAAAACCGGCGGCAGCGGCAGTTTCCGACGGACAGCCGAGAGGCGCTCTGCCTGAGGGAACTGTAGTAGGCGATGGTAAGATCAAATATGTGCTGGCGCGTATTGACTCCCGTCTGCTTCACGGTCAGGTGGCGACAGCTTGGACCAAGACAACCGGCCCGAACCGTATCATCGTTGTTTCTGACGGTGTGGCTCATGATAATCTGCGTAAGAGCATGATTACAGAAGCGGCGCCTCCAGGAGTAAAAGCGAACGTAGTACCTGTCAGCAAAATGATTCAGGTAGCCAAGGATCCTCGTTTTGGAAATACCAAAGCACTGCTCCTTTTTGAAACTCCGCAGGATGCTCTTGAAGCTATTAAAGGCGGCGTGGACATCAAAGAGCTGAACATTGGTTCCATGGCTCACTCTGTCGGTAAAGTAGCTGTCAGCAAAGTATTGTCTCTGGGCAAAGAGGATGTTGAGACTTTCGAAGAACTGAAAAAACTCGGTATCTCTTTCGATGTCCGCAAGGTTCCAAGCGATTCTAAAGACAATATGGACGCAATTATTGAAAAAGCAAAAGCAGAGCTTGGTTGCTAGAGCTCGAAGAAGAAAAGTATAGGAGGAAAAGTATATGTCAATTATTTCAATCGTTTTAGTTGTAATAGTTGCCTTTCTTGCCGGAATGGAAGGAGTCATGGATGAATTCCAGTTCCATCAGCCGCTGGTAGCCTGTACATTAATTGGTCTTGTTACAGGTAATCTGGAAGCCGGCGTTATCTTAGGCGGTACTCTCCAGATGATTGCTCTTGGATGGGCAAACATTGGTGCTGCCATCGCACCGGACGCAGCGTTAGCTTCCGTTGCATCCGCTATTATCCTTGTTCTGGGCGGACAGGGTGCAGAAGGTGTCAGCACAGCCATCGCAGTGGCAATCCCGCTGGCTGTAGCCGGTCTGTTCTTAACAATGATCGTTCGTACTCTTTCTGTTGCATGTGTACATCGTATGGATGCAGCTGCTGAAAAGGGTAATTTCAAGGGTGTTGAAGCATGGCACATCGTTGCTGTAATCATGCAGGGACTTCGTATTGCCATTCCTGCTGCCGCACTTCTGGTCATCCCGGCTGAGACTGTACAGGGATTCCTGGAGTCCATGCCTGCATGGCTGACAGACGGTATGTCTATCGGCGGTGGTATGGTAGTTGCTGTAGGTTACGCAATGGTTATCAACATGATGGCTACCAAGGAAGTATGGCCATTCTTTGCCATCGGTTTCTGTCTGGCAGCAATCTCCGATCTGACACTGATCGCCCTTGGTGCTATTGCTCTGTCACTGGCATTCATCTACATCAAATTATCTGAGAGCGGCGGAAATGGAAACGGCGGCGGTGGAAATGTCGGCGATCCGCTTGATGATATTTTAAATGACTATTGATTGTAAGGAGGTATAGAAATGGCAGATAAAATTACATTATCGAAAAAAGACCGATTTTCTGTAGCACTCCGCTCCACTTTCCTTCAGGGTTCCTGGAACTATGAGCGTATGCAGAATGGTGGCTGGTGTTTCGCTATGATTCCTGCAATCAAAAAGCTGTACACCAACAAAGAAGACCAGAAAGAAGCCTTAAAACGTCATCTGGAGTTCTTTAATACTCATCCATATGTGGCATCTCCTATCCTTGGTGTTACTTTAGCTCTGGAAGAAGAGAGAGCTAACGGTGCAAAGATTGATGATGCAGCTATCCAGGGTGTAAAGGTCGGTATGATGGGACCTCTGGCCGGTGTTGGTGATCCGGTATTCTGGTTCACAGTACGTCCTATGCTTGGTGCTCTTGGCGCATCTCTTGCCATGGGCGGAAGCATCCTTGGACCAATCCTGTTCTTCGTGTTATGGAACGTAATTCGTTGGGCATTTATGTGGTACACACAGGAATTCGGTTACAAAGCAGGAAGCAAGATTTCCGAAGACCTTTCCGGCGGTCTGCTTCAGAAAGTTACAAAGATTGCATCTATCCTCGGTATGTTTGTACTTGGTTCTCTGGTAGAACGTTGGGTAACTATCAACTTTACACCGGTTGTTTCCACTGTACAGCTCAGTGATGGCGCATACATTGACTGGGAGAGCCTGCCGGCAGGTGCGGAAGGTATCCGTACTGCGTTAGAGCAGTTCGCAGCAGGTCTGTCACTGTCACCAGAACAGGTAACAACTTTACAGGATAACCTGAATTCCCTGATTCCGGGATTCGCACCTTTGCTGCTTACATTGCTTTGTATGTGGTTATTGAAGAAAGGTATTTCTCCAATCATCATCATCATCGCACTGTTCATCGTTGGTATCCTCGGACATCTGGTTGGACTTCTGTAATTAACTGATATGACATTCAATATCCCGGATATAGCTTTATATCCGGGATATATGAGCATATGGAGCAAATATACAGCAGGAAGGAGAAGTGCATGGCACAGTCATTAAATACAAAAGTAGATCTTGTTATGAAAGGTACTTCTTACCACGGGATGAACAATTACGGTAATATCATGATCGGCGACAAAGGATTTGAATATTATAACCAGCGGAAGCTGGAAGATTATATTCAGATTCCGTGGGAGGAGATTGATTATGTGATCGCTTCCGTTATGTTCCGTGGAAAATATATTCCGCGGTTTGCCATTCAGACGAAACGAAGCGGTACATTTTCTTTTGCCGCAGCTCATCCAAAGGAGATGCTTCGGGCCATCCGCAAATATGTTCCTTCGGAACGTATGGTGCGCTCCTTAAGCTTTTTTGATGTGTTAAAACGATCGTTTCGGTCTATTTTCAGAAAGAATAAATAAGACAGAGACAAAAAATTATAATACTATACTGGATTTTTATAACATTAGGAGAACATGAGATGGGAATCTTAAAGTTAAAACCAAGTGGGAAAGACTATATCTGGGGAGGCCGGCGACTGGCTGACGAGTACGGAAAAGAGATTCAGGGAGATATTCTTGCGGAAACCTGGGAATTATCCTGTCATCCGGACGGACCGTCTTATATTACGAATGGAAAAAATGCGGGCAAAACATTGCAACAGTATATTGAAGAAAACGGAAGAGAAGTTCTCGGAACCAATTGCGCCCGATTTGAAGATTTTCCGATTCTTGTAAAATTTATTGATGCACAGGATAATCTGTCCATTCAGGTGCATCCGGACAACCGTTATGCGCAGGAACATGAAGGGCAATATGGCAAAACGGAAATGTGGTACGTGATGGATGCCGATGAGGGAGCATTCCTTTATCATGGATTTGAGAAAGAAATCAGTCGGGAAGAATTTGCAAAACGTATTGAGGAGGATACTCTCTTAGAAGTACTCCATAAAGTTCCGGTGCACAAAGGAGACGTGCTTTTTATTGAGGCGGGGACAATCCACGCCATCGGTAAAGGAATTCTGGTGGCGGAGATCCAGCAGAATTCTAATGTCACATACCGTGTTTACGATTACGGCAGAATCGGAAAAGACGGAAAGAGGAGAGAGCTTCATGTGGACAAGGCGCTGGATGTGACAAAACGCGCGCCTGTGGTAAAAGATGCAAGTCACTATCCTCATATCGCTGACTGCGATTATTTCACCGTGGATAAACTGAATTTGAATGGAGGAACCATGGAAACCATGAGCGGCTATGTTTCCGACGCTTCATTTTTAAGTTTCCTTGTGCTGGACGGCGAGGGAACCATAACCTGCGGTGAAGAGACTGTGGATTATAAAAAAGGCGATAGTATCTTTCTTCCGGCCGGCAGCGGCGCTTATACTGTAAAGGGAATGTGCGACGCACTGGTTACGACTATCAGAGATCAGAAATAATACAGCCGATTGTTTTACGTATGGGCTGCTGCGACAGTTTGAGAATGTACGGGATCCGGGCTGCATTTAATAAAATGCGGCCCGGATCCCGATTGGTACAGGAGGCTTTTTTACCGCTGCATCTGCAGGTATTTCTGACGGGTTGCCATACCGCCCCGTATATGCCGCTCGGACTTATTGACTTCCAGGATGTCGCGGACTTCCTCCGCCAGATGATGATCGATCTGAGGAAGACGTTCTGTGAGATCTTTATGTACTGTAGATTTTGATATGCCGAATTTTTTGGCAGTGGAACGGACGGTAGAGCAGTGATCAATAGTATAATGAGCGATAGACAGAATCCTGTTTTCCATATATTGTTTCATATAAAAAGAACTCCGATGAATTTGATACAGTCTATGCTTGTAAGAGTTGTCCTATGACAAAGAGATATGGGTCAGAAAGGAGATATGGAACATACGAAAAAAGGCATCGCTTAGATGGCTGAATAAGCGATGCCTTTTTACGTCAACCAACCGGAAAAAGGAGGAGTACCGGTGGTCAGGTAATTGAAACGTTGAGAAGTAGTTGAAATGTTGCACTTGATTTCATCTACTGTGATTATAGTATAACACTTTTTTTGAAAAAATCTATACACTAGTTTGACAAAAAATGAATATAATATTAAGAAATTGTGGACATAGTTGACAAAATGAAACAGTTGACAGTGCAAATAATTACTGATATACTAGAGCCAGTGAATAAAACAAGGAAAAGTCTTTGAACAAAAGTAGTACCCTTCATTTGAAACATAACAGAGAGTCGGGCAGGTGAGAGCCGATATGGGACAGGAAGGGGAATGGATTTGGGAGATGCAAGGTGAATTAACAGTAGCTGATGCCGCGTCCTCGCGTTACAGGGGTATGATATCGACTATAAGGTCCGTATCAGAATAAGAGTGAATGATATTGCAGACTGACCGTTGTTCCGGCTCGCATAGTATCTGAAGTGGACAGAGAACCGGCACATCAGAGGGAAATCTGTATATGATTAATTAGGGTGGCACCGCGGATATTTCGTCCCTGACTTATTTGATAAGTCAGGGACTTTTTTGTTGGAAAAAATCCGGCCAGCGGCTGAGCGCCAGCATCTCCCCATCAGGGAAAGGAGCAGCCATGAAACGAATCTTCAAAGTTTACACCAAGACCGTCAGCCTCATCGAGGAGACGGCAGTGGACGTTTACAGCAATTTTGTCGGGGATGACAAGGGCTTTCTGCTGGAGAGCTATGACAAAAATTATGACCGGTATGTTTTTCTGGGAAGAGAACCGGAGGCTGTCATCCGGACGGAGAACAGCCAGTTGACCGTGTACCGCAGAGACGGCAGCAAGCTGGTCGTGCCGGGAAACCCTGCCGAGGCGCTGAAAGAATATTTTGACAGTTTTGAGATTTCCTGCGAAGGTGCGCCGCTTCCGTTTTCCGGAGGACTTGTGGGAGCCCTTGGGTATGACTTTGTCCGGTATCAGGAAGATTTGCCGGATCATAATGATGACGAAATCGGTATCGATACTATTCAGCTTATGCTGGTTACTGAATTCCTTTCCATTGATCATGTAGCGGAAACCATGACCGCCGTGATTCTGGAAGAAAATAGTGAGGAAGGAGAAAAGAGCGTTGTTTCCAGACTGGAGGAAATGATAAGAAAGGCGCTGGCAAAAACAGAAAAAGTAAAAATGACAGATGAACAGGAGACTGACGGGAAGATTATTCATCAGTCAGATACGATGGAAGAGTACTGCGGAAAGGTTGAGAAAATAAAAAAGTATATACGGGAAGGGCACGTTTTTCAGACGGTGCTGTCACAGCGCTGGACTGTTGAGACCGGGCAGGATGGATTTACTCTCTACCAAAAACTTCGGGAAATGAATCCATCCCCGTATCTGTATTATTTTAATTTTGGAGATTTTGAAATAATAGGAAGCTCGCCCGAAATGGTTGTCAGACACAAAGACGGCGTTGTCACCACCTGCCCCATCGCGGGAACCAGACCGAGAGGAAGAGACGAAAAAGAAGATAAATGCCTTGAAGCCAGTTTGTTCAATGATCCTAAAGAAAAGGCAGAGCATGTTATGCTGGTAGATCTGGCCAGAAACGATATGGGAAGAATCGCAGAGTTCGGAAGCGTCAGAGTGAAAGATTTTATGCATATACAACGATATTCTCATGTGATGCACCTTGTTTCTTTCGTGGAGGGAAGAAAAAACAGGAATACCAGGCGGTTGATCTGATTCGCGCCTTTCTGCCGGCGGGGACTTTAAGCGGAGCGCCGAAGGTGAGAGCCATGGAAATCATTGATGAGCTGGAAAGTGTGCGAAGAGGACTGTACGGCGGAGCGGTGGGTTACATGGATTTTGGCGGTAATATGGATTTCTGCATCACCATCCGGACGATGATCAAAAAAGGCGACCGGGTATATATGCAGGCGGGAGCTGGTATCGTGGCCGACAGCGATCCGGAACAAGAATATCAGGAATGCTGCAATAAGGTGCGGGCGCTTGCACGAATTTTAGTGAAGGAGGAAAATCTATGATATTGCTGATTGATAATTATGATTCCTTTACCTATAATCTGTACCAGTATATGGGAATATTCGACAGAGATATTCAGGTGGTGCGCAATGATAAAATCACTGTGGATGAAATCAAAAAACGGTCTCCGGAAAAAATCGTTTTTTCGCCTGGACCAAAAAGTCCTGAGGACGCCGGTATCTGCGTAGATGTGGTGCGAAAGTTTTATGATAAGATTCCTATTCTGGGTATTTGTCTCGGGCATCAGAGTATAGGGGCCGCTTTTGGTGCGGAAATTGTTCATGCGAAAGCGCTGATGCATGGAAAACAGTCGTTGATCACACATTCCGGCAGAGGAATCTTCCGGGGAATTCCCAATCCGGTCCGGGTGGCGAGATATCATTCTCTTGCGGTGGATGAGAAAACGCTTTCGCCCGATTTTGAAATACTTGCCAGAACTGAAGACGGAGAAATCATGGCTATGGAGCACAGGAGGTATCCTGTCGTCGGCATCCAGTTTCACCCGGAGTCGGTGTTCACGGAACATGGCAAAAAGATGATAGAAAACTTTTTGAATTATGACAAAGGAAGGGGAGCATTATGATACTGGACACTATTGTAAAAGATAAAAAAAGACGGCTTGTGGAACATAAGGCGGCTGTCCCGGAAAAAGAAATGAAGCGGATGGCTCTTGCTTCTGACAGAAAAAGCATTTCCTTCCGCAAAGCTCTGGCCAGGGACGGACTGTCCATCATCGGAGAATTTAAAAAGGCGTCGCCAAGCATGGGGAAAATCACTATGACAATGAAACTTGCTGACCGGATCGCTGATTATAATAATTCCGTGGACGCAATCTCCTGTCTGACAGAAGAGGATCATTTTTTGGGAAATGTGGATTATTTCAGAGAAATCCGACGCATCACGCCGCTGCCGATGATTCGGAAAGATTTTATCATTGACGCCTATCAGATCTATGAGGCGAAGGTTATCGGCGCCGACTGCATCCTGCTAATCGCAGCTATTTTAACCGATGAGCAGATGAAAGAATTTTATGAGCTGGCATATTCTCTTGACATGGATGTGCTTCTGGAAGTTCATGATGAAGAGGAAATGAAAAGGGCGCTGAGAATAAAGCCCGAAATCATTGGCGTCAATAACCGGAATCTGAAAAATTTTACAATTGATTTGGAGACTACCCGGCGGCTGCGGCCTTTGGTGCCGGAAGAAACAATTTTTGTATCAGAAAGCGGAGTGACCACCGGGGAGCATATCCGTTTTCTCCGGCAGTGCGGCGTGGACGCCCTTTTGATCGGAGGAGCATTTATGTTGTCAGATCATCCGAAAGAAGTGGCGGGCGAATGGAAATCAATTTATGACTGTGGCCAGGAGGTATAGGGATGCGCAGAGCACGAAGAAAACTTATCAAAATCTGCGGTCTGACCACGGAGCAGGACGTCAGGTACGCCAGCACATTTCTTCCCGATCTGGCGGGATTTGTTCTTTTCTTTCCTAAAAGCAAACGTAATCTGGAAATTGACCGGGCGATAAAACTGAAAGAATCTCTGGACAAAAAGGTAAAAAGTGTGGCGGTGGTGGTCTCTCCCTCAGTGGAACAGGTGGAGATAATTCAGACGGCAGGATTTGATTATATTCAGATTCACGGAAGCCTCGCTGAAGAAGTCTACGACGCGGTGCATATTCCTATATTGAGAGCTTTCAATGTCAGCGATATGAATGAATTTACCCGGATGCAGAAGCTTGATAAAATTGAGGGCTATATTTTTGATTCCCATGATCCCGGCAGCGGCAGCCCTTTTGACTGGTCGCTGCTGGAGCAGATACAGAGAGACGACAGGCTTTTGTTTCTGGCGGGCGGTATCCATGAAGGAAATGTGCAGGAGGCTATGATCCGGGTAAATCCCGACGGTATTGACGTAAGCTCCGCGGTGGAATATATAAAACCGGATTCCGGTGGCATAAATGGAGGCCAGGACAGATATCCGGACGAAGGCGGACGCTGTGCCGGAGAAGAGAAGAAGATAATAAAAACCCGGGGCAAGGATCCGGAGAAAATGAAAAGAATAATAAGGATGGTGCATAGTTATGAACAATAAAAAATATGGAGAATATGGCGGACAATATGTGGCGGAATCTTTGATGAATACTTTAAAGGAGCTGGAAAAGGCATACAGGGAGGCAATCAAAGATCCGGAATTTATCAAAGAATATGAATATTACCTGAAAGATTATGTGGGACGGGAAACGCCTCTTTATCTGGCACAGAAATTGTCGGAAAAATATGGGACTAAAATTTATCTGAAACGGGAAGATCTGAATCATACTGGCGCTCATAAGATCAACAACGTGATTGGACAGATTCTTCTGGCAAAACGAATGGGAAAGAAAAAGGTTATTGCCGAGACCGGCGCGGGACAGCACGGCGTGGCAACGGCCACAGGCGCAGCTCTTTTCGGCATGGAATGTACAGTGTACATGGGAGAAGAGGATATGGCAAGGCAGGCTCTCAATGTTTTCCGTATGGAAATGCTCGGCGCCCGGGTGGAATGCGTGAAGACGGGCAGCCGAACGCTGAAAGACGCCACCAACGAGGCTATCCGCACCTGGGCGAAAAATGCGGAGGATACTTTCTACATTATTGGTTCCGCTGTGGGCCCGCATCCGTATCCGGAGATGGTAAAGCAGTTCCAAAGGGTTATCAGCGAAGAAACTAAAAGGCAGATTCTGGAGAAAGAAGGCCGGCTGCCGGACTGCGTCATCGCCTGCGTGGGAGGCGGTTCCAACTCCATCGGCATGTTCGCGGAGTTTATCGACGAAAAAGATGTGGAATTGATCGGCGTGGAAGCGGCTGGCTGCGGAATCGGGACAGGAAAGCATGCCAGCGCCTTTTCCGTGGGACAGGCGGGGGTCCTCCACGGCATGCGTTCCTATCTGCTTCAGGACGAGGACGGCAACGTACAGATTGCCCATTCTATCTCCGCGGGGCTGGATTATCCGGGCGTAGGGCCGGAACACGCTTATCTCCATGACAGCGGCCGTGCGCATTATGTCTCCATCACTGATAATGAAGCCATGGAAGCGCTGCGGGAGCTGTGTATGGCAGAAGGAATCATCCCGGCCATCGAGAGCGCCCACGCTCTGGCCTACGCATTTAAAAAGGCAGCGTCTATGGCGCCGGAACAGATTATGATAGTCAACCTTTCCGGACGCGGTGACAAAGACGTACACACCATTGCAGATTATTTTAAAGACAGGGGGTACAAATAAGATGGAAAATCGAATTGAGAAACGAATGAGAGAACTGCAGCAGACTGGCGGGAAAGCCTTCATCACATACATGACCGCCGGGCTCCCGGATATGGAAGGCACAAAAGCGTTAATCCGTGCCGAGGCAGAGGCGGGCATCGACGTCATTGAGCTGGGAATTCCATTTTCCGATCCGACCGCCGACGGCCCGGTCATCCAGGACGCCTCCTACCGCTCCATCTGCAAAGGCACCAATTTGAAGAAGGTATTCGATGCCGTGGAAGAAGTGCGCCGGGACTGCCAGGTGCCGATCGTCTACATGATGTATTACAATACCATCCTTCACTACGGCGTGGGGGCGTTTGTGGAAAAATGCGCCGCCGTCGGTGTGGACGGACTGATCATTCCTGACCTGCCAAAGGAAGAGCAGCAAGAATTGTCTGACGCCCTGGCCCGGGTGGAAAATGCCCCGATTCTTATTCAACTGGTGGCTCCGGTCTCCGCAGATCGCATCCCGATGATCCTCGAAAACGCCCGGGGCTTCGTGTACTGCGTCTCCTCCATGGGCGTCACCGGCCAGGCCGCGGACTTCCACAAAAATGTCCGCGCCTACTTGGAAAATATAAAGGCCGCCTCCAAGATTCCCGTCATGATGGGATTCGGCATCCGCACCGCCGACGATGTGGCCGGTTTCATGGATACTATAGACGGCTGTATCGTCGGAACACATTTTATTGAGCTGATGGAAGACTCGGACTACAATCTGGAAACGGCAAAAGAGTACGTGCGGAATTTTAAAGAAGGACTGGCGAAGGCAGCGGAAATAGGGTATGCTAATATAAAACGATAAGGAGCGACAATCATGAAAGAGACAAAAACCAACGTTATGCGTATTCTTGAAAAAGAAAAGATAGATTATGAAGCGAAATTTTATCCTCATGGTAAGGAAGCAGTGGATGGCGTCACCGTGGCGGAACTCACCGGGCAGAACCCGGAGCAGGTATTTAAAACGCTGGTGACCGTCAGCAACAAAAAAGAATACTTTGTCTTTGTAATACCAGTGGCAGAAGAACTGGATTTGAAAAAGGCAGCAAAGGCTGTGGGAGCCAAATCCGTGGAAATGATTCATGTGAAAGATATCAATAAAGTGACCGGATACATCCGGGGAGGCTGTTCTCCGGTGGGCATGAAAAAGGCTTACCGAACCACGTACCATGAGACGGCGGAAAAACAGCCGGTCATCATGGTGAGCGGGGGTAAGATCGGTACGCAAATTGCCTGCGCTCCAGAAGATCTGCTGCGGCTTACAGACGGACAGTATGCGGATGTGTGTAAATAAAACTGGAGCATATATGCATAAAACATGGAGAAGATTATAATAATCCAGGAAAAGCTTTCGGCTTCTATTGCCGGAAGCTTTTTTTTGGATTATACTGTGAGGGACAATACATTTCATTGAAGAAAAGAGACGAATCATGGCTGTAAAAAAGAATTCCAAAAAGAAATATATCGTCGTATTTCAGGATGAGGACGGCAACGTACTGAAGACTTCTTTTGTGCCGGAAGGGGAGGCGGCGAGTCCCCCGGAAGTTCCGGCGAAGAAAGGCGAGACGGAGCATCATGAGACTGTGTTTGCCGGCTGGACCACGGACTTTTCTCAGGTGGCAGATAATCTGGTGGTGAAGGCGGTTTATAAGGAAGTGCCGAAGAAGTATCTGGTCATGTACTTTCATGAGAACGACAGACTCCTGGGTATGGAAAGTGTGGCCTATGGCAGTCCGGCAAAGGCGGAGCCTCGGCCGGAGAAGCCGTCGGATGAAGAATACGAGTATACATTTGCCGGGTGGAGCTGTCCGCTTGACTGCATCGAGGGGGACACCAGAGCCAAGGCGGTTTTTGAACCTAGGAGAAAGGTGTTTACGGTGCGTTTTTTCCACGAAGACGGTTCGCTGCTCAAAGAGGAGCAGGTGCAGTACGGGGAAAAAATGCATCCGCCGGCAGCGCCGGCGAAAGAAACGGATATGGTGTATCACTACGAGTTTGAGAGATGGAGCGAGGAGCCGGAATGCATAACAGAAAATGTGGACATTTATGCCGTGTTCAGATCCGTCTATAACGAGTATACCGTTGCATTTTATGACGGGGAAGAGCTCCTGCAGGAGGAGACCCATCATTACGGGGACGCCCTCACATTTCCGGACATCAAAAAGAAAGGGTACGACCTCTTCTGGTCGGAGACGTCGCAGCAGGTGGAAAGAAGCTGTCATATCCATGCGGGATGGACATTTTCCAATCCGGTGGGAAAGGAAGTGTCCAGCGGCAGAGGGACATACCGGATCGTGAACCCGTCTGTGAAAAACGGAACGGTCGTCTGCACCGGATATGCAGATGAGAAGGCCGTGAGTCTCACCCTTCCGGAACGGGTAAAACTGGGGGACTATTATTACCGAGTGGAGGGAATCGGCGACCGTGCCCTGGAGGGATGCAGGCATATGCGGAAGCTGTATCTGCCGGATTCGCTGTCATATGTGGAAGACCGGGGACTGGCAGGCTGCCGCAGGCTGAAGACCGTCGTATTCGGAAAAGCGTTGCGTGCCATCGGCGCCGAGGCTTTTGCCGGAAATGTACGGATGAAGGAGATTGTTCTCCAAGGCGCAGTTCTGAAGAAATGCCACAGACATGCTTTTGGCGGCGCCCCTCGCGGTCTTGTTCTGTACGTGCGTGCGGCAGACCGGAATCAGGCGGAGCGCGCTTTGCGCAGCGTGTCCGGGCGCAGCAGCCTTGTGATTCGGCAATTGATGCCGTCGGAGAATAAATAAAGAAACGGAAAGAAGGATGAATACTTATGTGGTTGTTGTTTGCTTTTGGCTCAGCATTTTTTGCCGGTGTCACGGCGATACTGGCAAAATGCGGTATCAAAAACATTGATTCCAACGTGGCGACTGCCGTCCGCACGGTGGTTGTTTTGCTATTTTCCTGGCTGATGGTCTTTGTGGTGGGCAGCCAGTCGGGAATCACGGAGATTGCACCACGGACTCTTGTTTTTCTGGTGCTGTCCGGACTTGCCACAGGCGCGTCCTGGCTGTGTTATTTCCACGCGCTGCAGATCGGTGATATCAACAAAGTGACGCCGGTGGATAAATCAAGCGTGGTGCTCACTATGCTGCTGGCTTTTATCTTTCTGGGGGAGGAAATCTCGGCTCTAAAGGTTGTCTGTATGGTTTTGATCGGAGCGGGTACCCTGCTGATGATCGAGAAAAAGAAGGCCGATGTGCAGACTGACAAAACCGGAGGTCTTGTCTGGCTGCTCTATGCGTTCGGGAGCGCTTTCTTTGCCAGTCTTACCTCTATTCTCGGAAAAGTGGGGATTGAAGGCGTGGAGTCCAATCTCGGAACCGCCATCCGTACCATCGTGGTTTTGATTATGGCGTGGCTGGTGGTGGCTGTCACCGGAAAGATGTCCGATGTGAAAAAGATTGACCGCACCAGCTGGATATTCCTGATTCTGTCCGGATTTGCCACCGGAGGCTCCTGGCTGTGCTACTACCGCGCTTTACAGACCGGACCGGCCAGCGTGGTAGTTCCGGTGGATAAGCTGAGCATCGTTGTTACCATCGTATTTTCTTATATTGTCTTCCGGGAAAAACTGAGCCGAAAAGGACTGCTGGGACTCATCATGATCGTGGCGGGAACACTTCTTCTTGTAATATGATGATACAGCGCTGCCAATGCAGAGATGCTGTACGTGTGGAATCGTTCAAGTCAGCGAGAAAAAATAAATAAGAGAAAATAGTATCTGAATGCCTGTCTGCAGGGGAAACTTATGTTTTCCCTGTATTTTTTATGCCTGGAGAATCTCTGCAGACGAATCAATTTTTATATCGTTACGATTTGTCAATAGGGAAAATGACAAAAAAATACATATGAATTTGCTGTGCTGAAAGAGTTTGAAAGAAAATGCTATTTTTTTAATGATGGAAGGTAAATAATTGGTTTTTGACGTGATGTGTGCAACTGTTAACGCATGTTAATTCGTGATTGGACAACCCAATATATAAATTAATACTAAAAAATATGTCCAAAAATCTGTAAAAATGCCGAAAAAAATAAAGGGTATTGCATAAAAATGGATAAATGATATAATTGAATCATAAAGATTGGGTGACCCATTAAGGGAGGAGATTAAATTGTTGTTTTTGAGGTTTGTTTTCGCGGTTCTGCCGATTTTGTGGCTGGTCATTGCGCTGAGTGTGCTAAAAATTGCAGGTCATAAAGCGTGTGTGGCTGCTCTGTTACTTACGGCGGTGCTCGCAGTATTTTATTGGAAACTGAGTGTGGTCAATACCCTTACAGCGGGACTGGAAGGTGTTCTGAACGCACTGTGGCCAATCTGTCTTGTCATTGTAGCAGCTTTATTCACCTATAATCTGACGCTGGAAACCGGAGCTATGGAAGCTATCAAAAAAATGCTGGCGGGGGTTTCTGTGGATGAGCGGGTTCTTTTACTTATTATCGGATGGGGCTTTGGCAATTTCATGGAAGGAATGGCTGGTTTTGGAACGGCGGTTGCCATACCGGCTTCCATGCTGGTGGGAATTGGGCTTGATCCGATGCGCGCGGTACTGGCGTGTCTGGTGGTGAACTCAACGCCGACGGCGTTTGGTTCTGTGGGAGTGCCGACAGTAACTCTCGCATCGGTAACTGGCCTTGATGTTTTGCCGCTTTCGGGCGACGTGGCGTTGATTCAATGCATTCTCACGTTCTTATCGCCGTTTTTCATGGTATGCATTATGGGAAAAGGCATAAAAGCGTTGAAAGGAGTATTTCCTATGACGCTTATCGCAGCGCTGTCTTTCACCGTACCGTGGTTTATTGCGGCTCAGGTTATTGGATGTGAACTGCCTAATATCATCGGCTCGATTATTTCGCTGGTATGTATGGTTGCGGCGGCGAGATTTTTGAATAAAAATCCGGAAGAAGAGTATGCGATTATGCTGGAAGAAGACGATAGAAGCGCGGGACTCAGCGTGGCGGAAGGTGTGAAGGCATGGAGTCCGTTCATCCTTATTTTCTTCCTTCTGATATTTACATCAACTCTCTGTCCGCCAATACATAATCTTATTGCAGGCATTGCTACTTCGGTAGTGGTTTATGCCGGCGAGGGAGGCAGCACCCTGACTTTCAGCTGGATTAATACGCCGGGGGTTATGATTTTTATTGCGGCAATTATCGGAGGATTCATTCAGAAGGCGTCGGCGGGGACCATGCTTCGGGTTTTGGGAGAAACTTTAAAGAAATATTGGAAAACGATTCTCACTATCTGCAGCGTTATGGCGACAGCTAAAGTAATGGGATACAGCGGAATGATTTCCGATATCGCCAATATGCTGGTGGTGGCGACCGGCCCGTTCTATCCATTGATTTCACCGCTTATCGGAGCGCTCGGAGCATTTGTTACCGGATCGGGCACGTCCACATGCGTACTGTTCGGCGGTCTGCAGAGTCAGACAGCTCTCTCGCTGGGACTGAATCCGTCCTGGATGGCAGCGGCTAATGTGATGGGAGCCGGAATTGGAAAAATGATTTGCCCGCAGGGAATCGCCATCGGAGCAGGAGCAATTAACGCCGTTGGCTCCGAAAGTAAAATATTACGATCTGTTTTTAAATATTTTGTGATCTACGTTGTGCTGGCAGGCATCATCTGTTTTGCCGGAACAGTGATCGGACTGTAGTAATGAATGTGAGGAAGCTGTCTGCAGCTTCTGAAAATAAACTTAGGGAGGTAGAAATATGTATAATCAACTGACACCGGAAATTATCGAACAGATTAAAGGCGTTTGCCAGAATGTTTTTCTTGGTGAAGACATTAATCCGGATTACGCCAAGGATGAGATGCCGATTTACGGTACACATATGCCGGATATGGCAGTGCAGCCACGTTCCACAGAGGAAGTAGCGGCTGTCATGAAAATCTGCTATGACAATAATATTCCTGTAACGCCGAGAGGAGCCGGTACAGGTCTCGCCGGCGGCGCGGTTCCTCTTTACGGAGGAGTTCTCATTGACATTTCCAAAATGAATAAAATCATTTCTTATGATATGGAAAATTTCGTGGTTGAGATCGAAGCAGGCGTCCTGTTAAATGATCTGGCGGAAGACTGTCAGTCCAGAGGAATGTTATACCCGCCGGATCCGGGCGAAAAATTTGCCTGCGTAGGCGGTAACGTGGCAACCAACGCCGGCGGTATGCGCGCGGTCAAATATGGAGCTACCAGAGATTATGTCCGTGCCATGACCGTAGTTCTTCCTACCGGTGAGATCACTCATCTCGGTGCTACGGTATCCAAAACATCTTCCGGATATTCTCTGCTGAATCTGATGATCGGTTCTGAAGGAACGCTTGGTATCATCACTGAACTTACGCTGAAAATTATCCCGGCGCCTAAGGTGGTGGCTTCCCTTATTATTCCATTTGAGGACCTTGATACGGCTCTTTCCACCGTGCCGAAGTTTAAGATGGCGCACATGGATCCGCAGGCGATTGAGTTCATGGAAAGAGAAATTGTTTTGTCCTCTGAACGTTACATTGGGAAATCTGTATTTCCGCAGGAGCTGGAGGGAACACAGATTGGGGCATATCTTCTTGTAACACTGGACGGCAAGAGTGAAGATGAGGTGGATGCGCTGATTGAAGAAGCGGCGGAGCTGGTTCTGGAAGCGGGAGCCATGGATGTACTTGTTGCAGATACTCCTGGAAAGATCAAAGACGCATGGGCGGCACGATCCTCTTTCCTGGAAGCTATCATGGAAGAGACAAAACTTCTTGATGAATGTGATGTTGTGGTTCCTGTCAATAAGATTGCGGAATATCTTGCGTTTGTGAATAAAACAGGAGAAGAATGCGGACTGGAGATTAAATCTTTCGGACATGCCGGCGACGGTAATCTGCACATTTATCAGTGCTCCAATGATCTGGAAGAAGAAGAGTTCAAAAAGAGAGTGGATAAATTCTTTGACATTATTTATAAAGAAGCAACCAATTGCGGCGGCCTGGTATCCGGAGAGCACGGTATTGGTTCCGGCAAGGTGAAATATCTGGTGGAATCCGTAGGCGAGACTAATATGGCGCTCATGGAAGGTATCAAACGTGTCTTTGACCCGAAGATGATTCTTAATCCGGGCAAGGTGTGCTATCGTCTGTAAGAAATAGGAGGAAATAGAATGAATATTTGTGTTTGTATCAAACAAGTACCTGATACCAATGAAATCAAGGTAGATCCGGTTACACATACTTTGGTTCGTAAAGGAGTTCCGAGCGTGGTCAATTCTTTTGACACCTACGCGCAGGAAGTGGGCGTGCGTCTGAAAGAGAAACTGGGCGGAAAAGTTGTTGTTATTTCTATGGGACCGGAACAGGCAAAAGAAGCTATCAAGAGCTGTCTGGCTGTGGGAGCTGACGCCGGATATCTGATTTCCAGCAGAAAATTCGGTGGTTCCGACACACTGGCAACAAGTTACATTTTATCGGAAGCCATCAAAGTGGTGGAAGAGAAGGAAGGACTGAAATTTGATCTGATTCTCTGCGGTAAGCAGGCTGTAGATGGAGATACTGCCCAGGTGGGACCGGAGATTGCAGAGCATCTGGATCTTCCGCAGATCACTTACGCCCTCGATATTGTGGAAGAAGACGGCGAGATTCAGGTGAAACGAGAATATGACGAAGGTTACGACATGATTTCCACTAAGCTTCCGGCGGTTGTGACGGTTGTGAAACTGCCGTATGAGCCTAGATATCCGACGATCAAAAGTAAGATGGCGGCAAAGAAAAAGGAGATACCGGTGCTGACAGAAGACGATATCCCGGCCATCGACCTTTCCCGCTGCGGATTAAACGGTTCTCCTACGAAAGTGAAAAAGACCTATACGCCTGTAAAGGAGAAAAACGGCGTGAAGCTGCAGGATCTGGAAGCGGCAGATGCGGCAGAGCAGGTTGTGAAACTGATTTACGATGCAAAGATTTTGTAAGGAGGACTGAAAAATGAGTAATCTCACGGATTATAAGAATATATGGGTTTTTATTGAGACAGAATGTGGCAAACCGAAAAATGTCGGTTACGAACTGTTAAATGTAGCAAAACCGCTGGCGGAGACAAAAGGCTGTGAACTTGTCGCCGTTGTCATCGGTAATAATATAGAAAATGTGGCAAAAGACGCCATTTGCTATGGCGCGGATTCTGCGATCATCGTGGACAGGGAAGAATATGAAATGTATACCACGGACGCTTTTGCAAAAGCGCTTACGGCCCTGGTGGAAAAATATAAACCGGAAACACTGATGATTGGAGCTACCAATAACGGACGTGATCTGGGTCCAAGAGTTTCCTGTCGTTTAAAAACAGGTCTGACCGCAGATTGTACAGGTATTGACATTGATGAGGAAACCGGCAATGTGGCATGGACTCGTCCGACTTTCGGCGGTAACCTCATGGCAACGATCATGTGTCCGGACAATCGCCCGCAAATGGGTACCGTTCGTCCGGGTGTGTTTAAGAAGGGCGCGTACGATGAGAATAGAACTGGTGAGATTGTAAAAGAAGATATTGCGGTTGCTCCGGAAGAAATCCGTACTTCTCTGGCAAAAAGAGTGAAGGAAGTGGCAGAATCCATTAATCTGGAGGAAGCAGAAATCATCGTCTCCGGAGGACGCGGCGTAGGTTCCGCAGAAAACTTTGCTATCTTAAAAGAACTGGCAGACGTTCTGGGAGCTACAGTCGGCTGCAGCCGTGCGGTTGTTGACGCAGGCTGGATGCCTCATGCACATCAGGTGGGGCAGTCGGGTAAAAATGTTGCGCCGAAGTTGTATTTTGCTATTGGTATTTCCGGAGCCATCCAGCATGTGGCAGGTATTTCCGGGGCAGATACTATTGTGGCTGTCAATAAAGATCCGGATGCACCTATTTTTGATGTGGCAGATTACGGAATCGTTGGAAACTTAAATGAAGTTGTTCCTGCGCTGACCGCAGCATTTCAGGCGCAAAAAGCATAACTGGCAGGTAACTACCCGCTTCTGCGGGAAAACATAAATCTGGCGGATAATTTCTAGTACGATAAAAATAATTACGAGTCAGATTCAAAAAGGATATGGTTATAATTCAGACAAAATTGAACCAGGAGGAATGAAAATGAATTTCAGACAGGATGAAGAGCACAAAGATATATTGGAAATGGTCCATGAATTTGCGGTAAATGAGGTAAAACCTTTGGCTGCAGAAATTGACCGTACAGAAGAATTTCCGATGAAAAATGTAAAAATGATGGCGGAAATGGGACTTATGGGAATTCCTTTCCCGGAAGAATACGGCGGATCCGGAATGGATACGCTTGCATATATCCAGACGGTAGAGGAAATCAGTAAATACTGTGCATCCACCGGCGTAATTTTATCCGCCCATACTTCGTTATGTTGTACACCTATTTATCAGTTCGGTACTGAAGAGCAAAAACAGAAATATTTGCCGAAACTTTGTTCCGGTGAGTGGATTGGCGCATTTGCACTGACTGAGCCGAATGCAGGAACGGATGCTTCCGGTCAGCAGACAGTCGCTGTGGACGCCGGAGATCACTGGGTGTTAAATGGTTCAAAAATCTTTATCACCAACGCAGGTGCGGCTGATGTATTCTTTGTGCTTGCCATGACAGACAAATCTCAGGGAACAAAGGGAATCTCTGCTTTTATAGTGGAAAAAGGTTATCCGGGATTCACTATCGGTAAACATGAAGATAAACTGGGAATCCGTGCATCCTCTACATGTGAGCTGGTATTCGAGGATTGTATCGTACCGAAAGAAAATCTCGTAGGAGAACCTGGCAAAGGATTCAAATATGCCATGATGACTCTTGACGGCGGACGGATCGGTATCGCTGCCCAGGCTCTTGGTATTGCAGAAGGCGCTCTGGAAGAAACAACAAAATATATCACTGAAAGAAAACAGTTTGGACGCAGAATTTCTCAATTCCAGAATACACAGTTTGAGATGGCGGAAATGCGCGCCAGCACAGAAGCGGCAAAACTTCTTGTTTATCAGGCTGCATGTGCAAAAGACGATCATGAACCGTTTTCACATAAAGCAGCCATGGCTAAGCTTGTGGCTTCCAGAAATGCCATGGACGTTACAACACGCTGCCTGCAGCTTTATGGCGGCTATGGATACACAAAAGATTATCCGATTGAGAGAATGATGCGTGACGCCAAGATTACGGAAATTTACGAAGGAACTTCAGAAGTTCAGATGATGGTAATTTCCGGATGGATGGGAGTAAAATAGGAGTTGGTATAGCATGGATATAAAACTGCCTTTTTCTACAACGGGCATGATGCTGCATCTGGATGATGGACTGGATTATGAGATTTTGACCTCCTCCATCGAATCCATGTCCAAAAATGATAGAACAGAGGACGAGATCGTGCTTGAAGCGATGGCGAATCCTATCGGTTCCCCGAAACTTTCCGAGCTTGCCGCGGGCAAAGAAAATGTGGTGATTATCTGTTCCGACCACACAAGGCCGGTGCCGACAAAACACATTATTCCGTTTATGCTCAAAGAGATCAGAGAAGGAAATCCGGAAGCAAAGATTACTCTCCTGATCGCCACCGGTTTTCATCGGGCTACCACAAAAGAAGAGCTTATTGGCAAGTTCGGAGAAGATATCGTGGAGAAAGAGAATATTGTCATTCATGACAGTCAGGATATGAATGCTATGGTAAATATCGGCGTTTTGCCGTCCGGAGCTCCGCTGCTGATCAATAAAGTAGCGGCAGAGGCAGATCTGCTGGTCAGTGAGGGGTTCATAGAAACGCATTTCTTCGCCGGTTTTTCCGGCGGAAGAAAAAGCGTTCTGCCAGGCGTATCCAGTAAAGTGACGGTACTCGGTAACCATTGCTCTGCATTTATTGATTCTCCGTACAGCCGGACGGGGATTCTTGAAAACAATCCAATACATAAAGACATGATTGCGGCAAGCCGGATGGCAAATCAAAAATATATAGTAAATGCAGTCATTGACGCTGATAAAAAAGTGGTGCATGCCGTGGCGGGTGACGCCATTGAAGCACACGAAGCAGGATGCCGTTTTCTGGAGAACTACTGCCAGGTGACGCCTAAACGTGCGGCGGATATTGCCATTGCGACCAACGGAGGATATCCGCTGGATCAGAATATGTACCAGTCTGTAAAAGGAATGACGGCTGCAGAGGCAGCGGCGAAGGACGATGGAATTATCATTATGGTATCCAATTGCGGCGACGGTCATGGGGGAGAAGGATTTTATGAGGCTTTGAAAAATTGTTCCAGCCCGGCGGACTTAATGGAAGAAATTCTTAAAGTGCCGCAGGATGAGACAAAACCGGATCAGTGGGAATACCAGATTCAGTGCCGGATTCTCATGCAGCATAAAGTAATCTATGTGATGTGCGAGCAGTATCGGAAAATGGCGCAGGAAATGGGATTCCAGGTGGCGGCGGATGTAAATGAAGCGTTGAAAATGGCGCTTCATGAAAAGGGAAGAGACGCCCATATCGCTGTTATACCGGATGGAGTTTCCGTCATGGTAAAAAAACCGGAATAAATATGTTTGCTTAATGTGGAATTCATTTTTCACATTTTAAGGATGGGCCTGCAGATGAGCAGCAGGCCCGTCTTTTTATGTTGAACGGCGGTCTGCTTTTTTACACAACAGTATTCTTGCCTTTTTTTGCTTGAAAAATCCAGGGGAATCTTTTAAAATGGAAGAACTTGCGAAGAGCATCGTGAAAAGGATTGCAGGAGGTCAACATGGATTATTTAGAAGAGTACAAAAGCTATAAAAGTTATAAAAAAGAGGATAAAAAGGCATACCAGTATGTGTTTGATCATTTTTCAGAACAGATTCTGTCAGGAGAGCTGAAATTAAATGATAAGATTCCCCCGGAGAGAGAAATTGCGGAGCAGCTTAACGTGAGTCGTAATTCCATTCGGGAAGTCATGCACATGCTGGAAATCAACGGTCTGCTGGAGTGCAGGCAGGGCAGCGGCAATTATGTACGGTGTGAACCGCAGGAATATATGACGACTTTTATAAATATGGTTATGTCTCTTCAGAATATTAATTATACGGAAGTGTATCATATTCGAATGGGTTATGAAACGGTGGCGCTGAAGCTGGCAATGAATCAGGCAAGTCCGGAAGAAATAGAAGGAATACATCAGGTCCTTCTGAAAATGGATGAGATCATTGATCCGGAAGAGAGCGCAAAGCTGGACGCAGAGTTCCATAATCGCTTGATAGCTGCTTCGCATAACCGGCTGATTATCCTCTATTATTCTATGCTCAGAAACTTCATGAACCGGTTCATCGTAGATTTTCGTGTAAAGATAATGGAAGAAAAAGGGCGCGCAGAAGCTCTGCAACGTTCTCATTGGAATATTTATGATGCTTTGGTGGACAAAGACTTTGTGGGCGGCAGCTCTGCCATGCAGAAGCACTTTGATATAGTAGGAGAACAGCTTGAAATTATGGAGAAGGAATTTCAGAAAAAAACTTCGGAAAAAAATCAGGAAATATAGAACAGTTTTATTTCAATGGAGATAAAAAAGCGTGTTTCTATATAAGAATGATGAAGCAAAGGGATAAAAGATTGACAAAACATCATCAATCTTTTTCCTGCCCTTTTCTGAGAAATGAAAAAATAGTATGAAATTCTTAAAATGGAAGAAAATTCATACTAAAAATTGCGTTGCAAAAAATATCAAAAAAATGCTTGACGCACATAGAACATTGTGATATCATACTTTTCGTTGCACACGAAGAAACCAATTTTGAAAGAGAAATGAAAGAATTTCGTAAAAATATTTCAAAAAAGTTCTTGACAAACTTCAAAAGTGTGATATAATACAACAGTTGCTCGCGAAAAGAGCTTATAAAAAACAAAGTTTTGAGAAAAACTTGAAAAAAGAAATGAAAAAAGTTCTTGACAAGTTCAAAACAATGTGATAAAATACAGAAGCTTTTTTGGTAAAGCAAACAGCAAGTTGATAACTGAATAACAAAACAACCTCGAACGTTCAATTCAATTGAGTATTCGGATCCTGAAGCGAGTGATGTCGGCGAGAGGGGTCCATGGAAGAGAACGAAGTTCGAACCTAAACAACAGTAATGAGCAGTTTAAGGACCAGTGGTTCTTGAGACTGGGGAGACATCTTATCTTATTTGAGAGTTTGATCCTGGCTCAGGATGAACGCTGGCGGCGTGCCTAACACATGCAAGTCGAACGAAGCACCTTTTGAGATTCTTCGGATGAACATTTGGTGACTGAGTGGCGGACGGGTGAGTA
>ERZ1643247.202-NODE-202-length-79235-cov-38.149583_pt1 | contig 79235 bp, 65 predicted proteins | sample MGYA00579264_ERZ1643247 | MGnify/ENA primary metagenome ERZ1643247 (study PRJEB29033, sample SAMEA4952262) | chicken gut metagenome | biome: Broiler Chicken; feature: Gastrointestinal Tract; material: Caecum | place: Ireland | collected 2018 | study: Broiler... | reverse complement strand
CCATAATGCCAAGTTGCTTTCTTCGCAGAGTAATCAGCCTGCGGCGGCTCGCCGCGCCTTTTGGCGGCTATTCTCCGCCTGCAAGGCGTTCCGCCTGCGATTTTTTCAGGTAAAGCGGAGAAAGCGAAGCGACAAATTGCCCCTTTTCAGCTAACGCCCGGGCAAAGTCCGCCAAATTCTCCGCTGTAAGACTGCCTTCATGACGGATAACGCGCATATTCAGGGCGGCCATCTCGTCTTCACCGCTCGCCTTGCATGAAGTCATATTAAAGCAATCGCCCTTAAACGTTGCCGCGTAACTTTCCGTGGGACGGCATTGCAAAGCTACCGCAAAATCACCTTTTATTCCAAAGCCGCGCGCTTGCAGAGTATTTACCGAAATAAGCTTCGCCCCCGTGGCGCGCGCCAGCGCGTGCGCGGTGGAAACGCCTATTCTTATGCCCGTAAACGAGCCGGGACCGACCACACAGGCGATTGCGTCTATATCGCGGACGGTTATTCCCGCTTTTGTCAGAAGTTCGTCGGCAAACGGCAGAATAAGGGAGTTATGCTTTTTGCTGCCGGCATCGCCGCTGTTTGCAACATAAAGTTTTCCGCCGGCGGTAAGCGTTACGGTGAGTATCTTTCCCGCGCAGTCAAGCGACAGAATATTCATAAATCTATCCCCTCCACGTCTATTCGGCGGGGAGCGTCGCCTGCGCCGCCTATTGTGATATTTATCGTATTTTTCAAGTTTTCAAACTTGTTCCACTCTATCACGCATACACCGCCCGCCGCGCCGAGGTATTCTTCCAGCCCGAGTTCATAAAGTTCGGACGAATCGGTTACCCGATACATATCGTAATGATAAAGGGTTAGCCTGCCCGTGTAACTTTTCATAAAAGTAAAAGTGGGGCTTGTAACCACCTCGGAAATGCCGAGAGCCTTTGCCAGCCCTTTGGTAAAAGTGGTTTTTCCCGCGCCCAGATCGCCGCTTAGTAAAATTATCTCGCCGCCGTTAAGCTTTCGGGCAAGACGGCTTGCAACGGCATAGGTATCGGAAACTGAATTGCACATGAATTTCATAAATCAATTATAATATACTTGACTTTTTAATGCAATCGTTTCATAATTAAATAGATCTTTGAGGTTGAGTGAAATTCTCTACCGGCGGTAAAGTCCGCTAACGCCCCTGGGCGCCGAACGGGTGAAATTCCCGTACCGACGGTTAAAGTCCGGACAGGAAAGGAGCTAAAATTGAAAAAAATCAGATTCAATGCGCGTTTTATCGCGTGGACTGCCGTGTTTGCGGCGCTTGCGGCTGTACTGCAACTTCTCGAATTCCATTTGCCCATATTGCCCACTTTTTTGGCTGTGGACTTTTCCGAACTGCCTGCCGTTCTGGCTTCGTTCTCGCTCGGACCTTCTTCGGGCGTGCTCGTGTGCCTTGTGAAAAATTTAATTAAACTCATCACAACCACAACGGGCGGCGTGGGCGAACTTGCCAACTTCCTGATAGGAATTTTCTATGTAATACCCGCGGGTCTGATATACAAGTATAAGCGCACGTTCGGCGGCGCGGTTATAGGTATGATTTCGGGCATAATTTGTTGCGGTCTTATCAGCGTACCGCTGAATTATTATGTAACCTACCCCGTGTACTACAACTTTATGTCGCAGGACGCCATTTTGGGAATGTATCAAGCCATCTATTCGGGAACGGATTCCATTCTTGAAGCGCTGTTCATATTCAATGTTCCCATGACGGCGGGCAAGATGCTCATCAACTCGGCAATAACGCTTCTTGTATATAAGAAGCTATCCAATCTGATAAAATTCGGTATCCGCCGTAAAAAGCAAACCGCACAGACGACAGGCGCCTGCGACGTAAATTGCACCAAAGCGGAAACTCCCTCCGACAACGGGAAAAGCGAACTCTCTTCCAAGGAAAAATAACCATTTTGAACTTATAAGAATAAAAATCCGATTGATTACCGTCAATCGGATTTTTTATCCATGCATAGCCATTGCCCGACTAAGCGGCAACAATGGAGCGCGTCCTATGCTTCAAAACACTTATGTCTATGCTGCTTGCTTACTTGATATTTGTAAATACAATTTCTTGTATTGCCGATTTTACCCTATAAGTCCCGCGCGCTTTAATCCGGTGACAATCAACCGTTCGAGTTCTTCTTCGGAAAGTCCCGATTCTTCTGCCTTTTTCGCCAGATAGAAAATATCGGAATCGGTGCTTATTATCACTTCACGGTAAGAAAACTCGGCTTTAATATCCGCGGCAAGTTTTTCACGGAACGCCTTAGCCTCACTACGCGAAAACATAGGCTCGGTTTTTGCCGCTATAAGCGCAATATCTTCATATACCACACAATACGCCTGTTCAATTCCGTCATAAGCGCGTACATATTCCGTCAGCTCGCCGCAGAAAATGCCGCAAGCCGCCATCGCCACACTTGCCAAAACTATCGCCGTTTTCATACCCTTTTTATGTGCAAAGAAAAAACTTTTATTCGCGCATATGAAAAAATTGTTACTAAATATACCCGTAGCTAACCTCAGTAGAACACATTTTACTCTAAAACATAAAATATGTGTATATGTCGGGTTGTAAAATGCTTTGCTTTCAGCGTAACTGGTTTCGGGCAGATTTGTGCGAGATGGCGCGCAGTTGTAGTAAACTACAACAAGTCGACAAATTGTGCAAATATGCCGAAAACAGTACGATTAAAGTGTTCTACTGGGGTTGGCTACGGGTACAAAGCAGCAAATAAGGAATATCGTACTGAAACCTTTTATTTACCGTTGAAATAATAGTCGTATGCCTGCGCGGTCAGAGGGTACATATCTCCGCCCTTGCGCTTTACGTTGTCGTAGGACATTTTAAGGCAAGCCAAAAAGCCCTGTTCGAAGTTTTTCAGCATGGCGGAGCGGAGCACGTCCACTCCGGGATAGTCGCGCCCTTCTTCCAGCACGTCCGCGCTGAATATGAGTTTTTCCATAACCGACATATCCGCTTTGCCCGTGCAATGGTAGCGGATACCGCCCAAAATTTCCTTATCGTGTACGCCGAAAACCTGCTCTGCAAGCAATGCGCCCACAAATTGGTGTTCGACGGGCTTGCCTATCGCGTCCGAAGGTATAAGCGTTTCGTCGTAGGAAACGGGGTGCGCCACGCGCTGTCTGTCCTCTTCGTCCGCATTTTCGGGAAGGGGGCGGAGCGCCTTTTCCCTGTCAAAGCGCGAACTGCCCTTTCCGCAGTCGTGGAGCAGTCCCGCCAAAAAAACTTTGTCGTTGTCAAGCCCCAAACGCAATTTTATATTGAGCATAACCGCATATTCGCAGGTACGCTTGCAATGGGCAAAGCGCGCGGGTTTGACCATGGCGGACAATTTTTCGTAATAGGAAGAATAATCGTTATACAAATTGTTTGCCTTGATATAATCGGCAACGGCGCTGTTTAATCCAGTATAAACGCCCAACTCCGCACGGTAACGCGCCATTGTGGAAGATATGTCCTTAGGATAGTAATCCATTACCGTAATATCCGCGCCCTTGCCGCGCCAAAACGACAAGGCTTTATCGAATTCGGCGTCCCTGCCCGCCCTGCGGCAGACGAGTATGGGGCACATTCCGATTATCTTTTCCGGTTCGTGCCATTTATCCAAATCTATAAGGCTGTCGCCGCCGATAAGATAGTGCGCGCCGGGGTACTTTTTAAGCATTTCGGGGAGCACTTCAGACGTGAAATTTATACCGCCCGTGTGCAATTCGTAGTCGTCTATGATAAAATTTTCCACGCCGCGGGCGGCAAGTTCAAGCATATCCAGCCTGTGGGCGGCGCTTACGCCGCAACTCTTGTGCGGAGGAATACCCGAAGGCAGAAGAATTACTTTGTCATACCCGCAGTCGAGGGCATGGCGCGCGATGGCGATATGTTCGGAATGGGGCGGATTGAAAGTGCCGCCGAAAATTACGTATTTCACGGCAATATTATAACATACAATATGCCCGCGCGCAAAGGAATAATAAGAAAAAATGCGGCAATAATCGCGGTATGGGTAAGTACGCGGACTATATACTTCTTCAATTTATGGCGTTTATTGCCGCGCTGACGGTATGCGCATTGCTGGACCTTTCCACCCCGGTATGTTTCGGCGCGGCGTTTTTGAGCGCGATAGCCGTAGGGCTAGGCGGCGCCGCCATTGCAAACCGCGGCAAAAAGCAAGGCTTCGTATCCTATTCCAAATGGTGCTTTTTATGCAGGGCGGGCGGCGACGAAGAATTGAAAAAGGTTGCGATGAAGGTTTTTTCCGTAACAAGGACCGTACATGAAGAAAACGGAATAATTTATGCGGGAGAATATGCTGTGGCGGCATTCGCGCGGTTTTCCCCTCTTTCATTGGATATGGCGGCGGCATGCTTCCGTAAGTGCAGACAGCAGGGAGTGACGCTGATACATATCCTCTCGACCAACAAAGAACCGAAAGCCCTCGCTTTGGGCGGAAGAATGGGACTTAAAGTAAAAGCTCTGTCGTTCAGAAAATTCTACCGCATTGCGTGTGACGCGGGCGCGGTCCCGACTAAGGTAAAAGAAAAACGGCGCAGGCTGGAAACGCTTAAAACGACCCTGCCGCTCATGTTCACGCGCGGCGCGGCGGTCAGATTCTGTTTTGCGGCGCTCGTGCTCGCCCTGCTAGCTTTTCTTACGCCGCTTAAAAACTACTATCTGATAGTTTCCGCGATAACTCTAGCCCTGTCATTTATCAGTCTTGCCACGTCATTCAAGGGCTATACCGTAGACGAAGGTCCGCTTACTCCTCCGCCCGCTCCGCCGATTTCTCCGAAAAAAGGCAAATAAATAACGCCGCTCGAAAGCGGCGAATTGAAGCGTTCAAATTAAAACGTTATTGTAATTTTATACGGATACACGCACACTGTTGTAGCGGAGCGATTTTAGCGCAGTTATTTTCAAGCAGATTTTTGCAAGACGGAGCGAAGTTGTAGCAGCGCTACTACGAGCGAGGTGTTGCGAAAAGATGCCGAAAAGAACGCGATTAAAGCGTTCCGCTATAACAGTGTACGGGTATTAAATAGAAATATGCTTTACGCCTTCGCGTTTCGAGGGACGGTAAAGCACTATTTTGAAGCCGACAGCCTGCACGGGCGCGGCATTCAGTATATCCGCAAGTTCGTCCACCACCTGGCGCGGCTGAACGTCAACGGTGCGGAGCACGGTGATTTTGACCAACTCGCGGCTGTCGAGCTGATCTTCTATCATATCCAGAAACGCGTCTGTAATACCGTTTTTGCCCAACTGGGCGGTAGGCTGTAATTTCATAGCCATTCCTCTTAATTTTGCACGCTGGGCGGATGTTATTTCAAGCATATTTTACTCCGTATATTCAAATTCGATGTCCTTCATGCGGACAACGTCGCCTTCCTTAATGCCGGCGTCGCGCAGGGCTTTGAATACGCCGCGTTCTTCGAGCACCTTCTGGAAGTAATGATAGCTTTCGTAGTCGGACAAAATGACGTTGCGCGAAAGCATGTCGATAAGACCGCCTTCCACCATAAACGAACCGTCCGAGCCGCGGAACACTTCAAAAGAAGCGTTGTCGGGCACTTCTTCGTAATATTCCTCTATTTCAAGCGGCTCCGCCGGCGGCAGTTCGCCCAGCTTTTTTACGATTTCCGCAAGCAACGCGTCCACGCCCGTGTGGGATACCGCGCTTATGGGGAACACTTTTTGCCCTATTTTTTCTTCAAACCGCTTAATATACCCTTCGTCCTGCAAAAGGTCGCATTTGTTGGCGCATACGATTTGCGGCAAAGCGGCAAGCCGCTCGCCGTAATTGCCCAGTTCGCTGTTGATTGTGACAAAGTCTTGGTAAGGGTCGCGCCCCTCGCTGCCCGAAATATCCACGACGTGTACTATTAAACGCACGCGCTCGATATGGCGGAGGAATTTATGACCCAGCCCCGCGCCCTCGCTCGCGCCCTCTATAAGCCCGGGAATATCCGCCAGGACGAATGACGAGTCGTGATACCTCACCACACCCAGGTTGGGCGTAAGCGTGGTGAAGTGGTAACCTGCGATTTTGGGCTTTGCGCCGCTGACTACGGAGAGGAAGGTGGATTTACCCACATTGGGGAAACCTACCAGACCCACGTCCGCAATAGTCTTTAATTCGAGCACAAGCTCGCGCTCCTGCGTTTTTTCGCCGAGCTGGCAGAATCTGGGAGCTTTGCGCTGTGCGGTGGCAAAGCGCGCGTTTCCCTTTCCGCCCAGACCGCCCTTGCAACAGACAAAGACGGAGTCTGGATAAAACATATCGGCAATGGCTTTACCCGATTTTTTATCGCGTATAACCGTGCCCTGCGGAACCTTGATTATCAGATCTTTGCCGCTTTTGCCCTTGCAGTTCTTACCTGCGCCGTTGCCGCCGTTTTCCGCACGGAAGTGCTTTGCAAAGCGGAAGTCTATGAGAGTGGACGAGTTGTTGTCCACCTTGAAAATGACGTCGCCGCCCTTTCCGCCGTCACCGCCGTCGGGTCCGCCCTTAGCTACGTATTTTTCCGTGTGAAAGGACACAACGCCGTCTCCGCCGTTGCCCGCCTTTACGAATACGGTGGCTATATCGAGAAACATTACTTCTTCTTTTCTCCTATATATTTGATTATCTGCGCCGCCGCCTTGCGCCCCGCGCCCATTGCGGATATAACGGTGGCGGAGCCTGTTACGACGTCGCCGCCCGCCCAGATGCCTTCAACGCCCGTGAACATATTCTCGTCCGCAACGATAGTGCCGCGGGGATTGAACGAAAGCATGGGGAACGCTTTTTTGATGAGCGGATTGGGGGACGTGCCCAGCGCGACTATGACGTGGTCGGTGGCAACGTCGAATTCGCTGCCCTCTACGGGAATGGGACGGCGCCTGCCCGAAGCGTCGGGTTCGCCGAGCTCCATTTTAATACAGGTCATGCGGTTGACCATGCCCGTTTCGTCGCCGCCGATGGATACGGGATTGGTAAGGAGCATGAATTTTACTCCTTCTTCTTCCGCGTGCTCGACTTCTTCCGCCCTGGCGGGAATTTCGTCGCGCGAACGGCGGTAGACGATGGTAACGTCGCCGCCCAGACGCTTAGCCGTCCTCGCCGCGTCCATAGCCACGTTGCCCGCTCCCACGACGACTACGTTCTGACCGCAGTAGATTGGAGTTGCGCTGTCTTTTTTATACGCCTTCATCAGATTGACGCGCGTCAAAAACTCGTTGGCGGACATTACGCCGTTCAGATTTTCGCCCTCTATGTGCAAAAACTGCGGAAGTCCCGCGCCCGAGGATATGAAAATGGCGTCGTAATCGCGTTTGAGTTCGTCTATGGTTTCGCTTCTGCCCACAACGCTGTTGAGTTTGATTTCACAGCCCATATCGAGCAGTTTGGATATTTCCTTATCCACGATCGCCTTGGGAAGACGGAATTCGGGTATGCCGTAAGTGAGCACGCCGCCCGCCTTGTGGAAGGCTTCGAATATGGTCACGCGCAGACCCGCGGACAGGCAGTCCGCCGCGCAGGTAAGACCTGCGGGACCGCTTCCTACTATTGCTACGGCGGGTGCCGAAGGGTCGGGAGCGGATTTCACGTTTTCTTTGGTAAGATTGTAGTCGCCCACGCAACGCTCGAGCTGACCGATTGCGACGGCTCCGCCCGCGCGGTTGCGCACGCAGTATTTTTCACACTGCCGCTCCTGGGGGCATACCCTGCCGCATATGGCGGGCAGTTTGGTGGAACGGGCGATAACCTCGCTCGCGCCTTCCTTATCCCCTTCTTTCAGGCAGGAGATAAACTCGGGAATATGAATTCCTACCGGACAGCCGCCCATGCAGGGAGCGTTCTTGCAGTTGAGGCAGCGATTGGCTTCTTCCACCATGGTGGCGTCGTCAAAGCCGTGGCTCACTTCGTCGAAGTTCCTTATCCTTTCCTTTGCGTCCTGCACGCGGGGTGCGTTTCTTCCTTTCATATTTGCCTTTGCCATATCAATACCTCATCATACGGCAGTCGTTGCCGCGCTTCTTATAAAAGTCTACCCTTTGCATGGCCTCCCTGAAGTCGACCTTGTGTCCGTCGAATTCGGGACCGTCCACGCACGCGTACTTGGTTTCGCCGCCCACGGTGATGCGGCAGCAGCCGCACATTCCCGTACCGTCGAGCATAAGCGAGTTCATGCTGACAACCGTGGGTATATCGTATTTTGCGGTGACGTCGCACACGTTTTTCATCATTATCATAGGACCTACGACGAACACGCAGTCTATTTTTTCACCGCTCTGTATCAAAAGTTCAAGCTGAGTGGTCACAAAGCCTTTCAGCCCTTCCGAGCCGTCGTCGGTGGTGATGTACAGGTTTTTGGCGAATTTTTTGAAGTCTTCCTTCGCAAACAGCAGTTGGGAAGTCTTAGCCCCAATTATAATATCGCACGGTTTACCCTCTTTCATACGCTTTTTAGCCTGGGGATAGATGACCGCGCAACCTATGCCGCCGCCCACGAGCACCACGTTTTCATACTGTTCAAGTTCGGTGGGGTTGCCCAAGGGACCGACCAGGTCGTGGATATAGTCGCCCGCCTTTAACGCGGCGATTTCGGCGGTGGTGTCGCCCACCACTTGTACAAGCAGGGTTATCGTGCCCTTTTCCCTGTCGTAATCGCAGATGGTAAAAGGCACTCTTTCTCCTTCGGCATCCGCCCTAAGAATGATAAATTGACCGGGCTGACAATGTTTTGCCACATCGGGGGCTTCCACTTCCAGCCTCACCACGCGGGGCGCGGTTTCAACGATGCTTAAAATTTTGTTCATAATCCACCTTCATTGTAGAATTTGCAATATTGCGTTATCGGGCACTGCGTACAATCGGGTTTGCGCGCAGTACAGACATATCTGCCGTGATGTATGAGCAGATGGTGCGCCTGCGAAAGCCTGTCGTTCGGAATTATCCGTGTAAGCTGTTTTTCCACCTGCTCGGGCTTGTCAGAGTTTGCAAGCCCTATCCTGTTTGCAAGGCGCAGCACATGGGTATCCACCGCCATCGCCTGCTTGCCGAACGCCACGGCGCTGACTACGTTGGCGGTCTTTCTGCCCACGCCGGCAAGCGAAAGCAGACTTTCAAAGTCCTCGGGCACCTGCCCGTTAAAGCGCTCTACTATATCGCGCGCGCAGGAGATGATGTGCGCCGCCTTACTGCGGTAAAAGCCGCAGGAGTAAATAAGCCGCTCCAGCTCTTCCTGCTTTATGTCGGCAAAATCCTCCGGCTTGTTGTACCTGGCAAATAAAACTTTCGTGACTTCGTTCACGCGCTTGTCCGTGCACTGCGCCGACAAAATCACCGCCACGAGCAGTTCGAACGTCGAATTGAACTCCAGTTCGCATTCCGCCTTGGGGTGCGCTAGCGCAAGCCTGTCGAACATATCGTCTATTTGCTCTTTAGTAAACTCCATATATATTATATATACCTAATAATATATAGCTTATTTGCGCGTTACGTACTCGTCGCGCTCCGCGCCGACCGATACGATGGAAATTTCGCAATCGACCAGCTTTTCGAGATAGTCGATATACTTGCGCGCCGCAACGGGCAGATCTTCCATCTTACGGCAGGAGCCTATGTCGCACTTCCAGCCGTCCACGTATTCGTATACGGGCTTTGCCTCGTCCAGCCTTACGCCGCGGGGGAATTCCGTCGTGCGCTCGCCGTTGACGTCGTAAGCCACGCACACGGGTATTTTATCCATATAAGACAGCACGTCCATCTTGGTGAGCGCAAGAGTGTCCGCGCCCTGGGCGAACACGCCGTAACGCGAAGCGACCGCGTCGAAAGGTCCCACCCTTCTGGGTCTGCCCGTAGCCGCGCCGTACTCGCCGCCCGCCGCGCGGAGTTCTTCCGCTTCCTTGCCGAACCACTCCACGGTGAAGGGTCCTTCGCCCACGCAGGAAGAATATGCCTTCATAATACCTATCACCCTGTCCAGCTTGCGGTTGGGAATGCCCGCGCCTATGGGCGCGTAAGCCGCTATGGTGTTGGACGAGGAAGTATAAGGGTTGATACCGAAGTCTATGTCGCGCAAGGCGCCGAGCTGGGCTTCGAACATGACGTTCTTGCCTTCGTCTATCGCCTTTTCGAGGAATGCGGAGACGTTGGTGACGTGCGGTTTGAGCCTTTCGCCGTATGTACCCAGATATTCGAGCATGGCTTCCATAGTTATGGGCTGTGCGCCGTAGGCTTTGTTTATGAACAGATTCTTGTAATCTATTATGCCTTCAAGGCGCTTTTTGAGCTGTTCGGGATAGAACAGGTCGCCCATCATTATCACCTTTTTAAGATATTTGTCGCCGTATACGGGCGCGATACCGCGGCGGGTGGAGCCGTACTTGGCGTCACCGAGCCTGTCTTCCTCCAGGCAGTCCTGCTGCACGTGGTAAGGCATACATATCACCGCCCTTTCGCTTATCTTCAATTGTTCGGGGGTGATTTCCACGCCTGCCGCCGCCAGCTTGTCCAGCTCGCCGCACAGGTGCTTAATGTCGATAACCATACCGTTGCCCATGACGTTGGTCACTTCGGGGCGCAGAATACCGGAAGGTATCAGATTCAGAATGAATTTTCCGCGCTCGTTGATGACGGTGTGTCCGGCGTTGTTGCCGCCCTGGTAGCGGCACACCACGTCGTAGTCACGGGAGATGAGGTCAACCATTCTGCCTTTGCCTTCATCGCCCCAGTTGATTCCCACTATTGCTGTTAACATATTCCTTCTCCTTTGAGAAAATTTACTTGTTGTATGGCGGTTATTCCCATTCTATCGTTGCCGGAGGCTTGGACGTTATGTCGTAAACCACCCTGTTCACGTGCTTCACTTCGTTTACTATGCGTTCGGATATGCGGCTGAGCACGTCGAAAGGAATACGCGCCCAATCCGCCGTCATGCCGTCCACGGACGTGACCGCACGCAAAACCACCGTGTAGTCGTAAGTTCTGCTGTCGCCCATAACGCCCACGCTGCGCATATTCGTGAGTACCGCGAAGTACTGCCATATCTCGGTATCCAGATTGTTCAAAGCTATCTCTTCACGCAAAATATAGTCCGCGTCGCGCAAAATTTTCAGCTTGCGCTCGGTTATATTGCCTATCACCCTGATTGCAAGTCCGGGACCGGGGAACGGCTGGCGCATGACGATGTTTCTGGGCAGCCCCAGCTCGAAGCCCACCTTGCGCACTTCGTCCTTGAACAGGTCGCGGAGCGGCTCTACAAGGCTTTTGAATTTGATGACGCTGGGAAGCCCGCCCACGTTGTGGTGGCTCTTTATCGTCGCGGAATTGCCCAGTCCCGATTCTATCACGTCGGGATAGATGGTGCCCTGGACGAGGAAGTCCACCTCTCCTATCTTGTTCGCCTCTTCTTCGAATACGCGGATAAATTCGGCACCTATCAGCTTGCGCTTTTTCTCCGGCTCTTTCACGCCGCTTAAAATTTTGAGGAAACGCTTGGATGCGTCCGCCAGAATGACGTTCATTCCGCGCTCTTCCTTGAATACGCGCATGACTTCGTCCGCCTCGTACTTGCGCAAAAGACCGTGGTCGACGAAAATGCAGGTGAGGTTATCGCCCACCGCGCGGTGGATAAGCGTTGCGGCTACAGCGCTGTCAACGCCGCCGCTGAACGCGCAAAGCACTTTTTTATCGCCTATGAGCGCTTTGAGCTCGGCAACCTTGCTTGCCACAAAGTTATCCATAGTCCAGTCGCCGTGCACGCCCGCAACGTTGTAAAGGAAGTTGCGCAGCATATCTATACCCTGCTGGCTGTGCACGACCTCGGGGTGGTACTGCACGCCGTAGATGCGCTTTTCTTCGTTTCCGTACGCCGCTATTTTGCAGGTATCCGTGCTTGCGAGCACCTTGAAACCTTCGGGAAGCTGTTCCACCCTGTCCGTATGGCTCATCCAGCACACGCCCTTATCGTTCAGTCCCTTGTATATAGGCGACGAAGTGTCGTAAGAGGCTATCTGGCGGCCGTATTCGCGCTTGCTCGCGTGCTTTACCTCTCCGCCCAGCATATGTGCGATGAGCTGCGCGCCGTAGCAGATGCCGAGCACGGGAATACCCGATTCCAGAATTGCCTTATCCACCTTGGGCGCGCCCTCTTCATATACGCTGGAAGGTCCGCCCGTGAAGATAATGCCCTTCGGGTTCTTGGCGAGAATCTCCTGCGCCGGCTTGGTGCAGGGATACATTTCGCAGTAAACGTTCTGCTCTCTTACCCTGCGCGCGATCAGCTGGTTATACTGACCGCCGAAGTCGAGTACCACTACTAACTCATGATTCATTTGTTCTTCTTTATACTCCCGATAAACTTATTTGCGGTATTTTTTATCCAAGTGTACACGTTGATAAAGAACTTCTTTATCGTCCTGTACAGCTCGCGTATCGCGCCCACTTCCGCACGCATAAACAGTATGCAGGGCGGAACGCAGACCATCATTATTATCAGATTCCTCAGCATATCGGACGTGAGCGACGTTATTGAGAAGAATTCCCTCGTCCAGTCCACGCTCACGGCGAATATGAGCACCACCACCGCCAGACCGATAATCAGCAGCCTCAGCTTGGTATAAGGATAGCACGCCTGTAACAGCACTATCAGCGAGGACAGCGCGGTTATGAAGAACGCCATTGTCGCTATCTGCGCGGAAACGTCCAGCCCGATGTCGCGGTACAGTACGCAGGCTATCGTAACCATAAGCGTTATTGTCATGCCCGCCGGCAGCGCCTTTGAGAACACTTTGCTAAGGAAGTTGCCCTCCACCTTTCTGCCGTTGGGTTCGAGTGCGAGGAAGAAGGACGGTATGCCCACGAACAGCGCGCTGATAAGCGTAAGCTGTATGGGTACGAAAGGATAGGACATCTGCAAAATTATGCACATGAGCGTAAGCAGCGTGCTGAGCGTAGTCTTCACGAGGAAGAGGGACGCCACCCTCTCGATATTGTTTATCACTCTTCTGCCTTCCAGCACCACGCTGGGCAGAGAGGCGAAATCGCTGTTCATAAGCACGAGTTGCGCCACGTTGCGCGCCGCCTCGCTTCCCGAAGCCATGGCTATGGAGCAATCCGCTTCTTTGAGCGCCATAACGTCGTTTACGCCGTCGCCCGTCATGCCGACGGTATGCCCCTTCGCTTTCAGACCCTGGACGAGTATCTTCTTCTGCTTGGGCGTAACCCTGCCGAATATCGTGTACTTGTCGCAGGCGGCGAACACTTCCTCTTCCGTTTTCAACGTGGTGGCGTCGATATAGCTGTCGTAGTTTTTGACTCCCGCACGCTCCGCCACCTTGGAAACGGTGATGGGATTGTCGCCGGAAATTATCTTTATCTCCACGCCCTGTTCCGCGAAATACTTCAGAGTGGAATTCGCGCTCGCCCTTATCTTGTCGGACAGTATTATAAGCGCGACAGACTTTAATTTATCCTCGCGCACGTTTTCCTTGATAGGTTGCGGGGAATATACGAGGAGCAGTACGCGGTAACCCTGGGCGGTGTAATTTTCCACGTCCTTTTGTACGAGCGAGTAGCGCTCTTTGAGCACGAATTCGGGCGCACCCACTATAAACCTGCCCTTGTCGCCGAAGTCCGCCCCGCTCCACTTGCGCGAGGACGAAAAAGGCACGGTTGCGACATGGCTCCACGCCGTTTCGCCCTTGAAGTAGTCGGCGAACGCTTCGAACGTGGAACCGCTTGCGCCGAGCGCCGCGACCATGGAAGTCATTATATCCGTCACCGAGCCGTATTTATCCGTATACTGATGAATGCGCTCCACCTGCATACTGCCTTCGGTTATCGTGCCCGTCTTGTCGAGGCAGAGCATATCCACGCGCGCAAGCGTTTCTATCGAATACAGATCCTGCACGAGCGTCTGTTTACGCGCAAGTTTGATTACGCCGACCGCCAGGGCGATGGAAGTCATCATCACCAGACCTTCGGGAATCATGCCAACCATGGACGCCACGGAATTGGTTATAACGGAGCTCACTTTTTCCGCCATCTCGCTTGACGTGATGTTGAACATATCCAGATACCCTATCCCCCTGTCCGCGCAGTTGGTAAGGTACATAAGTATACCCATGGGGAAAATGGCTATGGTGACTATCCTTATTATCCAGTTTATCGAGCGCATGAGCTGCGATTTGGACTTTTTATACTTCTTGGCTTCGGATAAAATGGTTGCCGCAAAGTTATCCTTGCCCACTTTCACGACGCGCGCGCGGCAGGTACCCGACTGAACCACGCTGCCCGAAAGCAGTTCCGCCCCCGCCGTTTTGTGTATATCGTCCTGTTCGCCGGTAAGCATACTTTCATTCACTTCGCACTCGCCGCTGACCACGACGCTGTCGGAAGCTATCTGTTCCCCGGCGTGGATTTCGATTATGTCGTCGATGACTATATCCGACATATCCACGTGTTTTTTCTCTCCGCCGCGTATCACGCTGACTTTGGGAACGTTCAGCAGGGACATCTTTTCCAGAACGAGTTTTGAGCGTATCTCCTGCACGATACCCACCACCATATTGCAGATTACCAATATGATGAAGGTCATATTCTTTATACTGCCGTACACCAGAATAAGCGCGGCTAGCAGGAAGTTCAATCCGTTGAACAGCGTAATTACGTTGGAACGGAATATGTTCAGATAAGATTTTGTGACTATATTCGGCTGTTCGTTGTTCAGACCGCGGTCCATGCGCTCCTGCGCCTGGGCTTCGCTCAGCCCCTCTCCGGGGTCTGCCTCTATCCTTTCGAGCGGATAATCGAAGTGCTTTACTTCCTTCTTCTTTCTGCCGAATCTGCCGCGTTTTTTCCCGGGCTTGCCCGCCTGCGCGGTTTCCGGCTCCGCGTAAGCCGTGCCGGGAGTTTCCGCCGTCGCCGTGTCGGGAGTTTCCTCCGTTACGGCAGTTTCCTCTTCCGCCGGCTTTTCCTCCTCACGCGGCTGTCCGGACGGCTTTTCCTCCGCTGCCGCCTTGGGCGCGGCGGTCTTTTTGGCGCGCTTTTTCCCCGGCTTTTCTTCCTTTATTTCCGCATCCGCGGTTTGCTTTTTATCCTCTTCGGGGATTTGCGGAACGGTATCTTCCCCTGCCGCGGAGCTTTCTTCCTTTATCTCTGCGGGCTTTTCTTCCCACGCCGCGGCGCTCTTCCGCTTTCTTACGGGCTTTACCTCCGCTTCGACGGCTGATTCCCCATTCGCGGCAGTTTCTACGGGCGGCAAAACGGCCGCGGTCTGCTCCGCGGTCTGCGTTATTTTGCCTTTTACGCCCTTCTGCTTTTCTGCCATACTAAGATAATAACATTATTACCGCAAATATGTCAATATATTATTTATAAATGCGTGCGCGAAAATTTTTATTCTCCGTATAATCTCCCGCGCCGCTGCCGGCTGCCTTATACACGGATTGCGCGCCGCCGGTCAATCTTCCGCCCTGACGCCCAGGTGCAGTACTTCCGCCCCGTCAATCGCTTCCTTTATAAGTTCTTCTTCGCCCCCGAGTTTGCCCTCTTCCGCTCTCGCCTCGTCCAGTTTGGGGTGGATGACCGGATTGCGCGGCAAAAATACCGTGCAGCAGTCCTCGAAAGGCTGTTTGCTTATGTCGTACGTGTCGATATGCTCCGCCTGCTCCATTATCTCCGTCTTATCCATTGCGATAAGCGGACGAAATACGGGCAGTCCTTCAACGGCGTCTTCCGTGGAAGTTATGCTCTCCATGGTCTGGGAAGCCACCTGCCCAAGGCTCTCGCCCGTAATAAGACAGCCGCACCCCTCTTTTATTGCCAGCCTTTCGGCAATGCGCACCATTACGCGGCGCATGACGGTTATCATAAAATCGGGATTGCAGCGGCGGTGGATTTCTTCCTGTATATGCGTGAAAGGCACAACATAAAGAGTTATGTCCCCGCACCACGGGGTAAGTTTTTTTGCAAGGTCCACCACCTTTTCCCTGGCTTGCAGGCTGGTATGCGGATAGCTGTGGTAATGCACGGCGTAAACCTTCACGCCTCTTTTCGCCATGCGCCAGCCGGCAACGGGCGAATCGAATCCGCCGCTCAGAAGGAGCATTCCCCTGCCTGCCGTACCAACGGGCATTCCGCCCGCGCAGGCGACGCTCTCCCCGAAAATATAGGTATAGCCGTTTTCACGTATGTCTATATTCACAACCGCTTCCGGATCGTGCAAATCGACGGAAAGTCCGCTCTTGGCGCGGAGTATGCGCGCGCCCGCTTCGATTGCTATCTGCATGGAGTTCATGGACAGTTTCTTATCCGCCCTTTTTACGTTCACGCGGAAAGTGCCTTCTGTCGGAGCGCAGTCTACGGCGGCGGCAAATATATTTTCGTAATCCGTCGCCACTTTTACCGCAATACTGAGCGAGTGCAGTCCGAATACCTTCCTCAGTCTTTCCACGATTGCGTATTCGTCCGTAAAGGAATAATCCTCCACGTAATACCTGTTCTGCGTGCGGGAAAATTTGCATTTAAAAGGCGCAAGCGCCGCTTTGATATTGCGTGCGAGCACCCCTTCGAAATAAGAGCGGTTCCTGCCTTTCAGGAACAGTTCCCCGTATCTGAGCATTATCACTTTATCCATATTCTACCTCTTTATTTTTTCGCGTATTTCCTTTCCGCCTTTATCGCGTCGACAAGCGCTTTGCACCCTTCCAAAAGGTCCGATCGGGCGTTTAAGTCGCTTATACTCAACCGCAACATTCCGTCCCAATATTCCTCGTCCAAACCCAAAACTTTGGGTATGCGTTTGTTTGAACTGTGTGAAGAACAGGCGCTGCCCGTGCCTATCATTATGCCCATATCGTCCAGAACGTGTACCAGAACTTCACCCCTTACGCCCTTTACCGCCAGGGAAAGAAAGGTGTCAAGGCATTTGCCGCGTTCGGATATTATAACGATATCGTCTATATTTTCTTTGAGATATTCTTCCGCCGCGGCGCGACCCTTTTCCGTACCTTCGGCGCACCCGTCCACGCGGGGATAAATAATCTCCGCCGCCTTAGCGAACGCGCATATTCCGGCGACATTCTCCGTGGCGCTCCGCACCCCCTTCTCCTGTCCGCCGCCGAACACGAATGGCGACAAGTGCACGCTCTTTTTCGCATACAGCGCGCCCACGCCCTTAGGCGCGTGTATCTTATGTCCGCTCACCGAATACAGATCGACGTCCAGCGCGCGCACGTTTACCGGCAGTTTCCCGAACGCCTGCACCCCGTCGCTGTGCACGAGCGCCCTGGGCGATTTTTTCCTTACGAGGGAAGTTATCGCTTTCAAATCGTTTACCGCGCCCGTTTCGTTGCACACGTGCATTACCGATACAAGCACCGTATCCGCCGTTAACAGCGCCGAAAAAGCCGCAATATCCACCGCGCCGCACCTTGTCACGGGCGCAAACACCACCTCGTAACCGCGCCGTTCCAGCTCGCACGCACATTGGTACACCGCCGAATGTTCCGCCGCGCCGACTATCACCCTGCCGCTTTTTCTCCTCAGGCTGCACAAAAGCGCGATATTGTCCGCCTCGCTGCCCGAAGCGGTAAAATATATTTCGCCCTCGTCCGCGCCCAGTTTCGCGGCTATGACCGCGCGCGCTTTTTTGACCGCCTCTTCCGCTTTCAGCGCAAGACGGTAGCGCGCGGACGGATTGAAGTACAGTTCCCTGTTATATTTATCCGCAATCTGCGCGCATTCGTCGTACATGCGCGTCGTGGCGGCATTATCCAGATATATCACTTTGCACCTCCAACACGGAATACATGAAAGCGTCCAGGCTGACAATGTAATCCTTATCCCCCTCTTTTACCGAAAAAAGATAGGCGTGGTCGTCGCCGTAAAGCCGCTTACCCGCGGAATTTTCCTCCGCCGGAGTCAGTTTTACGCCCTGTTCCAAAGTAAGCACAAGGCGGCTTTTGCCTATTATTTCATAATATATTTCCACCCTGCCGCCGTGCAGAACGTAGCGGTAGGAATAGACTATTTTCAAACTTATACGGCGCAAAATAAAGTCGAATACGACAAGCGCCGCCACCGCCGCAAAAAGAAGCGGCTCCGCAAGGGCGGAAAAAAACAATATCACCGCCGCTATATCGCCCGCAACGGCAAGCGCGAGCAATACCGCCCTGAGCGGCTTCAACGAGTATTTTTCATACGCCGTTTCGTAGTTCATTTTATCTCCGCAATCGTGACCCCGTCGTCGCCCTCGCCGTATTTACCCGTGCGGAAGGATATTACCCTGGGGTGCGTTTTCAGCATTTCGCGCAAAGCGCTGCGCAACGCGCCGCTCCCCTTGCCGTGGATTATGCGCACTTCGTGAAGCCCCGCCATCGCGGCGTTGTCAATATATATATCGGTGTTATATACCGCCTCTTCGCATGTCTGTCCGCGCACGTCCAACTCCGACCGAACGTCGGGACGGGCAAAGTATTGCGAAGTTTTGCGCGGCGGAGTTTTGTCGGCGCTTTTTTCGCCCTGCGTCTTGTAAACGTCGGCGGAGGGGACTATCGTAGTCAGGATACCCGCCTTTACCGTGTATTCGCCCTTTTTGTTCCTGCCCAGCACTATCGCCTTTTTGCCCAGCGATTTGACGTATACGGTATCGCCTTCTTCAATCTCTCCTTCCTGCTTTACCGCGCCCGTGCGCGAAGGCAGCTCGCCCGCCCTTTCCGCAAGTTTGTTTTTAAGACGGCGCGCTTCGAACAGGGCGCGCTCGTCCCCCTCTTTCACCTTCTGCTTTATCTGTTCGACCAGCTCTTCCGCGTCCTCGACGTAGTCGGAAAGAAGTTCGCGGTAGCCGCGGCGCATTTTTTCTTCCAGCCTGTCCTTCACCTCTTCCGCCTGTTCGCGCAAACGGCTTGCCTTTTCCAGCTCTTCACGCGCCAGCTTTTCTTCCTCCGCCGCCCTGTCGCGCTCCGCCTGCGCGTTCCTCAGCGCCACTTCCGCACCCGTAATCAGACGGGAAAGTTCGCGCTTTTCGGGCGCAATCAACTCATGGGCGCGGTTTACCACGTCGCGCGGCATTCCGAAGCGCGAAGCGATTTCCAATGCGTTGGACGAGCCGGCGACCCCCATAAGCAGCTTGTAAGTGGGCGCGAACGTGTTCGGGTCGAAGTCCATGGAAGCGTTTATAACGCCTTTTGTGTGCGAGGAAAAACTCTTCAACTCGTCAAAGTGCGACGTGACTATACATCTGCACCCCTTTTCAAGCAGTTTCTCCACGCAAGCCACCGCAAGCGCGCTTCCTTCGGCGGGGTCTGTACCCGCGCCCAGTTCGTCGAGCAGAACAAGACTTTTCCCGTCCGCGTTTTTCAGAATACGCGCCACGTTCACCACGTGGGACGAGAAAGTGGAAAGCGCAAGTTCTATCGACTGGTCGTCGCCTATATCGCTGTATACGGCGGAGAAGTAGGACATTCTGCTCCCCTCTTCGCACGGCAAAAACAGTCCGCACGCGCTCATGAGCGCGAACAGTCCGCATAGCTTGAGCGTGACCGTCTTGCCGCCCGTATTGGGACCGGATATGATTATAACGCTGTACTCGTCCCCCAGCTTAACGGACACGGGAACCACTTTTTTCCTGTCTATCAACGGATGTCTTCCGCGGATTATGTCAACGACTCCGTCGTCTGAATAGACGGGCATGACCGCCTTTATATCTCTGGCATATCTTGCGCGGGCAAAAATGCAGTCCAGCCGCGTAACAATGGCACACGAATTTCTTATATGTCCGCACACCCCGCTTATGTCAAAGGTGAAGCCTTGCAGAATACGCTCGCACTCCGCCTGTTCTTCCGCCTTTAACGCGCGGATTTCGTTGTTCATCTCCACCACCGCGTAAGGTTCGATATATACGGTGGAACCGCTAGCCGACCTGTCGTGAAGAAGTCCGGGCACGGAAGAGCGGCACTCCGCCTTTACGGGCAGCACGTATCTTCCTTCGCGCATGGTGACAAGGTTGTCCATTAAAAATTTGCTTTCGGGACCGGATAAATAGGCGTTCAGCCTGCTCCTTACCGCCGCGCCCGCGCTTTTGACCGCGGAACGCAGACGGCGCAGTTCGCCGGAAGCGTCGTCGGAAAGTTCGCCTTCCTGCGTGACGCTTTCCAGAATACGCCCTTCCAAGGCGGTATCTACGGAAATTTCAGCGGAAATATTGCGTATATGCGCAATCCGTCCGTCGTCTATGGCACAGATGGCGGTGCGGCAAAGGCGCGCCGTGCGCATGGCAAGCCCCACTTTCCTCACCTGCATTGCGGTCAGCGTGGACAGCTTTTCCGCCTTTTCCAGACACTCCGTTATATCGCCCTGCGCAAAATCGGGTGAAGTCACGAATTCGTGAAGAATAATATCCGCCTCGAAAGTTTCTTCCAGAAGCTCCCTTGCCTTTTCATAGCTTTCGGCGGGACGGAGAGCCAGCATGGCGCGCGAAGCGGCGGCATCGTGGCAATATCCCGACGCCGCGGTTAAGACTTTGTCAAGTTCAAGCGCGACAGCGCTTTTTTCTTCCGTCATTTCACTCCTCTGAATAAATGTCCGCAGGTAACGCCGCTTCCGCCTGCTCCGCCGTTATTATAGCGCGCAAGCGTGCGGTTTATATCTTCCACGGAATAGTTTACCATATCCAGAAGAATTTTGCCACCGAATACGTCACATTTTAACTTGGAAGTTATATCGGTAAGCGCGGGATTGTGCAGGGAAAAATAACACGACGCTATGCGCGTACGGCGAACGGGATACGCTCCGAACCTGTCCCTGTACTCTATCTCTCCTTTGTAGCGGCAGGCGGAACAATCGCCGCCGTAATTGAGTTTTACCGGACAATGTGAAAGGGTCATAAGCCTTACCCTGCCGTAAGCGTAGACGACGGGCGACGGAAGGGTCAGAACCTCTTTTTCCGTAAGCTCCACGGAAGCGACGTAGTCGTCGAGCGGCAGAAACTTTATGCAGTTACTGTTATAAATATTCAATCCTATTCCGCCGATAATCTTCTTTCCATATTCAAGCGCAAGCTCTATCGCTCCCAAATTTTCACAATAAAAGCCTTCAAACTTTTCCGCATACTTGCCCAGAAAGTTTCGCATTACCTTCATATCGGCGGAACGGAGAATGAGCGGAATAGCCAAAATATTGCCGATATTATTATCAAATACATTGTTTTTCATAATAATATACAAATTTTTCGACTTATAGTCCGAAATTTGTAAAATTGCACTATATCCGTGCGATTTCGCCGCCGCCATGCCCTCCGCGCCTGACACGATAACGTATTTATTGCTGCTTAAAGTGTTAAAACGGTTTTCTTCTTCCCATTCACAGGGTTTATACGAAGATATGCGCACAAGTTTTTCCCGATTATATTTATTCAATAATTTTTCGCGGATAAGATTGAGCGCTTCCCTTCTCATACCATTAAGCAGGGACGACGGTATGAATGCGTTTTGCATATTTACTTCCGCTTTTTCCGTCACGAATTCGCCTTGCGACTTATTCAAAACCTGCTCCGCCGCCCTGCTCCCGTCCGTCTTTGCCTGTCCGCAGATTCCGCCCGTGACGGTAACGCTTTCACCGTTTGCGGCGGCGGTCAGTACGGCGTTGCCGCCGACAGACGCGGAAAGGGTAAATCTTACCGGTATACGTCTTTTCACAAGCGCAAGCTCTTCCGCGCGCGACTTGTCGTAAGTTACGAACACCTTGTCGCCCGGCTTAATGCCTTCGCTCTTGCAGGATATGCGCAATATCATGCCGCGCCGCTCTGTTTTGTCGGCGGTAAAACCGCATACTTCAAATCCGCCGCGGGTGAGCTTTAATCCGTCGCCGGGAGATATATCCCTGCTTGCGGCAACGTCTATATACCCCCTGCCGCAAACTTTTACCTCGCCGCTTTCTTCACCCGTATTGTTTTGAATTTTTGCCGATATAAGTTTGTTTGTATCGTCAACGCCGTATCCCTTCGTAAAACCGCCGCGATTGAAAGCGCGCAGAAGACGGGAATTTTCGTCGCCTTTCAACTTACCGTCGATGGCGGCGCGGTATGCGGAAATTACCTCTCCGCAATAGTAATCCGTCTTTAACCTGCCCTCGACTTTCAGACTGTCGGCGCCTGCCGCACGGAGTTCCTTTATCCTGCCCAGCATATTCAAATCAGCCGCGGAAAGCAAATAGCCGCTCTTGCCGTTGCACGAATATTTCAGACGGCACGGCTGGTTGCACCTGCCCCTGTTTCCGCTGTCGCCGCTCATAAAAGAGGACATAAGACAGCCGCCCGAAAAGCACACGCAAAGTGCGCCGTGTACGAAAACTTCCACCTCAAGCCCGGCTTTTTTAACCGCTTTTATATCCTCAACCGTACATTCGCGGGCGAGCACCACGCGCGTAAAGCCCAGCTTTTTCGCCATAAGCGCGCCTTCATAGTTGTGTATGCCCATCTGCGTGCTCGCGTGCAGGGGCACTCCGCTTCCGCGGAATATGCCAAGCGCGCCGACGTCGGTCACGATAAAGGCGTCCGCGCCCGCCTCCGCCGCCGCTTTTACATAATTTTTCAGGGATATAAGTTCGTTTTCCTTTATACAGGTATTAAAAGCAATATAGACCTTTACCCCGTAAAGGTGGCAAAAGTCTATATGCTCTTTAATGTTTTCTATCGTGAAGTTTTCCGCTTTAGCGCGCGCGTTGAATAAATCAAGTCCGAGATAGACGGCGTCGGCGCCGTTGTAGACCGCCGCCTTTAACGCCGATATACTCCCCGCGGGCGCAAGCAGTTCCATCAGCGCAGCTCTGCGCCGAGTTTATCCTTCAACCCGGAGAGAATCTTGTCCGTTTTTTCCGCTATGTCCTCATCGGTAAGCGTTCTGTCGTCCGCGCGGAATACCATGTTCACAGCCACGCTCTTTTTGCCCTTGCCGATAGCTTCGCTGCGGTACACGTCGAATATATCCGCTTCACGCATGATAGCGCCGCCCGCCTTCTTCACCGTGTCCAGAATATCCGCGCCGCTTACGTCTTCATCTACCACTACGGCAATATCGCGCTCCACGGGCGGGAATTTGCTTATCGCTTCAAACTTATACGCCGTTTTTTCGTATTTATTGATAAGGTCGATATTGAGTTCGGCAATATAAATGCGTTCGGAAATATTCATACTGCGGCAAACCGCGGGATGCACTTCACCCACATAACCGATACTCTTGTTACCCTTCATCAAATCCGCCGACCTGCCGGGGTGCAGATAGGACAAGCCGCTGCGCACATACTTAACGTCTATGCCGAACGCATTCAAAATAAGCTCCACCACGCCCTTTATCGTGTAGAAGTTCTCGTCCTTGCCGTATGCGCCGAGCACGATATGCGTCTGCTCTTCCGGTTGTACGGTAATGGGAATTTCTCCCTTAGGCAGATATACGGAAGCTATTTCGAACATACGCGCGGCTTTTTGCGATTTCAGAATGTTGGAAGCAAGCGTTCCTATCATCGAATACGCAAGCTGCGTGCGCATTACCGACATATCTTCGCCCAGCGGATTGATTATCTCCACCGTGCGGCGAAGCTCACTGTCTTCGGGCAGGCGCAGTACGTCCGCAAACGAAGGGGATATAAACGAATAAGTGAGCGTTTCGTGCATACCGCAGGACACCGCTATTTCCTTTATCTTGTCTTCGTTGCGCACGGCGCGCGTCTTGCCGCCCATGGTCTGCCTGCCCTTATCCATAAGCGTGCCGCTTATCTTGTCGTAGCCGTGATAACGGATTATCTCTTCGGCAATATCGTTTGCCGACTCCAGATCGTCGCGCGCTTCAGGCGGAACACATATAAGATTGCCGCCTTCTATCTCCGACTTTATTCCGAGAGCGTTCAGAATAGAGAGTTTTTCCCCGTTGTCTATATCTATTCCCAAAATACGGTCTATTTTTTCGGGAGTGGTGACGATAGGCTTTTTTTCGGGAATTTGCGCGCATACGTCGATTACGCCCTGCGCTATCTTGCCGCAACCGAACTCCTGCACGAGCGCGAGCGCGCGCCTTAGTCCCAGAGGCTGGCAGGAGAAGTCAACGCCCTTTTCAAAGCGTGCCGACGAATCCGACCTGAGTCCGAGACTGCGCGAAGTGCGCCTTACGCTGTCGCGCACGAAACGGGCGCTTTCAAAGACCACCATGGAAGTATCTTCGCGTATCCCGCTGTTCATACCGCCCATCACGCCGGCAACGGCGTTCGCCTTTTCTTCATCGGCAATTACCAGCATATTATCGGAAAGGGAGTACTCTTTTCCGTCGAGAGTGACTATTTTTTCACCTTCTTTTGCGCGCCTGGCGATGATTTTTCCTCCGCAGATGTCCCTGTCGTCAAAAGCGTGCATGGGCTGTCCCATTTCGATAAGCACATAGTTGGTTATGTCCACCATATTGTTTATCGGGCGCAGTCCCACAGCTTTCAGACGCCTGCGGACATATTCGGGCGAAGGCGCAATTTTAATATCGGTTACCGCCGCCGCCATATAGCGCGGGCAAATATCCGGCGCGTCCACTCTTACGGACACTATATCCGCTATTTTTTTATCCGAATCCGCCCTGAAGTCGAGTTTGGGCGCGCGGAGCGGCTTTTTCAGCACCGCGGCAACCTCGCCGGCTATTCCGTACACGCTGTTGCAGTCGGGACGGTTTGCCGTAACGCCTATATCCAGAACCACGTCGTCGTTGCCCAGAACGTCGTTGATATCCGTGCCGAGCGGCGCGGTTTCCTTATTCATTATCAATATCCCGTACACGCCCGCGCCCTCGTAATCCGCTTCCGACAAGCCGAGCTCTTCACCGCTGCACAGCATACCGCACGATTCCACGCCGCGCAGTTTGCCTTTTTTGATAATCTTTCCGCCGGGAAGGCAGGAATTATCCTTGGCAACAGGCACCAAATCTCCCTCGGCAATATTGTGCGCGCCCGTAACTATCTGCAAAATTTCGCTCCCCACGTCGATTTGGCACACCACAAGTTTGTCTGCGTCGGGGTGCTTTTCTATGGAGAGTATCTTGCCCAGAACCACGTTTTTAACGTTTTCGCGGGGGTCGATAATCTCTTCCACTTCAAAACCCACGCCCACCAGCTTGTCCGCCAGTTCGCGCGCGGTAACGTCTATATCCACAAAATCTTTAAGCCAGTTTATCGTAACTTTCATGTTTCACCTCACTTGAACGCGCGCAGGAATCTGACGTCGTTTTCAAACAGTATGCGCATATCGGGAATGCCGTATTTTATCATCGCAATGCGCTCAATGCCCATTCCGAACGCAAAACCGCTGTATTTTTCCGAATCGATATTGCTCATTTCCAGCACGCGCGGATTAACCACGCCCGCGCCGAGCACTTCTATCCAGCCCGTGCCCTTGCATATGCGGCAGCCCTTGCCGTGGCACACCGAACAGCTGAGATCGACTTCAACGCTGGGTTCGGTAAACGGGAAATAGGAAGGACGGAATCTGACCTTGGTATTTTTATCGAACAATTCCTTTGCAAAGCACTCCAGAATGCCCTTTAAGTCGCACAATGTGATATTTTCGTCTATCACAAGTCCCTCTATCTGCTGGAACATGGGACTGTGGGTGGCGTCGTCGTCGGGACGATACACCTTACCGGGACACACCACGCGGATAGGCGGTTTGTTCTCTTCCATCACGTGCGCCTGTACGGGCGAAGTGTGCGTACGCAGAAGTATGTCGTTGCCGAGGTAGAAAGTATCCTGCATATCGCGCGCGGGGTGGTCCTTGGGGATATTCAGCTGGCGGAAATTGTAAAAGTCCGTTTCCACCTCGGGACCGTGCGCCACGCTGAATCCCAGCGAGGTGAATATGGAGAGTATCTCCTCTTTCACGAGCGTGCACGGATGAAGACTGCCGCGGGGAGTAGCCGTACCCTTCAAGGTGACGTCTATCTTCTCTTCAAGCAGTTTTTCTTCCTCCTGTTTAGCCTGCAACTGCGCAAATTTTTCGTCTATAAGTGCGTTAATCTTATCTCTCGCCTCGTTGACCAGCTTGCCGACGGCGGGGCGTTCTTCCGCGGGATAGTCCTTCATTCCGCGTAAAAGCGCGGTAAGTTCGCCGCTTTTGCCCAAGTATCTGACCTTTAACGAGTTTATCTCGTCCACACTCGCGCAAGCCTCTACGCCCGCGGCGGCGGAAGAAATTATCCCGTCTATTTTTTCCTTGACAGCCATATAATACCTCTCTTTTATTTTAATAAAAAACGGACGCCCCGACATAGGGCGTCCGCACGCTGTACCACCTATTTTCACGCAAAATGCGCCTTTTGAGGATATAACGGTCCCGCCCGACCTTTCCTACATATCAGAAAGACAGCTCCGGAGTGAATTCGCCCGTCCGCCTGCAATCTGCCCTTCCAGCCCGCGGGGCAAACTCTCTGTTGCGGCTATGACCGGCCACGTTCTCCTTCTTAGCTTTTTAACTATTTTACCATTAAAACGCGTATTATGCAAGAATTTTAGCCATAAATTATCGCTTTGCAGGGAAATTTTATATGTCCGCACAACTTTTTCACGCGTGCGGCATATTATAATGTATGCCTTACTACGTCGTAACAAGCAAAAAACCCGCGGAACGGAAAAGGAAGAAAAAGATAAAAGTAATTGCCGTCCTGCTGATAATAACCCTTTTGCTGGCGGGACTGTTCTTCTTTTTCAACAAACAGGCAAACGAAGTAATCGAGCAGCTGACAAGGAGCACCATAAGCAACCGCCTTACGGTAAAGATGAACGCCGCGTTCGACGAGTTGATGGCGACTTTCGACGACAGCTACTCCTCTTACGTGCATATAGAGCGCGACGCAAACGGCGATATCACCCTGATAACCGCCGATATGGTGAAGATAAACAAACTGATGGCGCAGTACTCCACGATAGTACAGACCCACGTAAGCGAAATAGAACAGGAAGAAATCTCCGTGCCTATGCTGGCGTTCACGGGCTGGCCGCTTATATCAACCTTGGGCGCGGACGTAAATCTGGAAATAGCAGCGGTGGGCGACGCGCCCTGCTCGTACAGAAGCGAGTTTACGGAAATGGGAATAAACCAGACGCTCCACAGTATTTACATAGACGTCGCCGCAAGCGTGGAAATAATTCTGCCCATTGAAAACATAGTGGTGACCTGCCCGTCAAGCGCCCTCGTATGCGAAAGCGTGATAGTGGGAAAAGTACCGGAATTTTATCTGCAAAACGGCATGGGATCAATATAATCAACCCGATTATCTTATTGTTATAAATCGGCAATTTATTTTCTATTTATTATGATAAATTAGATAATTTAGAAGTATATGGCATTTTATTTTCTAGTTTATAACAATAAAGAATTGTAATTTTAGCAATATATTTTCTTACACGACGGTCGGATCTCCCCGTAAAATGCCATTTCCGTCCCCTGCCCGTTTCCGCTTGCGAGTTGTGTTTTTCATGTATTCATGGTATTTTTCGGATATACTCGGCGGAGCGTTTTTCATATATTTACCCGTCTGTGATATACGCCATGTTTACTTTGCAGTCCTGTTAAAACGTCTTCCCGCGGAATACGCCGCCGCCCTGCATAAAGCCGCAACTATTCTGATACTTCTGCTATACATTTGTTTTCTCCTTTGTTCAAACGATGTTTTTCGCTTTCGGTTTTACATTATATTCAATCAAACTGCCCCGTCACGGCTTTTCTGTTCCAAGACATAAAGCCGGCAAACCGCCCGTCACAGTTTTTCGGTTTCTACATAATAAAGCCGTCGAACTGCCCTGTCACGGCTTTTCTGTTCCAAGACATAAAGCCGGCAAACCGCTCCGTCACAGTTTTTCGGTTTGACTTAATAAAGCCGTCGAAATGCCCTGTCACGGCTTTTCTGTTCCAAGACATAAAGCCGGCAAACCGCTCCGTCACAGTTTTTCGGTTTGACTTAATAAAGCCGTCGAAATGCCCTGTCACGGCTTTTCTGTTCCAAGACATAAAGCCGGCAAACCGCCCGTCTCACAGTTTTTTCGGTTTGACTTAATAAAGCCGTCGAACTGCCCTGTCACGGCTTTTCTGTTCCAAGACATAAAGTCGGAAAACCGCCCGTCACAGTTTTTTCGGTTTGACTTAATAAAACCGTCAAACTGCCCCGTCACGGCTTTTCTGTTCCAAGACATAAAACCGGCAAACCGCTCCGTCACAGTTTTTCTGTTTCGACATAATAAAGCCTGTCGAACTGCCCTGTCACGGCTTTTCTGTTCCAAAACATAAAGCCGGCAAACCGCCCGTCACAGTTTTTTCGGTTTCGACTTAAAGACGAGCGCAACCAGAAAGCCGAATACTATTGCGGCGGTCAGACCGCCCGACACGCTTGCAAGCCCGAAAGTGACGGCGTGAAACAGGCTTATTTTACTGCCGTTGATTGCTCCCTGCGCCAGCGAAGACCCGAATCCGGTTATAGGCACGGTAATTCCCGCTCCGCCCCATTCTTTTATATACTTAAACACCCCGACTGCCTCCAGCACCACGCCGAGCAATAAAAAAGTGACGAGTATGCGCGCCGAAGTCATTTTCGTCCTGTTTATCAGAATCTGGCCGATAAAACAGACGGCTCCGCCGACGAGAAATACTTTGCCGTATCTGATAAGATATTCCCACCATTCCATTTTAATCCCTCATCTCCAGCGCCACGGCGTGCGCTATTCCCGGAATACTTTCGCCCTGAAGGGACGAATCCTTGGAAAGCAAAGCTCCCGTGGGCACGAGCAATACTTTTTTCATATTCCCCGCGCACATTTCCTTATAGATATACGAAGCGAACACTACGGCAAGACAGCCCGCGCCCGAACCGCCCTGCATATCCTTTTGCTCGTCCGCGTAGATGAGCGCGCCGCAGTCGTTCAGACAGCCTGCCAGGTCGTAGCCCTGCTTTTTGCACATATAATACAGCGTTTCCCTGCCGTATTTGCCCAGATCGCCCGTAAAAATATAGTCGTAATAGTCCTCTCCGCGCCCTATGTCCTGCAAGTGGGTAATAATCGTATCGGCGGCGGCAGGCGCCATTGCCGCACCCATATTGTTGGCGTCGCATATGTGGTAATCCACTATTTTTCCGACCGTGCAGGAAGTTATTAAGGGCACGTTTTCCTTGCGCGTACTGCTTAAAAGCGCGCTTCCCGCCGCCGTCACGGTGTACTGCGAGGACGGCGCCGGCTGGGTGCCGAGCTCCAAAGGATAGCGGAACTGCCTTTCCACCGCGCCGAAGTGCGAACCCGTACAGCACACGACGTTATTCATATTGCCTCTGCCTATCAGAAAACTGCTTATCGCAAGTGCTTCTCCGAATGAAGCGCACGCGCTGTACACGCCCAGACAGGGAATTTCAAACTCGCGCGCGGCAAAAGTGGACGCCACGAGCTGATTGAGCAGATCTCCGCCCACAATGCAGTCAACGTCGCTTCTTCCGAGCGCGCTTTTTTCTATTACGTGTTCGATTGCGAATTTGTGCATTTTGATTTCCGTCTTTTCATGGGTCTTGCAATCCCAGTCGCAGTCTTCAAGCACGGCGTCGTAAAAGGCGGAGAATCTGCCCCTACCTTCGTTAGGTCCGGCAATCGACGTCGTGCCTATTATATAGATGTCCTCTTCGGGAACGTAAGTGTGTTTTCCTTTTCTCATAATTTTACCGTTTATAAGTCCGATTTTACCGGATATTTTAGCCGTGCCGGCGTTTGCATGATTGTCGCAAATACGGTCACGTTCAAACTACCGCTATTATCCGGTAGATTATCCCCACTATCACGGAAGATACCACACCCGTAACTATGACCGGTCCCGCAATTACGAACATCTTTGCCATAAGTCCGAAAATTATGCCTTCCTTCCTGAACTCTATGGCGGGAGAAGCTATGGAGTTTGCAAAACCCGTTATCGGGACTATACTGCCCGCGCCGGCTACGCCGCCTATCTTGTCGTAAATTCCGAAACCCGTCAATAGCGCGCCTATAAATATCATGGTCATGGACGTAAGCGCGCCGAGCATACTCTCTTCCGCATCGGGGAGTAAAAAAGTGTAAAGGTCCGTAAATCCCTGGCCTATCATACATATCACGCCGCCCACGCAGAACGCCGCGAGCAGCGTTTTTAGTTCGCTTGTCCTGGGAGCGGTTTTTGACACGTATTCGCAATATTCCTTTCCGTCCATTATCTGTACTCCTTGACGGCGGGCGGTTTGAAACGCTCTTCCCTGTCCTCGGGATTCTTACCGCGCACGGCGGCAGGCTGTAAATCCGTTTTTCTCATACACTTATTTTGGGCAAGCAAAAGGTTTATATACAGATTCCGCCCTTCGCACAAAAGACCACCGCTCCCCGTATGCTCACCGCCGAAACTGCAATTCGCGGTATATAAGCAACCGCCGCATAAAAACCGTTTTGACTGTTTCGTTTATTTTCGATAGCTTAAAAACGGCGCGGTAAAATTTCAAACGCACAACGACAGTACCCGTAGTGGGCCTCAGTAGAACACATTTTACTCTAAAACATAAAATATGTGTATATGTCGGGTTGTAAAATGCTTTGCTTTCAGCGTAACTGGTTTCGGGCAGATTTGTGCGAGATGGCGCGCAGTTGTAGTAAACTACAACAAGTCGACAAATTGCACAAATATGTCGAAAGCAGTACGATTAAAGTGTTCTACTGGGGCCCACTACGGGTACAATGTAAATGAAAAATTTAACTACGCAGATGAAAATTAATATAAAGTTACCGCGCGGAAAAACGCGCGGCAACGGGAAAATTTTCGTAACGGCTGCTTATTTTTTAATGAGGGAATGACGGCGGGCGGAGGACTTTTCGAACTGCTTTACCAGACTTTCCCTGTCCTTTTCTTCAACCGCCTTGCGAATTGCGGAAAGCTGCGCGGTAAACATATCTATTGCCGCAATCAGGTTTTCGCCGTTGCCGATGAAAAGTTCCTGCCACAAATCCGCGTTTATCTCGGCTATGCGTGTAAGGTCGCGGAAGCTATCGCCTATAAAGTCGCCCGTGCCGGAATCTTCCTCGTCGCTGTTTATGAGCGAAACGGCGAGCGCGTGCGGAAGCTGCGAGGTATAGGCGATCACGCGGTCGTGCTCTTCGGGGGTGAGAGTGCGTATTTTACCGAATCCCATATCGCAGGCGAGCGTTTTTACCGCGTCTATTCCGCCGGGAGTGGAACGGGCAATGGGAGTTATGATAAAGTTGGCGCCCTTCAGAACGTCGGCGGACGCATAGTCCAAGCCGCGCTTTTCCCTGCCCGCCATGGGATGGGCGGGAACGTAGTCGATATAATCGGGGAGAACGGCGGAAATCTTTTCCGAATAATAGCGCTTGATTCCCAGCACGTCGGTGACAAGGCTGCCCTTTTTCATAAGCGTGCCCAGCTTGCGCGCACAATCTTCCGCACCCGTGGGATAGACGGCGATGACGGCGATATCGGCTTTTGCGGCAAAGTCTTCAATATTTACGCTTCCGCCCTTTACGATTCCCGCCTGAACGGCCTTTTTAAGAGAGGCTTCGCTCCTGTTCACCGCATAGACGTTTTTATAGCCCGCCGCGGTAAGCGCCATGGCGTAAGAACCGCCAACGACGCCAAGCCCCACTATGAGTATGTTTTTGTCCTTTATGTCCATATATCTGCCCCGAAAGATTTTTGCTTATATGTATGCCTTATGCACTTGCAGTTTATTATACGGAAGTTACTTTTTGTATGTTTTGTGCACTAAAATATCTATCGCGTGCATATAGCCGTTAATTCCTTCTCCCGCTATGCGCGCGACGCACGCAGGAGTGATGACGGAGTTTTTGCGGAAGTCTTCGCGCTTTTCTATGTCCGATATGTGCACTTCAACCGCCGGAATATTTACGGTCTTGAGCGCGTCGAATATGGCGTAACTGTAATGGGTATAGGCGGCTGGATTGATGACTATGCCTTCGACCTTTTCAAAATAACACTCGTGAATGCGCGTTATTATCTCCCCTTCGCAGTTGCTTTGGAAAAAGTGCGGCTGAACGCCCTTTTCACCGCAATACTTTTCCAGCATACCGCAAAGGTCTTTGTATGTGGTTTTGCCGTATATGCCCGGTTCGCGTATGCCCAGCATATTCATGTTGGGTCCGTTTATTATCTCTATTTTCATTTCAAAATCTCCAAAATATTCTCCAGCCCCTGCTCCGCGCCGCCGTTGTTGTCAACGATATAGTGCGCGCTTTCTTCATACATCGCCTTTCTTGCGGCGAATATCGAATACAGTCTGTCCGCGCCGCCGGAAAGAAGGGGTCTGCCCGAACAGTCCACGTCCTTTACGATATTTTCCACACTGCGGTTTACGTAAATTACGATGCCGCTGGAACGCATGAGGTCGCAGTTTATCTGCCTAGTGACCGCTCCGCCGCCCGCCGCAACGACAAGATTACGCCTGCCGGCAAGCTCCTTCATCGCGCGCGTTTCGTTACTGCGGAAGTATTCTTCGCCCTTTGCAAACATATCGGGAATGGACATACCCGCAGTTTGCGTAATATATTCGTCGGCGTCGACAAACTGTCTGTCAAGCGCCTTTGCAAGCATTTTGCCGAGCGTGGATTTGCCGCACGACATAATACCCGTAAGGTAGATATTTCCGCCGTTTTCCGCAAAATAGTCGCGCAGAAGCGCATTGTATATGGGATCTATGTCCTGCGTCTGGATTTCTTCTCCGCGCCATATACTCTGAGAGCCTATGCCCTGCGCCACCAGCATATAAAGACCGCTGAACGCGTGGCAGCCGGCATTCAGCGCGCGGCGCACAAACTCGGTCATTACCGGATTGTAAACGACGTCCGCCGCCACGGTAAAGCGTGAAAGCGCCTGCTCCGACACCGCGCAGCTTTCCGTATGCGGATACATACCGAGCGGAGTTGTGTTTACTATAAGATAACCGCCGCCGTCCTTTTCAAGCTGAGGATACGTGATATGCGAATATCCGGAAAGTTCTTCGTCCTCGTCGCGGCGGACGTATATGACGTCCGCACCCATGATTGTCAGCGCGTAGAGCACGGATTTCGCCGCGCCGCCGCTTCCCAGCACCACGGCTTTTCTGCCCTTTACGTCGACGCCGTTCTTTCTGAGCATGGCGGAAAAACCGTAAGGGTCGGTATTGTAACCGATAAGCCTGCCGCCGACGTTTTTGATAGTGTTTACCGCGCCTATATGCCGCGCTTCATCGCTGATTTCGTCCAGAAGAGGCATTACCGTCTGCTTATAGGGCACGGTGACGTTCACTCCGTCGTACTTTTCCAGCTCGCCGCGCGCGCCGGCTATCTCTTCCCTTGAAAATTCGCGCACGCCGTATTCGCCCTCTATGCCCATGCTTTTGAAGAACATGGAATGTATCTGCGGCGACATGGTATGCGGCAGCTTTTCGCCTATCACACAATATTTATTCATCTATTTCACTCCTTACCCGAAGACAACCTCGATAGAACAGCACGTGCGGCGTTTTATCAATAATCAATCTTCGAAGCAATATTATCATTTGACAAACTTCCTTCATCAAAATCTTGCTAAATTAAATCGGCGCACAGCCGTGCTTTCAGCTTAGCTGTTTTCAGTCAGATTTTCGCAAGATGGCGCGAAGTTGTAGTTGACCTACAACAAACGACAGCTTGCGGAAATATGGCGAAAAAAGCAAGCTTAAAGTGTTCTGCCGGGGTTGTCGTCGGGTACATATTCGCCAAGCATCTTGTAATATCCGCAGTCCAGGCGCACGAGCGCGAGCGCTTTTTCCGCCTCTTCCGGATTGCCGGAGATATCCACGTAAAAGATATATTCGCCCGGCTTGTTCTTTTGCGGACGCGATTCCATTTTGGTCAGGTTTATGTTGTTGAAGGCAAAATGGCGCAGAACGCCGTAAAGCGCGCCCGGCGTATTGCCCAGGGTGAACATAACGGATATTTTATCTCCTCCGCAGTCGTTCATGAACTTGGATATCACTATAAAACGCGTATAATTGTCATTCTGGGAATTTATATCGCGTGCGATGATATCAAGGCCGTACAGCTTTGCCGCGGATTCGGAACATATCGCCGCCTTGGTCTTATCTCCGCACCCCGCAACGTACGCCGCCGCCTTGGCGGTGTTGCCGAAGGGAATTGCGGTTACGTCGGGTCTGTCGGAAAAGTATTCGGTACACTGGCTTATGCCCTGCGGATGCGAATATACCTCCTTAATATCGCTCTCCTTTGCTCCGCGCACGCCCGCAAGGTGCTGGCGTATGCGCTCCCAGCGTTCGGCGGCTATGAAAAAGTCGTATTCGCCGAGCAGGTCGTATACGTCGCTTATCGAACCCGTGGAAGAGTTTTCTATCGGAACAACGCCGAAACTTATCTCTCCCGCTTTCAGCTTTTCGAACACGTCGCGGAAAGTGGGACAGGATACGCGTTTTCCCGCGTCCGGAAAGAATTTTTCGCACGCCAGGTCGGAATGGGAGCCGTTATCGCCGAAAAAGCCGACTACGGCGTTTCCGTCCATCTTTCCGCGCGGATATACCGCCTCGGAAGAAAACAGCACTCTCTTCTGAAAGTCCTTGTTTATGTCCATGACGGCGCCCATAAACTGTCTGACTTCCGCGGAAAAACGCTTGTCTTCAAGCATGGCTTCCGCCCGTTCGAGCACCTGCTTTTCGCGCTCGGGACGGAATACGGAAGTATCGCCCGACTTTTGTTTTGCGCGCGCCACCTGCTCGCCCGCCCTCATTCTCTTTTCAAAAAGCGGCACAAGCTGCCCGTCTATTTCGTCTATTATTCTTCTTGCCTTACCGAGTTCGTCCATATCTTATAAAACCGCGTCCAGCACGGCTATTGAAGCCGCCGCCTCTATAACCACCGCCGCGCGTACGGCTATGCAGGGGTCGTGTCTGCCCTTTACCTGTAATTTCGCGTTTTGCATTGTGCTTACGTCCACGGTGTCCTGTTCTGTGAATATCGAGGACGTCGGCTTTATCGCCGCGTCGAAAATGACAGGCATACCGGTGGTGATTCCTCCCAGAATACCGCCGTTGTTGTTTGTGGAAGTGACCACCCTGCCGTCCACGACGCGGAAAGGGTCGTTCGCCTTGCTTCCGTTCATTTCCGCAAGCTCATAGCCCTTTCCGAACTGTATGCCCTTGACGGCGGGAACGGAGAATACCATGTGGGCAAGACGCGATTCCAGGCTGTCGAAAAAGGGGTCGCCCACGCCCGCGGGTATTCCAACTACGGCGCATTCGATAACGCCGCCCACGCTGTCGCCTTTTTCCGCCGCTCTGAGCACCTCTTCACGCATGGCGGTCCACGCGTTTTCATCCAGAGTGCCGTCCCTGTTCACCTTGTCCAGCTCGGGCGCGACGGGATTAAAACGCCTGTCCTTTACTCCTCCTATTTCAGCGATATGCGCGCCCACGCTTATACCCTTCGACAGCAGAACCTGCTTGCAGATTGCGCCCGCAAATACGAGCGGAGCGGTAAGTCTGCCGGAGGAGTGACCGCCTCCGCGATAATCGTTGAAGCCGCCCTCTTTGACAAAATAGCCCCAATCGCTGTGCCCGGGACGCATGAGAAAGCGCATACGCTCGTAGTCGGGCGAGCGGGTATCCTTATTGCGGATAACCGCGGCAAGCGGAGTGCCCGTGCAGGCGCCGTTGAAAAAGCCGCTTACTATTTCGTATTCGTCGCCTTCCCTGCGCGCGGTTGCGATTTTCTCCTTGCCTTTCGCGCTCCGGCGCGCCATCATTTCGTCAACGGCGGCAAGGTCCGGTCGGAAACCGGCGGGAAGCCCGTCGATGACCACGCCTATGGCTGTCCCGTGCGATTCGCCGAAGATTGTGACTTTTAACTTTTCTCCGAATGTTGCGCCCATATCATACCTCGCTTCCCAGAATTTCATACTTTCCGCCCAGCTTTTCAAAGTCATTGAAAAAGGCGGGGTAAGATTTGCTTACGCTTTCCGCGCCCGTGATAATTACGGGATTTTCGCACACAGTGGCGGCTATGGCAAAGGTCATTACCATGCGGTGGTCGTGATAGTCGGGCAGCTGCACTCCGCCTTTCAGCCCGTCCACGCCGTCGAAGAACATATCGTCCTTGCCCTCTTTCACCCTGGCGCCGAGCGCGTTCAGTCCCTCCGCGGTTGCGTGCAGTCTGTCGCACTCTTTTATGCGCAGTCTGCCCGCGTTTACTATATGCGTACCGCCCTTTCTCAAAGCGCACGCGAGAGAGAGCGCGGGCACTATATCGGGCACGTTTTTCACGTCCAGCGTAAGCATACGCCCGGGCGCGACCGCCTTTACCATGCCCAGCATATCCGCAACGACTTTATCGCCCTGTACGGACATACTGTTCACGCCCTTTATGTCTATGTCGTGTCCCAGGGCGCGCGCCACGTAAAAGAACGCCGCCTGCGACCAATCGCCTTCCACCTTGTAAGCCTGTTCCGAATAGGGCGCGGAATTGAACTTCTGACCGCCGTATACGGTGAATTTGCGCGCTCCCGAATCGTAGTACGCCACCACGCCGTATCTGCCCATGACGTCCATGGTTATGCGCACATAGTCCTTGCTTTCGAGCGGCTTGGAAAGCGTTATGGTGCTGTCGTATGCAAGCCCCGGAGCCGCAAGAAGCAGACCGCTGACAAACTGCGAACTTATATTGCCTTCAAGCTCGAAATCGTCTGCGATAAGGTCGCCCCTCACCGTGAGATCGAGTCCGTCTTTGCCGCTGTTGTTGCGGTAATATATTCCCTGGGAGTCGAATACGGAAAAATATTCGCCCAAAGGGCGTTCGCCCAGCTTGCCGCCGCCCACAAAGCGCACATATCCGTCGCACAGCGTAAGCGCAACGGGTATTATAAAACGCAGGGTGGAGCCTGATTCGCCGCAGTCAATGACGATATCTTCCTTCACCCTGCCCGTTATTCCGTTGACGGTAAGTATTCCTTCCGAATACTTCACCTTTGCGCCCAGCGCGGTCACCGCGCGGATTGTGGCGCGGATGTCGTCGTTCATATCGGCGCATTCCACCTTGCTTTCTCCGTCCGCAAGCGCCGCGCATATCAAAGCGCGGTGGGCGTAACTTTTGGACGCGGGCACGACTGCGGTGCCCGACAGCTTGCAGGGATATACCTTTACCTTCATATATCCTCCCTGAAATAGTCCGCCGTGGTGCGGCAGGTGTACGCCCTGCCTATTTTTTCCAGCAATACGACGTCAAGCCCGCCTTTTCCGCCCTTCTTGTCGTTTTTGACGGCGGATACGATTCCGTCCGTATCCGCGGAAGGCTTTCCGTCGAGTCCGAACGCCTTGCACACCCTGCTTATGCGTTCCGCGCACCCCTTTTCCGTCTGTCCTTTCTTTTCAGATATGCGCGTGATATATTCCATGCCCACGGCGACAGCCGCGCCGTGCGACATTTCGAAGTTGTTCAGCTTTTCCAGCGCGTGCCCGTATGTGTGACCGAAATTGAGCAGTTTGCGCTCTCCGCTCTCGCGCTCGTCGCACTCCACCACGCGGCGTTTTATATCCACGCAAGTGTAAATTATATCGTCTATATGTTCAAACAGGCGCGTCTTGTCGCCGTTTATATCTTCAAGCAGGTTGAAAAGCGCTTCGTCCTTTATGCAGCCGTACTTTATAACCTCGCCCATTCCGTCCGCAATAAAATGCGCGGGCAGCGTGGAAAGCGTATCCGGATCGATAAGCACGCACGCGGGCTGGTGGAACGCGCCCACGAGATTCTTGCCCTCGGGCAGGTCGACGCCCACTTTGCCGCCCACGGAGCTGTCCACCTGGGCAAGCAGGGACGTGGGAATCTGCACGAATTTTACGCCGCGCATATACGTCGCCGCCATAAAGCCGCCGAGATCGCCTACGACTCCTCCGCCCAGCGTGACTACGACGTCCGAACGGGTAAGACCGGCTTCGAGCGCGAGCGAATACAGCATGGGAAGAGTGTTGAAAGATTTCGTCTTTTCCCCCGCCGGCAGAGTGACCGATCTGACGGTAAGTCCCGCGCCTTCGAGCGATTTGACAACGCTGCCCAGATAGTGCGGAGCCACGTTGGAATCGGTTATCACAAACGCCTTTCCGCCCCCGGATTTTACGTATTCGCCCGCGCGGGAAATAATACCGCGCTCTATGATTATGTCGTAACTCCTCTCCCCGAGGTTTACGCGCAGCGTTTTCACTTGATCTCCCTGCCCACAACGGGCGCGATTGTGCGCAGATCGCGCACCACCTCGTCGAATTGTTCGGGTCTTATGGACTGGCTTCCGTCGCAAAGCGCGTGTTCGGGGTCGTTATGCACCTCTATGATAAGTCCGTCCGCACCCACGGCGATCGCCGCGCGGGCGAGAGCCGGCACCATCCACGCCTTGCCTGTCGCGTGCGAAGGGTCCACGATGATGGGAAGATGCGAAACCTTCTTGACCGCCACGATTGCGGAAAGGTCGAGAGTGTTGCGGGTGTAGGTTTCAAACGTCCTTATACCCCTTTCGCAGAGTATGACGTTGGGATTGCCGCCCGAAAGAATGTATTCCGCCGACATAAGCCACTCTTCTATGGTGGCGGAAAGTCCGCGTTTGAGCAAAATGGGCTTGTCTATCTTGCCCAGCTCTTTGAGCAGTTCAAAGTTCTGCATATTGCGCGCGCCTATCTGGATGACGTCCACGTCCTTCACGAATCTGTCTATGTCGTAGGGGGACATGAGTTCGGTGACTATGGGCAGTCCCGTTTCCGCCCTGGCTTCCTTCAGAAGTTCCAGACCTTCGTATTTAAGACCCTGGAAGGAGTAAGGGGAAGTGCGCGGCTTGAACGCGCCGCCGCGGAGCATCGTCGCGCCGCTGTTTTTCACCGCCTTCGCCACGGAAACTATCTGCGCTTCGCTCTCCACCGAGCAGGGACCCGCGATAAGGGTTATCTGTTTTCCGCCCACTTCCGTATCACCCACTTTAACGATAGTGGGATCGGGGTGGAATTTCCTGTTGGCTTTTTTGTAAGGCTCGGAAACGCGCATAACGCGCTCGACGTTCTCGTTGGCTTCAAGCACCTTCATATCGACGTTGGAAGTATCGCCGACAATGCCTAAAATGGTGGCTTCGCTGCCCACCACCTTATTGACCTGCACCCCCATGGAGGATATGGAGCGGGACAGTTCTTCTATTGCCTTTTCGGGCGTGTTTTGTTTGAATACGACTATCATTTCTTTACCTCTGAGTAAAAATATATATTAATAATAAGATACAACAATTTTTCCGCATTTTCAAGCGGTTTTGACTATTATTTATAAAAATATATGCGCGCGGTATTCCGCGCCGCACTGCCGCGGCGGCGGATAACGCTTACCAAAGGCGGATATCAGGCGTAATAATCCCCTGAAACGGAAACTTCCACCTTGTCTTTTTTGGATATGATAAGTCCCGCGTTATAGCAGGTCGGGTTCTTGAAAGGATTTGCGGGCATCTTCCTGATTCTGCGGAAGTAGGTGTATATTATGAAGACTATGCCTACCGCGCTTGCGAGCACCCAGGACGCGGGCACCGCCCAATACATACCCTCTATTCCCCAGAAGCTGTCGAACAGATAGGAAAACGCCACGCGCCCGGCTATGGACGAAACGGTTGTCAGGAAGAAGCATTTCATCATGCCCACGCCCTTGAAAAACGCCTGGGAAAGCAGAATTATTCCCACGAAAACGTAGCCGTAAGTGGTGATTTCCAGAAAGCGCGCGCCCACGTCCACGACCACCTGCGTATCGCCGTCGCCCACGAAAGCGCGCGACAGCGGAGCGGAAAGGAATATGCCGACAAGCAGGAACACCGCCGCGTTCACCGCCGCAAGCCAAAGGCTGTCCTTAAAGCCGAGCTGTATGCGCATTTTCTTTCCCGCGCCCCAGTTTTGCGCGTAGTAGTTGGTGAGCGCGTTGGTGTAGCCGCGCCAGGGCGTCTGCATGAGCGCGTCCAGCCTGGTGGCGTTGTTCACGCCCGCCATTACGTCCGTGCCGTAAGTGTTCACAAGCCCCTGGACGGCAAGTCTGCCCGCGTATACGACCACCTGCTGCAGACCGACGGTAAGACCGTAAGTCATGCAGGTGGAGAACAGTTTTCTGTCAAAAACCCACTCTTTGCGGCGTATATGAAGTATTTCCACGCGCTTTTTGACGTAAACCGCGCACATTACCACAGAAAGCGCCTGGGCGGCGATTGTGGCGATTGCCGCGCCGCGTATACCCAGCGGAGTATACACAACCAAGATTACGTCCAGAAACGCGTTCAGAATAACGCCCGCTCCCAGAAATACGAGCGGAGCGACCGAATTGCCCACCGCGCGCATTGAGAACATGTAGTAGTTGTATAAAAAAGTGAATATGCCGCCGGCAAAGATTATTTTCAGATAAGAATCCGCCGGGGGAACGGCCTCTTGCGGAGTGCCAAGCCAGATGAGGAAGTATTCGGAAAGCCCCACGCAGATTGCGCTCATTACCACGGTGAATACGCCGCCGGCTATCATGCCCGTGGTGAGCACCCTTTTCAAAGTGGCGTTATCTCCCCTGCCGAAGTATTGCGAAAGGATGACCCCGGTACCCATGGCAAGTCCCATGAGAAAATTCATAACTATGGACATTATGGGAGTGGCGACGCCTATTCCGGCAAGCGCGACGCTGCCAAGGTTCTGCCCGATTATTATACTGTCTACCGCGTTGTAGAGCTGTTGAAGGAAGTCGGACAGCATAAAAGGCAGGGCAAACTTTGCTATCGTCGCAAAATGTCTGCCCTGCGTAAGATCGGTCGTTGCGTGCTTGCTTACCTTACGTTGCATCTCCTATTTCAGCATATTGTCCAGCGCGCTGACGAGTGCGTTTACCGACGCCACTATTATATCGCTGTGTATGCCCGCGCCCCAGATGAGTTTATCCTCTCCTTCTTTTTGCAGAGCCACGTAGGATACCGCCAGCGATTTGGACGTGCGGGTGAGCGCGTGTTCCTGATAGGTTTCTATGTGGTAATCGAAGGGAATTATGCCCTTGATTGCCTCGTTGACCGCGTTCAGACGTCCGTTGCCGAAGCCTTCGAGCTGCTTTATCTCGCCCTTGTACTCCGCCGTAACCGTGGCGTTTATGTTGCCGTCAACCTGCTTGTAGTGGTGTTCGAGCACTTTGAGCGGAGCTTCCAGATTGACGTATTCCTTTTCGAATATCTCCCTGACTTCGTCGGGGAGCAGTTCCTTGTGCCTGTGGTCGGACACGGATTTCACCTTGTAGCCGAGGTCTTCGCGCATTTTCGCGGGAAGATTTATGCCGTAGCGCGTTTCGAGCAGATAACCTATTCCGCCCTTGCCCGACTGGCTGTTTATGCGTATGACGTCGCCGTCGTACTGCCTGCCCACGTCCTTGGGGTCGATAGGCAGATAAGGCACCGTCCACTTGTCCTTTTCCCTTTCCTCGTGGTACTTCATGCCCTTTGCGATTGCGTCCTGGTGCGAACCGGAGAAAGCCGCGAACACGAGCGCGCCGCCGTAAGGCTGGCGGGGATTTACCTTCATATCGGTGAATTTTTCGTATTCTTCCACCAGCTTGGGCATATTCGTAAAGTCAAGACCGGGATCCACGCCCTGCGAGAACATGTTAAGCGCAAGCGTGACTATATCCACGTTGCCCGTGCGTTCGCCGTTGCCGAACAGCGTGCCTTCCACCCTGTCCGCGCCGGCAAGCAGCGCGAATTCCGCGTCCGCCACCGCGCAGCCCCTGTCGTTGTGGGGGTGCGTGGACACGATTACGTTTTCCCTGTACTTCATATTCTTGCACATATACTCTACCTGCTGCGCGTATACGTGCGGCATACTCTCTTCCACCGTGACGGGCAGATTGATTATGACTTTGCGGTCGGGAGTAGGTTTCCATACGTCCAGCACCGCATTGCATATCTCCAACGCGAATTCAGGCTCCGTACCCGTAAAACTTTCGGGCGAGTATTCGAAAGTGAAGTTGCCCTCCGTTTCCTCCGCCTCTTTCTGAAGCAGTTTCGCGCCCGTTATGGCAATGTCCACTATCTGCGGCTTTTCCTTGCGGAAAACCTGCTTGCGCTGCGCCACCGACGTGGAATTATAAAGATGTACGACAGCCCTCTTCGCACCCTTCAACGCCGCAAACGTCTTTTTTATTATATGTTCGCGCGACTGCGTAAGTACCTGTATGGTGACGTCGTCGGGAATGAGATTACGCTCGATAAGCGCGCGGCAGAAGTCGTATTCCGTCTCGCTCGCCGCGGGGAACCCTATCTCTATTTCCTTAAATCCTATCTTACAAAGCAGGGAGAAGAACTCCAATTTCTGCTCTAAGCTCATCGGCACGATAAGCGCCTGGTTACCGTCGCGCAAATCCACGCTGCACCATACGGGCGCATGGTCGACATAGTCTTTCTTTGCCCAGTCAAAGCACTGCTGCGGCGGCAGGAAATACCTTTTTCCGTATTTTCCCACGTTCTTCATACTCTACCTCCTTGCATTTTGTTTTTCAGTATAAAAAAACTTCCGCCATAAGAGACGAAAGTTATACTTGCCGTGGTACCACTCTTGTTCGCACCCGTACCGCTCGCCGCGCGGAACAAGTGCCTTTAAGGGATATAACGCTCCCACCGTTGCGGACTACATTTCACCCGCAAGACTCCCGGGCGAGGTTCTTACGCGCCTTCGTCCGCATTCCACCAAGCTGCGGCTCTCTGTTCCCCGGCATTCGCAATACTGCTCCCGTTCACTGCCTTTATATACGTTGTATCTATTATATAAAAACTATTTTATATTGTCAAGTGTTTTTTTCGTACCCGCATTCTCCTTCGTATAGCGATTTTAAGGGGATATTTTCGGTCACCTGCGGGTACTATATCACATTATATAATCAAAGCATGGAAATAGTGTGATTTTGCTTCGCTTTATTATAAATTTTCCACCTTGTTAAACGCCGCAACCAAATGCACCGCGAAGAAGTGCCCTAATGCTAGGAAAGGCACTCATTTTGGGAATGAGCGTACTTGGCGTACGTGATTTCTCAAAATGAGTGACTTGACACCGCAGGAGGGTGCTTATGCGCGGCGCCCTCGTGCTGAGCGAAAAGTGTATGAAAAAATCCGAAAGACTGAAAACATTCTTTCGGATTTTTGAATTAACGTTTTCGTTCACTGCATTAAAACATCTAAAAGGGAGTCCATCGCAACATCCGCCACATCCGAAGTAGTATTCAGATGGCGGTACACTTCACGGTATTTGAACACAAGGTGCATATCGTCCTGGTCGAAGAGTGCGGCTAAGGCGCGGTAATAATGGTTGCCGACTTTGTTTTCCAGCCCTTTCACCTTGATTGCCTCGTCCTTGGCTATGGCGGGGTGGTGCTCCATATTTTCGACGGCGCGTTTAATGTGCTTGCATATGTCCACGAGAATACCGACAATGTCGGTCATCGCCTCGTCGGGAAGTATGCGGAACAGGCGCAACTCGTCTATGGTGGCTTTTGCATAGTCCAGAATTTCGTCTATCTGTCGGGAGAGGTTGAATATGTCCTTGCGCTCGATGGGGGTGATGAAAGTGCGGTTAAGCTCGTCAATCAGAATACGGCGGCGCATATCGCCGTCCTCTTCTATTTTCACCACCTGGTCGGCAAAAGTTTCTTCCTTGGTCACGCAATAGTTATAAAGCGCGGTCAGTCCCTCGCTCATACATTCGCATTGCGAAACAAGCAGCTGGTAGAAGTTTATGTTCTTACGGAAAAATTTCATTACAACAACCCTCCCGGTATTATCGCGTTGAGCAGAGCGCATATCGCCGCGCCTACGCCCATTGCCACGGGGAACGTGATTATCCACCCCGTGAATATTCTTATCGCCCTTGTCCAGCGCACGCCCTTGACGCGCTGCGCCATGCCCACGCCGATGATACTCGACGACATCACCTGCCCCGTGGATATGGGTATCCCGAACACGGTGGACGCCACGCTGACCGCCATGGACGAAGTCTGCGCGACGTAGGACTGCATTAAATTGAGGCTGAACAGCTTTTTGCCTATGGCATATATCAGTCTGAATCCGCCCGTAAGCAGTCCCAGCGCAATCGCGGCGCAGAATACTATCATTATCCATACGGGCAGCTGCCCTGCCGCCTGCGTGGTATTTGCCGCGCCGGAGCCGGTGAGCACCACGGCGAGCAGGTATACGCCCAGCCCCTTTTGCGTGTTGTTCAGCGATATGGCGCCGGAAAGCACCACCATGTTCACTACCTGCGCGCCACGGAACAGCTTTTCCGCCGAACGGGTAAGGTAGGCGGTAAGCCTTACCATTGCCTTTTCAAGCACGAAGCCTAAACTCATACAGATTACGGGCGCCAGAAATACCATAAGTATTACCTTTATGCCCACGGCGTTCCAGTCTATCGCGCCCGTGCCGAAAGTGATCATGCCCGCCCCGACAAGTCCGCCCAGCAGAGTGTGCGAAGTGGAGTTGGGCACGTTGAATATTGCCGACACTCCCGACCAAAGCAGAGCGGAAATCATGGTGGAAAGCAGAAAGATGAATCCGACAAGTTCGCTCGACACGTTGGAAAGAGCCGCCGAATCAATAAGGCTTGCCACCGTGACCGCAACGCCGTAACTGTCAATCAGATAGCAGAGCAACAGAGGCGTTACGAATTTGGTTGCGGCCGAGATGATTATCGCCGTATACGGTTTGAGCGAATGGGAAGCCACACAGGTTGCAACGGCGTTGGAGCCGTCCGAGTAACCCATGTAAAAGGTGTAAGCCACCGCCATTACAAGTATGACTATCGCATATGCGCTCATATCCGTTTATTCCATATTAGTGCGTTTTGACGAAGTTTGCAACGCAGTTATGGATAATTCGGTAATCCGCGCAAAAATATTTGATATATTTACATAAAATAATGATGTTTATGTACTTTTTCGCATATCATTGCGCGCCGTATTCCGTAAGCCAGGCGTCATTTACCGCGCTTATTTACCTTTTTTATCCATAATGCACGCCGCCGTGCTCGCGGAAAATTCCGCTATTCTTCCCCGCCGCCGCGCAAACTCTCCGCACCCTCTTGAGTCCGTTCCTGATCCGTCCGCCTCGACGCGCCGCCTTCTTCCGGCGTTTCTTCCGCACTATCCGCGCCTTCCGCGCTTTCTTCCCCGCCTTGCGCTTCTCCTGAGTTTTCTTCCCCGTTTTGCGCTTCCTCGGGGACTTCCTCTCCGCCTTGCGATTCTTCCGCGCCCTGCTCCGCGCCGTCCGCTTCCTCCGCGTTCCGGCGGCGCTTCTGACTGCGCGCGGCTTCTTCTATCATATCGCGGTAAACGATATTGAACGCTTCGTTATACGCCTTTTTCAGGTCGTTTACTTCGTTGAAGTGCTCTTCAAACAACCTTGCCGCGTCCTCTCCTATCATATGTTTGCCGTTTTTATATAAGACGGCGAATTCCTGCGCCGCGCGGAAGGCGAGCGCCTGTTCCCACGTATACTGCGCGGGCGAAGTGGCGAGAACCGTTTCCCCGTTTTCGTTTTCAAAGCTGTAACGCACGTAGTATTTCGGCGCGCGGTCGCCCTGGTTCGTGCCGTGGCTGATATACTTGCCCTTTATCCTTACGCCCTGCGTTTCCAGCATCTTTATGTTGCGGTTATCCGCAAGGAACATAAAACCGCGCACTATGGCGAATATGCCCACGGGTACAAGAATAAGGTACATATAATAGGAAGGCGACATCTTGTCCAGCGATGCAAGTACGCCTATGACCACAGACGGGACTATGACGCACAGCGCTCCCAGACCGAAAGCGACAAGCAAGTGCCAGCGTTCGTGTTTTATCATATCTTATAGACAAGTCTGCCGCAGTTGGGGCATTCGCATATGCCGTTTGCGGAAAGTTTGCCCTTCTCGCTTTCGGAAAGCTCCATCATACAGCCGCCGCAGCCGCCGCCCGAAGTAAAGGGCACGAGAACGGGCATTTTCCTATTGTTTCTCACCCTCTGATAGCGTTCCATAAGCGCGGAATCTATACCCTCTTTGAGCGGCTTCATCTGCTGCATATACGGATAGGCTTCCTTCTGAATGGACAATTTAAGCGCGTCATACTTCTTTTTAGCCGCGGCAAACTGGTTTTTCAGCTGCTGTTGCTGCTGCTGTTCGTGCGAGATTGCGACAGAGATGCTCTTCAGATCGTCGCCGCCCGCGATTATATCCTTTTCCAGCCCTTCAAGCGTCTTATCTATTTCCGCAAGGCGTTTGTCGTAAAAGTCCGCTTCCTTTTCCCCTTCTATATTGTCGCTTTCCAGCGTGAGTTCTTCCAGCTCGCGCACCACGCGCTGATACTTTTCCTGCAAACGCACGACCGCTTCCAGCCTTTGCTGCGCCTTGCTGCTCAGACTGACTATCGCGTCCTGCGACTGCTTGAATGCCGCCTGAACTTTGTTCGCGTTTTTCAGCTCGTCGCTTTCACGCAGTTTCTTTTCCAAAAGAAAAACCTTTCTGTCAAGCTCCTGGTATTCCAGCATATTTTTTAGTTCCATTTTCCGTCTCCTTTTATTCGTTGTACGGGCTTTTTTCCGAAGCGAAAAGGCAGTCCACGCCCTTGCTTCCCAAAAGCCCCGCCAATATGTTCCTGGCGCATTTTTCACTGTCGTAGTGGGTGAGTTCCACCACGCAAAGCCCCGCCTGCGCGCACGCCACCGCCACGTCGTGTCTGACTTCCGCAGTTACCACCACGTCCGCTTCTCCGCGCATACACATTGCGAACATATCCCTGTCGCCGCCGCCCGCGCCCGTGGAAACCAGCGCGGTTGCGATAACCTTGTCCCTGTCGCCTATGGTGCGCACGCCCGCGCCCACAGTCTTAGCGCACTTTTCCGCGAACTGCCCGAACGTGAGCGAGCCGTGCACCGTGCCTATGCGGTAATATTCGCCCTCTCCCGCGCGCTCTATATCCACGTCTATGCCCAAAGCTCCGGCGAGAAAGTCGTTGAGTCCGCCAAGTACGCAGTCAAGGTTGGTATGCGCGCTGTATATGCTCACGCGCGCCGCCGCCGCTTTCAATATGACGTCGGAAACAAATCCGCCCGCCACTATCTTTTTGACGGGATTGAACAGCACGGGGTGATGGGATATGACCATATTCGCGCCCTTTGCCGCCGCCTCGTCTATAACGGCGGGGGTTACGTCCACGCACAGCAGAACTCCGCGCACCTCGTCTTCTTCAAAGCACACCTGCATACCGCTGTTGTCGAAATCCGCCTGCAATTCAAGCGGCGCATAGCCTTCAATTATACTGATTACGTCCTTTACTTTCATATGCTCTCCCGAGTAATGCGCGGGTGGCTTCAAGCTGCCTTGCCGGCTCTTCCCTGCGCGCGTCGCCTTCCTTTATCGAGGCGCATATTCTTTCAAGCACGGCAAGCCTTTGCTCCGCATACGCCGTGCAGTCGCCGTCCGCCGGCGAAGTGCCGTAAAGCAATTCTTCCAAGGCGGGAGTATAAGCCGCGCCGCCCTTTTTACACACGATGACCGGATAGAATTTTCCGCCCGAGCGCACTATTTTATCGCTGCTCTTTTCATAGCCGCACTTTGCCAGATACGCCCTGAGAAGCGGCGCGTCGTCGTGCGGCACGAGTATGAACTTCGCGTCCATCGCGGGCGCTTCGGACAGAATTTTTGCTATCTCCCTTCCGCCCATTCCGGCTATCACCACGTTGTCCGCCTCGTTTTCTTTAAGCACGCGCATACCGTCGCCCACGCGGAATTCAACGCTCCCGGCGCCCTTTTCCTTTGCCAGGGCGCGCGCTTTTTTAAGACACTCTTCCGAAATGTCCGCCGCTATCGACTTTTCCGTGAGGCCGCGCAGAACGGCGTATACCGCCACTTTTCCGTGGTCGCAGCCTATGTCCGCAAGTACCTTGGCGTGCACGTGGCTTAAAATGCACTCCAGCCGCCCGTCCATTACTTATTGATAAAATCCTTCAGCTTTTTGGTGCGGTTGGGGTGGCGCAGTTTGCGCAGCGCCTTTGCCTCTATCTGCCTTATGCGTTCACGCGTGACGTTGAATTCCCTGCCCACTTCTTCGAGCGTTTTGGGACGGGAGTCGTCCAGCCCGTAACGCTTGCGGATAACCTCGTTTTCGCGGGGAGTGAGGGTGTCGAGCACTTGCAGAAGCTGTTCGCGCAGCATTTTCGCTTCCGCCCTGTCGGAAGGCGAAGCAGCCTTGTCGTCTTCGAGAAAATCGCCCAGATGGCTGTCCTCTTCCTCGCCGATAGGGGTTTCAAGGGACACGGGGTCCTGCGCTATCTTCTGTATTTCGATTACCTTTTCCACGGGTATGCCCATTTCGGCGGCGATTTCCGCGGGGGAAGGCTCTCTGCCCAGCTTTTGCAGAAGCTGGCGCGATACCCTGCCCGTCTTGTTGATGGTTTCCACCATATGTACGGGAATACGTATGGTGCGCGCCTGGTCCGCGATTGCGCGTGTGATTGACTGCCTTATCCACCAGGTGGCGTAAGTGGAGAACTTAAAGCCTTTGGTGTAGTCGAACTTTTCCACCGCTTTGAGCAAGCCCATATTGCCTTCCTGGATAAGGTCGAGGAACTGCATACCCCTGCCCACGTACCTTTTGGCAATGGACACGACAAGGCGCAGATTGGCTTCCGAAAGTCTCTTTTTCGCGCTCTCGTCCCCTTCCGCCATTCTGCGCGCAAGATCGCGCTCCTCGTCGGGAGAAAGCAGCGCCACGGTGCCTATGTCTTTCAGATACATCTTCACCGAATCGTCCGTAGCCGCTTCAAGCCCGTCGGATATGTCGTAAACTTCGGCGGGGGAACTTTGCTCGATTACTATGCCCATGCCTTCCAGCGCTTTATAGATGTCGGAAAGCTCCTGTACGGTAAGTCCGTACTTGTCAATGGAAAGTCCGAACTTTTCCAACTTGTCGTTGAGTTCGCTTTCCCTGATTTTTCCGTCCTTGGCGGAGGCGGCAAGACGGCTTGTTTCCGCCTCTATTTTCGCCTTGCGCTTGCGTGCTTTTTCCTCGTCGTCATCGCTCTGCGCGCCGCCTTGTCCGGATTCTTCGTCCAAACCCTGCAATATTCTGACTTCTTCGGGGATTTCGTTCATATCTTTTTCTTCTTTCATAGCTCCTCCGATGTAATTATTTTTTATTTTTTGCCGTTAATTCCGCGTAATGCGCCAAAAGCAGATCGCGTTTAACGGGGTCTTTTTCTCCGTCTATCTGTTTGGTGAGCGCGATTATCTCGCGCCTGTTCTTCTCCCTTTCCAGCGAACGCATACAGTCCGCGAACACCTGCGGAGCCTGTTCTTCCGTCACGCGCTTGCCTTCGCGGAAAATTTCCTCCACTTCGGGATATTGCTCCGCCATCGCCTGCAAATCGTCCAGATCAGGCTCCTTGAACGATTTAAGACGGCAGTATTCCACATATATCGCCTTGTGGTCGCCGTCGGTTATGTACTGCGACAAGTCGCGCTCTTCCACGCCTTCCTGCCCGCCGAACAGCGAATACAGCACAAAACGCATGGCGTTGTAATATTTCCCCGTCTTTTTGGTAAGTTCCAGCTTGGGTATGGGACGGGCTTCCGCCTCCGCACCCTGCGCGTACTGCTTGACGAGTACGGGCTTGGGAATGTCCGCTTTTGCGGAGATGTAGTCCATATACGCTTCCACCTGAGCGGGGTTTTTCAGCCCGTAAAGCACCTTTACCGCCTCCACCGCGTAAGCGCCCCTGTCTTCCGCCACGTTCAGGTCGTAGTTTTCAGCCAGCTTGTCCAGCTTGTATTCGAAAAGCGGCTTCGCCTGCGAAAGCAAGTCCATATAGCCGCGCTTGCCGAATTCGCGCACGTATTCGTCGGGGTCTTTTCCGCCGGGGACGGACACCACTTTTACCGAAAGTCCTTCGCCGTATAGGATGTCAAGCCCGCGCATTGTCGCTTTCTGCCCCGCAAAGTCACCGTCGTAGGAGATGTACACTTTATCGGCGTACCTTTTGAGCAGGCGCGCCTGCTGCACGGTAAGCGCGGTACCCATGGACGCCATGCAGTTTTTTATCCCCGCCTGGTAGAGCGAGATGACGTCCATATAGCCTTCAACCATTATGACGCTGTCGACCGCGCCTTCTATCATCGCTTTTTTAATGGTGTGCTGCCCGAACAGCTCCCTCGACTTGTCAAAGATGACCGTTTCTTTCGTGTTGCGGTATTTGGGCTGCTCGCCCTTTTCCAGCACCCTTCCGCCGAAGGCGATTACCTGCTTCAGATTGTTTATGATAGGCACTATCAGCCTGCCGCCCAGCACGTCGTACAGTCTGCCCGACTTGCTTGTGCCCGCAACGCCCGCGTCCAGCATTTCGTCGTTGCTGTATCCCATATCGCGCAGACGGTCGATAAGCGCGTTTCCGGGCGCGAAACCAAGTCCGAACGACGTGAGCGTGGGACGGGAGATACCCCTGTTTTCCAGATAGTCGCGCGCGGCTTTGCCCGCATCGCCCACAAGGCTTTTGTGGTAAAACGACGCCGCCTCGCGCATGAGGCTGTAGAGCCTGTCGCGCTTTCTCTTGCTTATGCCCCCTCCGCCCTCTTTTTTGGAAAATTCGGGCACCGTCATGCCCGCCTTAGCCGCGAGAATGGATACCGCGCCCATAAAATCGGTGTGTTCGATATCCTGCACGAAACTTATCACGTCGCCGCCCTTGTGACAGCCGAAGCAATAATACATACCCGTTTCGTCTACGGAAAAAGAGGGAGTCTTTTCGTGGTGGAAGGGACAGCACGCCCAATACTTGCCGCCCTTGCGGTTAAGGCTGACGTAGCCTTCTACCACGTCCACGATATTTATTCTGTTTTTCAACTCTTCCAGCCAATCTTTGAAATTATCCGCCGCCATTTTCCGTTCAGCCCTTGTATTTTGCGTTCTAATATTAATATACGACGTTTTGCCCCGAAAACCCTTTAATTTTTTTATTTTAATATAAATAGGAGAGTATTGCCGGAATTTTCCGCTTTATAAGGAGATTTTTTCTTTCCCCGGGAAATACCGTAATATTTTTCCGCGCCTATTGTGCGCGCGGATAAAAGATGATATAATATCCTTATGGAATATAAAAACGCTTATTTGCAAATTGTGGAAGAAGAATATCTGAGCAGATACGCCCAGCACGTGAAAGATACCAAAGGCAGGCTGAAACCGATAGAGCCGTGTCCTTTGCGCACGGAATACCAGCGCGACCGCGACAGAATCATTCATTGCAAGGCGTTCCGCCGCCTTAAACACAAAACGCAGGTATTCCTCTCTCCGGAAGGCGACCATTACCGCACGCGCCTTACCCATACGCTGGAAGTGGCGCAGATTGCGCGTACGATGGCGCGCGCCCTGCGCCTCAACGAGGACCTCACCGAGGCGATAAGCCTGGGGCACGATTTGGGGCACACCCCTTTCGGACACGCGGGCGAAGGGGTTCTAGACAAGCTGATAGAGGGCGGATTTGTCCACAGCCGCCATTCCCTGCGCGTTGTGGATTTGCTGGAAGGCGACGGCAAGGGACTGAACCTCACCTACGAAGTGCGCGACGGCATAGCAAACCACCGCTATTTTGATACGCCAGCCACCCTAGAAGGCAAAATTTTGATATATGCCGACAGATTCGCATACATAAACCACGACATAGAAGACGCGGAGTGCGCGGGAGTTTTATCCGAATCGGACCTGCCGAAAGACTGCGTGGAAGTGCTGGGCGGAAGCAAGGGAGTGCGGATAAACAACCTGATAGCCGACCTTGTGGAAAACAGCTATGAAAAGGGATATATAAAGCAGTCGCCCCTGTTCGACGAGATGACAAACAAGTTACACGAGTTTATGTTTGTGAGCGTGTACACCAATCCCGAAGCCAAGGGCGAGGAGAAAAAAGCCACGCGCATGCTGGAAATGCTGTTCGAATACTATATGAAGCACCCCGAAGCCATGCCCGAATTTTACCGCACCCTGCTCGATTCCTACCCCCGCGACCGCGTTGCGGGAGATTATATCGCCTCTTTCACGGACAGATACGCGATACGGATGTTCGAGGAACTGTTTGTGCCGAAAACGTGGAGCAATTAAGCGAAAAACAAAAAGGATAAAGGCGGATACGGTTTTAGCCGTATCTACCTTTTCGTTTTTCGCTTGTCTTGAGGGAAAACCCCGCCATTCAAAAACGACTTTGAAAGTAACAAGCACCATTGCGCATTGCGGCGGAACTCCGTTTCGCCGCAAAATCGTTTTCTTGAGCCGCGGTTTCCCCTCTTTTTGCGGTTTGTCTAGTCAATAGCGCGCCATTCGTTACCGCAAAAATTCACCCCTTCCGATTAAAAACTTGCACGGCAAGTTTTAGAGGTGACGCTTGGCAAAAGCGTGGTTTTGCCGCGCTTTATTTACAATAAAAGCGTTGCGGAGAAAAAAGTTTTTATATGTTCTTATATAACGCAAAATGGGAAAGTATCGTTTACCAAAATTCTTGGTATCGACATATATGGCAATTTTTATCAATCTGTCCACTATAGTGGACACTTCATTTATAAAAGAAAGTTAACAAACCGATACCAAGATTTTTGGTAAACGATAGTATTTGAGCTAGGCAATAATATAAAGCAAAATATTGCGGAGATATTAATTTTGAAATTCAGTTTTGCTACTTCAAAGAGTAATCAGCCTGCGGCGGCTCGCCGCACCGCTTTGTAGTTGCGCTGAAACGCACCGCGAAGAAGTGCCCTAATGCTAGGAAAGGTAGTCGCTTATCGCAGGGAGCGTACTAGGCGTACGTGACCAAGAAAGCGGCTGCCTTGACACCGCAGGAGGGTGCTTATGCGCGGCGCCTATGGTGGGCGGAATGAGTGTATGAAAAAATTAAAGACGGCAAAAAGTTGCCGCCTTTATATTTTTGAATTAACGGTTTCCGCCTTATAAAAGGATACACAACACGCCGCCCTTACCTTCGTTGACTATCTTCCCCAAAGTCTTGCGGAGTTTGACTCTCGCGTCCCCGGGCATGGTGCGGATTTTGGTTTCAAGACCCTCTTTTGCGAGCGCGGAGAGAGTTTTGCCGAACATATTGGTATCCCAGATACCCTCGCCGTCCTCGCCGAAAGTTTCCAGCCAGTTGCGGATAACTTCTTCGCTGTCCCCTTCTCCGCCGAACATGGGGGATACTTCCGTTTCCACGTCCACGCGCATTATGTGCAGGCTGGGCGCGGTCGCCTTTAAGCGGACGGAATAGCGCCCGTTCTTTTTCACTACCTGCGGCTGTTGCAGATCGAGGTCGGACATATCGGGCGTGACTACGCCGTAACCGACGGTTTCCACCTCTTCCAGCGCGGATTTGAGTTTGTCGTACTCGCTTTTTGCAAACGTCAGCTGACGGATATAGTTGATAAGCGCAAAATCGTCGGATATGTCCACGCCGCACCTTTCGGAAAGCACGCGGTAGAAAAGTCCGTCCGCAGGGGTCAGGGATACCGTCACCACGCCCGTACCGAAATTGACGGAAGCGGTGGCAAGTTTTATATATTCGTTGCCGTCGAAAGCCGCGGTAAGGCAGGCGGTATCGCCCATCTTGGCGGCGCAGGAAGCGGAATTTTTCACGTTTTCAAGCACATTCGCCATAATTTCCGATTCGCGCGGCAGAGTGCACAGCCATTTGGGAATATCGTAATCCACCCTTCTTACGGGGAACTGCATAAGTATACCCGAAAGCACGTCCGCAAAGTCGTCCTCGCCCATCGCCGCCACGTTCTTTACGAGTACGGGCGCGCCGTATTCCTGCTCCATGGCGACAGCCGTCTGCTTTACGTCTGTATTTTCGGGATATTTAGTGTTCAGTATGACGGCAAAAGGCTTGCCGAGCGCGCGCATTTCGTCTATAACGCGCTTTTCGGGAGCGCGGTAACTTTCCCTTTCTATGCCAGTAATGCTTCCGTCGGCGGTGATTATCACGCCTATGGTGGAGTGGTCGCAGATAACTTTACGCGTGCCCAGCTCCGCCGCCTGCTCAAAGGTCATCTCCTCTTCGCTCCACGGCGTGGTTACAAGGCGGGTATGCTCCCCTTCCGTATAGCCCATTGCCTCGTCCACGGGATAGCCCACGCAGTCTATGAGGCGCACGTTTACTCCCGCGCCCTCTTCAAAGTCCACGCGGACGGACGTTTCGGGCACGAATTTGGGCTGGGTGGTCATAATGGTCTTGCCGTCGCCCGATTGCGGAAGCTCGTCGGTAACGCGCTTACGGCGGTTTTCGTCTTCTATGCGCGGCAGGATAAGCGTCTGCATAAAATTCTTTATAAATGTGGACTTACCCGTGCGCACGGGCCCCACTACGCCGATATACACGTCGCCGCCTGTGCGCGTGGCGATGTCACGGTATAAGTCGAATTGTTCCATAAAGTAAGTAACCTCCGAGTCGTTGTCTAAAAAAATATATGACCTAAGGTCCTGCCGATAGAACATTATATTCAACGAATTTGAACTGCGGAATTTATTTGTCCGGAAGAGCGCGCCGCCATTTATCCGCGTCGAATGCGAAATTGGCGGGAGATGTGGACGGCATTAAAAAGTAAGGCAGACTTATGACGCCGGCAAAATATTTTTTGTAAAGCGAGTAACTTTTTCCGCCGTTGCACAAAATTTTTTCCACGGCGCCGCCGCTTATGAGAGAAGGAATATCGTTAATATTTTCACGCGTAAGGTTTTTCAGGTCGCTGTCGGAAGAGCCGGCAATTTCGCACTCCTTCACCATATCCCACAGCGCGATTTTACGCGCCAGCAGAAAGCGCGCCCTGCCTTCTTTATCCGCGGGCACGCTTTCGCCGTAAATTTCACCGAGCATATGCCAGAAGCGGTTGCGCGGATTGCCGTAATAGAAGTTCCCGCGCGAGAGCACGGACGGGAAACTTCCGAGAATGAGCACTCTGCATTCGGGCGAATATACGGGCGGAAGCCCGTATTTCAAGCCGAACACGTCTTTCATTTGCGCGCCGTGCGCACGGTGCATATCCTGCGCAGCTCCTCTATAGGTCCGCGCAGAGCCTTAGGCGCGTAAATTTTGCTTGTCAGACTGCCCAGAGCGCCGGAGAACAGGCTTTGTTTGAGCATATTGTTCATATTGTAGCGCGACACCACGTCCGTCACGCTTTCGCGGTAGTCGGCGTTACAGGTGAATACGCAGTTCTTCAAAGTGACGATGACGGGTACTCCCGTATATTCCACGCTTACGCCGTCAGAAAGTCTGCCCGTTTCCGCGCCGTCCACGTTCACGTCCGCTTCCGCTATGTCGCGGAAAAGCAGATTTATTTTTCTGCCCTTCGGCAGCATGGACACATCTCCGCCCGCGGGCATTACCGTAAACACCGCCTCGTTTCCGGAAAGGGTTACCGACATATGCGTACGCACATAATCGCCCTTTTCATAGTCCATACTCACCCCGTCGTCCTCGTAGAGCACGTATTCGCCGTTGCCGCGGTAAATCCACACTTCCAGGTCGTTTTGCATGGAAATGCTGTTGTCGCACCCCTCTTTGTACATGGGTATAATGGTGCCTTCACGCGCGAATACGGGTATTTTGGACATATAACGGTACACGCGGTAATTGCCTTCGGTATATACGTTGCCCGTGAAAATATCCGTCCATCTGCCTTCGGGTATCCATACGTCCGCCGAAGCAAGAGAGGTGACCTTGTTCGTCTTTTCCGTTATGGGACATACCAGAAGATTGCCGCCGAACATATACTCGCCCTTCGCCCTGTACGCCTCCGGACAGTCGTAGGAATAATACATGGGTTCGCAAAGCGCGCGCCCCGTGGTGTGCGTCACATAATTTTCCGAATAAAGATAGGGAATAAGCCTGTGGCGCAGACGGAGCAGGGTTTTTGCCACGGCTTCCGCCGCGGGCGAGCACTTCCACGGTTCTTTGCCCATAAACTCGTTTGCGGTGGAGTGCAGACGGTTGATAGGCGAAAATACGCCGAATTGCAGCCAGCGGATATAAAGTTCGTCGTCCTTGTATCCGAAATGGTGTCCGCCTATGTCGTGGCTCCACCACGTATAGCCGACATTGGTCGCCGTAGCGGTCATATACGGCTGGAATTTCAGGCTCGCCCACGTCATGGCGGTATCGCCCGAAAATCCCACGGGATAGCGGTGGCTGCCCTCTTTCGCGTAGCGCGACAGTATGAGCGCGCGCTTGCCCTCGTCCTTCTGGTCCAGGAACTGGTAGTGGTTGAGCGCCCACAGCGGATCAAGCCCGGGCACGTCGCTCCTCTTGCCCTGCTGCCAGTCTATCCACCAAAAGTCCACGCCCTCTTTTTCATACGGGCGCAAAATATCGTCGAAATACGCCTGCACTATCTTTTCGTTTGCGAGCGAGAAAGGTATGCGCTGTTTTGTGGACGGGTCCACACCCGCCCTAGCGGCGACTTTTTCGTACATATCCTCAAAAAATCTCACGCCCGTGGCAGGGTGGAGATTGAGCGTGACGGCATAGTTCATGCCCTTCAATTCTTTCAGCATAGCCCTGTAATCGGGGAAAAGGTCGGTATTCCAGCTGTATCCCGTCCAGCCCGGCCAGGACGTGTTGTAAAACAAATCGAGCATCCCCATCGGCTTGCCGGGCTTTGCCTGCGGTCCGAAACGCTTAACGACGTCCACCCAATGCCAGTCCATATCTATGGTTGCCACGGTAAAGGGCAGTCCTTCCGCCTTGAAACGGCGCATAAGCGTTAAATATTCCTCCTGCGTATAAGCCTTGTAGCGGCTCCACCAGTTGCCCAGGGCGAAACGCGGCAGAAGCGGAACCTGTCCGCACAACTTGAAGAAATCGGCTATGCAGGCGCGGTATTCGCTGCCGTACGCGAAAAAGTATTTGTCCGAACATTCGGGGCGCGAAACTATCTTGTCGCCGCGCAGAATAAGTCCGCGCGAATCGTCCATAACGCTTACTCCGCCGCGGGACACGAGTCCGTCTTCCAGGGGAACGGCTCCGTTACACCCGTCCAGAGTGCGGCGGGTGCCTTTCAGATTGCCCTTTTTGAAGTTCTTCACGTTGCGCCCGTCCGCGAGAATTATCCTCTTCATGCGGCGGGTACGGAGATTGTATGTAAAATGCGCCTTGTCGGTGATGATATTCACCTCGCTCCCCTTTTTCTCGCACCTGTATGCGGGGGCGTCGAACGCCCTTCCCCACACTCTTTGGGTGGGTTCGTCGCAGAAGTTACCCGATTCCACCCTTAAAAGACAGGGGGTGAGCACGCTGAAACGCACGTTGCCGAAAACTTTGACAAACTCCGCCGGTGTTGCCGACGGGACGTCTATACGAAATCTTTCCATAATTTTCCCTTGTTCAAAACAGTACTTTCCGGCGCTTATAACGCCGTGTTTATTATATTATAAAAGGAAAGACTTGTCAATATCCGCCGCGGATAAACACTCCGCAATTTAACGTATATTATCCGCCCTTTTTTCAGGGATAAATGCCGAATCTGCCGTCCGGCGTGCGGAAAAGGAAAGTGTGCGGCGGCGACATTGTGAACGTGAAAAAGCAAACCAGCGCCACTACAAGTCCCATAAGGGAAATTACCGTCAGGAGGGGGAATTTTTCCGCCGTAAGCAAAAAATAGGACGTGACGTAGCCCAAAATGATTGCGGTGCAGAAAAGAAGCACGTCCAAGGCAAGCACGGAACGCCCCATTAAAGACGTATAGAGGTAAAATCCGCCCGTCACGAAGCCAGCGGATACCGCTATGCAGAAGAACAGCGCGGAAATGTAGTTGTTGGCGCCGCGCAGAAAATACGCGCCCGCGGCAAAATAGACGACTTCGGGAAGAATGAGCAGTTTCAGGTGCTCCCACACGCTCTCGTTCACGGGGAAAAGCCACGCCGTCCACAGCGCATTGCCGCTCCATTCGTAGACAAAGTGCCCCAGCGTGCCGAGAATCAGCGTGAACACACCGCCGCAAATACAAAAGATGAGAATACGTCTGCTGCGTACCATAATATAAATTATGGCGAAAAGTCAGCCGGTTATACCTGCCGGCGGGACATTCCGCCCCCGTATTGCCGCGGTCTGCCGAAAATTAAACGGGCGGCATTTGCGCCGCCCTTTTATGCCGGATATATCGGAATAATCGCCTTTTATCCCAACGCCACGTCCAGGGTCATCATTATCACGAAACCTGCGAGCGTACCCCAGGTTGCAAGGTGCGGGTGTTCGCCGAAGTGCGCGTCGGGCACGAGGTCTTCTATAACCACGAAAATCATTGCGCCTGCGGCGAAGGCGAGCATCCAGGGCTGGAGCGCGGAAACGCCCGTTGCCAGGAAGTAGCCCACCACGGCGGCGATAGGTTCGACTATGCCGCTTGCCACGCCGAAAAGCGCCGCTTTCCACTTACTGTTCAGCGCGCTTGCCATGGGCAGAGCCACGGACGCGCCTTCGGGAAAGTTCTGTATCGCCATACCTATGGAAAGTCCCAGCGCGCCCGCAAACGCGGTGGCGTCGCCCGCCGCCGCGGATACCGCCGCAACGCTGTAAGTGACGCCGACGGCAAGTCCTTCCGGAATATTGTGAATGGTGACCGCCACGAACATTTTCATGGGCTTGGCAAGGTTACTCTGCAAGCCCTCTTCCTCTCCGCTGGTATGGATATGCGGCAGCACTTTATCGAGAAAAGTGAGGAAAAGTCCGCCTATGATAAAGCCGAACGCCGCCGGCACCCACGAAAAATCGCCGTAAATGCCCGACTGCTCCGCCTGCTCCAATGAAGGGTCGAGCAGCGACCATATGCTTGCCGCCACCATGATGCCCGCGGCAAAGCCGAGGAAAAGCGTGTTGGCTTTGGGAGAGTCCTTTTTGAAAATGAAAGCGGTCAGCGCGCCCAACGCCGTACCGACGAAAATGATGCTCATGCCGAGCACCGTCATACCTGTTCCTGTCATTACCAAACATTGCCGCCACCCCTGACGGCAAAGCCTCCTGTCACTTATATTTTACTCCGCCGTTATTGCCCGGTCAAGGATAATGGACACGTTTTGCCGCCGAAGTCAAAAAAATGCGGGCGGTTTTACCCGTCCGCACCTTGCTTGCTTTGCCCTTTGGCGCATTTACTGCGCCGCGAATATCTCCACGCTGCGCAGTACGGGCACGCTGCGCGACTGTCTGATAACTATTCTCACCCGGCTTGTCACGGGACAGTCTTCGAACAAAAGCGTGCGGCGGTTGCCGATAACCGTGCTGTCGCCTATCAGCACCCAATTGCCGCCGTCTTTTACCCACACTTCAAACAGCTCCACGCGCTGGGACGAACGCAAATCTTCCCTCAGGTCGATTCTGCCCACGCTTATCGGCTCGCCCAGATTAAAATCGAGGATATATTCTTCGTCTTCAAACGTATAGCCGTCGCGCCCGTCGTTCAAAAGGTTGTCGAGCGCGTCCTTTTCCACCATGGTTTCCACGCCGTTTTCCGCGTATCCGACGGATATGCTCTCCACCTGCGCTTCTACCGCCATGGTTTCCGCTACGGCTTCGCCCAGCTCTTTCAGCCGCTTTACATCCTTGTTCGGAATAAGTCCGTCCTTATCCGGCGTGACGTTGAGAAGCAGACTGCTGTTGCCGCCCACGGACGTGAAATATATCTGCATGAGATGGTCGAGCGATTTGGGCGACTGGTTCCAATGGTAGAACCAGCCCTTGCGTATGCTCACGTCCGTTTCCGCGGGATAAAACACCAGGTCGCGGTATTTTGCGAGAAGTTCGCGGCTGCCCTTGTCCTCCGCTTCTGAAGATACCGATTGCAGACGTTCGGCGTCCTCTTCGCTCGTCTGCTGCTGTTGGTTCGCGGCGTCGCCTTCGCTGACCACGCTCCATTCGCTCTCGCGCGCAATGCCCGCTTCGTTGCCTACCCAGCGCACGTCGCTGCCCATATTCGCCGCCACGCAGTCGGGCTGAAGTTCCCAGATAAGGGCTTCCCATTCGTCCATCCAGTACTCGAAGTCCTCGGGCACTTCCTCGCCGCGCGCGCCGTCCATCCATACGCAGAATATCTCGCCCTTGCCGTCCCCGTCAAAGTCGGGGCCGTATTCGCCGCTTAAAAGCTCCTTCAGCTGCGCCATATAAAACTCGTTGTACGCTTCCGTATCGCCGTAGCTTTCCGCGTTCATGTCCCAGGGCGAAAGGTAGATACCCATTTTAAGACCGTACTTTTCGCAGCTTTCCGAAAGCATTTTCACAACGTCGCCCTGACCGTTCATCCACGAGCTGTTTTTGACGCTGTGTTCGGTGGTGTCCGTCTGCCACAGGCAGAATCCGTCGTGGTGTTTTGCGGTTATGATGACGCCCTTGCTTCCCGACGCCTTCAACGCCTCGCACCACTGGTCGGTATCTATTTCTTCGGGATTGAATTCGTCCGGATCTTCATCGCCCGTGCCCCATTCGCTGCCCGTAAAAGTGTTCATTCCGAAGTGGATGAAGTTGTAATACTCAAGTTCCAGATAGTTCAGCTGGCGTTCGTTGGGCACGACGGAGATAAGCCTGTCCACCTCCTCGCTTTCCTTGTCGTAGCCGTTGTTGGTGTTGCCGCACCCTTCGTCGAATTCATGTCCGGCGACGTAGTCGTGCTCTTCCGGCCGCTCATAGTAATCGTACTTCGTGCATGCGGAAAGCGTTGCCGCAATCACGCAGATTACAAGCGCAACCGCGAGAATTATTCCTGCTTTCTTTCTCATATTTCTCTCCTGTTTCGCCCGGACTGCGCGCGGGCGACGGTTTTTATACGTTAAATGTCTTGCGGGACAGGCGCCGCAGGTTTTTTGCGCTTGGCAGCGGTCAAGTCTTACCACCGATAATTATATCCCACGCGCGCGCAATTTGCAACGGGAATTATTAAATTCGCGTTATGCGCATAAAGCAGATTGCAAAAAACGCAGCGCGCTTTACTGTCGTTCCGTCCTGCAAAAAACGGCGGATACCTGTCCGCCGTCTTGCATTTCCGTTTACGCCGCGTAAAGCTGTATGCTCCTGAGCACGGGCACCCAGCGCGACTGCTTTATCACTATCCTTATAAGGCTCGTTTCGGGCACGGTGAACTCTTTACTGCTTTCAAACAGCATGATATTGCGGTTGCCTATGACCGTTTCGTCGGCAAGCTGAACCCAGTCGCCGCCGGAGTCCTTGCACCAGACCTCGAATTTTTCCACACGCTGGGACGAGCGCAGATCTTCCCTTATGTCAAGCCTGCCGGGAACGATGGGATTTGCAAGTTCTATATCAATGATATATTCGTTCTCCCCGAAGGTATATCCGTCGCGGCCGGTATTGAGCAGGTTTTCCAGCCCTTCCTTTTCCTCGGTACTCTTGCTGTCGCCTATTTTTATCGAGCTGACTTCCGCAGGCTTTGCGGTCGTCGCGTCGAGAAGCGCCTTGAAGTCTTCAAGGGAATTTTTCGTAGCTTCGGGAATCAGACCCTGGTCGTTGGGCGCGAGATTGAGCAGAAGGCTCGCGTTGCCGCCCACCGTGGAAACGTATCTTTCCAGCAGAGTGCTGCCCGGCTTTACAAGGTCGCTTCCGTTCCAGAACCACGTGCCGTTGGGATTGTTTATGACCATATCCGCTTCTGCGGGATAAAACACAAGGTCGCGGTACTTGGCGAGCAGTTCGCGGCTGCCGATGTCTTCCGCGGAAGGATCTACTTCCTGCAACCTGTCGGCGTCTTCTTCACTGCTCTGCTGTTCCTGGTTGGACGCATTGCCCTGGCTGACCACGCTCCATTCGCTCTCGCGCGTGTTGCCCGCTTCGTTGCCTATCCAGCGCACGTCGCTGCCCAGATTGGTGGAAACGCAGTCGGGCTGCAACGTCCAGATAAGGTCTTCCCATTCGTCCATTTTATATTCGAAATCGGCGGGTATGTCCTCATCCTCGCCGCGCGCGCCGTCCATCCACACGCAGAATATCTCGCCCTTGCCGTCCCCGTCAAAGTCGGGTCCGTATTCGCCGCCTAAAAGCTCCCTGAGCTGATCCATGTAAAATTTGTTATAGGCTTCCGTATCGCCGTAGCTTTCCGCGTTCATATCCCAGGGCGAAAGGTAGATGCCCATTTTCAGACCGTACTTTTCGCAGCTTTCCGAAAGCATTTTCACAACGTCGCCCTTACCGTCCATCCAGGGGCTGTTCTTGACGCTGTGTTCGGTGGTGGAAGTCTGCCACAGGCAGAATCCGTCATGATGCTTTGCGGTTATGATGACGCCCGTCGAACCGGAATTTTTTATTATCTCGCACCACTGGTCGGTGTCGAGAGCGGTGGGATTGAACGTGGCGGGATCTTCTTTTCCCGTGCCCCACTGCACGCCCGTAAAGGTGTTCATACCGAAATGGATGAAGTTATAATACTCCATTTCCAGAAATTCCAGCTGGCGTTCGTTGGGAACGACGGATATAAGACGCTGTACTTCCTCGTCGTTTTTGGCATAGCCGTTGTTATCCGTTCCGAAACCGCTTGCGAATCCGTTGGGATCGCAGCCTGCCAGCACGCCGCAGACCACGGCGACGAGCACCGCTGCCGCAACGCAGAGTGTGATAAACTTTTTCATAGCTCCCTCACTTTATTATTGTTTTATACGTATATTATACAAAAACTTTCCGTAAAAGGCAATCTTTAAGCTATCAAATGTTCTATAAGTATTTTAAGCCCGAGCGCGATAAGCACCAGACCGCCTAAAAACTCCGCCTTGTGCCGGAATTTCGCGCCCACTTTAATGCCGATTATCACGCCTATAAAGCATAAAACGAGCGTTATCGCGCCGATTATGCCGATTGATACCCATATGTTTATGCTCTCCAAAAGTCCGAAGGTAACGCCTACCGCCAAAGCGTCTATGCTGGTGGCGACGGACATTACAAGCAGAGTTTTCACACCGAGTTTAACGGGCCGGTCGGGGTCGGGAGCTTCCTCTGTATACTCTTCCCCGCGCTTTACCGCACGGCGCTTTTTGTACCACGGTTTTACCGCGTCGACTATCATTTTTACGCCCAGAAACGCCAGTAAGGCGAAGGCTATCCAATGGTCCGCCTGCCTAATTATCTCCACGCCGCCGTCCGTGCCGCCCTCTATCGCGCCGCGCAGAAGCGTAACCACTCCCCAGCCGATGAGCGGCATGAGCATCTGGAACAGCGCAAAGCTGCCCGCAATCAAAACAGTGTACTTTAAGATGAATTTCTTCATCTCCACGCCCTTGCACATGGACACGGCAAACGCGTCCATAGCCAGGCTCAGCCCCGTTAAGGCTATTTCCCAAAGTTCCATAAAACCACCCCGATTTTTCTGCCCGCCGAACAAAAACGGGCGCCGCCCGCGCCCGAATAAAAATACCCACACACGGACATACCCCTATCCGAACTTGCCGGATAAAAGCAGCAATGTGTGAGTCTGGTCATTTAATATAAGCCATATCCGCAGAGATAAGTATGTTGACTTATAACGAAGCGTCTTCGCCGACTACTCCCTCACGAGCCTATTTTAGCAAAGGCGGGTGAAGTTGTCAATAAAATAAGGGCGGTAATTAAAGACGTTTTCCGGGAGCGGACGGAACCCCTCCGCCCCCGCCGCGCAGGTAACGGATATTCCGCTACCCGTTCATCTGCAATTTCTTCATACGGGCGTATATTCCGTCCGGCTTGCCTTCAAGCTCGCGCGGAGAACCCTGCTCCGCCACCCTGCCGCCGTCCAGCACGACAAGTTTGTCCGCGCCCGCCACCGTGCGCATGCGGTGGGCTATGACGATAACCGTCTTATCCTTGATAAGGCGCGAAAGCGCGCGCTGCAGATGCGTTTCGCTTTCCACGTCCAGGCTCGCGGTCGCCTCGTCAAGCAGCACTATCGGCGCGTCTTTCAAAAGTGCGCGTGCTATTGATATGCGCTGGCGTTCCCCGCCGGAAAGTTTGCTGCCGTTTTCGCCTATATCCGTATCCCAGCCGCGCGGCAGTTTTCTTATGAACTCCGTGCACTGCGCCGCCTCCGCCGCCGCAAACACCTCTTCGTCCGTCGCGCCTTTTTTGCCTATTCTGATATTCTCTTTTACGGTATTATTGAACAGCGTCACATCCTGGAATACTATCGAATAACTGCCCAACAGCGTTTCGGGGTCCACCCTAGAAATATCTTTTCCGCCTACGGTTATCTTTCCGCCCTGAACGTCCCAGAACCTGGCGGCAAGTTTCGCCACGGTGGATTTGCCGCCTCCGCTCGGACCGATAAGCGCGGTTATTTTGCCCTGGTCTGCGGTAAAAGACACTCCGTCCAGCACCTGCTCTCCGTCGTTATACGAAAAGCGCACGTTATCGAATACTATATCGTAGCCGTCTGGCGAAAACTCCTTGCTCCCCTCCTGCAATGGCGTGTCGTATATCTCCTTCATTCTGCCGATATTTACGCGGCAGGAAATGATTGCGGCAAGGTTTTGCAGGGACGTGCACATGGGATCGTATATGCGCGACACCACCATCAGATACATAAAGAAGGTAAGCGCGTCCAGCTGTCCGCGCGCAAGCAGTATTCCGCCCGCAAGCGCGGTGGTGGCTATGCCGAATTTGAGGAGAAGCTGTGCGGATACGACGAATACCGCCACGCCGAGTTCGGCGGCTATATGCCTTTTTTCCGCGACGTCTATCTTACCGCCCAACCCTTTCAGATATCTGTCGCTTGCGTCGCACGCGCGCAAATCGCGCATACATTCCAGATATTCCTGTATGCCGTCCGAAGTTGCCAGGTCCGCCTGCAGCTTCCGCTTGTTGAACCTGTTCTGCGCCTTATCCGAAAGCGCCACTATCAGCAAAGAAACGGGCAGCACCCATACGGCGGCAAGTCCCATACGCCAGTTATAGGCGATGAGCGCTGCGGCTATTATTACCGTACTTATGAGCGAAGAAGTAAATTCGGGATAGAAGTGCGAAAAAGAGGATTCTATCGTGGCGCAGTCGCGCATTATCCGCGTCGTGAGGTCGGATAAATCCTTTTTGCCGAAGTACGAAAGCGGCAGTTTGCGCATACGCTCGGCAAGGGTTATGCGGCGTACCGCGCTTTCTTTGTAAGTATTCAGATAATCGCAGTTGTACTGAACGTAATTTACAACGTACATTACCGCCAATATTCCCAATATACCGCAGACGTATGCCCATACCGGATAAGAACGCTCTCCCAGCAGGTCGGACACCAGCATAAAAAGTATGCCTGCCGGCGCCATTTTCACCAGATTGACTACTACTCCGGCAATCACCGCCTTTATGTAGTCCTTTGCTCCCTGTTCAGACAGCGCGTACTTTTTTTCAAGATATTTTATCATAACAATACCTCCGTCACATACTCCAGTTTACCGTGGAGTTATAGTCGCGCCACATGGAAGAATATATGCCGCCCCTTTGCACAAGGCTTTCGTGGGTGCCCTCTTCCGCCACCTTTCCGCCGCTGAGCACGTATATCCTGTCCGCGTCCGTCACGGTGGAAAGCCTGTGCGCTATCATTATCACCGTTTTGCCTTCCGTAAGTTTTTTTATTGCTTTCTGCACCAGATATTCGTTGTCCGGGTCTGCAAACGCCGTCGCTTCGTCCAGCACCACCACGGGCGAATCTTTTAAAATGGCGCGGGCTATTGCAATCCGCTGCGCCTCTCCGCCGGAAAGATACACTCCTTCCCTTCCTATCACGGTGGACGTGCCTTCCGGCAGCTTTGCGATTATATCTTCGCACTGCGCGGCTTTAAGGGCAAGCGCGACTTCCGCGTCGTCCGCCCAAGGTCTGCCCAGGCGCACGTTGTCGGCTATGCTGGCTTTTATAAGTTTGCTGTCCTGGAATACGCAGGACACGAGCCGCGACATATTACGCGTGCCTATATTCTTTACGTTTACGCCGCCTATGTCGATTTCGCCTTCGTCCACGTCCCAGAACCGGGCGGTAAGCGCGGCGAGAGTGCTTTTGCCGCTGCCGCTTTCGCCTACAAGCGCAACCGTTTCGCCCGCCTTCGCGTATAAGGATATATCCTTCACCGCGTCGTCTGCCGCGCCTTCATAGCGGAAGGTCGCGTGCTTTATCTCCACGTCGTTGCCCGCGGGCATAACGGGATTTTCCGGTTCGGAAAGCGGCTTCATGTCCAGAACGGAATTCACCCTGTTCATGGCGTCCTTTACTATCATGCCGTTTTCACTCATGAACATTATCCTGTTTATCGTCACCGCAAGCAGGGGCGTAAAGATAATATAGAATAAAAGGCTTGAAATAAACTGCGCGTCGGACGCGCCCCTTCCCTGTATGAGCAATGCCACCGCAATTATAAAGGCAAAAACGCTGTCTATGCACAGCGTGAAAAACATCATGGGCTGCCGCAGTCTTTTCGTGTACGCCACCACCCATTTGTGATACCTGTCAATGCTCGCTTTGAAGCGCGCAAAGGAAAACACCGTCTGCCCGAACGTCTTTACCACGGGTACGCCGCGGATATACTCCACCGCCTCGTTATTCATATCCATAAGCGCGTCGTTGTACTGCTTCATCTTCTCCTGCATATCCCTGCCCGTCATGGCACGCATTATAAAAAACGCTATGATTACGGGCGCGATGCAGGCAAGTCCCAACCGCCAGTCGAATATGAACATAAGCGCCACCATTGCAAGCGGCGTCACCACGGCGCCCACTAGGTCGGGCAGATTGTGCGCAAGATACGTCTCCGTCGCGGCGGAAGATTCGTCTATTATCTTCCTCACCCTGCCGCTGCCTATGGAATCGAATACGCCGGGAGGCAAAGCGGAGGCGTGTTTCAGCAGCCGTTTTTTGATATTCCCCGCCACTCTGAACGCGGCGATATGCGAACACATGAGCGCGCCGATATATACGAGTATGGAAAGCGCCGCGAATAAAACCGCCATCCAGCCGTAAAAAGATACGGATTCGGCTTGACCGTAGTCGGGAGCGACCTCTATTACGTCGCGTATGATATAAAAGATGTAGATGAACGGAACCAGCGCAAACACCGCGCTTACTCCCGACAGCGCCAGCGAAGCATAAGTAAGCCATTTATGCCTGCCGGCATAGTCGGAAAGCGTGGGATGCGTTCTGACCTTTTGCCGCATAAACCCTTCTCCTTCCCCGCACACCTTCCGAATGCTTTCCGCACCGGACGGCTGCGGGCTTTTTTCTCATTATACGACAAAAGTTAATTGATTAAAACTTTTTAATGTAGCCGAACGGGCGCGTTGACAGTCCAATCGGACAAAACGTTGTTGCTGCGGTACTGCCCGGGCGTTTTTCCGTAAAATTTCGCAAAGCGGGCGGCAAATTTATTCTCCGTCTTAAAGCCTACGCCCTGCGCTATTACGGAGATTTTTTCTTCCGTCCCCACCAGCCTGTAAGCCGCCACCTGCATACGCACGGTATTTATATATGCGTGGACGGGACAGCCGTAAAGCAGTTTGAAATTGTTTTTGAATGAAGTGCCGCTCATGTTGCACAGCGCGGAAAGTTTGTCTATCGTAAGCGGCTTTTCAAGGTTTTCCCAAATATACAGTTCCGCGGTTTTGAGCAGTTCCGACACTTCGCGCGACATAAGGCGCAGCCGCACCCTCTCCTTTCCCAGATCTTCCCCGCTTAAAAAAAGCAGTACCTCCGGCACTTTCAGTTTAAGACACCCCGAACGGTTTTCTCCGCTTACGCGGTAAAATTCGTCGAAAATATGCGCCGTGCGTTCGTTTAACCTTATGAGCGCTATTCCGCCCAGTTCCCGCACCCTTTCCGCCAAAGCCTTTACGTCCACTCCCACGAAATCCAGCATTTTTTCAAGCGATTTGTCCCCTTCCGTTCGCAAAATTATCGTAATGCCGTGGTAATGTCTTACGGGCATGGATGCGCTTACCATCTCCGCGTAGTCCACATTGTGCACGCACACGTCGCCCGCGCCCATGTAGAATCTGCGCCCTCCTTCAAACTCCGCCTCGAACCTGCCCTCGCGGCAATGCTCTATCATCAGATATTTTTCGCCGTAACTGCCTTCCCCGAACCGCGTCAGATGCAGGTCGCTGTACAAGACGTTCACGCTGTCGTAAACGTCGTACTGCGTGATCCTTCCCGTGCCGCCCGCGTTGGACAGATTGTATATTACGCAGTTTTCGCCCCGCTCCACTTCCAGACTGTCGCCCTCTGGCAGGTTGCCGGTATCGTAAATCATAAGCCCCTCAAAAGTTAATCTTATTTAATTTAATTGTACTCTTCCGCGCCCGTTTTGTCAACGGCAATTTTCTTTTTGCCGCCGTTTAACATAAAATACGCAAATTGCGTTGTTTGGCTTGACACGCCTTGCCTTGATGTGTTACATTATTAAAGCTGTCCGGAGGCATAGCCCAGTTGGTTAGAGCGCTACGTTGACATCGTAGAGGTCACAAGTTCGAGTCTTGTTGTCTCCACCACATAAACAGGTTAAGTTTATTGCTTGACCTGTTTTTTATATCTGTTTATATGGTGGAGCAATCATGACTTGAAACATTGTGACTGCAAGCTGTTCGGTCGGTTGCTTTTTCGATAAAAAATGCCGTATAGGAAAAGAAGCGCACAAAGGCGCTTCTTTCCGAGGGTAAATTGAGGAGTATAGTTTGTCGGTAAAACGGTATGTCCGCTCTGCCGCAAATCGGCTGAATATTACAGTTGCACGTACTTATATTCTATATCTACGGACACGTTGCCGGTATCGCCTTTAAGAGTGATGAGCGTTCCGCCGACAAGTTCTTCCGAATAATAGAACTGACGGGAAGATTTCAAGCCGTATGTAAGGCGCACTCCCTGATAGTCCACCGAATAGGCGTTGACGTGGTCGTGTCCCGCAAAGGTATGGGTAGTGGCGCCAAGCTCCTTTATTTTGGTAAACATGCCGGGGTTGTAAGGCGCGCAGCACACGTCCTCTTCCTTCACGCCGAAGCCTACGTTTTCGTCAAAGCCGCCCTCTTCCCATTCTTCATAGGCAAGCCTGTATTCTTCAAAAGGAATGTGGAAGAACATGAGAGAATGTTCATAACCCGCCTGTATAAGTCCGCGTTGCAGCCATTCGTACCACAGCACCTGCGAGGGGGTGAACGAGCCGTACTCGTTGACGCCGTCAATCTGCGTTACCCTGTTGGAATCCATCATGATAACGCTGTAATAAGGCTGTCCGTCCTTGGTGAGGTTCACCGCGTAATTGCCCACTCCGCCTATGTTGAAAGGACCGTTGTGGTATAAACCGTACTGCGAATTTTCGTACACTTCGCCCATCCAGTACTTGTCCGCCTTGCCCTCGTCGTCGTGATTGCCGTAGACGATTGCCCAGGGAATTTCAAAAGAGTCCATAAGCTCCGCCACATGCTTTGTGTACATGACGTTGCTGGGGTTGAATACGCTGTCGCCCGTGATTACTATCATATCGGGGTCGTTTTCCTCCACGAGCGTGGTGACGATATTGTCAGTTTCCTTCGTCTTGTGCGGCAGATGGTAATGAAGGTCGGTGAGCTGTAAAATTCTGAATTCGTCGCCTTCCACCTCTATCGTATCCAGCTTACTTACGTCGAATTCGTCATATTCCGACCAGTATTCGCCGTCGTTTTGGTTGCCGTGTACGGGCAGGAATACGCCCAGAAGTACAGCCGCCGCAACAACCGCGAACACAAAAACGGCAATAACAGCAATAACACCCATACGCATATATCTGTTCTCCTTTAATATTATTTATCCATACTATAATCCGCGCGGATAAATTTGCCTTTTTTCGTCTTTCCGATAATCTTATTGCCGGAAATAACCACGCCGCGGCAATCTTTCAGATAAAAGCCGCCCTGTCCGCCGCTGTCTATCGTATTGCCCGTAAAGCGCACGTTTTCGTGCACGAAACCCGGCACGGAATTTTCCGGCTTCACCATAAGCGTGTAGCCCCTGCACGCGCCGAAGTAATTGCCGCTTATCTCCACGTCCCTGACCATACCGCTTTCGTACCACGATTTGGCGTCGTCCGATATGAGCACGGCGTGCATGGACGTGTGCAGAAACCTGTTGCCCGCAATTCTCACCTTCCCCGCCGTAGTGGCGAGCACGCCGCGCGTTATCACCCTGTCGACCACGTTGTCGCAAAAGTCGATATCAGGGCAGGCGGAAGCGTTTTCCACCACCTTGCCCGCCGCGCCGTCCGCGTTCTCCGCGACGGTAAGTTCTATGGAATATTCGTCGGACAAACGCGCGCTTTCCACCGTCAGCCGCCCTTCTTCAAGCAGGGTGTTTTTGCCTATGACGCGCAGAACGTCGCCTTTTTTGAAGGGATTGAACCCGTGCGTCTGTCCGTGCCCGAACGCGACCTTCAGGCGGTTGCCGTTTGCGCTTACCGCCTTGAAGTGTATACCGTGCACGTTAAGGCAGTCGTCGCCCGAACCCGTGAACGTATTGCCGCATATCTCCAACTTGCCGCGGCACGAACACACCTGTACAAAGTCCGCCACCGACGCCATATAACGCACCCTAGGAATGCATTTACAGCCTGTTATGCTCACGTCCTTACTGCATTGGCACACGACCGCCAGCCCGTAGTTGAAATTCTGCTCCACGCCGCTCAGGCGGATATTTTCACTTTCGTCGATAAAAATGCCGTTGTATTTGCGCCTTACGTCGAACAGACAGAACACGTCGCCCTGCTTATAGCGCGGCGGCACGACGTAATACGCGCGTAGCACGCCGTTGCGCGGCATACTTATGCCGAACGCGCCCGTAAGCGGATGGTTTACGCGCACAATGCGGTTTTCGTCGCCCGCCGTCACCTTGCCTATCCAGCCCGCAGGACGCCCCAGGGTGACGGGCACGGTATAGTCCTTTCCCGCAAAACACCATACTCCGCCGAATTTTTTCAAAGTACTGTATTTATCCACAGAAAAGTCTATGTAAAACGCGCCGCGGCGGATTACCGTGAGTTCGTGCATATCGGGATTTTCGCTGTCGAAGGACACGTCCTTCACCGTCACGTTAAAACAGTTGCGGATAACCGCGTTGCACGCGCTTCCGCGCAGCACAAAGCGCGCTCCCCTTCCCTCTACGGTAAGGTCGGAGATATTCTCCATAAGTATGCCCGCGCGGTTGAGGTGAGGCTCTTCGCCCCTCTTCCACTCGTTATCGCCTACGGTATTGGTGATAAACATACTCTTTTGCGGCAGTTTGTCCGCATCTATGTAGTAAATTCCCTCTTGGAAATTCAGCTGTTTTTCGCCCTCTGTCCCTGCAAGTTCCCGCATGAGAAGATACAGCTTTTCAGCCGTTTCCGCACCGGGGATTATACCGAAATCGGTTGCATTTATTATCTTCGTCATACTATCTCCGCATTTTCCAGCTCCGCGCCCTGCGCAAAGTTTTCACCGCTGACGCGCACCTTTTTATCCGCTTTCAGGTACACTATCTTTCCGTCACGCCACCTGAAATCGAGCACGGCTCCGCCCGCATGCAGCCCTTCCGCCTCTCCCGACGAAATTGCGCCGGGCAGCGCGGGAAGCAAGGTGAGCACGCCCCTGTCGCAAGTGACCAGCGTTTCGTTTATGCCCGCTACAAAACCCAGATTGCCGTCTATCTGGAAGTAAACGGGTGGGTGGAAACCGAAAAAGTTGGGCAGAAGCGACTTTGACGTGAATCCGAGCAGCGCGCGTTCCGCCGCCTTTTTGTCGCAAAATCTGCCGGCAAGGCACATCGCCCACGCCGCGCTCCAGCCTATGCCGGGAGTGGAATTTTTCAGGCGGTATAAAAACAACTTGTGCGCCCACCCGAACTCCCTGTCGCCGCGCGCTATGATTTCGAACGGATAAACTCCGATAAGCGGAGAAAAATGCCTGTGACCTTTTTCCACGCTGTCCCTGCCGCCGTGCCACTCGCTCAGCCCTATTTCGTCCTTTTCCAGCGGAGCAAGCATTGTTAGGGCGGCTTCCGCCCTGCTTTTCAACTGCCCGTTGCGCGTACATTCAACGCAGTATTCAAGCGTCTGTCGGGCAACGGACAACTCGAACGCCGAACCCGTTCCCACCGAGGACGTACCCCCGCCGCAGGCAAAGCGCGTTTCCGGCGATACGGAAGGTATCGCCGTCAGTACGCCGTTATCGGAAGTGAGATAATCGAGAATAAACAGGGCGGATTTTTCTATTACGTCGGAAAGGTCGTCGCCCGACGCTTTGCCGTGGCGGTACGCTTCGCACGCTATCCACGCGCCGCAAAGGGGCGAATACATATACTGCGGATCGCCTTTTACGGGAGAAGTCGTGCGCCAGATATCCACGTTGTGGTTACAGCACGACCCAGCCATACCGAAGTTCGTCTTTGCCGTAAGCGCGCCGCGCTCGGCTATTTCGCGCGCCGCATTGTAAAACGGTTGCAGACATTCGCGCAGATTGCACGCGCTTGCCGCCCAGTAATTCATTTCAAAATTGATGTTTGTGGTAAGGTTACTGCTCCACGGCGGACGGCGGCTGTTATTCCACTGCCCCTGTAAATTCAGCGGCTGGGAAGTCCTGCTTCCGCTCACAATCATATATTTGCCCAAATCGTAAAGCAGCTGCACCGCCGCCGCGTCCGCATTTCCGCTTCTTGCACAGCTGTAAATTTTCTCCGCGTCCCCGTCCACGTCCGCGACGTGCAGTTTCTGGCGGCGCATTATCGAAGAAAAATCGGATATATGTCTTTCATACACGGCAGGATATGTAAGTTTTTTGCACTTCAAGTTGTTTATGCACTCGCCCGCAACGGTTGCCGCGTCGTTTTCCGGCATACTCTTGTAATCTTTGAATCCCGTATGCGTAAGGAAATAAAAGTGCACGAAAGAGGCATTTTTTACGCTTATCCCGCGCGAAGATACGGTTACTTTTCCGTCGCTTTCGGCGCTGACCGCCAGGGCGAACGCCATAGCCTTGCCCTCGTTGTACCTTATGGGAAACAGCGCCGTGCGCAGATAGTTAGGAAGCGCTACGTCCGGCGCCCTGCCGTAGAGCACGAACGTGCCCTGCATAACGCCGTTTCCGCCCTTGTGCGGAGTTTTCGCCGTAAGTTTTATATCCGTCTTTTCGTCCGCTTTTATCGAATAAACCGCAACTTTGTCAGGGTGGGATACGAATGCCGTACGAGTAACGCCGCCCGAGCGCACCGCGAAAACGCCGTTATCCGTATCCAGAGTGCGCGTGTATCCCTCCTTTCCGCCGCAGGAAATTTTTATGAACACGCTTCCCAGCGGCATATACGCCTGGGAGTAATCGCCGTCCATTCCCGTACGGACTTTTTCGTCCGCACGCCTGAATTCGCCCTCTTTTATCAGCTTCCGCACTTCGGGCAGTACGTCCTTTGCCGCGGCGTTGTCGTGGTTGCGCGGATACCCCGACCATAAAGTTGCATCGTTGAAATCGAGCTGTTCACACTTAACGCCGCCGTAAACCATTACGGCAGTCTTGCCGTTGCCCAACGGCAAAGCCTCTTTCCATCTCCCTGCGGGAGAAGAAAATCGAATTTTACACATATTTTCCTCTTATCAGCAATTTTCAAGGCTTTTTCCGCCTTTATTTTATATTAGCACAGTGCCAATATGCGGTCAATACTTTCGCGACAAAAATTTAAACGATTTAATTTTTATTATCTAACCTGCGCGCCGGCAAACTTTTACCGTACCCGACGTCGGCAGAACGGCAACGCGTGACGAGGCGAATCGCTTTATTTGCAGAATAATCGGCCTGCGGCGGTCCGCCGCGCCGCTATTCCGCCGCCTGCAATGCGGCGTAGTTTTATCTGCGATTTTCCAGCCTGTAATCCCGACGCCTGTAATGCGGCATGGTTTTCCGTGATTTTTCAGCCTGCATATTGACATATGCGCCGCATTATAATAAAATGTGTGTATAGGGAGGCACTACCCATACCCAACCTCAGTAGAACACATTTTACGGTAAAGCATAAAATATGTGTATATGTCGGGTTGTAAAATGCTTTGCTTTCAGCGTAACTGGTTTCGGGCAGATTTGTGCGAGATGGCGCGCAGTTGTAGTAAACTACAACAAGTCGACAGATTGTGCAAATATGCCGAAAGCAGTACGATTAAAGTGTTCTACTGAGGTTGGGTATGGGTACCATGAAAAAAACAATAATTCTTATGATTGTCGCCATTGTCGCCGTTACCGGCATAACCGCGTTCGCCGCCTGCGGCTACGGCAGTGAGCTGACTCTTTCCATGGGCGACGGCTTGGTCCCCGACGACGCGGTTTCCATTCAACTTAAATACAACGACACCTGGAACGACGGCGACGTTATCTACTCGGCAACGTTCGGACACGAAAGCGAGGCGGTACTTGCAGACGAATATACCCTTGCTTTCAGCGACGCGGCTCCCTCTTCCGACAGCTATACGCTGAAATCCATTTTCAGCTTTACCAAAGCCGCGCTGGAGCCGAATACGGTCAGCGGAGGCAGATTCTCCGGTGACGCCAACGAAATAAAGATAGACGACCTTTCGCAGTATCTGCCCGAAGGTGAAGGCGTCCTCACCGTGTATCTGGTATTTTACAGCACGGATACTGACTTCGGCAATATAACCACTTACGCTTCGCACGAAATACAATTCGAATGGGTAAGCGACACGCAGGTTCAGCTTGTATGATACCGTAAAACAAACAAATTATAAAAGGACCGTACGCGCGGTCCTTTTTCATGCCTTTCTTTTTTGTCTTGCGCAAAATTTATATTCGGTTCGTCAACTCTTTCAGCGTTTTTGCCATATCACCCGCGATATAGACGGCGCGTTCCCCGAAATCAAAAGGCGCGCGTACGGGGCGCAGATCCAGACACGCATAACGGAAATTTTCATGCGAAGCAGCCGCCTTCCAAAAGGGAAATTTGATTATGACGGGGGTATTCATACCCACACCGAGTTCCAAAAGCAAAGTCTTGCTTCCCTCACAGCTTTTTAAGAATTTTTCGTAATTATCCGCGGCGGCATGCCAGCCTTTGTCCTCCACGAATTTATCGTCCGCACGCAGATTGGTGGTCACGGGCGCGCCGCACACCGGACAGCGCGGCACGAGTTCGGAAGGAATCTTCATATCTTTCTGCGCCTCAACCATGGCGAAAATTTGTTCCTTATTGTCATACGTCCCGTTGTGGCAAGGCACGATGCATTGGAAAAGACCGTAATCGCCCTGCGTGTAGAAAAGGCGCTTTTTATCGAATCCCGCTCGCTGAAACTGGTGGTCCACGTTGGTGGTAAGCACAAAATAATCGCGCCCTTTTACAAGTTCGAGCAAGGTTTTATAAGCCTGCCCAACCTCACAGGAATACCTGTTCAGATTGATAAAGCGCGACCAATACGCCCACTTTATTTCATCAGACGAAAAAGAATAAAAACCGCCCGAATACATATCGTGAAAGCCGAACGCGCGCTCGAAATCGGCAAAATTGTCATGAAACCGCTTTCCCGAATAGGAAAAACCGCAGCTTGCGGAAAGTCCCGCTCCCGCGCCTATCAGAATTTTATCACAGCCGTCCAGCCATTTTTTCAATTTCTCCATATCTTCCATTTTTGTTTCAAATTCTCTATACATATAAATTTACACGCACCCAACAATGTACTTTTTATAAATTACCGTCGGACAGCCGTAACGCATAGCATACTTACAGCCCCAGACCGCGGGCGTATAGGCGGGCATCCTCGTCCAAAAACACGTTGAATATCACTTTCAGATTGCTACCCGCGGCAAGATAGTTTTTCACCGTGGAAACGGCAAGCGCGCAGGCTTCGCGCTTGGGATTGCCGAACACTCCCGTGGATATACAGCAGAACGCTATACTTTCAAGGCACATTTCGTCCGCCTTTTTCAGGCATGACAGGTAACAATTCGTAAGATCGCGCACGTTCTCCGCCCCCGGCCTTCCGCCGCAGACTACGGGCCCCACCGTGTGGAAAATGTATTTGGACGGCAGATTATACGCCTTCGTCACCTTTACGCCGCCGTTTTTCTCATGCCCGCCGCGCATTATCGCGTCGCAGTCAAGGCGCACCTGCACGCCCGCATTGGAATGTATGATATTGTCAATGCAATTATGAAGGGGCGTAAAACAGCCCAGAAGCGCAGAATTGCGCGCGTTGACTATCGCGTCCGCGTTCAGGCGCGTAATATCTCCCTGCCAAAGCGCTATATTGTCTTTGTACTCAAAGCCTTTAACGTCCGCAACTCCGCGCTCCATGGTCTTTTGCCTGAGGTATTCGTCCTGAAGCGCGATAAATTCGTCGGTCACGGGGCGCGGAGGGCGCACGTTGCACAGCGCGCGGAATAAGTCCGCTTTGTCCTTTCCGCTCAGATTTTCGGGAACACTTTCGCCCCTTTCTTCGCACAATATCTCTAACAGTCTGTCTAAATTCTCCATATGTCACTTTTATGAACTTTCAGCTTATATTTAATATTTCCAACCTATTATATCACGCCTTACTTGTTCCGCCGCAGATTTTGCCGCGTTCAACGCATAAATTATTAAATGTATTTTTTATGCACTAATTTAATTTATACGTCTTCGGCGGATTTCCGGAAAAGTCGGTAATCGTAGCGACCGCTTCCGCAATGTAGAACACTTTCAGGTCGGTATTGTCCGCATTTTTATATATGCTTTTGACAATATCCAGGCTTTCTATCGCGCTTTCACGGGCTTCTCTTCCTTCCACCCATTCCACCCTGCCGCTTATTCTCAGCCACTTGTCCATAGTTGACGCGCTTAATTCCACATAGGGGTTATTTTGAAGTTCCGCATACACCGCCTTTTTCGCGCCCGTACAATAGTATATGTCGCCGCCTTTGTGGTACATCATCTGAAAAGGGCGCACCTTGGGTTTTCCGTCTAACCCTACCGTGGCGCAGTACTGCAAAGGATTTGCCTGCAAAAATTCGAATACTTCTTCCGCGCTATCCATAATACGCTCTCCTTGTTACGCCCCGCCGGGAACAGCGGGGCGCGGTTTTATATTATACAGCGAGTTTTACAGCCGTTTTAAGTATAACACACTAAATGTTACAAGTGAATATGCTTTAATTACTTTCCGATAACGGAAAAACGCTTCTGCACGTTATTGCAGTTTTCTATTTCGTCTATCATCGCTATGGCATAGTCGGCATAGCTTATTCTGCTTTCGCCCTTTTCGTTGACGAAATATTCTTCACCGCCTAAAATGTACTCGCCCGTGCGCTCCCCGTCCGCAACAAAATCGCCCGCAGGGGAAAGGAATGTCCACTTAACGTCGTTTCGCTTTCTCAGTTCGTTCAGCGCATCACCCTGCGCAGTTGCAAGGGGCTTGAATATGTCGGGGAAAGATTCGAGATCTTTTACCTGTAAAGTATGCTCTTTATTTACATACAGACTGCCCGCGCCGCCCACGACAAGCAGGCGAATATCGCTTCCGCTGAGTATATCGCAAAGGTGTTTCAGGGACGTTCCGTGCAAATGCAGAGTTTCGGGCGTCCACGCGCCGAAAGCATCGATTACCACGTCAAAGTCCTTCAAATCGTCGCGGGTAAGGTCAAACAAGTCCTTTTCCACAACCTTTGCCTTGGGATTTGCCACCTTTGCGCCCTTGCGTACAAAACCCGTTACCTCATAACCGCGGGAGATTGCCTCGTCAACCAAAAGCCTTCCCTGCTTGCCTGCCGCACATATTACAGCTACTTTTTTCATTGTTTATACCTCCGAGTGTTTTTTTTGTTGTAATCTTTTTGATTACAACTGCATTATAGCACCCCTTCGTTGTAATGTCAAGAGTTACAACAAAATTTTTCAAACAAAATTTTCATGCTCTTACGGCGGAAATTTATATGGTATATGTCGGTTTATTTGCGGTTTGAAGTTTGCTTTTGTAATGTATCTATGCTTTTCTTCCACATTATTACGTTATAAAACAATACGGCGCGCCTTTTTAAGCACGCCGCATAAATACGGTAATATTATTAAACACCCGTTGCTACCCGTAGTGGGCCTCAGTAGAACACATTTTACAGTAAAACATAAAATATGTGTATATGTCGGGTTGTAAAATGCTTTGCTTTCAGCGGGAGCGCGTGGCGCTCCACCCATGATAATCTGCGAAGCAACCAAGCTATAATGCCAAATTGCTTCCTTCGCAGAGTAATCAGCCTGCCGCGGCTCGCCGCACGAAAGCAGTACGATTAAAGTGTTCTACTGGGGCTCGCTACGGGTATCTATTGTTTATTCCGCCATGAATTTCCATATCGCCCAACCTGTCAAACAGCTCTTTCAAGGTGGTCTTTTTCAATTCGTTTTCCATCGCCTTTTGAGCGTTATCCAGGTAAACGTCAAGCACTTTATGGACATTCCTGCCCACGGGACACTCTTCGTTGGGCTTTTCGTGAAAGTGGAAAAGTTCGCCGTCCAGGCTGTCGACCGCCTTGAATATGTCAAGAAGCGTTATCGTTGCCGGGTCTTTGCATATCTCCGCGCCGCCGCTGCCCGCTTTTACCTCTACTATGCCCGCTCCCTTTAACATCTGAAGAATACGGCGAATGACTACGGGATTTGCATTAACGCTGCCCGCTATAAATTCCGAAGTCGTCTTTACCTGCCCGTTAAAACGGTGTATCGCCAGCAACGTATGCACTGCCACCGTAAATCTTGAAGTTATTTTCATATTCTCTCCTTATCCGCCAGGACCTTTTCAACTGTCAAACAGATACTTAATCAGATTTGTACCCGTAACCAACCCCAGTAAAACACTTTAATCGTACTGCTTTCGACATATTTGTGCAATCTGCCGACTTGTTGTAGGTTACTACAACTGCGCGCCATCTCGCGCAAATCTGCTCGAAACCAGTTACGCTTAAAGCAAGGCATTTTACAACCCGACATATACACATATTTTATGTTTTACGGCAAAATGTGTTCTACTGAGGTTGGTTACGGGTACTTTTATTATACCGCGCAATCGTTGTAATGTCAAATATTACAACATAAATAAAAAACGTCCGCAAGTGATATGCACCCCAAAAGTTGGACAAACTTTAGGAGGTGCATATTTTATGGG
>ERZ1643247.201-NODE-201-length-79381-cov-12.993546_pt1 | contig 79381 bp, 72 predicted proteins | sample MGYA00579264_ERZ1643247 | MGnify/ENA primary metagenome ERZ1643247 (study PRJEB29033, sample SAMEA4952262) | chicken gut metagenome | biome: Broiler Chicken; feature: Gastrointestinal Tract; material: Caecum | place: Ireland | collected 2018 | study: Broiler... | reverse complement strand
TGCCCAGCTCGATTCCGCTTTGCTTCATCTCGCTGATGGCGTGCGCCATATGCTTTCGCCGTGAGAAATATGTACCTGCAGGCGAGCCTGCGTACATATTTTCACGCCGCAAGCGCACGGCTTATCGTATGCACAGGCTGTCGCTCATCACGCAGCGTCTTCTCTTTGTAAAGGTGCTGGCGCTTGTAAGGCCTTCGCCTGTCCTGCTGGCGATCGTAAATGTACAGAAGCCTTCTCCTCCAAATCCCAGCGCCGCATAGGACGGGCCGTTCTTGACGAGGATCGCTGTGTCGATCGCTTTCGCATATTTTGTGATATTATCTACATTCTTTGAATGGATGTGTGCGGAATGGCGGTTGCCATGCTCAAGCCATACAGCCTGCTCTACAGCATCGTCAAAATCCTTTGCCCTCACAACACCGAGGATCGGCATCATAAGCTCTGTTGTGATCAGCGGGTGTTCCTTCGGGCCTTCAAATGTAATACATCTGATATTGTCCGGCACCGTAACGCCGATCATTCCCAGAAGGGTTTTTGCGTCACGTCCGACACATTTTCTGTTCAGCTTTCCATCTTTGAGGACTACCGCTGTAAGAGCGTCCTGCTCTTCCTTTGATGCGAGGTAGCATCCCTGCTCGTTGATCATGTAATTCATCAGTTCATCAACTACGGAATCCACTGCCACGATCTCTTTCTCCGCGATACACGGAAGGTTGTTGTCAAAGGTACATCCGTTTACAATATCCTCTGCCGCCTTTCTCAGGTCTGCCGTCTCGTCTACCAGTGCCGGCGGATTTCCCGCGCCTGCTCCGATACCTCTGCGTCCTGAGGAAAGCACTGCCGTCACGACTCCCGGGCCTCCGGTCGCCGCTATAAGCTGGATGGCTTTATGTTTCATCATGATATTGCTTGTCTCAAGCGTCGGATGCTCTACCGTGCATGCGATGTTATCCGGCCCTCCAGCCTCTATGGACGCCTCGTTCAAGAGATTGATCGCATAGATCGAAGTCTTGATCGCCGCCGGATGGGGATTGAACACAACTGTGTTCCCGCCCGCAAACATTCCGATCGTGTTGCACAGAACCGTTTCGCTCGGGTTCGTACACGGTGTAATTGCCCCGATCACTCCAAAGGGTCCCATCTCAATGAGGGTAAGACCTCTGTCCCCTGACCACGCTGTTGTTGTAATATCCTCTGTTCCCGGAGTCTTCTCAGCAACGAGCTGGTGTTTCAGGATCTTGTGGCCGACATTCCCCATGCCTGTCTCCTGTACACCCATGCGTGCGAGGATCTCTGCATTCTCCAAAATCTTTTTACGGATATTGGAGATTACCTTTTCCCTGTGGTCCAAAGACATCCTTGCGACGATTTTCTGTGACTTCTTTGCTGCCTCGATCGCTTCGTTCATATCCGAGAACACGCCCCTGTTTCCGGATACATCAGCAGCGATCTGCATCTTTGCCACGACCTCCTGCACAATGTCCTGAACCATCTGTTCATTTACAGACACTCTAATACCTCCTTAAAGACTGACTTCCCGTAAGCCGCGATGGCGGTATCTTCTGCCGCTGACCCGCCGCTCACTCCGAGTGCCCCGACAATATGTCCGTCAGCTTCCAGCACTTCTCCTCCGCCGAAGATCACGATCTTTCCGTTATTCGTAAACTGAATGCCGTAAAGATCCTGTCCCGGCTGGCTTAACTCTGCAAGCTGCGCTGTAGACATCTTGAGGCTCGCGGAAGTATAGGTCTTGTTAATTGCAATGTCAAAGCTTGCTATGTACGCATCGTCCATACACTGGACGGATACGGGCCTGCCGGCCTTGTCCGAGACAGCAATCACAACGTTGACGCCCATCTCGGCCGCCTTTGCCTTGACCTTCTCGGTCAGGGCATTGGCAAGCGCCAGAGTCATCACATGCTTTTTACATTTACAGACATGCTTTTTCTCCTGCGCGGGAGCTGCATCCTTCATCTGACTGATCACAGCTCTCACTGCATTGGTGATGTCCTGTTCGTTCATAGCTCTGCCTCACTTTGTTGTTATTACATTCCCAGCTGTTCCATTACCTTTTTTGTGATGGACGCGATCAGATCAGCATCTGTACCCTCTGCTGCCGCACCAACTGTTTTGCTTCCGCAGTTTCCGCCGCATGAATGGCAGCTCGGTTTGCCTGCTTTTGCATTCGGGCAGAGGTTTGCCGGATGTTTGCCCGGGAGTCCCATCTGTCTCCTGATCTCGTACAGTCTCTCAACCTGCTCTTTGCTGAACTCCTGCGGTCCGCCGATCTGCATTGTCTGCCATAACAGACGAGCGTAGAACTCTACAGACTCCATCTTGTGGTAAGCGGCAAGAAGGCTGTCAGAATATGTCAATGCTCCATGGTTCTCAAGGAGAACTGCATCGAAATGCTGCAGGAGCGGCTCAACTGCATCCGGGATCTCCATTGTGGAAGGTGTTCCGTACGGAGCGATCGGCACGCATCCAAGTGCGATAACTGCCTCCGGCATGATCGGCTGTGTCAGCGGGATGCCTGCGATAGCAAATGTTGTAGCATACAGCGGATGAGCGTGAACAACAGCGTTTACATCCGGTCTCTTCTGATATACACGCATGTGCATCTTGATCTCTGAAGAAGGTCTGAATCCTTTGTTTGCCTGAAGAACATTTCCGTTCTCATCAACCTTGCAGATGTACTCCGGTGTCATAAAACCTTTGCTGACACCAGTCGGTGTACATAAAAACTCATGATCGTTAAGCTTTACTGAAAAGTTACCGTCATTTGCAGCAACCATTCCGCGGTTGTATACGCGCTTACCGATTTCACACATTTCTTTTTTGATTTCGTATTCGTTTTGCATCTTTTCTCCTCCTTGGATTCTACAAAACATTTTGTTTTGTGTTGTTTCTGCTTGAATATTACCACACAATCCCACAATAGTCAACTGATTTTGATGTTGGTTTTTAGTGAGATTCATCGTTGAACCGCTGGTTTTGTGCCGGTATATTCTCTCCCGCCCGGAGCCCGGGGCAGTGCCTCCCTTACGCCTCTGCTCCTGCCCGCCGGAACTGCTTCTATTATTATACCATGTCTGCTCTGTTTCGCATAGAGAAAATACGATTTTTTTATACTCCTCATCCCAACACAACCCAAGATTTTTAATGTTGTTTTCTATTTGTTCTGCACTTTTTTACATTGACATTATTTCGGAAATGTTCCATACTAAAAATAGTGCAGAAATTCTGCACCTGATTCATTTCTCCCTTTCGGGAGGCTGCATAGAAAGGAAGGGTTTGTTTTATGGCGATACAGCATCATCCAGATAGCATCTTTCACGGCTGCCATACAGAAGAAGTCTCTTCCTCGCCACTCGAACGGTATGAATTTGACATCCACACCCATACGATTGCCAGCGGACATGGCTCCGCCGCAACGATCACAGATATGGCAAAAGCAGCGGCAGCAAAAAACCTGAAAATGCTTGGCATATCCGATCACGGTCCCGCCACGCTGGGCGGGGGCCGGGTTTCCTATTTCCGCAATCTCGCATACGCGCAGAAGGAACGCCTTGGCATACGCATGCTTTACGGCGCAGAGGCCAACATCATTGACCACAGAGGGCATCTGGATCTGGACGACCGGGTACTCAGGCATCTCGACTTTGTGATCGCAAGCATGCACCAGCCGACTATAAAACCCGGAACAGAGGAAGAAAACACTGATGCTTATATCAACGCTATGAGAAACCCCTGCGTGACCATTATCGGGCACTGCGATGACACAAAATTTCCCGTGGACTATTTCAGGCTTTTCAAGGCAGCGATGGAACATCATGTTCTTCTGGAGATAAACAATAGTTCCTTAAGCCCGGAAGGATACAGGGGAGACACAAAGTTCAACGATCTGCTTATCCTGAATCTTTGCCGTCACTTCAATTATCCCGTGCTCTTTTCCAGCGACAGCCACGGCATAAAACACGTAGGCGATTTTACATACGCAGCAGACGCGGCAAAGCTTGCCGGCGTACCCCGTTCATTAATCCTGAATTATTCCGCAAAATCATTCCTCAGTTTCCTGGAAGGAAGATAGATTTCCGCAGGACTGATAAAACTATCTTTATAAACGAATAAAAACAGGATACCCCCGCATACTGTATTACACAGTTTCATTCTGTCAATACAGCACGCGGGGGTATTTTATGGATAGTGAAAATATGAAATATGCAAAACTTTATTTTGCGGCAGGTCTTATCTTCAGCGCAGTTTTAGGAACCCTGTCGCATTTTTTCTACAAATGGTCCGGTCAGAATCCGGTAATCGCACTGGTTTCACCGGTTAACGAATCCACATGGGAACATATGAAGCTTGTATTCTTTCCCATTCTTCTCTGGAGCTTCTTTCTTCCCCCAAAAGTCAGGGCGGCACTCCGGGGCTGGCAGTGCTCTCTTCTTGCCGGAGGGCTGCTCGGGACATGGCTCGTGCCGTTATTCTTTTATACGTATTCCGGAATTCTCGGACGGAATATCGCTTTTATCGACATTTCAATTTTCTACATCTGCGTTCTGGCAGCCTTTTGTCTTGCACGGAAACTGCAGGCTTCAGACCAGACATCAAAACTCTGCCCTTTCATCTGCCTTTTTACACTTGTAATGCTTTTTGCATTCTTCCTGTTTACTTTTGCCCCTCTGGAAATCGGACTCTTCGCCGAACCGTGACCATTCTCTTTTACTATCTTGTGACAATATCCACCGGCACATTAAAGATCTTCGCCACTTTCAGGATCGTATCGATATGTCTGCCTGTGGCAGCGGCAAAGTGATGAGTCGGTCCACATTCACTCCAGCGGGTCACAAACTCTCTCGCGCCGCATGTAAAGCGCGTTCTCATATTTGTATCACCGAAGGAGAGGATCGGTCCTTCCTCGTTTACACCCTCAGCTGCAATGAACTTGAAATGACCGTCTCCATCCTGCGTGATCGCCAGATAGGTGACCGGGCCTGTGTACGGATAGAACTGGGTCAGGTAGCCGCCGCCTGTCTTTCCATGGAACACCTTCACGATCTTCATGGTCGGTTTCTTATCAGAGATGTCTGCATCTCCCGAACCGCTGTGACCGATGATTGCAATATCATCATTAAAGTCAATGGAGTACATCTCAGCAAGCTGTCCCGTACCCGAGATAGTCTTTAAGATACTCATTGCCATCGCAACCTTCATATCACCTTCTACCGCACATGCAGTTCCCTGCTTGATCAGCATGGAGAACGCCGGGATAAGCATACTGTCAAGAACGCCGGCCTTGCCCTGAGCGAATCCGTCGTAATGGGAAGCGATCAATCCCAGCTTCTCATCTTTCACCCACTTTTCAAATGCAACGACATATTTTGCCATCTCCCAGACTTCTTCGATACTTCCGCCGCCCTCGATATCAAAGGTATCAAGAATATCCTGCGCTTTCGCGCGGATCGCGTCTTCATCTGTGATATCGTCAGCGATCGCCCACATTTTCTCCCAGTCAAACTGCTTTGTATAAAGGTGCATCCTTCTGTACAGGTTGGATTCATCAATGTAAAGGTCCATCATACCAGGATACGGCCTGCCAATCTGAGCAATATTCGTGTCACGGAATCTCCTTCTCGTCTGAGCGGCGCGGCACCAGTCTTCGATCTCCGCCTGGACAGACGGGTCCCCGCCTTCGACAACTCCGGTGATCACCGCATGTCTCTTGCCGTATCTCTCAAGGTCAGCCACCATCTCGCCCACAGCGCCGCATGCATAGCCTTCTCCGAGCCATGCAGCGATATCTGTGTGGTCATAGTCCAGAGCTTTGAGCTTCTGGATATTCACAAGGACAACCGGCACGTCCAGATCCTTCACAGCCGGAAGCATGTTGTAGGACGTAGCATATGTAAGAAGCTGAAGGAATACCAGATCAACGTCCGCCGCGCGGAACAGATCTCCTGCTGCCTGGGACTGCTCTTTTGTCGTCACCATCCCGCCGTCAATGATCTCTACTGTATCCGGGATCGTCTTCTTAAACGCCTCATACTGCGCCTCAAACTCTGGCACAAGCGACGGGAACTGCGGAAGATATGCGCCTAACGCAATAGAAAATACACCAATTTTTGCTTTTGTTTCAACTAACATGTTAATTCCTCCTGTTTAGATATTTTGCCTCAAAGGGGTCTGACCCCTTTAGTACATTACAACATCAAAAGATTCTCTCACGCATGTCCTCGCCTCAGGCAGGTCTTTGAACACGCCGTCATGAAGCATCTGTACGATCACATTACCGATGGCGGTCGCCTCAGATGGACCCGCCGAAACTTTTTTGCCTGTATATTTTGCAGTGAGCTCGTTTAGGTAGCCCGCATTAGAACCGCCGCCCACCACATAAATCGTGCTGTATTTCTTTCCTGTGATCTCCTCGATCTCTTTCACTGTATCTCCATAGCATTTTGCCAGGCTGTTGTAGATCACGGACGAGATTTCGCCCACAGTCTCAGGGACCTGCTGCCCTGTCCTGCGGCAGAAATCCTGGACCGCCTTGATCATGCTCTTAGGAGCCAGGAAGCAGTCGTCATTGCAGTCTACAATAGAAGAGATCGTCTCTTTGGACGCCATCTCGCAGATCTGAGCAAATGACAGATCCTCCGCGAATTCCTTTTTCACAGACTGGATCATCCAAAGCCCCATGATATTCTTCAGGTAACGGAATCTGTGGTCATATCCGCCTTCATTTGTAAAGTTCGCTTTCATGCTCTCCATGGAACAGTCTGCTTCTTTGCGCTCGATCCCCATCAGAGACCAGGTGCCGGAGCTGATGTACACCGCGTCGTCATCATTCGTCGGAACAGCCAGCACCGCACTTCCCGTATCATGGGTCGCCGGGAGCACAACTGTACAATTGAAGCCGACTTCCTTCTGCACCTCTTCCGTAAACTCCCCGACTACCGTCCCCGGCATGGATACCGGCCGGAACATCTTAGAATTGTACCCAAGCATATCGATCATCTCATAATCCCAGTCATTGGTCTTCGGGCTGACCAGCTGGCCTGTCGTAGCATTGGTATACTCATTCTTCTTAACACCTGTAAGCAGGAAATGGAAATAATCCGGGATCATAAGGATACTTTCCGCCTGTTCCAGATATTCCGGATGAGACTCTTTCACCGCCATCAGCTGATATACGGTATTAAAAATCTGCTTCTGGATCCCGGTACGCGCATACAGCTCATCCTGAGGGATCACCTCATACACCTTCTCATCCATCCCCTCTGTGCGGCTGTCTCGGTACCCCACAGTGTCACCCAGTATCCGGTCATCCTTATCAAGCAGCACATAATCAACGCCCCATGTGTCGATTGCCATGGAAACCGGGAGCTTCCCGATCTCTTTACACTTTTTAAGACCATTCTTGATCTCTGTAAAAAGGCGCTCCACATTCCAGCACAGGGTGCCGTTCTTATCGTCCATCCCGTTAGGGAAACGATACACCTCTTCGAGCTGCATCTTCCCGTCTTTCATGCTGGCAAGCATATGACGCCCGCTGGATGCCCCGATGTCAATGGCCAAATAATACCTCTCCATCTCTTGTGCCTCCTTTTTTTGTCATCTGTTCTTATTATAATTAGTAAAAACAAACAAAAAAAGGACGCTATTTATATAAAACAGCGTCCTTATTTGCAATTTGCGTCAATTTTAGGGTTCTTTTTTGCACTTTTCACAAATCCTTTTCCAGCATTTTGTATAAATTGCCTCGATATTCCTTCGGACTCATCCCGTACTTCTCCCGGAACTTCCGATAAAAATAGCTGGTATTATCATAACCTACCGACTCAATGATATCAGTGACCGGTATTGCACTGTTAGCAAGAAGATACACGGCCTGCTGCATCCTTTTCTCCTGAAGGAGCTCTTTATAAGTCCGCCCCGTCCTTTTCCGGATTTCCCGGCTCAGCCAGTACACATCATACCCCATCTGCTCCGCCAGCTCCGACAGGCAGCCGTTCTTATAATGTTCCTCAATATAGCTGAGCACCGCGGCGGTGATCTCATTGTCAAATTTCCGCCCGCCGGACTCCATCTTATCCATGCAGTTTAAGAGCTGCAAAAAAAGGAGACCCATTGTTATCTGCGTGCAGCTTCGCTTATTTGATGAATCATAAAAAATCGTCCACACCATGTTTTCTATAAGATTCTGCACTGGAAGTATATCCGCCACATGGAAATACAGCCAGCTTGTCTCCCCGTCGCGGCCGCACAGCGCCCCGACAAGGAAATCCCTGAGCTGATTTTCTTCGCTCCCCATCATCTCAAACGCAGTGTCAAGAAATTCCGGCAGGATAATGAAATTCACCGCAATGTCATCCTCCCCCGCCGGAAGGATCTCCTGAACCGCATTCTGATTCAAAAAAAGCAGGTCGCCTTCCCTCAGCACCACCTCATTCCCGTTCAGGATATGAGTCGTGCTCCCCTGGCACATATAAATCACTTCAATATAGTTGTGCGTATGTTCCGGGAAATGCACGAACCTCGTATGGGGCCGTACTTGAATAAGCTTCCCCCGCTGGAGAAGCTTACTGCTGTCAATCACCATATCTTTCTTTTCCGTGTAGATCTCCTGGTCAATCTCAGTCCTCCCGTCCAGGATCCTCTGTTCTTCCTCCGTGATGACCGAGAGCTCCCGTATCAATTCCTGATGCATTGTACTCCCTTTCGTCTCACCCCCGGCAAATATGCAGCTTACCGGGCAGCGTCTATCTCCTGCGCCAATTCCATATATTCCTTTGCGCTCCGGCTGCTCTTCTTATATGCCATGACGGGCGCATTGTTATCCTGAGACCACTCGATCCCGCTGTCCACCCGGATATACGTATCAAAGACTTTCACATCATCCAGCTCCTTCAGCGTTTCCAGTGTCTGCCGGAAATAATTTTTCCTCGTGTCAACCTTGGTAATAACAATGCCGCCCAGTTTCAGGTCCGGAGCAATCTCCTTTACATCATCCAGAAACTCAAACATATTTCCCAGCCCGAAGAGCCCCCACGGGGAAGCCTCCACCGGGATGACGATCTCATCAGAGGCGCACAGGATGTTCATAACCCAGCCCCCGAGAGTGGGCGGGGCATCGATCAGGATATAATCATACTCTCCCGACTCCCGGATCGCTTTAAGTCCTTTTTTTAAGATATACTCTCTCTGCCATTTCGTAAACAACTCATATTCAATGGAACTCATCAGCGTGGAGGACGGGATCAGATCCAGCCCCTCATAGGGTGTATGCACGATATACCCTGTCAGATCATCCTGTCTGCGGATTCCTTCGTAAAGATTTTTACTGCCCTGGGCAAAACCCAGCACTGCATCCTCGTCAAAAAGAGAGAGGGAAAGATTCAGCTGCATGTCCCCGTCAATAAGGAGCACCCTGCGTCCCAGCTGCGTCAGACCGTACCCCACATTGGAACATGTCGTTGACTTTCCGCTCCCTCCTTTATTATTCGCAAAACAGATTACCTTCGTGCCTGTTCCCATCTGCCGCCAGTCTCCTTTCTTCATATCCTCTCATTTTTCATCCACTCTGTGTGTGCCGGCCCGGGCCCGAAATTCTTGTCAATAAGCCGGCAGTATTCTTCAAACGCCGGAATCCCGGAGAACCGCTCTTCCAGGACATCACGGATGCCCTTGTAGTACCATGCCAGAGCTGCTTTGCTCTGCATGCGGAACCGTGTCCAGAGCGCGTCGCCCTCCTTCGGGTAATCACGGTCGATATCGCGCATATTGGACAATTTGTCCGCGAGCCCGATCATCTGCACTTCCACAGGCGCATCCTTCAGCCGGCTGATTGTAGCGCCTTTACGCTCCTCCCAGGTCTTCGATTTATCCTCGCTCTCCTGAGCCACCATATCCGCCACTCTGCTCCCAAACCGAAGCTTTAACACATCCCATGTGATCCCGCGGCAGTCTTCGATCGTATCGTGCAGCACAGCCGCGCAGATCACCTCCTCGTCCTTTGTCATCGTGGACACGATATCCGCCACCTCGATCGGGTGGACGATATAAGGACGCCTCGTCCCTTTACGAAACTGTCCCTCGTGCGCCTTCGCTGCAAACTCCATCGCGTCATTGATCATGTTCTGCCCTCCACCGGCTGTCCCCGCCTCGAAACGATCTTCAGATGTCATGACTGCCCGGCGGTATCTTCCGCCGGACTATCCATATAAATTTTAGCACAGGGAGGCGGCAAGTACAACCAAAATTGGGGACGTAGTAAAATTGAATTTTACTACGTCCCCAATCCAGTTTCAGGGTGTCCCCAATCAATATTTTTCCCAAAGTTCATGCATATATCGGATATCTTTCTGCGCTGTCTTCGGATCCAGCTCTTCCCTTACGATCACGATATCCGGTTTATTTATCTTCAGCCAGCGGATAATCTCGCCGTACTGTATCACTCCTTCTCCCAGACACACCGGACAGTATTCTCTGTTCTCACCAAGAACAAAATCTTTCATGTGGATCGCTTCAATCTTATCTCCAAGCTCAGAGAGCCACTGCTTCCAGTAAGCGTCCTGGTCGATCTCCGGATACTCCAGGACGTTCGCCGGATCAAAGATCATCTTCAGGCGGGAGCTGTTCATCTTATCAAAAACCATTGCCGTTGTCTCCAGATCTTTGAGCGGATGCCAGTACACAGGCTCGATCGCCATATCAACCCCCAGGCGCTCTGCCTCCTCCACCAGACGCGCGATACTGTCCATCATATACGGATGCCAGACCTTCTTCTCCTCATCGTTCAGATGAGGATACGCAGTCTCTGAGCCGACGATGGACGCGCCCAGCGTCTTATTAAAGGCAAGACACTTTTTAAATGTATCCACAGCGTTTTTCCTTACGTCATCATCAGGATTTCCCAGATCCATATAACAGCCGAGGATATGGATCTTTATCCCCTCTTGATCAAAATTAGAACGGATACGTTCTATGATCTCAGTCGTCACTTCATCATAAGAATTAATTTCTGTAAATCCCTTTGGCAGCACGAGCTGCGCCGCGTCGATTCCCTCGGACTTTAAAAGTCCTGCCAGACGGTCTATGGGCTGTTTCCCGTAATCATGAGTCCTAGCTGCGATCAGCATATTTCTTCTCCTTTTCTCTGCTATAATATTATTTCAAAACTTCTATATACTGCACAGGGGCACGCTTCCGGCGCACCCCTGATGTAATGATCTGTGTCTTATTTTTTATACTGTACAAAACAATATTGCTCACGCGGGATTACGGCTGTTTGCCGATGTAAGCAAGGATACCGCCGTCTACGTAAAGGATATGTCCGTTTACGAAGTCAGAAGCATCGGAAGCGAGGAACACTGCCGGTCCCTGAAGGTCTTCCGGATTGCCCCATCTTGCAGCCGGTGTCTTGGATACGATGAACTGATCAAACGGATGTCTGCTTCCGTCTGCCTGACGCTCACGCAGCGGAGCTGTCTGAGGTGTCGCGATGTATCCAGGTCCGATACCGTTGCACTGGATGTTGTACTCGCCGTACTCGGAGCAGATGTTTCTTGTAAGCATCTTCAGTCCGCCCTTTGCAGCAGCGTACGCGGATACAGTCTCGCGTCCGAGTTCGCTCATCATGGAGCAGATGTTGATGATCTTTCCATGTCCCTTCTCGATCATACCCGGGATAACTGCCTTGGAAACGATGAACGGAGCGTTCAGGTCTACATCGATCACTTTGCGGAATTCATTTGCCTCCATCTCAAGCATTGGCTTTCTCATAATGATTCCTGCATTGTTTACGAGAATATCGATCACGCCGACTTCCTCTTTGATCTTAGCGACCATTGCTTTTACCTGCTCTTCATCTGTCACATCGCACACATAGCCGTGAGCCTCGATGCCTTTTTCTTTATAAGAAGCAAGTCCCATGTCGACCTTCTCCTGATTGATATCATTGAAGCAGATTGTTGCGCCCGCCTCCGCATAAGCAGATGCAATACCGAATCCGATTCCGTAAGATGCGCCTGTTACAAGTGCAATTTTACCTTCCAGTGAAAAGTTTACCATTTTTATCTCTCCTTTTCTCTTTCTTATTTTCGTGTACCGTGGAAATCCGGTCTTCTTTCTGACCAGGATTTCCTCAAAAGTTCCTTTTTTTGTGGAAACTCTTATCTCAGATCTTTGTTTTCGATATTATCCATATCGCCGTAGTCTTGGTTCTCGCCGCACATTCCCCAGATAAATGTGTAAGCTCTGGATCCGCATCCTGAGTGGATGGACCAGCTCGGTGAGATTACAGCTTCTTCATTGTGCATGATAATGTGTCTTGTCTCCTGCGGCTCTCCCATGTAGTGGACAACGAACGCGTCGTCTTCCATGTCAAAGTACAGATATACTTCCATACGTCTGTCGTGTGTATGTGCAGGCATTGTGTTCCACACACTTCCCGGAAGGAGCTTTGTCAGACCCATAGCAAGCTGGCAGCTCTGCACCTGTCCTGTCACGATATATTTGTTGATCACTCTGTGGTTGGAGTCTTCCAGTGTTCCCATCTCTACTTTGTTCTCGTCTTTAACGATTACAACTCCCTCTTCCGGCTCGCCTTCCAGCTTAATGTGTACGGTCGGGTACTCTGTATGTGCCGGGCAGCTGTTGAGATAGAATTTTGCCGGATTGGATGCGTCCTTGCTCTCAAAAGAAATATCCTTGGAGCCGCGTCCGATATACATACCATCCCGCGCGTTGATCTCATATACGCGTCCGTCAACTGTAACAATACCGTCTCCTCCGATATTGATCAGCCCCATCTCTCTTCTCTGAAGGAAATACTCAGCTCTCAGCTCGTCTCCGGCTGTCAGCTCCAGCTTCTCATTTACCGGCACAGCCGCTCCTGTGATGATACGGTCGATATGGCTGTATACAAGATTGATCTTGTCTGCCTGGAACAGATCCTGGATAAGGAACTCCTCTCTCAGTCTGTCCGTTGTATAGTGCTTCACGTCTTTTGGTGAAGCCGCTGTCCTTACATCCATGATGATTCTCCTTTCGTTTTTTCAGTTCTTTTTGTTGTTCTAAACATAGTATAGCATTCGCTTTATTCCATGTCTTGTGTTTTTTTGATATAAATATTGAAAATTCTGAACTCTGCATTTATAATTATAGCAAATCCTGAAACAATTACGGCAGATATAGTACCAAAACACGATCAAAGGAGGTCATTACATATGAAAGCGTCCTCATCCTGTAAGGAATCCATGAAAAACTGCATGGAAAATCACTCGTTTGCGTTCGCGCACCTATATAATGATGAAAAAGCCATGGACATGCACATCCATAACTGTTACGAGATTTATTATTCCATCTCGGGGGGAAAACAATTTCTCATTGATAACTGCTTTTATGACATCCAGGATGGCGACCTGTTCCTGATCAACCAGTTTGAAAGCCACTATCTCTCACAGGTGGATAAGCAGAAGCACGAGCGCATTATCGTATCCATTGACCCGGACTATTTAAAACAGATTTCCACGCCTTCTACAGACCTGGACCGCTGCTTCCATTTTCGGGAAACGGAAATGCCCCATCGGCTCCATCTGTCCGCCGAAGAACAGCGGCGCTTCCTCTATTATATCCACAGATTTCCCGACAACACAGGACTCGGAGAGGACGTGCTGGACCGTGCGGTATTTCTGGAACTGATGGTATTCCTAAACCGCGCATTTGACAAGCGCTGCCGGAGCGCAGAGTCCGGCGAGGACGAGAACACCGCCGCATATCACGCGCAGGTTGATGATATTCTTTCTTATATCAATACACACATTCAGGATGACCTGTCTCTGGACGCGCTGTCTTCGCACTTTTATCTGAGCAGTTCTTATATCTGCCGGATCTTCAAGGCGGCGACCGGAACCACAATAAATAAATACATTACCGCCAAACGGATCACTCTGTCCAAATCTCTGCTCAGCCAGGGCTGCTCCGTTAACGAGGCGTGCGAGGCATGCGGGTTTCATGATTACAGCAACTTCCTCAAAGCCTTTTCCAAAGCAGTAGGAGTATCACCAAAAAAATACGCCCAGTTTAATTCCTGACCCCGCTTTCTTATGAGCGCAGCTTCTCTGCAATCTCCTCGCGCACCTTAAGCACGCTGTCTGCCAGCTCCCGTATCCGGTCATTGTCCATACGGCTGACCGGAGCGGAGATGCTGAAAGCATGTCGGGCGCCTCCCGCAGGTTCTTTCAGGCTGCACGCAATGCATCTTACCCCGGTTTCATTTTCCTCATTATCAAGAGCATATCCTCTTCTTCTGATTTCATCCAGTTCCATTTTAAAATCATCGTGATCTGTAATGGTATAAGGGGTCAGTCGGATGATCTCACTGTTATTCCAGATTTCCTCAATCTCCCATTCATCCATTTCCGCCACCATCGCTTTCCCCACCCCGGAACAGTACAGCGGGATTCTGCTCCCGATTCGGGAGACCATCTGGATTCCATTGCTCAGAGACTCTACTTTATCGATATACACCGCATCGATCCCGTCTCTTTCCACAAAATGCACTGTCTCCCCTGTCGCTTCCATCAGCTTTCTCAGATAAGGCCGCACAATCTGCACAATATCTACTTTTCCCATAATCCTGTTTGCAATATCAACAACTTTAAAGGTCGGTTCATATCTGCCGTCTACTGCATTCTGCTTCGCATATCCCATATAAATAAGGGAATTCAATACTCTGTGAGCTGTCGTCTTATTCAGTCCAAGTGCCCCGCTCACCTCCATGAGTCCTGCCGAACCCGCATCTGCCAGAAATTCCAGTGCTCCAAAAAGCCTTCCCGCTACCTGGATCGGATTTTTTTGTTCCATTTCTTCCTCCTGATAAATATATTTCATAATGTGAAACTTATTTTATCATATTTTACAAAATGGAACAAGTCTTTTATATGTATACATTTTCTTATATTTTCCTAATTTTAGCACTTGACTTTTCAGGAAACTGTATTATACTTTCAATCAGGATACATCATAAAACGAAATTCAATTTCATATTATGAAACAAAGGAGAGAGAAAAAATGAACGAAATATTAAAACAGATCGAAGAGATCGGCATCGTTCCTGTTGTTGTCCTCAATGACGCCAAAGACGCTGAGCCGCTGGCACAGGCGCTTTGCGACGGAGGACTTCCGTGCGCCGAGGTTACATTCCGTACGGACGCTGCAGAAGAGTCCATCAGGATCATGACAGAAAAATTCCCGAACATGCTCGTAGGAGCCGGCACCGTCCTGACCACAGAGCAGGTAGACCGCGCTGTCGCAGCCGGAGCGAAATTCATCGTAAGCCCCGGTCTGAACCCGAAAATCGTAAAACACTGTGTAGATAAAGGCATTATCATCACTCCGGGATGTGCAAACCCGAGCGATGTAGAGCAGGCGATCGAAAACGGTCTTGAGGTCGTAAAATTCTTCCCGGCTGAACAGGCAGGCGGTCTCGCTTATATCAAAGCGATCGCCGCTCCGTATGTAGGAATGAAGTTTATGCCCACAGGAGGAATCAACCCGAAGAATGTAAGAGATTATCTCGCATATGACAGAATCCTTGCATGCGGCGGAAGCTGGATGGTAAAAGGCGATCTGGTAAAAGCAGGCGAATTCGACAAGATCAGAGAAATGGTCAAAGAAGCCGTAGAAATCGTAAAAGAAAGCAGAGGTAAATAAGAATGGCAAAGAAAGTAATCACATTTGGAGAGATCATGTTAAGACTGGCTCCGGAAGGATACTACCGTTTTGTACAGGCAGACACCTTCGGCGCTACATACGGCGGCGGCGAGGCAAATGTTGCTGTTTCACTTGCAAACTATGGATTTGACGCAAAGTTCGTCACAAAGCTCCCGACACACGAGATCGGACAGGCTGCCGTAAATTCACTGAGAAAATACGGCGTTGACACTTCCTATATCGCACGCGGCGGCGACAGAGTTGGTATCTACTATCTGGAAAAAGGCGCTTCCCAGCGTCCGTCCAAGGTCATCTATGACCGTGCGGGATCTTCCATCGCTGCTGCATCCGCATCAGATTTCAATTGGAAAGAAATCTTCGACGGAGCAGACTGGTTCCACTTTACAGGAATCACACCGGCCCTCAATGATGATGTAGCCGCTATCTGTCTGGAGGCATGCAAGGCGGCAAAAGAAGCCGGCGTTACTGTTTCCTGCGACCTGAACTACAGAAACAAACTGTGGTCCAAGGAAAAAGCCGGACAGGTGATGGGCGAGCTCTGCAAGTATGTTGACGTATGCATCGCTAACGAAGAGGACGCTTCCGATGTATTCGGCATCAAAGCTGCGAATACAGACGTAACAAAGGGTGAAGTAAACCACGAAGGATATAAAGACGTGGCAAAACAGCTTGCTGACCGCTTCGGATTCTCCAAAGTTGCCATCACACTGCGTGAGTCCATTTCCGCAAATGACAACAAATGGTCCGCAATGCTGTACGATGGAAACGACTACTACTTCAGCAAAAAATACACAATGCACATCGTTGACCGTGTAGGAGGCGGCGACAGCTTCGGCGGCGGTCTGATCTGTGCATGCTTAAACGGATATGATTCTCAGGCAGCGATCGAGTTCGCGGTTGCAGCTTCCTGCCTGAAACACTCTATCGAAGGAGACTTCAACATGGTATCCATGGACGAAGTACTCAAACTGGCCGGCGGAGACGGATCAGGCCGTGTCCAGAGATAATTTTGATGACGCTATATTCCATATAAACCCAAATTTTGAACAAGGGGATGCTGTCTGCCATGCAGCATCCCCTGTAAAATATACGGAGGTATCCACTATGAGCAGATCTTTTGACCTTCTTTCACTCGGAGAAGTCCTTCTCCGCCTCTCCCCGCCCAGCAACGAACGTCTCGTACGGGGGGAGACCCTTCAGAAACAGGTTGGCGGCGCCGAACTCAATGTTGTTTCCGGTGTTTCTCTTCTCGGACTCAGGACCGGGATCATCTCCAAACTCCCTGCAAATGATATCGGCACCTATGCGAAAAACCGGATCCGTTTCTGCGGAGTCAGCGATGATTATCTTGTCTATGACAACTCCCCCGAGGCAAGGCTTGGCATCTATTATTACGAAAACGGCGCGTATCCGAGAAAACCCGGCGTTGTCTATGACAGACGCCACTCTACGATCAATACTATATCCGTAGATGATTTTGACGGATCTCTCTTCTCTTCCACCCGCTGTTTCCACACAAGCGGTATCACTCTCGCCCTGAGCGAACAGTGCCGCAGCACTGCAATAGAAATGATCCGCCGTTTCAAAGACGCGGGCGCACTGATCTCCTTTGACGTAAACTTCCGCGGCAATCTGTGGACAGGCGATGAGGCACGGGAATGCATAGAGCAGATCCTGCCTTATGTTGATATTTTCTTCTGTTCTGAGGAGACAGCAAGGCTTACCTTTCTTAAAACAGGAGATGCGAAAGAGATCATGAAGAGCTTTACAAAAGACTATCCGATCTCTATTGTTGCTTCCACACAGCGCATCGTCCACAGCCCGAAGGTACATACTTTCGGTTCCATTATCTATGACGCGCGCAGCGACAAATACTATGAGGAAGAACCATACCACAATATAGAAGTCGTGGACCGTATCGGGAGCGGAGACGCCTATGTATCCGGCGTTCTGTACGGGCTGCTCTCCGACTACGAAAACTGTCAGAGAGCTCTGGAGATCGGCAACGCAACAAGCGCAGTGAAAAACACAATACCGGGAGACCTGCCGTCATCAGATCTGAATGAGATTGAAAACGTGATCCGAGGGCATAAAGCAGTGGGACCGCAGCTGGAGATGAACCGATAGTAAAATCTGGATTTGCCGGGGAGCCGCGATAGAGTAAATCGTCCGAAAACATCGGAGCGGAGGTATCGAAGACGCATTCTGCGCGGGGGGTGTGGGTGGCTTCGGCTCCGAGGCTCCATGGCAACAAAAACTACGAAATCCGGAACTATGCTAAAAGCAGAAATTGGCAGGGGGCAACTCGTCTTCGCCTCAGACAATCCCCCTGCCAATTTCAACGCATAGTCCCGGATTTCAAGTTTTTGTAAGCCATTCCGCAGTCACCTCAGCCACCCACACCCCCGCGCAGAAAGTGTTTTCGAAAAGGCGCTCCGCTGTTTTCTGGAAGCGCTCAAATCGGAGGGACCCCGGACAAATGCAGATTTCGAAAGACTTAAAGGAATGGGATACGGCGTTAATCTCAAAGCGGATGCCTGAGCGCAGGCGAATCGTCCGCTTTGAAATTGTCTTTAGCTGTATCCCATTCCTTTTATGTCTTTCCCAAATCGTGGAACCGGAACCAGAGCCACATTTCCGCCCGCCACGAATACGTCTTAAAATAATCCGCGGTTTTCGGACGTTATCCACTCGTCCGTCCCACCCACAAATCCAGTTTTTACATTCTCAAAAGTTACATTCTCGCAGTACTGCATATGTATCCCATCATCTCCACATTCCGCGCCTTCTGCCGCTGCGATCCGTATATTCCGGAACGCTACGTCTCTGAGATGATATTTCTCCTCCTCAAATCCGCACAGTTCCATTGCCTCGCATGGTTCCATACACTCTTCCGCTTCATTGAGCCTGCTGCGGGTGATGTCTATATCTGTGAAGCTGCATTTCTCAAATACAGGCGGATGCGGTCCCGCGATCCCGTCGTCATTGTAGCCCACGGAATGAAAAAGAAGGCGGGGCACGATACAGTGTACCGCATGGATATCTTTTACATAGCCTCCGCGTTTTCTGGTCGCCTTGATTTCGATTCCGTTCGCAGAATTCTCAAGGTCACAGTTCCAGATCCTTACATCCCGGATGCCGCCGGACATCTCGCTTCCCAGCGCGAACCCGTGTCCGAACTGGCAGACGCAGTCAAAGATCCGTATGTGTTCACATGGTCTGTTGATGACATTTCCCTCAGGATTTTTCCCTGCTTTGATTGCCACCGCGTCGTCTCCTGTATCAAAGGTGCAGCCGAAAATCGTACAATTCCTGGAGGAATCCGGGTCCCAGCCGTCTCCGTTCCAGATATTTCTGGAACGGAAATGGCATCCGTATGTCACAATATTTTCTGAATAGATCATGTGCACATTCCAGCTTGCCCCGTTTTTCAGCGTCACATTATGGATGGAAATATTCTCTGCATTGCAGATATGGAGGAGACGCGGGCGCACTCTGCCTGGTATGGTATCGGCATTTTCGTATTCCTCTATCTTGCTGCCAAGCTCTGCCAGATAATCTTTCAGGCGCTCTCTCTCCGCCTCTATGACCCGTTCTGCAAGCACTCTGCCTCCGCCCTCGATAGTCCCGCCTCCGCGGATCACCACGTTCCCGCTTGTCGCACCGGCTGTATGGTCTATCTCTCCAAGGTTCAGCAGCCCGCTTAAGCACTCCATCTCTGTCCCTTCAAAACGGCTCCGGATCCTGGGCAGATAATCATCCGGCTCTGCGGTTCCCTTCAGCACCGCCCCTTTGTCAAGATACAGCTCCATATCGCTGTGGAGCTTAAGGGAACCGGTCATATAGATGCCCTCCGGAAAATACACTGCCTGATCCGGTCTGCAGTCATCAATGGCGCGCTGGAGCGCTTTTGTATTGACCGTCTCCCCGTCGCCTTTTGCAAAGTACGGCGCCTGTGTCACATCGATCCTTGCCTTGACCTGCTCTGTACGGCAGTAAATTCTCGTTTTCTGAAGTTCTTCTCCATCTCTCATGGCACGCAGGCTTATTTCATACACTGTATCCGCTTCCAGATCTTTGATGCCGAAATGGCACTGTTGTGTTTCTCCTGTCCTGGAGCCGTTTACCCAGATTTCGTACACATCGCCATTCTGCGCTCCTGCCGGAAGCTCCCAGTACAGCATGATTTCATGGTCCTGCGCGTCCCAATTGATCTCCCCGAACCGGAATATCTCTGCCTTTCTCAGCACATCGGATACGATCGGAAGATAAAATTCCCGGATTGCCTCAAAATTCGGATGCGTCCCGGTAGGCTCTTCCCCGGGCGCCGGGATACCATCCTTTATCACATCAAAGGAATACTTCCTGCACATAGCCTCATCCGCCGTATCCAGCTCGCATTCGTCATAGAGATCCGCTGCCGCCACGCCCATGTGAGCGCAAACGTTCATCTGGATCCTGTGCAGCGCTTCCTGCACCCCGCGGTCCCGGTACCCCAGCCTGTGAGCCGCCACATAGACAACTTTTGCCCGCGGCCAGTTCTTCCGGATCGCGCGTATGGTGCATGCAAACGCTCCGGCAAATGTATCGGATAAAGCCGGAAAAGCCTTTCCGCTCTCATCAGTCTTTGCATTTGCCGCCTCAAGGCTTGCTTTTTCCGCATCGCCCAGCTTCTGCATTACAGGTTCATAAGCATCATTGGTTCCTCCGTCAAACACAACATAATCCGGGTCAAGCCCATCCTCTGCCGCCCTTCTGATCTGGTCTTCAAGGATCATCCCGCCGAGGCCTTCCTCATCGATCGGGCTGCCCGGCATGATACATGCCCCGTTGTTTGCATACTTAGTGACTGACATACCTTCCTGTTCTGCCACAAATTCCATAAAGCCTGCTTTTTTATATAAATGTCCGTCCACGATGCTGTCGCCGAACGTGATCACTTTTTTCCCTGCCAAAACTCCCATATCTGCTTTTCTCCTGTCTCCTTACTGCTGAATCGCCGGGCTGAACAACTCTCTTTTTTTCATCAGTCCATAGATTTCTTCATCCGGCAGATGGTTTTCTGTCATTAAGATGAGGCTGATCCTGCGGTCCTCCTCCGAATAGGTAAGCTCCCTCTGCCAGTCGTGGAAATCCGGTCCATCCCCCAGATTGCGCACATAGCTCATATAGCCTTTGAGCACCCAGGCGGACTGCTTTACATCTGTCAGGCATTCATTCGCGTAAAAGCCGCCCCACTTCCCGTGCTCCCGCGCCCTCATGGCATGGTCTGCCGCCAGATATTCCTCCCGCGCCATCCCGCCGTAAAAGAACGCTTTCCTGTAATCGTCTTCCATCGCCGCCAGCAGGCTCTGACAGATCAGATACGCGCCGGTAAAGCAGTGATAATGGATCTGCCCGTGCAGCATCAGGGAATCCCGAAAAAGCCGGCGGGCTTTCCGCTCTTTGATCTGTGCGTCCGCCGACTCGCAGACACCCAGATAATTTTGATAGTTTCCGCTTGCTTTCCGGCAGATTTCCTCATAGACTTTGACCTGTTCTTTCAGCGTCCTGACATCCGTCAGCCACAGCAGGTCCTCAGAAGCCTCCTTTGTCCCCTTCATGTACCGGGACACGAGCATCCTGCCCACATGGGTGGAAAACTGGTCCCCCGCGTGGTCGTCCTCATTCGGTCCATACAGGACAGCCGCCTCATGGTATGCTTTCAGACAGCCCGCGATCAATTCTGCATTTTCAACGCCGTAATAAGTCTTTCCATACTCTTCCCTGTGCTCTTCAATGTCCACGCTGCCATTCCGCCACATATGAGCTATAAAGTCAAGATAATATGTGTGAGGCTTAACGTTAGAACTGTTGATGATCCAGTAGTCACTGCAGCCATGCTCAATTGTTTTCTTAAGTTCTCTCTCCACAAACTCCGGCGCATTCTGGAGCATGGTGATATGATTCGCAGCCTGGAGGTCATAGAAGGATACATGATAGTAGATCCCATTCTCTCCGGGATCATCTTTTTCCGGCAGCGCCGGGATCCTGGGGTTATGGTTCCACTGTCTCCTCGTGACCATCTTCCCGAACCCGTTGTCCGCCCAGATCTTGATCACATCATCCGGCAGCTTTAGGTATCCCTGCTGATAGAGCTCCATAGTCTCCCCGTACAGGTTTGTGCAGCACTGCGCGTCGGGCAGTTTTTCCTTCACCATATCATACTGGACCCGGATCAGTTTTCCCATCAGTTCCCCTCTGGACGCAGGGGTGTCATATGCCGGGTCGTCATCCCAAAATGGATGGTCCCCCTGTCCGCGGAACCCGAGATTCCAGACCACATTTAAGTCTTTCTGATCCTCGATCGCCTCTTCCCAGAGTTTTCGGAATTTATCCCCCTGCGTGTCATAAGACGCCTCCAGCCCGGGGTACGCGCGGGCGAACATCTCCGCGCCCAGGGGCTCTGCGTGATGGTGGGTGATATACAGCCCCATGTCAGAGGCGAGCTTTCTGTACTTTCTGGAGTTTTTGTCCGTGCCCGGGATCACCATATTGCCGCCGCAGCGGAGCAGCGCCTCAAACACCATTTCCCACGGCTTCTCCTCGCTGTAATCCACTTCCCACGTTTTTAACAGTACCTCGTCGTTCACGAACCAGCCTCTCAGCCTTATCGGGAACGGACGGGATTCCACTCTATAGTTTTCCGGGATCTCATACGAAGCCTGTTTTTTAAAGCTCTGGTCATTCCAGAACCAGAAGTCCGTAATCCCCAGGATACTCCTGCTGATCTCGTAGATCCCGTACACAAATCCAAGCGCGCTGCCCGCGCTTAATTTCAACTGATTCTTCTCCTTAACTGCAATGAGCAGGAAACACTCATCGCCAAGTGCTTCCTGCTCAAGAAGGAGCTGAATCCCCGGGTCCGCCGTCGGCTCACATGTATTCTGTATATCTCTTCTAAGATGATCCAGCGCATGTTCCACAGCCGCGGAGCGGACCTGTGATATAATTTCCATATTTTGATTCAGCGCAAATTTCATATTGTATTACCCCTTGATACCATCCATCGCGATACCTTCTACAAGATATCTCTGGAATATAATGAAGATGATCAGCGCCGGGAGCAGTGACAGAAGTGACATTGCAAACAGCGCGCCGTAGTTGTTGTAGGTATTCGGGTCAAGGAACAGGTTCAGTGCCAGTGACAGTGTGAACTTGCTCGGTGTATTCATAAAGATCAACGGCTGGAAGAAATCCTGCCATACCCAGTAAAAAGCGAAGATGGATGCTGTCATGATCGCCGGTTTTACGACCGGTACAAGGATCTTGAACAGGATCGCGATCTTGCCGCATCCGTCGATCTCAGCAGCCTCGTCGAGCTCTTTCGGAACACCGCGGAAGAACTGTACAAGCATGAAGATGAAGAACGCGGTACCGAAAAACCAGGGCAGCACCAGCGCAATTCTGGTATCTACCAGGTTCAGCCTTCTGAGGATAATGTACTGCGGTACGACCATGACCTGTGACGGGATCATCAATGTGACCATAACACAGGAGAACCAGAACTTGCCTCCGAGGAATTTGATCCTTGTAAACGCATATGCGGCAAGAAGTGAGATAAATACACAGCCGACCATTGCAAGCACTGTGACAAATACTGTATTCCCGAGGAATGTCAGGAAGGAAACTCCCGCCACACCTTCCCAGGCGTTCATATAGTTCGTCGCCGCGTCAAAGACTTCCGGGATCAGGGAATATGTATTCGTAAACATTGTCTCATTGCTCTTAAATGAACTTGCCAGAAGCCAGAGCATCGGGTAGATCATAAAAAAGCCGATCACGCACGCAACGACATGGAATATGACGGCGTCTATCTTTCTTTTTTTGTGCATACTCTTCATGATCATTCTCCTCCTGACTCATAGTAAACCCAGTTATTCTGCGTCTTAAACAGGACGACCGTAAATACCGCGATGATAATTACGAGGATCCATGCAAGAGCACAGCTGTATCCCATGTCAAAATATGTAAACGCACGGCGATACAGATACAGTACGTATGAAAGTGTGCTGTCCAGCGGACCGCCGTCTGTGATGACATAACTCTCGGTGAACACACGGAAACCATTTACCATCTGAAGGATCAGGTTGAAGAAAATGGTCGGTGTCAGCATCGGCAGAGTGATCTTGAAGAAGATCGTCGGCTTCTTTGCTCCGTCAACCATTGCGGATTCGTATAAGGAACCCGGGATCTGCTTCAGTGCAGCCAGGAAGATAAGCATGGATGAACCGAACTGCCATACACCCATCAGGATGATAACTGCAAGTGCTGTCTTCGGGTTACCGAGCAGGGATACTTCCTGATCGACGCCGAACACTGATAAAAGTGACATTACAACACCGTCATTACCGAAAATCTGCTGCCATACGATCGATACAGCGATACTTCCTCCGATAATGGACGGAATGTAGTAGATCGTCCTGTACAGTCCCAGTCCCCTGTGCTTTGTATTGAGGAGCATTGCCACGATCAGGGCAAATGCAAGACGTAAAGGTACGAGGAAAATCGTATAAATAAATGTAACCTTCAATGCCTGCCAGAATGTATCATCATTTGTAAAGATACGGACATAGTTGTCAAAACCGATCACCTGTGCATCATTCAGGAGGTTATAATCGGTAAATGAGTAATATATGGAGATAAGCATCGGAAGGAAGTACATGAGCACGAAACCAAACAGCCACGGCGCGAGCATTACGTACCCGGCTATATTGTCCCGGCGCTTATATGCTTTAATCTTATTCTTCATTCTTTTTACCTCTTCTTTATCATGGGAACAGAAGGGACCTGATCCAAGCCCCTTCTGTTCTCATTTATGAAATCTCTTTTCAGCCATTCAACAAAAGCCTGACCACTTTATTATCCGTTATTTCTTTCCAGGATATCGTTTGCCTGCTCTCTGAAGGATGCAGCAGCTTCTTCTGCTGTAGCCTGTCCGTACATTACGCTGTTTCCTGCATCATTAAATGCTTTGTTGATCTCAGCGATTCCGCCCGGATCAGCTGCCGGACACTCACCGGCGATCTCTGTTACCTTGTCAACATAATCGAACATATCGATCATTGTCTGGTCTACATCTTCTTTGCTCTTCAGGTAGTCACGGATCTCAGAGGAGATCGGCACGCCTCTCTCAGCCATGATGATATCATTTGCTTCCTCAGAGTTGATCATCCAGTTGATGAATTTTGCACACTCTTCTTTTACTTCTGAAGACTCAGATACGCTCCAGAACATACCCGGCTTCAGCCACATTGCGTTATTCTCTGTTGCGCCCGGCATAAGAGCAAGTTTCAGATTCGGGTTGGAAGCAACAACTTTGTTCGGATATGTGTTCCACTCAAGTGTAGTTCCAGCTTCGCCGGTTACAACCGGAAGGGACTCGATACCGAGTGTAGCGATCTGTGACTGCTCGTCCGGATCCGGTGTTACATCTGCTGCAGCCATGTCAGCCCACATCTGGAAGTAGTCTGCTGTGATGGAGTCATCATCAAATGCAAGCGCTGTTCCGTCTTCGTTGAACAGTGTCTCACCGTGCTGTCTTACATAGTAGTTAAAGAAGTTCATATCGCCGAATGGTCCGATTGTTGCTGTCAGGGCACTTTCCTCGCCTGTTGACTCAGCAACTGCTGTGTTCAGCGCTACATAATCATCCCATGTCCAGTCATCTGTCGGAGCCTCTACTCCTGCTGCCGTAAGCACTTCCGGATTGTATGTCACTGCAAGCGCGTTTGTACCTGCTACGATACCAGCCATCTTTCCATCGATAAGACCTGTGTTCAGTGTAGCATCGTCAACGTTTGTCGTATCGATCGTTCCGTCCTCGATGAACTCGGACAGATCAGCCAGTGAACCGTTCTTTGCATATGTTGCGATATACAGGTAGTCCATCTGTACGATATCCGGCATGCTTCCTGAAGCAGCCTGTGTGGAAAGTTTGTCAAAGTATCCTTCCCATCCTGCCGGTGTAGCCTCGAACTCTACATTCGGGTTCTCAGCTGTGTAAGCGTCCAGGAGTTCCTGTGTATACTCATGTCTGGAATCGCCGCCCCACCATGTGATCTTGATCGTCACCTTGCCGTCTGAAGAATCAGATCCGCTGTCTGCATCGTCTCCGCCGCTGCCGCACGCCGCCAGGCTGAATACCATAGCGCCCGCAAGAAGCAGAGATGCAAGCTTTTTCATTCTCTTTTTCATCTCATATCCTCCTCTTAGATTTGTGTCAACTTTTGTTAACCTTGATGTGTTTATTTTAATGTCCGTCCCGCAAAATAGGAATGGAATTAAAAGAGTATCACACTGAAAAAAACCGACTTTTTGTAAAAAACCGACTTCTTTCAAAAGCCGGTTTTTACAATATGGTTCTCATTTTTTCCCGTTCTTTTCTTTTCTGAGCCATTCGCAGTATTCCGTAGGCGTCATCCCGGTCTCTTTGCGGAACGCCTTGCTGAAATACTGCCCGTCAGGAGAATACCCTACAAGTTCTGCCAGTGTAGAGACTCTTGTCTCCGGAGCATACGAGAGGATTTCCTTTGCAAGACCAACCCGGACTCCCCTCAGCCATGTTGAAAATTTCTGATTCCAGCTCCGCACAAAAACTCTGCCGAAATGTTCCTCATTCATAAACAGAACTTCTCGGGCAAGATACCGTATAGAAAGATCCGTATTCCTGATATTCGCATACACAGCCTGAAGGATATGTTTCATGCGGATCTGTTCCTTTCCGGAATCCAAATCAATATCCTCAAGCCCTGCGATCAAATCTGACAAAGTACAGATTAGTGTCTCATCATCCGGGCTAACGCTCTCCCACTCGAACTCCCTCTCCGCATCATCCTCTTTTTCCTCACACGCCACCTGGTACACAAGCCCGCAAATCCTCTTCTTCTGAGTCTCCTCAATCCCCCTCAGGTTCATCTTCATAAACCCAAGATAAATTTCAAACAGGATATGCGCGTAATCTTTTGCCTCTTTCAACTGCTCAAACCTGAAAAATTCAGCAGAGTGTCCCTCAAATCCGGAGAGTCTTTCCGAATGGAGAAGTACCGCATTATTCGACGGGCTCCCGATCTGGAAAAGCTCTCTGACCTGTGTATAGAGCGTGCTTACATGTTCGATCCCTCCGACATCACTGAGGGCAACCTGGATGGGCTGTGAATTTACCCGTGAGAACTCTTCCCGTATGCGTTCCACGCTCTTTTCCACCCTTTCGATGTCACGTTCGCCGATCAGAAACAAAACATCCTTATTTATCGCAGTTTCCATAAGGATATTCTTTTCCCCATAGAGCTCTGACAATACATTTTCTATCACAAACTGCTCCAATGCATCAAACCGCACTGTCGGATTGCGGAATCCCAGAAGGCTGACATCGGTCCTGTGATCTCCCATTTTTCCGAGAAAGAGGTCGTATTCCTTTCTTGACGTTTCCCTGTTCAGCAGTATATTCCGAAAAACCTGTTCCTTTGCCAGAGGCAGAAGTTTTTTCACTGTTGTATCATATTTCCGTTTTTCCTGCTGTTTTTCCCTGATTTCCTCTTTTACTTTTTCGATGACCGGAAGCATCCGTTCCTCATCGCACGGTTTGAGTATATAGTACTTGATCCCCAGTTCCATTGCCTGGCTCGTATATTCGTATTCCCCATACCCGGACAGAACGATCACCTGAATGTCAGGAAGTTCTTCTTTCAGCTTCCTGATCAGCCCAAGCCCGTCCATGACCGGCATTTTGATGTCTGTCATCACGATGTCAGGGTGAAGTTTCAATACTTTTTCGTACCCGTCCTGCCCGTTCCAGGCAGTTCCCGCAAGTTCAATGCCAAAAGAACCCCAATCAATGAGCTCTGCCATTCCTTCTCTTTCTATTTTCTCATCGTCTACTATCAAAAGCTTATACATACTTTCATTCCTCTGCCTTTTGTTTGGGGACGCGGATTCTGATCGTTGTCCCCTGCCCCTCTTCGCTGTCGATCGTAAAATCAAATACATCGTATGTGATGCGGAGCCTCTCGTAAATATTCTTTATCCCGATCCCGTGTCCCTTCGGTTTCACCGTAAAATTCCGCACTTTCTGCAGTTCTTCCGGCTTAATCCCCGGTCCGTTATCCTTTACTTCGAACAATATGCTCTTTGCCTCTTCCGTGACAGTGATGTCGATATAACAGATTTCCGCCATCATATCCGCGCCGTAAAAAATCGCGTTTTCCACAAGCGGCTGAAGTATCATGCGGGGCATAATATATTCCCCCGGATTTCCCGCTTTCTTTATGATAAATTCCGCCCGGTCCTCGTATCTCTGGCGCTGTATCTCAATATAACTTTTGAGCATATCGATTTCTTTTTCCACAGTCGTATACGGATTTTCGTCAAAGCTGGCTCTCAGCAGGACCCCCAGCTCTACGATCATCTTCCCCGCTGTCTCATTCTTCTTCGCCCGGATCATCCAATGGATGGCATTCAGCGTATTATACAAGAAATGAGGATTGATCTGCGCCTGAAGCATCCTGTATTTTGTATCCTTTATAAGAAGCTGTTTCTCATAATTCTCATACACGAGCACATCGATCTTGTCCAGCATCACCTTAAACTCTCTGGTAAGGACTCCCACCTCATCCTCCCGATCAGTATCCATCGGAACAAGCTTTGCGCTCTGGAAATCTCCCGTCTCGACAACCTGCATGGACTGGGTCAGAGATTCCAGCGGCTTGGTTATAATACCGGCAATTTTTCTGATCAGCAAAAGAAGAATGACAAATGCAACTGCAAACCCGAAAAGAGCCATGTTCCTCACAGCTGTCACCTGCCCGTAAATATCCGAATACGGGAAGAAGTTTGTATATGTCCACCCCATATCAGATGCTGTCAGCCAGCACATGAAATACCGCTGTCCCTGATAAGTCATGATCCTGTATCCCTGGCTGTCCTCTCCCTGAGGGAGCGGCGGAAGATCCTCCTGTAAATCCTGGTAGATCATATTGTCTGCTGTATACACAAAAAGAGCAGAATGGTCCGCCTCCATCTGTTCCTTATTATTTGCAATGATCTTGCCGACATCGCAGAAGAAGATCAGCGTTCCCAGATTATCCAGGCTGGAATCGTTCCATCTGAGTACTTTTCTTCCGCACAGAAGATATCCGCAGTCCCGGGTCGGTCCGTACAGTACTGCCTCTCCCCGTGACTCATCAACCATCTCAAGAAACCTGTCCATCTCATCCTCTGCAATATTCCACGGGCATCCGGCAGATTCCACGGAATTGCCGAAAGGATCAATATAGCGCACCCCGTTGATCTCTGATTCTTCTGTATTTTCATACACCAGCTGCCACCTGAGTTCTGTCAGCGTCTGACTGTACTCAAGCGTTCCGGGGCCTATCTCTGCCAAATGTATGGCCGTATCCTGTATATCGCTGTCTGTTGCCTTTTCACGGCTTCGGGTTTCCACATCAGCCAGACTGTCTCTTACATCCTGTACATAGTAATCCAACTCGTGCAGGGAGTTCTCATACAGTCTTTTTTCAAAGGCTTCCATGCTGATCTGAAAGGCTGAAACAGATACAATAAGAAAAACCCCTGCGAATGCGAAATACACAAGGAGCATCTTTCTTGTCAGATTCATGTTTTTATATTTTGCCATTAATTTCTCAGATATACGCATAGCCTTCCCCCTGACACATATTTTCTACGGACACGGCATTCATTTATTCCTGCCCGCTGACAACTGCTTTTATAAGCTCGGCAGCATTTTCCGTATGCTCGGAGTGTGACAGCACGCACAGATATGCCGGGGAGTATCCTGCATATCTGTTCAGGAAACTTCCCGGGCATTTTGTGAGATCGACCTGCCCGTCTGTCATATAGCCGGCGCAGCTGTCATACTCATCTCCCAGGACTTCCTCCATATCGGCGAAGGCTCCCTGCGACGCGTACTCTTCGTACACGCTCTCCCCGCAGACCACGACGTCTGCCTCTCCTGCTGTTGAAAGAGAAACTCTCAGCTTCATGATATTTTCATCATTTTCAACAGATGTCGCTGTAAGAACTGTCTCTACATGGTCATGTTTCCCGCCGGTCCCGATAATGTCGAGGATTCCCTGCTCCAGCTCTGCCGTTGCTTCATCACTTGTAATCTCCGAATCCACTATCACAATCGACAGAAGAGTATCCTGCATGGCATTGCCGATCATCACGGCAGCAGTATATATAACAAGCACGACCGCCACAAGAGCGACCAGCACTGCCTTATAATACTGCCAGAGATATTCCAGTCTGTCTTTTCCCTTTAATCTTCGGATCGTCCGCCATTGTTTCTGCCATTTTTCCCGGCTCGTCATATCTGATTCGTATTGTTGTTTTTCCATATAGATCACTCCGGTATGTATCTTTTAAAGATTCTCCTGAAAATACGGGCATTAATATATCCTGCAAGACCGAATCCGATGATCAGGTCAAAAAATGCAGCTGCTATAAACTGCCCAAAGAACAAAAATGCCCATGGAAGCAGGCTGATGACCGCGATCAGGATGGTAAACGGCAGATGCGCCAGCGCCATAAGAAAAGAATTCTTAAATACTTTTTTCGTGCTGTTCTCAAAAAACGCCATGATCGGGAACATATAACAGCTTCCCATATATACAAAAACAGCGATCACGCAGAACAGGATAAAAAACGGCCGGGCCGCATCAAGTCCCTGAGTGGTGCAGAAATAAAAGTCACAGCCAAGCACTGCCGCCACTGCCAGAAGGATGAGGGTAACAATAAAGGACTGCTTAAAATTTTCGCGGAATGCTTTAAAAAAACTGCTGGTCACATATGCCTCTTCATTCTTGATCATCTTAAGCGCCACAGAATAAAACGCTGTTGCCGCCGCTCCTGCTGTCACGACCGGGATACTGCACACGATCCACAGCACGTTCAGGATCACAAGATCTGCTATCTTTCCAAGCGTCTGCGCCAATTTCCCATCTGCCGCGAATAATCCTCCCATGATTCATTTCCTCCTGTATATATATGATTTTATTATTTTCGTCTATTCTACTTGAAAAAAACCGACTTTTCAATAAAAAAACCTGATTTTCCAGCCGTAAAAAACCGAGAATCGACAGTAAAAAAGACGGACAGCAGTATGTCATGCCAACTGCTGTCCGCCTTATTTTTCAGCTTTTATAACCTCTGATGCCGGAAGGGCTCCCATGTATTCTAGAGATGGAGCAGCGCTTCCGCCAGTGCCAGGATGGTCAGCGACTGCCCGTATGCCATGGGCGCGATCAGGATGTTCTTGTAGTGGTCTGCATCCATACCCATTCCCGTTCCTCCGGACACATTGAGCACTGTGCCGTCCTTGTCGATGTTTTTCATAATGCCCTTGACCGCTTTCTCCGCGCACGGCAGATAGGAGTCATCCAGGATGCCCATACGGATTCCTTTCATGATACCGCATGCAATGGCCGCGGAGCCGGATACCTCCTCGTAACTGTCGGCGTCGTCCAGCACGGTATGCCACAGGCCGCTGGGCGCCTGAAGTTTCTTCAGCGCTTTGACCTGAGCCTTATATGTATCGATGATGATCGTCCTCACTCCCGGGTTCAGCGTTCCTTTGAACATCTCTACATAATCCAGGATACCCAGGGTAAACCAGCTGTTGCCGCGGCACCAGAAGATACCGCCGAAATTGTCATTTCTGTTAAAGGACCATCCGTGATAGAACAATCCGGTCTTCTTCTCATAGAGATATTTGATGTGCATGAGCACCTGGTGGATTCCCTCATTGATCCACTCTTCGTTCTGATATTTCTGTCCCATCTTATTGAGGAACAGCACAGTCATAAACAGAGTGTCGATCCACATCTCGCTCTCATTGAGGCGCACGCCCTGACGGTCGCCGTTGGCACTGGTCACATGCTGGAAACCGCCTTCCTTTGTCCTCGGAATGCAGTTCATCAGCCAGTCCGCCCAGTCAAGGCAGAGTTTCTCAAACTTCTCGTCATGGTAATATTCATTGAGTTCCGCTAACGTGAGCAGCGGGGTCGTTGTATTGATATTCCTTGACGGAAGGCCCATTTCCATATTTTCTACAAACCAGTCATGCAGGAATTCTTTGTACTTTTCATTTTTGTCATACTGCATGATCTTCAGCAGTCCATACAGACCCACTCCCTGCGGCCAGTCCCACTCTTTGATGCCGAAGTCCCTGGCGAAAAAGCCGATTGCCTCTCCGCCTGATTCTTCCAGTTCTTTTGCATTGTCCGGACCGCCCAGGTTTAACAGCTTATCTACTACAAGATCTAATTTTTTTCTCAGCTCAGACTCTTTGATATTCATCTGCTCTCTCCTCCTTCTGTTATCCGCATTATAGCAGATAAAATTCTGCCGCGGAACAGAATTACCCGAACACCGGTCTGAAAAAAAACGACTTTTTTCAGAACATCCTGCTTGAAATACCCGACATCTGAAATATCTTTGATTTACTCTGCCTGTATCTATACAGTCTCCAGATCAAATCCAAAGTATCTCACAGCATTATTGTAGGAGATATCCTTCACGATCTTGCCGAGCACGTCCATATCTTTCGGATACTCGCCGTTCTCCACCCATCCTCCTATCAGATCGCAGAGGATCCTGCGGAAATACTCATGCCTTGTATAGGAAAGAAAACTCCTGGAATCTGTCAGCATGCCCACAAAATTACCCAGGCACCCAAGGTTTGCAAGAGATGTCATCTGTTTCCTCATACCGGTCTTGTGATCATTGAACCACCACGCAGATCCCTGCTGGATCTTCGCCGCTGCAGATGAGTCCTGGAAACATCCGAGGATCGTTCCGATGGCTTCATCATCATTAGGATTCAGACTGTAAATAATCGTCTTCGGAAGTTCTCCTGTTTCATTTAATGCATTAAGGAAATCCGCCATCTGTCCGGACGGCGCGTAATTATTAATACAGTCATATCCTGTGTCCGGTCCTAATTTCTGATACATGGGGCTGTTGTTATCGCGCTTGCACCCGTAATGAAGCTGCATTGCCCATCCCAGGCGGCTGTACTCTCTGCCCGCGAAAAGCATGAATGCTGTCTTATATTTCAGTTCCTCTTCCTTCGTGACACTCTCGCCTGTCAGGCGTTTTTCCACAATCTGTTCCACTTCCTCATCGGAAGAAGGCACATACATAACATACTCCAGGGCGTGGTCAGAAGCACGGCATCCCATCTCAGCAAAAAAAGCCATCCTCTTTTTCAGCGCCTCTTTGAGATCAGCAAACGTGCGGATCTCCATCCCTGCCGCTTTTCCCAGCTTTTTAAGATAGTCTGCAAAATCCGGCTTTTCTATGTTCATCGCCTTGTCCGGACGCCATGCGGGGAGCACCTGTACATCAAAGCTGTCATCCTCTTTGATGACCTTATGCCACTCCAGAGAATCTGCCGGATCATCTGTAGTACACACAAGTGTAACGCCGGACTGACGGATGATATTGCGTACGCTCATGGAATCCTCCGCAAGTTTCGAATTACACAGGTTCCACACTTCCTCCGCAGTCTCTCCGTTCAGGACGCCGTGATATCCGAAATATCTCTGAAGCTCCAGATGGCTCCAGTGGTACAGAGGGTTTCCGATCCCCCGTTCCAGTGTCTCCGCCCACTTCTGGAATTTCTCCCTGTCCGCGGCATCTCCGGTAATATATTTCTCCTCCACGCCGTTGGAGCGCATAAGGCGCCATTTGTAGTGATCTCCTCCCAGCCACACCTGGGTAATATTGTCAAACTTCCGGTCCTGCGCGATCTCCTTTGGATCGATATGGCAGTGATAATCAAGAACCGGAGCCTTTTCAGCATATCCGTGGAACAGCTCTTTTGCAGTATCTGTGCTGAGCAGGAAGTCCTTGTCCATAAATTGTTTCATAATGATTCTTCTCCTTTCGATGGGAAATGTACTGCTTTCACAGTTGAGATATCCGCGCCGAACGCGGACAGTGCCTTATTAGCTGTAAGCACTTACATCTAAAGTGTAAGAGCTTACACATTAAAAGTCAATATCTTTTTCAACTAGATTTGCCGCTCAGACGGTTATTTCAATCTGATTCTTTGCTATGTGTTCAATCCTCATAACAGCTCCTTTCCGCGCATCAGCTAAAAGTCCGTTGTGCAGCGCTTCACAAGCATACACTCCACAGGCACTTCCGCCGGCACATCTTCTCCCTGTAAAAGCTTCATGATATTATCTATAGTTATATTGCACAGTTTCTCTGATGTGTTGTCAATGGTCGTCAGCTCCGGCTCGCAGCACACGGAATATTCGGAATTATTATATCCGATCACGCTGACTTCTTCCGGGATCTTCAGTCCCTTCGCATTTGCGCATTTCACGGCACCTACCGCAAGCGCGTCGTCTGTGGCGAGGACGCTGTCATAATCCAGCGTGCGTCTTGCAAGAAGGATATCCCTGACCAGATGGATCCTGTTCTCTGTAAGAAGCTTTAATTCTCCGAGCACGGGCAGGCCGTTTTCCCGGAGCGCCCGCTCATATCCTTCCATCTTCTGTGATACGCTGTATGAACGCGAATCCGTCAGAAAGAGAATCCTCTTCCTCCCTGAGCGGATCAGCCGGGACACCGCATCATAGGCGGCTTCCTCATCCCGGTTGTATACGGAATAAATATTTTCCCCGCTGATCTTTCCATTGATCAGAAAGACAGGGATCTTCTCCGCCGCTCTGCGGATATATTCTACGGAGGAAGTGTCATCGTCCCCATAGCCGGTATAGGTAGACCCTACCAGGATCAGGGCGTCTATCCTCTTCTTCATGATCAGGTCCACAGCCTCTTCCTTCTTCTGCTGTTCATGACCGCTGCAATAAAGGATACAATCATACCCGTATTCTTTCAGTCTGCGCTCAAGGAAAGAAACAGCCCTCGCCATATAGGCGTCCGCCACGTCAGGACAGATAATCCCGATAATCTGCATGGAATCAAGCCCCAGTCCCCTGGCAAACACATTCGGCGTATAATTGTTTTCCTCCATGACAGAGAGTACTTTCTGCCGGGTCTTTTCACTCACCCGCGGGCTTCCGTTCACGACCCGCGAAACTGTAGCGATCGACACCCCCGCCAGTTTTGCTATATCATAAATATTCATATCCTGGTCTCCTCGCGTTATAAGCTCTGCATTTAGTAACCGCTTACATTCATGTACATGATGTCGGGGTCAAAATCCCCAACTGCAATGCCTGCGGTATCATGTACATTATAAAGAAATATTCTTTCGGAATCAACCGTTCTTACAGTCTATGCTTTTCTCCTTGATCCGATCGAGACTCCCCGGCATAATGATACCAACGCATGCCATCTTCACTGAGACGAAAATATTTTCCGCAAAATCAATTCTTCCTCTTGACTCTTTCCCTAAAATGAAGTACCTTTTATGTAAGCACTTACACAGCCGTCTGTGCGGCGGCAGAATGGAGAGTAAAATGAGAACATATTTGCAGATCAATCCTAAAGATAATGTAGCAGTTGCCCTGGCTCCTTTAAGCTCCGGCACATCTATTGAACTGGACGGCATTACCCTTACTCTTTCGGAGGACATCCCCCAGGGACACAAGTTCGCCCTGAACCGTATTCCGGAGGGCGGACAGATAATTAAATACGGCTGTCCGATCGGCATCGCCAAAGAAGATATCCTGCCGGGACACTGGGTACATATCCATAATATCAAGACCGGTCTGGGGGACCTGCTCACCTACACCTACGACCGAAAGGTCACAGAGCCCGCACCCTCGGAAGAGCGGTTCTTCCAGGGCTTCCGGAGGGCGGACGGAAGAGCGGCCGTGCGCAACGAGCTTTGGATCATCCCTACCGTGGGGTGCGTCAATAATATTGCCACAGCTATCGAGCGGAAGGCACAGTCCCTCGTCACGGGCACGATCGAAGCTGTCGCCGCATTTCCTCATCCATACGGATGCTCCCAGATGGGAGACGACCAGGAGCACACCCGCCAGGTCCTTGCAGACCTGATCAATCATCCCAACGCCGGGGGCGTACTCGTCCTGGGGCTGGGATGCGAAAACAGCAATATCGATGTGCTGAAAAATTATATCGGGGATTACGATCCGCACCGGGTGAAATTCCTCGTCTGTCAGGAATCAGAAGATGAGATCAGCGACGCTCTTGAGCTTCTGAAAGAACTCGCAGCATACGCCGGACAGTTCCGGCGGGAACCTATTTCCTGTTCTGAGCTTGTCATCGGTATGAAATGCGGAGGAAGCGACGGTCTCTCCGGTATCACGGCAAATCCCACTGTCGGAGCGTTCTCAGACCTTCTCATTTCCAAAGGCGGGACTACGATCCTTACGGAAGTTCCTGAGATGTTCGGTGCGGAGACGCAGCTGATGAACCGCTGCGAAAATGAAGAGCTGTTCCAACAGACCGTGAACTTGATCAATGACTTTAAAGAATATTTCACAAGCCATGGCCAGACTATTTACGAGAATCCGTCCCCCGGCAACAAAAAAGGCGGCATCTCCACCCTGGAGGACAAGTCCATGGGCTGTACTCAGAAGTCAGGCACCGCACCAGTCCGCGGCGTCCTTGCCTACGGAGAACGGGTAAAAGAAAAAGGGCTGAACCTTTTGAGCGCTCCCGGCAATGACCTTGTAGCTTCCACAGCTCTTGCGGCTGCCGGAGCCCATATCGTACTCTTTACGACCGGAAGAGGCACGCCATTTGCATCCCCTGTTCCGACAGTCAAGATCTCTACGAACAACCGCCTCTACGAGAAAAAGCAGAACTGGATCGATTTCAACTGCGGCACACTGGCAGAGGGCGGCACACTGACGGAATTAAGAGACCGTTTCTTTGACTATATTATCAGCGTTGCTTCAGGGGAGCAGGTAAAATCAGAGAAAGCCGGATTCCACGACATGGCGATCTTTAAGCAGGGAGTGACACTGTAACAGCAAAAAATACTAACGGAGGAAACAGCATATGAAATCAGTTTTGATGATCGGGCAATCTAATATGGCTGGACGGGGATATATTGATGACGTTCCTTCCATATACAACGAAAATATCCAGATGCTCCGAAACGGCAGATGGCAGATGATGGCAGAACCAGTCAACTGCGACAAGCCGGTTGCCGGAGTGAGCCTTGCCGGCTCCTTTGCCGCAATGTGGTCCATGGAACACCCCGGAGAAAAGATCGGGCTGATACCGTGTGCGGAAGGCGGAAGTTCTATTGACGAATGGCATCCGTCCGGCACACTTTTCAGACATGCAGTCAGCGAAGCGCATTTTGCCATGGAAGAGAGCGAACTCATTGCGATCCTCTGGCACCAGGGAGAGAATGACAGCTTCGGAGGCCGTTACAAAACTTACCGCGATAAACTAAAACGGATCGCAGAGACACTGCGGGGTGAACTGGGGCAGCCTGACATTCCCTTCATCCTCGGCGGTCTCGGTGACTTTCTGGAGCATGCCCGCCTTGGCGCGGACTGCCGGGAATACCGGGATATCAACCGGGAGCTCAGGGAGTTCGCCGCGGAGGAGGACAATTGCTGCTTTGCGACAGCCGAGGGACTCACTTCTAATCCTGATATGCTGCATTTCAGCGCAGAGTCCCAGCGGAAACTCGGCGTGCGCTACTATAAAGCATTTTCCACAATGACAGACATCCTGCATCCGTTGGAAAACGAAGGCCAGCTTCTTGACCAGTGCATTAATAACAGACCTTACAGCCAGAATGAAAAAATGTATCAGCTCATGTTCCGGTTCTCAACCGTGCAGATCACATTTGAAGAAATGCAGGAAAGAATGGAGGAACTTAAAAATGAAAATGATCAATGATGTAATAGAAAAAAAATACGGAAACTATCCCGAAAAAGTCCTTCAGTTCGGCGAGGGGAATTTTCTCCGCGCGTTCGTGGACTGGATGATCGACAAAGCGAACCGGGACGGCATCTACCGGGGGAGCATCGTTCTCTGCCAGCCCATCGCACAGGGACTGAAAGACATGATCAACGCGCAGGACGGCGTATACACGCTTGCCATGCGCGGCGCGGAAAACGGGCAGCCCGTGGAGAATATCGAAGTCATCACCTCTGTATCACGGTGCATCAATCCCTACGAAAACTATGAGGACCTGATGGAGATCGCGCGCAGCGCGGATCTGGAAGTCGTGGTATCTAACACCACAGAGGCAGGCATCGCTTACCATGAAGGGGACCGGCTTACTGACCGTCCTCCGGTTTCATTTCCGGCTAAAGTAACCGCGTTCCTGTATGAACGATATAAAGCATTTAACGGCGACCCGCAGAAAGGCCTTCTCTTCCTCCCCGTAGAACTGATCGACAATAACGGGACAGAATTAAAGCGCATCGTCCTGAAATACGCGGAAGAATGGGAACTGGGTCAGGAATTCACAGAGTGGGTAAACACAGCAAATGAATTCACCAGCACGCTGGTAGACCGCATCGTCACCGGATATCCTCGGGATGAAATCTCTTACTTTGAAGAAAAGCTGGGCTATAAAGACAATATCATCGACACAAGCGAGCTCTTCAATCTCTGGGTCATCGAAGGAGATAAAACGTGGGCGGATAAACTGCCCGTACATAAAACGGATGCCAATGTCATCTGGACAGACGATGTAAAACCTTATAAAAAACGTAAGGTCCGCATCCTGAACGGCGCTCATACGTCCACGGTCCTCGCAGCATATCTTGCAGGGTTTGACATTGTAGGGGATTTCATGAAGGACGACACAGTGCGCACCTTTATGAACGACGTAATCTACAAGGAGGTCATCCCCACCCTGGATCTTCCGAAAGAGGAGCTGGAGTCCTTTGCCGCCGCGGTCAACGACCGGTTTGCGAATCCGTATATCAAACACAACCTGCTTGATATCGCTCTCAACTCCTGCTCCAAGTTCAATGCAAGGTGCCTGCCGTCTCTTCTGGGATATGTTGAGGAAAAAGGCAAACTTCCGAAATGCCTGACCTTCTCCCTCGCCGCATTCATCAAGTTCTACCAGGGAGAATGGAAAGACGGTGTCTATACAGGCACAAGGAAAGACGGAACACAGTATCCGCTCAGGGATGACGAGGCGGTCATCCGCTTCTTCGCCGATGCATGGGCAGAAAACGATGCCGAAAAAACAGCAGAGTCTGTGCTCTCCAACAAAGACTTCTGGAGCGGAAAAGACCTGACAGAAGTACCGGGGCTCAAAGACGCGGTCGCAGGATATTTAAAGGAAATGGATAAAAAAGAGATCAAAGAGATCATGGCCGAACTCATCTAACCTGACTGAGAAAGAAGCAGATACAGGGTTTTTTCCTGTACCTGTTTCTTTTTTTAACTTCCGTGTCTGTTTTCTTTTTTTCTGGAACTGCCTCTGTTTACGTGGTATAATGATCACAGATTTGGAGGCTTGAACATGCATAGAAAAAAAGTCCTTGTGACCGGTTCCTCCCGCGGTATCGGACGTGCCTGCGCCCTCGCTTTCGCGGAAGCCGGATATCATGTATTCATAAACTGCCGCAATTCCATAGACAGGCTGGACTCTCTTGAAAGAGAGATCCTGGACATCGGCGGGACCTGCACAAAGATCCCCGGCGATGCAGGCAGACCGGATGAAGTCCGCTCTATCTTCCAGGTAATTTCAAAAAGCGGCACATCTCCATCCACGGGTGGTCTGGATGTACTGGTCAATAACGCCGGGATCTCTCATTTCGGACTCCTGAGCGATATGACGGACGAAGAATGGAGGACTGTTATGGACACAAACCTCTCTTCTGTTTTCTACTGCTGCCGGGAGGCTGTTCCATATATGGTCTCCAGAAAGCAGGGACGGATCATCAATATCTCATCCATTTGGGGCATATCAGGGGCTTCCTGCGAAGCAGCCTACTCTGCGTCAAAAGCAGGACTTAACGGTCTGACCCAGGCACTGGCAAAGGAGCTTGCGCCAAGCAATATCCAAGTAAACGCCATTGCATGCGGCGTGATCGATACAGAAATGAACGCCCGGCTGGATGAAGAAGAACGAAATGCCCTGAGAGAAGAGATCCCTGCCGGACGTTTCGGCACTCCCGAAGAGGCAGCAAAGCTCGTCCTGCTTCTCGCTGAAGCTCCCGCTTATCTCACCGGGCAGATCATCCGCATGGACGGCGGCCTGATATGAGGCACTTCTTTATTATGATTAATTTTATTTAGGAGAATACTTATGATAGATGTGAATGACCTGACAAAGATTTCAAAAAACTGCTCTCTCACTGAGTTTGTCGGCACGACCGTTCTGGACACGATCGGTCTTGTCATCCCGGGCATTGATGCCTCCCTGCTGGAACGGATGAATCTCAAAAAATCCTATAAAAGCCTGGGGCTGATCAGCTCCCGGACCGGAGCTGCCGGACAGATCAACGCGGCGGACGAGGCGGTCAAGTCTACCAATACAGAAGTCGTATCCATTGAGCTCCCCCGCGATACAAAGGGCTGGGGAGGTCACGGGTGTTTTATCATCATCGGCGGTGATAATGTGTCTGACGTGCGCAGAGCGGTGGAGATTGCCCTGGAATATATTGAAAAGTACGCCGGCGAGCTGTACATCAGTCAGGCAGGCCATCTGGAATTCACCTACTCCGCCAACGCAGATGCAGCCCTTAATATGGCGTTTGATGCCCCCATCGGAAGGCCCTTTGGCTTCTTCTGCGGATCCCCTGCGGCGATCGGACTGGTCATGGCTGATCTGGCGGTCAAATCCTCCCCGGTGGAGGTCATCAAATATATGACCCCCGACAACGGAACCAGCCACTCAAATGAAGTCATCGTGGCAGTGACCGGGGATGCCTCCGCAGTCAAAAACTCCGTACTCACAGCAAGAGAAGTCGGACTGCAGCTGCTGGTGGCAATGGGGAGCTATCCTGAGACACCGTCAAAACCTTTTTTGTTCTGAAAATCCAGATTTTACCTCCAGGTGATATCCGCTTTTTTTCTGGGCGCTGTTCTTTTGTATGTAACCGCGGGATATCCGATAAGCATACAGCATGCCACCGGAGTATCCCCGATCCCTATCCAGTCTTTCAGAGGCTTCCATCCTTCTGTGATCCGCTGGATATAACCGCTGTAGAGCACTCCCGCGCCTTCTGCCACAGCCATATTCTCTATGTTCGCGGCGGCGAGTCCTCCGTCCAGGGGATTGTCCGCGGCAATGAAAATACACGCCGGGGCATTAAAAAAGAGCGGATCATCTTTCGGATCTTTTCTCTGTCTTCGGTACATAAATTTAAACATCATAGAATAATGCGGCGCGGTCTCTTTCATAGCCTCCGCCAGTTCAGGCATCTGTTCCCACAGATATTTCCGGAATGCGGGCAGTTCTTCCTGAAGGACAATGAACCGGCATGCCTGACGGTTTTTTGCGGTTGCTGTATATCTGCCCGCCTCCAGTATCCGTCCCAGCACTTCCCTGCTTATGGATTTTTCCCTGTAATTCCGGATACTCCGCCTGAATTTTACAGCACGCAGAAAGACCGCCGGATCTACTGTAAATGTCTTCCTGTCATATTCTTCCACATCCGCCATGTCATATTCCGGGATAGATACCGCTGTCCGGGGACAGACCGCCACGCAGTGTCCGCACTGGATGCACTCCGGCGTATATACAGCTTTCCCAGCTTCCACTGTCAGTTTCTCCGCGGGGCAGTCCGCCGCGCACAGCCCGCACCCGATACATTTTTCTTTGTCTATTACTATCATGTTCCTGCCTCCCATTCTGATTACCGCTGTTCGTAAAAATGCCCTGCCGGGGCATGGCTTTACACTCTCCCATACACATCCTTTGGAACGTACGCTTTCACCGCGATCCCCTCGGGTACATATTCTTCCGAAAGGAGCTGTCCTCTGCTGCGGATAACCTGGATCTTTCCCGCCTCAGAAAAATCATACAGCCGTTCAATATAGATCTGATCCCTGTGTATGATCTCCAGCAGCGCTTTCTTCAGCTCCTTCAGCCCCTGTCCGGTCTTTGCTGACGCCGGGATCGAGTAATCCGCCTGGAAATCTCTCTGTCTCACCGGATCTTCGAGAAGATCCTGCTTGTTAAAAAGAGTGACGACCGGCTTTCCCTCTGCCCCGAGCTGACGCAGAGTTTCATACACTACATGCATCTGTTCGTCCATCTGAGGATTAGATGCATCTGCCACATGGATAATAATATCTGCATATTTCGCCTCTTCCAGTGTACTTTTAAAAGCCTCCACCAGATGATGGGGCAGTTTGCGTATAAATCCGACTGTATCAGTGAGCAGGATCTCCTGGGTATTGTCCAGCATCAGCGAACGGGTCGTGGTATCCAGTGTAGAGAACAGCATTGCGTCCTCAAGGATCCCCGCGTCTGTCAGCGCATTCTCTATACTGCTTTTCCCTGCGGAAGTATATCCTACCAGTGCAGCCACCTTCAGTCCCGACTGCTTCCTCTGGGTACGGATAAGTTCCCGGTGTTTTTCCACGTCTTTTAATTCTCTTTTAAGCCTGCTGATCCGCTCCCGGATAAGACGGCGGTCCATTTCCAGCTTTTTCTCGCCGGGACCTCTGGTACCTATACCCCCGCCGAGACGGGACAGCGATCTTCCCAGTCCGGTCAGCCGGGAAGCCCGGTATCTGAGCTGAGCCAGCTCCACCTGGATCTTTCCCTCTCCGGAGGCTGCTCTGGCGGCAAAAATATCCAATATCAGAAGCGTCCGGTCAATGACCTTGCACGACAGCTCTGCTTCCAGATTCCCTAATTGAGCGCTTGTCAGTTCATCATCACAGATAATTCCTGCAGCATCTGTCTCCCAAATAAGTTCTTTCAGCTCCATGAGCTTGCCCCTGCCCACATAAGTTGCCGGGTGAGCCGCCTCCCGCGCCTGTATCAGCCTTCCTGCCACCTTTGCGCCGGCAGTTTTTGCCAGTTCTTCCAATTCATCAAGAGAACGTTCTGCCGCCTCCCCGTCTCCCGTGTCAATTCCCGCCAGGATGACAGTCTCTTCTATCTGTTCCATCTCATACATATGCTATTCTCCTTCTTATAAGACACAGACGGCATATGCCGCTCCCTGCTGCTTTCTGTCAAAAAACCGGCAGTGCATGCGCACTACCGTGTTTCTAAAAATTCAGCTTCCTTCCTGACTGCTTCATCATCCGGATATTCACTGAGATATTCATTTGCCTTCTCTCTGGCATTCTCCCAGTCTGCCAGCTTTTCATAGCAGATAATCTCATTATATTTCATCTCACGGATCATATCTGCATCCGGCGCCTCCTCGCTGCTGCCGGAATCCGCCAGTGCGAGCCCGGTCTGTATATATTCCAGCACAGAAGTATAAGCAGACTCGTCCTCTGTCTGATCTGTCCATGTCTGCATCCCGCACACAGACATCAGATGATACAGCTGCACAGTTTCTTTTGCTCCCAGTTCTACTGCCTTCTGAAAAGCCTCCAGCGCCTGAGCATACTCGCCGGACTCATAGTAAGCTATGCCAAGCCCCCGATAGCCTTCTGCCGATTTTTCTCTGTCATCACTTTCCGCCGCTTCCTGAAACTGTGCCAGCGCTTCTTCATAATTTCCTTCTTCAAGCGCTGCTGTCCCGTCTTTCTGCGGATTTGCACATGCGCTTAAGATTCCTGCGGCAGAGACGCACATTGCTGCCGTTAGTGCTATTTTTCTTTTTAATCCCATAATTTTCATACTCCCTGTTCCGGATACTGCAGCATCCAGAAAGAATTCAAAATATTGATCAGCATGACAGCCATATCTGCAATGATGGCATTCTGCATCGTCACAAATCCGAAAAATGCCATTGCGATCAGGAGTACTTTCATCCCGATAGCAAATACCATATTCTGCCTTACTGACCTTAAAGTTGCTTTTGAAATGCGGACCGCATTAATAATACGCGAAGGTTCATCTTCCATCAGGATAATGTCCGCCGCTTCAAGGGCAGCGTCCGCGCCGAGACCGCCCATGGCAATCCCGATATCCGCGAGCGCAAGGACCGGCGCGTCATTGATGCCGTCTCCGACAAACGCCAGCAGCTCTCCTTCCATCTGGTCCTCCCGGAACTCTTCCAGAAGCGCCACTTTATCTTCAGGCATCAGCTCCGCATATACACTTTCTATTCCAAGCTCGCCTGCCACATCCTCTGCTGCCTGCTCATTATCTCCCGTCAGCATAACAGCGGACAGATCACGCCGCCGCAGCCATCTCATCAGCTTCAGAGCATCCTTCCTGACTATATCGGAGATAAGGATATATCCCGCATATTTTCCGTCAACTGCTACATAAACCGCGGTGCCCGCCTCCTCAGCGGTCTGGTATCGGATCTGCTCACGTTCCATCAACCGCGTATTGCCTGCATAGACTTCTCTTCCGTCCACCATTGCATGGACACCATATCCTGGCTGCTCTTCTATATCTGTCACACGCGTCTTATCCGCTTCCCTGCCATAGGCTTCCATAAGAGACACAGCCACAGGATGTTTCGAGTAGGATTCCGCAAGAGCAGCTGTTTCCAGAAGCTCATCCTTTTTCATCTCGTTAAAAGGCACGACATCTTTGACATGGAACACCCCTTCTGTCAGTGTTCCCGTTTTATCAAATACAAATGTATCTACCTGAGTCAGTTTTTCCAGTAAGATCCCGCCCTTGATGAGAACGCCCTGCTTTGCAGCCGAGCCGATTCCTCCGAGAAACGCGAGCGGGATGGACACCATCAGACCACACGGACACGCGGCGACAAGAATGATCAGCCCCCGATAGATCCACTCTCCTTTCGCTTCAATAAACATCATAGGAGGAAGGATCACTGTGAGGAGAGCGATCAGGATTACGATCGGCGTATAATATTTCGTAAACTTATCTGCAAAATGAATACTTTCCGAACGTTTCTCATTCGCATTCTCCACCAGTCTCATGATCTTTGCGGCAGTCGAATCATTATACCGCTTTACGACCCTTGCTTCGAGTACGCTGTTCAGGTTGATGCTCCCGCTGTAAAGTCTGTCCCCCGCCCACACGGCCCGTGGTTCCGACTCGCCCGTGAGCGCCTTCATATCAACGGTTCCGGTCCCCGAAGTCACAACAGCGTCCACAGGGATCTTCTCCCCTGGTTTAAGTACGATGATCTGTCCCAGCAAAAGTTCCTGGGGCGGCACGATCTTTTCTGTCTCCCCCACTTTCAGATTTGCATACTCCGGACGGATATCAATAAATCTGGCAATAGATTTCTTAGTCCTGCTGAGCGAGATTTCTTCCACAAGCTTTCCCACCTGATAGAACAGCATAGCCGCCACAGCTTCCTTATGTCTCCCTACTGCAAATGCCCCTGCTGTCGCTATGATCATAAGCAGGTTCTCATCCAGGAACTGTTTTTTTGTAAGTTTCTTCAACTGCTCCCAATATGTCGTCACCGAAAGTACCGCGTATCCCAGCAGGAACATTACCGTCTCCGGCGTCCCCGTCACGTCTTTCAGTTCTGTCACTGCCCATGCAATAATATAGAGCAGCAGCCCTGCCCCGATCTCAATGCTCTTTTTCCTTGCCTCTTTTGTCATTCCTTTTTCCCTTCAGCTTTCTTCTGACTTATAATTTACTCCCCGAAAAGTCATAAAAACTGCCCCTCAGTACAGTATAGCGAAAAGAGTCTGCTGCTTCAAGATTTTTTGCCCCTTATCTGCCTTTCTTAAGAAAAAATTATGATACTTTCTGTATAAGTTCACAAAATTCACTCTATCTGATATAATATATGTGATTTTTCATGATAAAAACGATTGAGAAAGCGGGGCGGGAATATGACAGGAAGATGCAGCTTGTGCGGAAGCAGACTGAACAACGGAAAGTGTGAATTCTGTGGTCTTGACAACAGGATGTATGACCGAAAATACATGCGGGATCCGTATCATATGGATGAAATTTCCAAAAAGGAAAACACACCTGAAGCTCCGCCCGGACAAAGGCAGAAAACTGCCGGCACATCAGGATGGCGCGGCGCCGGCTCCCCGAAAACAATATTCAATACAAAATCTCCGGAACGGATAGGAGCCGGCATCCCATCCCGCCGGAAAAAGCAGGATGTTTCGTCCTGGCAGAAGAAACAAAATTCCGGGAGCTCAAGGTCCCGGGCAGCGATAGTGATCGTAATACTTGTCATAATTATATGCATAGCGGCGCCTGTTTTGTTTCAGATCGCCAAGTCTGCCATAGAAACCGGCTCTGTGCCCGATACAGATTCCTGGCAGTCAGCGATTGACTCTCTGTTTTCAGATGATAATAACAGCCCGCTGGATCTGAACGACCATGATACATATGCTTATGTGACCCGTGAAATACCAGAAGACGGAACTTCTTATGAAAACACACTGAGCGACGGTTTCTACCAGGTCGGCATCCACATCCCGGAAGGGGTCTATCATGTGGAACTCGCAGAAGAGAGCGCTGATCTTCATATTACCGATACAGAAAATATCATCTATGATTCTGTGTGGTTCGGTGATGAGGCTGAATATGACGAGGTTACTGAAGCAGATGATTTACGCCTTTACAACGGAGCGGAGATCTCCATCACGGGAGGCGGTTCCCTCATTTTCACCACCGACAATGCCCAGCCATTCACACAGGAGACTGCCGCTAATCCGCTGACTGAATCCTTCATCCTTGAAGAAGGGGTCAGCATTGCCGGTGAAAACATCCCGGAGGGGATCTATGACATTATACTCGCGGAAGATGACGAATACATATCGTTTGGACTGGAGCTGTTATATCCGAACGAATACAGCGAATATCTGTGGGCATCAAACAGCAGCGGAGAGCCCGAAGAAAGGATCATAAATGTGATCATTCCCGATGGCACGGAACTTACGCTGGATGGAGGTCCTATAGAGCTTGTGCCGAGCGGAGGATATTTTGAAGCTGATTTCGCAGACTATCCGTGGAATTAACAGACAGAGACTCAAAAAATTGTGAAAGGAGAACAGAAACTCGATGGATAAAGAAATTATTCAGGTTTTTGCAGAAAACGCATATCTGATATGGCTCGGGCTTTTTATCATCCTGATCGTGATAGAAATCCTCACAGTAGGACTGACCACGATCTGGTTCGCAGGCGGATCGCTTGCGGCAATGCTCGCTGCCGTCCTGGGTGCGGGCGCGCCGATGCAGATTGTACTGTTTCTTGCGGTCTCATGTGTCCTTTTGATCTTTACGCGCCCTTGGGCAGTAAAGCATCTCAACCGGAAACGGGTAAAGACAAACTATGAAAGCGAGATCGGAAAGATCATCAAGCTCACCGAAACAGTAAACAACCTGGATCAGACCGGGAAGAGCACTGTAAACGGTCAGGAATGGACCGTGAGAAGCAAAGATGACAAAGAGATCCTGAAAGCAGGAACACTGGCGAAAGTTATCGCTGTATCCGGGGTAAAATTAATCGTAGAAAAATATAAGGAGGAATAACAAATGAACAGATTAATCAGTATCGGAGGTATTTTTTTCATTATCGTCGTAATCCTGATCGTACTGGTGCTGATCTCCTGTGTGAAGATCGTCCATCAGGCACAGGCTGTCGTGGTGGAGCGTCTCGGCGCTTACCAGGCGACATGGAACACGGGGCTTCATTTCAAGCTGCCTATCATCGACAGGGTAGCAAAGCGTATTGACCTGAAAGAGCAGGTCGTAGATTTCCCGCCGCAGCCCGTGATCACTGAAGACAACGTCACCATGCAGATCGACACGGTCATTTTCTTCCAGATCACAGATCCCAAACTTTTCTGCTATGGAGTGGCCAACCCGATCATTGCGATCGAGAATCTGACAGCGACCACACTGCGTAACATCATCGGTGATCTGGAACTGGACCAGACTCTTACATCCCGCGAGACCATTAATACAAAAATGCGCGCAGAACTGGATCTTGCAACTGACCCATGGGGAATCAAAGTAAACCGTGTAGAGCTTAAGAACATTATCCCGCCGACCGCTATCCGCGATGCAATGGAGAAACAGATGAAAGCGGAGCGTGAAAGAAGAGAAGCGATTCTCAGGGCAGAAGGCGAAAAGAAATCCACTGTCCTTGTAGCGGAAGGCCAGAAACAGTCTGTCATCCTGGAAGCCGAGGCAAATAAGCAGGCAGCCATCCTTCAGGCGGAGGCCGAGAAGGAAAAAATGATCCGTGAAGCCGAAGGTGAAGCGGAAGCCATACTCAAAGTACAGCAGGCAACCGCAGACGGTCTCAGGTTCCTGAAAGAAGCAGGTGCTGACAACGCAGTGCTCACACTCAAGAGCCTGGAGGCATTTGAGAAAGCTGCGGACGGCAGAGCTACTAAGATTATTGTACCGTCTCAGATTCAGGAGATCGCCGGACTTGTAAAGTCTATCACAGAGATCGCGGCGGATGACAAAGGTATACAGGAAGAGAAATAAACGATTCGGGACGCAGTGGAATAAAATTTCACTGCGTCCCGTTCATTTCAACCGCGTCATTGTCATTCTGCGTTTCACCCGCCTGCCGCTTCAAGATGCGGCAGCTTATTTTCTCTCCTGTTCCCGATCACGTTTTCCAATACTTCATCCATGCTGTCCCTGTTATCTTCCTGCACGATACAGGCCTGGATCGCTTCATTGAGAGACAGCATTTTCTCATCCAGCTCAGATACCATCTTTGCGCATTCTCTTAAGTCTCTGCTGATATAATCCGGCGCGTTGCCCTCAAATTTATAATAAATCTTATGTTCCAGGCTTGCCCAGAAATCCATGGCGATCGTACGGATCTGGATCTCCACCTTTGTATCCACCACGCTGTCGGACAGGAAGATCGGCACGGAAACAAGCATATGATAGCTTTTATAACCGCTCTCCTTCGGATTTCTTATGTAATCTTTGATAGAGAGCACTTTAAGGTCGCTCTGATTACCGATCATCTCTGCCAGGCGGTAAATATCTGACGTAAAGGAACAGATCAGCCTCACGCCTGCGATATCATTGATATATCGCACCATATTTTCAATGGATGTCTCGTATCCGTAACGTTTGAGCTTCTTCACAATGCTCTCCGGCGTCTTGATCCTCGTCTTGATGTGCTCGATCGGGTTGTACTGATGCACATGCTGGAATTCATCATTTAATATCTCCAGCTTTGTTCCTACTTCTTTCAAAGCCGCATTGTAGAGAAAGATAACTGTTTTCCAACTATCGACATCCTCGTAGCTCTTCAATGCAGCCTCAACCTGTTGTTCACCTTTCATCGCGGATATCCCCCATTGGTCGTTTTATCTTCAAAAATTATACCATATTTTGTGTTTTCTGTCACAGAGTTCGCTCTATTTTATAATCTTTTTAGCATTATCCTATCCGTCTGGCTGAGCTGCTGTCTTCTACAGTTCCAGTTTCATATCTCCCGGATGGATCAGTTTCTTTTTCCTCATAAATTCAGAAATCAAAAGCGTCAGTACCGCAGGAAGGATAAACTGGATCACCATGATCTTAAAAAGTACGATTGTCCCCGCTTCTGTCTGAGTCATGACCTGCCATGTCATAAGCGGTCCTACCAGCCCTGCCGTCCCCATACCGGAACCGGTCGCATTATTCGTCATGTGGAAAAGCATCGTTCCCACCGGACCAAGAATGGCGCTGGAAAATATTGCCGGGAGCCATATCAGCGGGTGCCTCACGATATTAGGCACCTGCAGCATGGATGTCCCGATGCCCTGGGCCAGAAAACCGCTGAACTTATTCTCTCTCCAGCTCGCTGCGGCAAATCCGATCATATTGCAGCAACAGCCTATCGTAGCCGCTCCCGCTGCCAGCCCGGACAAGTTCAGTATCACGCCAAGGGCGGCTGAGCTGATCGGCAGCGTCAGGATCATCCCCATCAAAACAGACACAACGATTCCCATAAGGAACGGCTGCTGTTCAGTCCCCCAGTTGATCAGAGAGCCAAGCCATGCCATGAACCCGGAGATCGGCGGTCCCACAAGGAGTCCGACTGCCGAACCGGCACCGATACAGACAAGGGGTGTTAATATAATGTCAAGCCTTGTCTTACCTGAGACCAGGATTCCCAGCTCGATCGCGATGTATGCCGCCACAAAGGCTCCCAGGGGTTCTCCCGGACCTGACAGGACCAGACTGCCGTCTGACAGCAGCGTCCCTGCGCGCAGACTTCCCGCAAAAGCGCCTATCATACCGGCGACTGCAGCAGATACAATGACCAGATGTCCGGCATCCAGCTTTCGCGCCACCCCGGCTCCGATCCCGGCTCCTGTCAGTCCTGCCGCCATCTTCCCGATCAGGTAGATCATATCCCCGATGTTCCCCCCTGCAAATGTTCCGATCTGCTGGATGATCGTACCTATGATCAATGTGGCAAACAACCCCTGTGCCATACCGCTCAGACCGTCAACAAATATCCTGTCCAGTATCTTTTTCATATGTTTCTTTCCTCTCCGTCCTCTGTCATATGCCCGCCCGTATCCGGCGTCTCACCGTGTCTTATTTTCCTGCGCTTTTTCCGGCCGCCTTATCTCCTCAGGACTGCCCAATCTCCTTCGTGTTCTGCCCTTCCCAGGCATTCCACCGGATTGCCTTCTTTGTCCGTAAATTCCGGCAGAGCTTTTCCTGTCTCCATGTCATAGTCCGTAAGGAGCCAGCTGACGATATTGACATTGTCCTTTCTTCCTGCAACCATGCGCGGCGCTTCGATCCCCATCATTTCCTCCAGGAAATCGATCCCCACCTGGTTCTCCTTACAGTAAAGGATGAGCGTCCCGTGAAGCCAGAGATATACGCCGCGCACTTTTTTCTCCGCACTCTCTCCGCCCGGTTCCTCATCGATATACACGGTCTCAAAGGGCGCGTCCACTCCAAACGCTTCCAGCGCCGCCGCGATCGCTTTTCCATATGGCTCGTCTTTTAAATATTCTGCCAGGACTTCTTTGTCCGCTTCTTTGCATACTCTGATCATCTATCTTCTTCCTCCTGATCTTCTGTCAGCACTCTGCTGTACGCCCAATCCCTGAATTCATACAGTTTATCTATATAATCCCGGATGATTCTCTGACAATATTCTTTTACGATAACGCCGTCATAGTCATGCGCAAGCTGATTCCTCACCCTCAGCATCTCCATCCATATGTCGCCGCTGATCATCCCGACGCCAAAAGCTTCCCGAAGCACTTCCCTCGGCGATCCCGCTGCGAAGCCGGTAATGAAATAATACTGTACCAGGATATCTTTCATACATTTCCACGACAGGTCAAAGGTAATACTGTATTTCGCACTGGTACCGCTCAGGACAAATGAATCCTCCAGATCACGGCTGCGCGCCTCTGAAAGAGAATCCAGGGAATTTTCAAATGACCGGAACCTTCTTTTAAATTTTTCGTCCATACTGTCTGATATCCTCCAACAATAATCTATTCCCGCATGTATCCATATCCAGAAGATCTACCGTATACAAAGTGGGAATATCCTCAACTTCTTCCAGGAGCTCGTCGAATTTCTCCACTCCCGAGACTGCTATGTCAATATCACTCCGCTCAAGGGCTGTGCCTTTTGCCCTAGAGCCAAAAAGGATCACTTCCCTCGCGCGGTACTTCCTGCACAGCTCAGCTGTCCTAGTAATCACCTCGTCTGCTGTCATAAGCGCTCCTCCTCTTCCGCCCCCGGATCCCGTTTCCATCCACATCCCTTTTCTTCCTTTAATACTATATCAAAAAGCATCTTCTCAGGCAACGGCAGATTTTCGCCAAAATCCGTTCATCGGATGACTTTTCTTCCCGCCTGTGTTAGAATAGCAGGAAGAGATCTTATTTCGTGAGGAGTTCTATTATGTTTCGTTTATGGGGAAAAGAATTTAAAGATAACAGAATGCTGCGGGACACCGTGATCTGCGATGAGACCGACGACACCCGCACGCACAAGATATTTAATGCCCTGGACCAGATCTGTTATGAATTTGATCTGAGCAAACCGCTCTGGCTGGACGCCACGATCGCAGAGTTTAAACGGCATGCCAAGGCTAGATTTTATCAGGATAATTTTGTAGATTCTATTGATTTTGATTATCTGGAAATACAGGTGATAGAGGAATGATCCCTCTGTCACCTGTTTTTTTCGTGCCCCCGCTTTCTTCATCATATACCGTCACTGACTGCGGATTGCCTCCAACGGGCTCAACGCCATCGCTCTGCGTGCCGGAAAATATCCCGCCGCAGTGCCTACAAGCACGGCAAAAACTGTCGAGATCAGCACAAGCCACACCGGCACAAATGACAGATTGCCCGATATTCCCATGCTCCCTCCTGACACAAATGTATTGATCACAACCGACATGGTCAGGCTCAGCAGATTCCCGATGATGCCTCCCGCCAGCCCGATGAATGCCGCTTCCATCAGGAACAGCTGTCTTATATTTTTCAGTCCGCATCCGATCACCTTCATGACTCCGATTTCTTTTGTCCGCTCGTAAATGGACATCATCATCGTATTTGCGATACCGATCGCCGCCACTAAAAGCGATACCGCTCCTATCCCTCCCAGGACAGCCTGGACCATGGCAAACTGTTTTTTCATGCTGTCGATATAATCTGCGTTTGTCTCCACGTTATAGCCCATACTTCGGATCGCGCCGGACAATTGCTCTACCTGCTCCATATCGTCTGCCTGTACTTTTGCAGAACTGTATACAAATTTGCTGTATGGCTTTCCGCTCTTTGTGGAAGGCTGTCCGGGTATCACACGGCCCCGGAATTCCTTTTTTAGATATTCCCTTAATTTGTCAAGATCACAGTACACTTTGAAAGCGTCCGTATTATAGCTGTCAATACCGCCGGCCACTACACCGCTGCCTTTTACCACATATTTTTTCGGTGCGGTCTGCGGCTGTTTCCCCTGCTCTCCGCTTCCGGACGATTCGCCACCGCTGTCCGCAGCTCCGCCTCCCGGGGTATTCTGAGACTGGTAATATCCGTCCTGGTCAAGGATCAGGAACAGGTTGTCATTCTTCAGATCAATATCCGGTACTTCCCCTGTATCCCAGTACGCCTTTCCCGTCCCTTTATCATAGAAATTGGTAAGGACTGCATTTCCGTAGACCAGCTCCAGCTGCGCGCTGTTTCCGTCGGGCAATTTCCCGCCTGCTTCAAGTTCCAGGTTGAGCGACTTAAGCCCTTCCGGGGTCATGCCGCACAGCTCAAGACTCCCCTCATACTTTCCCTTTATCGCCACAGCGGACAGATTGAGCACCGGCTCCACACTTTTCACATGTTCCAGCGAGCGCAGTTCTTTGATCAGATCGTCCGTAACATATTTCTTTTCTTTCTCACCGGAAGCATCCCCCGATGATCCCGAAGATTCCATGGATCCTTCCTGCCTGCCGGTCACCGTAAGGCCTGTGGTCCCGCCGTTTTTTTCAACTTCCGCATACATGGATTCCTGGAGCCCAAGCCCCAGAGAGATCATAACTACGATAGAGGCAGTTCCGATTACAACTCCGAGCACTGTGAGGAAAGTCCGCAGTTTTCTCCGCTTAAGGCTGTTAATGCTCATCCTCAGTAAATCGCTCCACCTCATCGAACATCTCCTCCTCTTCCGCTTCACGGATTTTTTTCTTTCTGTGCTTTATGAAAATCACGGTGCCTGCCGCTGCAGCTGCAATGACTGCCAGGACCGCCGCAGCCAATCCGACCGGATTCCCGCTTTCCTCCGGTACAGCTTCAGGCATCATTCCCGTCTCTTCAACTGCTGTCTCTTCCAGGACCGTCATTTTAAATTTCTGTTCCGCTGTGCTTACATTTCCCGCGTCATCCTCATAGGTCAGCACCAGCTTACATTCTTCGCTTCCTTTTGCTGCCTTCTTTGCTGTTACGATGGCGTCGATCGTTCCGGTTGCTCCTGCATCCAGATTCCCGATAAACTGTTCCTGTGTATCGATCATCTTTCCTTCAAAGCGTGCTTTTACATTGTACATCTTCACACGTCCGAGGTTATACAGGCTGCAGGAGATATTTGCCTCCTCTCCGACTGATACTGTATCCGGAGCGATCTGCATCTTGCTGAATTCAAACCTTGCTTCCTGACGGATCGGAATCGCGAGGCTGGACTGCGCTTCATACTGAGCCGCCCCGCTGTCCTCGTATTTCATGCTCATGCTGATACTGTACGGCTTCTGCACCAGGTCTGCCCTGGCGTTGAGCTCAATAGATATATCTTTCGTGCCGCCCGCCGGTATGCTGTCCAGATAAATAGAACTGGAGCCTGATGCCGGAAGGAATGCCGGAGCTTCTGCCGCTGCTTCTGACCCTGACGAAGGCGCCTGAAAATCAAAAAGCATATTAGAAACCCCTGTCCGGGACGACGTATTTTTCAAGTGTACAACCAGCTTAAAGTTACTTCCAGCCCGCACTTCTCCCGGCTCAGTACTAAAACCGGTGACAATGACTCTCGGCACGGAAGTACTGGCGGAACCGCCTCCTGCAACTGTCGGCTCACTGTTATATACACTTCCCGCTTCCGGTTCCGCAGCAGATCCATATCCCCCGCCTCCCGCCGTCTGACCTCCGGAAACCGGTGATTCTCCTGATGGCTTCCCGCTTTCCGGGACGTCTCCCGACGGCGTTCCCCCGGACGGCTTTTCTTCCGACGAACCGGGTTTGGCTTCTGTTTTTACAAAGACATATTTTTCCGCTTCATATGCTTTTTCACCATCATCATATGTGATCCGGAATGTCAGTTTATATGCCTTTCCGGTCACACTGTCCTTCACTGTAAGAGGTACGTCTCCGCCTCCCCATACTGCGTCCGCCTTTCCGCCGGCTTCTACTGATCCCAGATCCTGATCATAATTAAGCTGATCCAGTTCAAAAGGCCAGTCCGCCTCAGATTTTATGACCGGAGCGATCCGTACATTCTGCGCGGCAGTATTTCCCGTATTCTTTACACTAATCCGAAGCTTTGCTTTCTCACCCGCGCGGAAAACCGGGGTCTCCTGACCGTCTCCTACACTGAGCTGTATGCGCGCAAGTGTCTTTTCTGCGCCTGTCTGCGCCTCAGCCGGCACATCTGCCGCATACACCGCCGCGGGAAGAGCCGCCGGCAGTAAAAACGCCGCGCATAACACTGCGGCTGCTGTCCTTTTTAACATATTTGTCCTATTTGCTTTCATTCTCACTGTCCCTCCTGTTTTCCTGTATCCGTACAATTTTCCCGTCTATGATATGTACCACCCGGTCTGCATACTCTGCCTCATGCGGATCGTGGGTCACCATGACCAGAGTCCGTCCCTGTTCCCTCACGATCTTCTGCATCAGGCGCATAACTTCTTCCGAAGTATGGGAATCCAGATTTCCCGTAGGCTCATCAGCAAATATGATCTTCGGGTCTGCCACAAGCGCCCTCGCGATACCTACTCTCTGCTGCTGTCCGCCGGACATCTGATTCGGCATATGGAGTTTATGCCTTCCCAGGTTCACCAGTTCCAGCATCCTGTCCGCTTTCTTCATCCGGGTCTTTCGCATTTCACCCCGGAATGTAAGAGGCAGCGCTACATTTTCCAGCGCATTCATAGTTCCAAGCAGGTGGAAAGACTGAAAAATAAAACCCACGTTCTCTCTGCGAAACTTTACTAATTCATCTTCCTTGAGCTTTTCGATATGCCGTCCGCTGATAATAACCTCCCCCCGGGTAGGCCGTTCCAGACCTGCAAGCATATTTAACAGAGTGGATTTGCCCGATCCGGAGGTGCCCACGATCGCGCAGAATTCTCCTTCTTTGATGCAAAAGCTCACACCGTCCAGCGCCCGTACTGCCGAATCGCCGATACGGTATAACTTATACAGGTTGTTTACACATATAATATTTCTCACAGCATCCTCCTTGTAATTATATGGTAAACGCATATTAACTTACATTTTCTAATATTTTGCAAGGGAAATCTTGAAGAATTTCTTAAAATAGATCAATGCAGGATTTCAAAGGCGGGGTGAAAGTTTTGGTTTGTCGATAGCGTCCCCCTTTGGACCCACTTTCACGATCCTGCATTTGCTTGTGTGGACTCCCGGCCGGATGAACGTAGAAAACCGCTGAGCATCTCTTCGAAAGCGCTTCAGCGCGGAGGTGTGGGTGGTTGAGGCGACTTCGGAATGAGGCTTGGAAAAAGTAGAAATCAGGGGACATGCGTTGGGATTGGAAGAGGGATTGTCTGAGGCGAAGCTGAGTTGCCCTCTTCCAATCCCTGTTTTTAGCATGTTCCCTGATCTCGTAGTTTTTCCTGCCCCATGGAGCGGAGCCGATACCAGCCATACCTCTGCGCTGAATACGTCTTGAGTAAATCCGCTCCGCGGTTTTCGGAGGTTTTCCGCCTCCCGTCCTCACACACAAATTGAAATTTCTTAATCTAGTGTGGAACTCCTGCATATTTCTTCATTCTCTGAGCTTTTCGCCGCGCCGCTGTCCGCCGCATCCTGATCGCGGAACTGGATCTTTCCGGTAGCTGCATCCATTCCGTCCACGATCGCCAGCGATTCCAGCTGGAACCCGAGGTTGCGGATGATTCGTCCCCCTGACTGGAAACCTTTTTCGATGGCAATCCCGATTCCTTCTACAGTTGCACCGGATGACTGCACGATCTGGATCAGCCCCTGAAGCGCGCAGCCATTGGCAAGAAAATCATCAATGATAAGCACATGATCTTCCGGCGTCAGAAACTTCTGCGCTACGATGACATGATTTTTACATTTATGGGTAAAGGATTCTACCTCCGCCACATACATGTCACCGTCCAGATTAATACTCTGAGATTTCTTCGCAAATACAACCGGAACGTCAAAATGCTGGGCAGCCACGCAGGCAATGCCGATCCCGGACGCCTCGATAGTAAGTATTTTATTGATGGGTTTTCCTGCAAAGCGCCGCTTGAACTCTGCTCCCATCTGATCCAAAAGCTTAATATCCATCTGATGGTTCAGGAAACTATCTACTTTGAGTACATTTCCCTCTTTTACAACTCCGTCTTTTACAATACGTTCTTCCAAAAAATTCATCCTTTGTCCTCCTCCCCTGTACTGTCACTGTTTTCAAATACTACAAACACTCTTCTCAATATATAAGAATTTATCCATACAATAAGTGATACTCCAAAAAACAGCCAAAGCGGCAGGGAAAACAACAGGGTAAATGCGCTCCAGAGAGATGCAAATACCGCCGCCACAACGATCGCCACCATCAGAAATGTATAAGGCAGCTTCGCCACAGTCAGTATCAGCGCATTCTTAAAGGTGCCCTTAATGCTGTTCTCGTATCTTGCGGTCAGCGGGAATATATAAATCGTCACAGAAAGCAGCACAAAACCAAGCGTCAGGAACAGGGCTCTCAGCACTATTCCTGCCATCCCGGGTATAACGCCCGCCACGCGAAAATCCACAGTCCATAAAATACCGAGAAGCAGTAAGATGATCCAGATTATTGTACTCTGCTTGAAGTTGGTTTTAAACGCTTTGAGAAAACCTCTGAAAATATATCCTTCTTCATTCTTTACCATCTTCAGCATTACTGTGTAAAGCGCGACGGTAGATGCCCCAATGGTTATGATCGGTATACAGCAGATCACCCACATCACATTAAGGCATATCATATCGCCCATTTTCCCAAGCGCGCGCATTACAACATTATCCGTCCAATTAAACCTCATAGCTGTCTCCTGTTTTTCTTCCGTTTTTTACAGTATAGCACATCTTCCCCCGGTCAACACAATTTCTATGATTTTAGATAACAAAAAAAGCGGGTGATGGGAATCGAACCCACGTATCCAGCTTGGAAGGCTGGTGTTCTACCATTGAACTACACCCGCGTCATCTCTGACACGAGTGATATGTTATCACATCTGTGCCAAAAATGCAACCTATTTCTTTTTAAAATTTCACCTGAATGTCATTAATCTGCCAGCTTCAGGTTTTCATATCTTTTTTCTATGAACTCATCCGGGAAATATTCATCCAGTATTTGTCCCACTGCTGTCTGTTCCGGGCTGCCGGTCTGCCGCTCCGAATACCGCGCAAGGGCAAGCGCCGAGATCAGCATATCCGCCGCAAGAAGAACGAGGAGAACCGAACATACCGCCCGTCCCGCCCTGGCAGGGAGCTTTTCGATCTGCCGGGACAAAAACGGGTACACCCCTTTCATCCATACTACCGCGGCGATTCCCCAGAAGAAACAGTAGAGAAGGTTGATCCTTCCGCCCAGATTAAACGGGATCTCACTGTAATCCCAGAACACAGTCCCGAATACCATCTCCGTGAACACACTGCACACATACTCATAAGCTCCTCCGAGAATCGTGCCAAACACAAAGATATACCGGTCACTCTTATCCCTATACCGATAGAGGATCCATGTCAGAAGGGCGCACGCAAGCCCCCACACAATGCTGAATGGTCCGAACACCAGGCTGCTCCTGCTCATGAGCCTTCCAGTAGTCGCCAGGCAGAAAACAGTCTCCACGATATCTCCGAGGAAAGCCCCCAGGATAAAAAGGCTGGCAAGCTTGAAGAAACCGCAGCCCCGGGCGAAACGTTCTTCCTTTGCCTTTACTCTTACTCCTTCCGTCCCCTCTATGTTCGGAAAGGCTTTGACCATACGCTTCTGGATACGGGTAGTGAGCGCATTTTCCAGCAATTTCGATGTCTTGTGGAGCTCCTCCGTGATCTGAGTAATCCTGCTCTGCTTCTTCTTTAATCCAAGCACCGCAACCCCGGATCCCACGGCATCGATCACCAGCAGCACCCCCAATATCCAGAGAAGGATATCTCCCGCCAGCCTGGGGATAAGAACAAGGAGCCTGCATAAAAGCGGATCGAAAAAGCAGATCATGAGCACAGAGCAAATACCCCATACAACAGAATTCTTCAGGCACACATATCCGTCCAGATTAAATCTCTGATCAGAGTAGTCCCACCATTTTCTGTGAAAGATCAGTTCCAGAATACGTCCTGTCAGATATTCCACGAATGTGGTTACGATCATTCCTCCCAGAAACAGAAAAAACAGCTGGTCCTTAAGTTCCGGCAGAAAAACCGCCACAGCGGCGGCCCCCGCTCCGTAGACCGGGCAAATGGGGCCGCTTACAAACCCTCTGTTTACAAATTTGTGGCGGTGCAGTGCAGCCATCGCAGCCTCGCCGCACCAGCCGATAAAGGAATAAACAAAAAATATCCATAGGAGCTGATAAACATTATAAGAATCCATCTGTTTTTCCTCTTCTGTATATTATAACTATATTATGAGATCACATCTTTGTACTGCGCATGTCTGCTCAGCGCTTCCGTCATCTTCGCCATCTCCGACAGGTCGCCCATAAGGATCACTCCGGACAGCCTGTTATTAAGGAAGTAGTATTTCCTGTACTGTCCCTTCCCCATATCACGATATTCGACAGTCTTATACAGCAGATCCGGATTCTTCCCATTATCCCCTGCCGCAAAGAGCGCAGTATTCATTCCGTGGAATGTAAGCGCTGCTGCCACAGGTTCATATTCCAGAGCCTCGCCTGCTGCATTCGCTCCTGCAATACGTCCCTGTTCCACAGCCTCGGGCCAGATCGCATAATTTGCGCCTTCATATTCCGCACAGTCTCCACACGCATACACACCCGGCACGCTTGTCTCCATCCTGGAATTCACCTTGACAGCCCGTCCGATCTCCAGTCCGATCTCCCGCGCCAGCCCTGTGTTAGCCCGCACCCCGGCGGAAATTACGACCAGCTCTGCCGGAATCACAGTCCCGTCGTCAAGGCGGATGCCGTTTACATGCCCGTCGCCCTCGATTGCAGACACGGATACACCCGTACGGATCTCCACACCGTTTTTCCCCGCTGTCTCTTTTAATATTTCTGCTGACCCTGCATCCAGCTGACGTCCCATAAGCACGGGAGCCACTTCAAGCACCTGCACTTCCAGACCGGCTTTTTTCAGTTCCCAGGCCGCCTCCAGCCCGAGTACGCCTCCGCCGATCACAACAGCCTTGGACGCATTCTCCATAATCCCTTCCAGCTTCTCCACATCAGCAAGCCTGCGGATCGCAACAACCTCCGGGAGATCGCTTCCCGGGATGGGAGGAATAAAGCATTCGCTCCCGAGCGCATAGATAAGCTTTGTAAAATGCACTTTTTCTCCGCTGGAAAGCAGAACTTCCTTTTCATTCATATCAATGGACTCTGCCTGTTTTCCAAGCATCTGCCATACCTTATTCTCCTCATACCAGCCGGGTCCTTCGATAGCGATCTGTTCCGCGTTTAACCCTGCCACAATAGACTTGGTCAGCATCGGACGATTGTATGCCGCGCAGGGCTCATCTGAGATCAGGATGACCGCTCCGGTCTTATCCCTCTCCCGTATTGCTTTTGCAGCATTGAATCCCGCCGCGCCATTGCCCAGGATCACATAATACTCCTGCGTATTATTTGTAAATCCGCTCTCTTCTACTTCCACGGGTACAAAGTTCTCTCTGCCTACCCCGCACACCGGGCAGATCTCAAGAGAGGAATCGAAGATTTCCCCGCACACAAGACATTTCACCAGACTGCGCGAGCCTTTCTTCTTCGGCTTTACAGGTTTTTTATCCTGAACAAGGCACCCGAACTGGTACCCGTATTCATAAGCGCTGACGAGATCTGCCTCGGACGGTTTGAAACGGACGCGGAATCCTTCCGACACTTTCATCCTGAGCTGCTTCAGACGCTCCGTTATATGCGGCACTCCCTCGCCGCTCCACCCGTAGCTTCCAAATGCCCCGGCGAACTTTCCGCCGTGCGTCCCCGGGAACATGCCAAGCGTCAGATCCCAGATCGGCTTCAGCGCCTCACCGACGATCGTAGGAGTCCCCAGAAGGATACCGTCTGCAAAGAGAAGCTCTTCGCTCACCTTCGCTGCATCTGCCTCTACCATATCATAAGAACGCACAGCAATCTCACCGCTGTCCCTTATGCCCTCTGCGATCTTCTCCGCCAGCGTCTTCGTATAGCCATAGGCGCTCACATAAGGAATGATAACCGTTTTTCCAGGATTGGGATTTACCACTGTCGACCACTCTCTGTACTGTTTCATAACCGCTTTGATGCGGTCTCCCACGAGCACCGGTCCGTGTCCCGTGCAGATCATGGAGATATCCATATCCTCCACACGGTCCAGAGCCTTAATCATATATGGCTTGAACGGTCCGATGATACAGTCGTAGTAATACTTCAGCGCGCTCTGATAATCCGCCTCGTTTTTAATCTCCGTGGATACGACTTCCGGCAGGCAGTAATGTGATCCGAAAGAATCACATGTCACAAGGATCTGTTCCTCCTCGATAAATGTGTACATAGTATCCGGCCAGTGGAGATTCGGCACAAACAGGAAACGAAGCGTGCGGTTTCCGATCGTCATCTTCTCCTCATCCCTCGCAGGTATCCCGACAAAATCTTTATTCACGATCTCTTTCAGGAAGCCCAGCGCACAGCCGGTAGCGATAATCTTCATCTGCGGGCTCAGATCCAGCAGCATTTCCACGCTTCCGGCATGATCAGGCTCTGTGTGGCTGACCACAAGGTAATCGATCTTATGCACATCAATTACTTCTTTTAATTTTTCGAGATACTCATCAAAAAATTTAGCCTTTGCGGTCTCAAAAAGCACGGTCTTGTCCCCGGCTTTCATAACATACGAATTGTATGTCGTCCCAAATTCCGTATACATGATGATATCAAAAACACGGAGCTTATCATCAATGATACCTGTCCAGTAAAAGTTTTCTCTCAGTTTAATGCTTTTCATACGCTCCTCCTTTTTTCAGCGTGAAAGAAACTGCCGCGGCAGCGAGCTCTTATTCCGATATCCCTTTTGCCGCGGCAGCACATTACGCTGCAGTCCGTTTCCTCTGCGCGCCTTCTCTTTAAGGCACGCCCGAACAACCTTCTTTTCTATTATACACAATATTTTCAGCACTTTTCAACCGGCAGGCGCATATCTTCAGAAAATTTTAAACACCTGCTTTTTTACAGATATCTGCCAGACAGCATTTGTCGCAGTAAGGCTTCGTTCTTGCCGTGCATACGTCTCTCCCGTGATAAACAAGACGGTGGCAGAAGTCGCTTCCTTCTTCCGGTGGAATGATCTTCCAGAGCGCCATTTCCACCTTCTTCGGCTCTTTGATCCCGTCCACGAGCCCGATTCGGTTTACCAGACGGATACAGTGTGTGTCCGTCACGATCGCCGGTTTCCCGAACACATCGCCCATGATCAGGTTCGCGCTCTTTCTTCCTACGCCGGGGAGTTTCAGGAGCGCGTCAAAATCATCCGGCACCTTGCCGCCGTATTCATCCCGCAGGATCTTCATGCACGCGCTGATATCCCTTGCTTTGCTGCGGCCAAGACCGCATGGCCGGACAATCGCTTCGATATCATCTACATCAGCGGCTGCCAATGAATCCACATCCGGATATTTCTCATACAGCCCTTCCACGACCACATTTACACGGGCGTCCGTACACTGTGCTGCCAGACGGACGCTGACCAGCAGCTTCCATGCCTGATCATAATCCAACGTACACCCTGCGTCCGGATACTCTTTCTTCAGGCGTTCGATCACTTCTAATGCACGCTGTTTCTTTGTCATCTGTACCTGTCCTCCATATTTTTTCTCAGTTCGTCAAGCGCGTCCCTGAACCGTTCCGATACCGCGGTCGGGTTTCTCCAGAGATGCCGCGCTGCATGGAGATAGCTCCGATCCGTGCGCTCTCCCATTTTACCGATCTCACGGCGGATATTCTGCAGGAGAGCAGAAAGTTCTTCCCTTCGTTCCTCTCCGATCAAGTCTCCCACTCTTGACGGGATTTCCTCCCTGAGAAGCTGCTCTGCCCTCTGAGACAGTTTCTCAAGCTGCCTGCGTCTCTCCTGCCTCTTCATATCAATGCGCTCGAGATACGCCGCTTTGCGGGAAAGTCTCTTCCGGCTGCGTTCCTCGGAATAGCGCAGGTAATCCTCCTTTGCATCTTCCGCCGCGACTTTGAGCTTTTCCTGGAGCTTCCTTACCTGTTCCCTGCTCTCCTCAAGCTGCGACAGTATCCGTTTCAGATCCATCGCCTCGTTGAACGACTGCGTCAGATCCACCGCCGCTGCCACTGACAGCACAAGCGCCGCGCCCTCTGACACGGTCAGAGGGATCCTGAGCACAGCCGTCTCGACCGGCACATGCACCACCCTTACGAGCAGGACGGAAAAGAATCCCCAGCACAGAGACGACGTCACACAGATATATCCGTGGAGATTCAGTTTCTGATTGCTGTAATCCCAATACCTCACATGGAAAAGCCGCTCCATCGCCGCTCCGGTAAAGTATTCCAGCACAGTGGCCGCCATCATTCCCAGAAGAAATATAAGAGCCGCGTTCTCCCGCACGCCGATCGTGCTGACCAGGACCACAATAGCGCCCGACCCGTACAGAGGCAGCATGGGGCCATGCATAAAGCCCCTGTTTACCCATCTTCGTTTTCTCACGGAAACATAGCAGCTCTCCCATACCCAGCCGATAAAACTGTAAATAAAGAAAAACAAAACCCACTGGGGAAGATAATAAGCGTGCATCACTGCTCCTTATTTTCAATATCTGTAATCAGATCAACTCTTCTCTGGTGGCGTCCTCCCTCGAAATCCGTGTTCAGCCACGTCTCCACTATCATCTTTGCCAGCTCCGGTCCCACTACCCTGGCACCGAAAGCAAGGATATTGCAGTTATTGTGGGCACGTGCCATTTTTGCTGTGAACGGTTCGCTGCACACTGCCGCCCGGATACCCTTTACCTTATTCGCCGCCAGAGAAATCCCAAGACCTGTTCCGCAGATCAGAATCCCCTGCTCTGCCTCGCCTGCCGCTACGGCACGGGCCACGATCTCGCCATATACAGGATAATCACAGCTCTCTGCCGAATTCGTCCCGTAATCGACAACCTCATGTCCTTTTTCCTCTAAAAATGCGATGATCTCTTTCTTCATCTCTAATGCGGAATGATCATTCCCGATTCCAATCTTCATAATCCTGTCCTTTCTGTCCATAAGTTATTACGCATATCTCCGAAGCGCTTTCTTCAAGTGCCGGCCCGGAGCTTTCCGTAAAACAAAAAATGCCTCCGGCAGTACTGCCGGAGGCTGTGTCTGCTGTAACACCCCTATCATAACAAATCCCTCTTTTAAACGCAACTTATTCTGCATCCCGCCGGTCAGGCTGTCTGGGCACGGCCTGTGCAGGCTGACTGGAACTCTCTGAGCTTTCTCTCCGCTTCCGGGCTTAAGCGGCGCGGTACCTGAATCTGTACTGTGACATACTGGTCGCCGCGCACAGATGGATTTTTCATGGACACGATTCCTTTGTCTTTCAGCCGGATCTTCGTACCGGACTGCATGCCCTTCCTGATCTTACACAAAACATTCCCATACAGTGTGCTGACAACTGCTTCCCCGCCGAACACTGCTGTTGTAAATGGGATCTGTACCGTTGTATATACATCCATGCCCTTTCTCTCGTAACCTTCCTTTTCCCGGACAGTTACGCCAAGCAGCAGATCCCCGCTTTCCCCGCCGTTCACGCCGGGCATTCCTTTCCCTTTCAGGCGCACAGTCTTTCCGGTATCAATGCCTGCGGGAATGTGTACCTGAAGAGACTGCACTGCGCCTCCGGCTGACGACGGATCCTGAAGACGGATCACCTTGTCGCATCCGAATGCCGCCTCATCAAAGCTGATCTCAACCTGCGCCCGCAAATCCTGCCCCTTCTGCCGGAAGTTTCCTCCGCCATAGCCGCGGAAACTGCTGTATGCCCCGCGGTTTCCTCTCCTGCCTCCGGACTCTCCGTGATGGAAGATATCCCCGAAAATATCCCGGAACATATCATCCATATTACCACCCTCAAAATGGTATTCCTGATAACCGCCCTGCGGTCCGCCATAGGACTGCCAGAAACCGTTACCTGCTCCTCCGGCTCCATTCCACGGTCCTCCCGCGCCGCTCTGGTCAAATGCCGCATGCCCGAACTGATCATACATCTTTCTCTTTTCCTTATCACTCAGTACATTATAAGCTTCCGTAATTTCCTTAAATTTCTGTTCTGCATCCGCGTCCCCTGCATTCGTATCAGGATGATATTTCTTTGCAAGCCTGCGGTATGCCTTCTTTATCTGAGTCTCATCCGCATTTCTGCTGACACCCAGCACATCGTAATAATCTCTCTTTTCTGCCATTTCACTCACCCTCCTGCATCTGCAGCTCACTGACATCTCCTCAGCAGCTGCCATTTATATTTCAGAACATCCCGATTCCGGGCGTAAAAACTCATTTTGTTCTATTTGTAATATAACAAGTATTTTTTGTAATGTCAAGGACGCTTCCTTATACGTATAGATACAATGTGTGAATATTTTATAAAGCCTGCTCCTGGAAACCTCCACCTATTGACATTACGTTTTTTCTGTGCTAATTTTTCTATAATAAGCGTTTAGCACTCTCACAAGCAGAGTGCTGACAAAAGAATAGGAGGGTTTCATATGTTTATACAGCCTGTTTATAATATATTGTTGTTACCTGATGTAACATATTATTTTAAAAAGGATTTCTTTGCAGACCGTGCAGATGAGCTGAAGCCCGGGACGCAGCTTCTTTTCGCCCTTCTTAAAAATGAAGCGGAAGGAAGCAGCCTGCAGGCTGAAGATTTCTATCCGATCGGGCTCTCCGCCAGAGTGGAGTCGGTAAGTGATGAAGATGTGATCCAGATCCGCACGATCGACAGGGTGGAGATCATCAGTCCGGTCATTGAAAACAGTGAAGTGCTCGCTGCATTTGCAGTCCGGCCTTCGATCGAGGACCTGCCCGAAAAGGATCAGCAGAAAATATTTTCCGATGTCCGTACTTCTCTTCTCAGATTTGTGCAGAATTACCAGTGGGGAATATGGGCGAGGGGCTTTATCCTTCAACGCAGGAGTATTTATGATTTAGTATCTTCGCTGTCCGAATACCTGAACCTGAGTGTAGATGAAAAGTACGCCATCCTTTCCGAGGATTCCGTAAAAGCCAGATATTCTCTCATCGAAAAAGCAGTCAATGAATTCATGGAGGTGGCAAAAGTCTCCGCTGAAGCTCAGGAAGCCCAGAAAGACGGCCAGGAACAGCTCTACCGCGAGGCAGCCCTGAAAAAGCAGATCGACTACCTTCAGAAAGAGCTTGACGATATGCATCCCGAGAACATCTCAGATGTAAGGAAATTTGAGAAAAAGATCGCCGAGTCCGGCATGAACATGGAGGCGCGCAGAGAGGCGGAAAAAGTGCTGCACCGTATGCGCCAGGAAGGAAAGGAAAGCCACGAATATGGTCTTCTGTACGATTATCTTGACTTTGTCACCAGTCTGTCCTGGAAGGCTCCGGAATTTGCCCCGATTGACCTGGCGCGCGCGGAGAAAATCCTTGATGAAGATCATTACGGATTGAAAAAGGTAAAGGAGCGCATCATCCAGCAGCTGGCGGTCATGGCTCTGAATAAAAAGCAGTATGGTTCTATCCTGCTCTTCGTCGGAGCTCCCGGCACGGGAAAAACAAGCATCGGACAGAGCATAGCCCGCGCGCTCGGCCGGGAATACGTCCGCATCAGCCTCGGCGGCATCCGCGATGAAGCAGAAATACGCGGACACCGCAGAACTTATATCGGTGCCATGCCCGGACGGATCATGGAGGCAATGAAACGCAGCGGCTCCTCCAACCCGGTCATGATCCTGGACGAGGCAGACAAGCTGGCAAAGGATTACGGCGGAGATCCTGCAAGCGCGCTTCTCGAAGTGCTTGATCCGGAACAGAACAGTACATTTACAGATCATTACATGAATGTTCCCTATGACCTGTCAAACGTCCTTTTCGTATGTACGGCAAACACAACAGATACGATCCCGGAACCGCTTTTAAACCGTATGGAAGTAATCTCATTCCCCGGATATACCGCCGTGGAAAAATATCATATTGCAAAAAAGCATCTGATCCCGAGGGCAATGGAAACAATGGGCATCAAAAAAAATATGCTCAGGATCACCGACGGGGCACTGCGCCAGATCATCGATGAATATACAATGGAAGCCGGGGTACGTGATCTGAAGAAATCTATCGAAACACTGTGCCGTACCGCCGCGGTGGAACTGGTCAAAAACAACTGCCCGGAAACGGAAGAGACCGGCACAGGCATCTCTGTCACAAAGAGTAACCTGCAGGATTACCTTGGCAGGAAACAGATCCGCACCGAACGAAGGCTTTCCTCCGGTACTCCCGGCGTAGTGACCGGTCTTGCCTGGACCCGGGCAGGCGGCGCTATCCTCTTTATAGAAACGAAGCTGACAAAAGGCAAGGGCAAGCTGCTCATAACCGGACAATTAGGGGATGTGATGAAGGAATCCGTTCAGATCGCGCTCACCCTGGTGCGCTCTCTCTATCCGAAAGAGAGCCGTGTACTGGAAGATCACGACCTGCATGTCCATGTGCCGGCGGGAGCCGTGCCAAAAGACGGACCGTCCGCCGGCATTACACTGACGACCGCTCTTTCCTCCCTCATCACTGGGAAATCGGTCGACACAGACTGTGCAATGACAGGTGAGGTTTCCTTAAGAGGAGGAGTAATGCCGATCGGAGGGCTTCCCGAAAAGCTGATGGCAGCTCAGAGGTCAGGCATCAAAAAGGTGTATATTCCTTTTGACAATATAGAAGATCTGGATGATGTTGCCGAAGAGGTTAAAGAAAAACTTGATATCGTACCTGTGAAAAAGGTTACTGATGTATTGAAAGACCAGGCTCTCATGTAGAGCCCGGTCTTTTTTGTTATGCCGTCTGCGTCTGATGTTTCAGCCATTTTCTCATTGTATAGATATAATACGGGATCAGGGGGATAAGCGCCGCCAGCCAGGCTGTCGGATCTGCCAGGCACACGCCTGTAAAACTTGTCCTCCCTGCAACGAGCACAACGATCCCCGCCCTCGCCGCAAGCTCAAAGACGCCTCCCAGCATCGGCACCAGCCCATAGCCCATTCCCTGAAGAGCGTTCCGATACAGATAGATGCTTCCCAGAAACGGATAGCACCAGAATACAGCATGAAAATACATGACCGCCGCGTCCGCCACAGCAGTCTCCGACGGGCTGACAAAGAGCCACGTCATATATCTTCCGCCGAAATACACCACTGCCATAGTAACTATACTCCAGGCAAGGATCATAACCTGCGTGCACTTTACGCCCTCCCTTACACGGCCGGCTTTTCCCGCACCGCGGTTCTGACCCACATAAGTGGCAATAGTTGCCCCAAATGCAACGAACACTGTGCTGATGATATTCTGAAGTTTTCCGGCAGCAGAAAATCCCGCCATATAGATTTCGCCATATACATTCACTGCCCCCTGCACGATTATGGTGCCGATGGCAGTAATAGAAAACTGAAGTCCCATGGGTATCCCCAGCGCCAGCAGTCTTCCAAGACTCTGGAAAGAGATCCTGAAGTCCTCTCTCTTCAGATGAAGGATCGGATATTTCTTTATTATATATACAAGACACAAGACCGCTGATATCCCCTGAGCGATAACCGTCGCATACGCGCACCCCTCGACTCCCATGCCGAAGTTCACGATGAACACTATATCCAGCACGACATTGATCACAGCAGAAATGATCAGGAAATAGAGAGGGGATCTTGAATCTCCCAGCGCCCTCAAAAAGGCTGCCAGCGCATTATATGCCGCTGTGACGATCAGGCCGGCATAAATAATACCCATATAACTTCTCACATCCGGCAGCAGCTCTTCCGAGTAATTCATCAGCCGCAGAATGGGAACATTGGCCGCCGAAAGTCCCGCTGTCATCACTGCCGCGAACACAGCGGAAAGAATGACTGACATTGCGACATAATGTCTCATCCTGTCGTACTGCTTTGCCCCGAACCATTGTGACACAAGAATCGCAAAGCCGCTGCTCAGACCATTGAGCCACCCTGTCACAAAAAACATAAGGGACCCCGTACTCCCGATAGCCGCCAGGGCGTCAACCCCGATAAACTGTCCTGCCACGATAGAATCCGCTATATTGTAAAACTGCTGGAATATGTTCCCCAGGCACATCGGGATCATAAATCGGATAATCAGTTTTACCGGGCTTCCCGCAGTCATATCGCTCGTTTTATTCGTACTCATAATAGCCGTCATCTCCTGTATATTTCTCTCTCGTTCTTTATTCGCACGGTTTCCTATTATACAGGATTTTCCACGGTTTGCAATGAGAATTTCTGATGAAATAAAAGAAAAAATATACGGAATTATCAGTTCTGTACAGGTATCTGTCTTTGAAAATTTCTCCACAGGCCTGCCTTTTCCAACTGTAACAGTCTTACCTTCCTCTCAACACCGCCGGCATATCCTGTCAGGCTGCCATCGGCCCCTACGACACGGTGGCATGGAATGATAATACTGATCTTATTATGTCCTGCAGCGCCGCCGACAGCCCGGGCAGAGGTTCCTCCCGTCTTCGCTCTTCCGGCTTCGTTCCCGCCTTCTTCAATGGACAGTCTCCGGGCTATCTCTCCGTAAGTCACTGTCTGCCCATACGGGATCTGCCGCAGCAGTTCCCATACTTTGACCTGAAACTGTGTGCCCGTCAAGTGTACATCCGGCATAAAGTCCGGTTCCTGACCGGCAAAATAAATATCAAGCCATCTGCGTGTCTCTCTAAATACTTCCAGATCTTTTTCTTCATGTTTTTCATCCAGCGTTCTCGCATAATATTTCTGTCCTTCAAACCACAGACCTGTCAGTCCGATCCCGTCTGCCGCCAGCAGGATGCCTCCCAGCGGAGATTCGTAATGATTTATATACTGCATGGAATTCCCTCCTGTTTCTGCCTGCTCCTCACTATGATTCTATCACAGGCACTAAATCCGTCAACATACTATATCACTGTCAAATTCGCCTGCGGTCCGCTATATGCATCACGTTCCGAGGCGCCGGACATGAGATATCTCAGCGGGAAAACAAAAAAGGAGACGCCCTCTCATATGGCATCTCCAGATTATTCAAAGCAGATGACGGGAATCGAACCCGCCTCCCCAGCTTGGGAAGCTGGTGTTCTACCGATGAACTACATCTGCATTCGGCACATATAAAATTATACCCCTCTTGAGCCGAATTTGCAAGGTTTTTTTCTAATCGATCTGCCAGTCAACGGGCTTGATCCCGTGCTCTTCCAGGAACCGGTTTGTCTGGCTGAATGGTCTGCTTCCGAAAAATCCCCTGAATGCAGACAACGGACTCGGATGAGGCGCTGTCAGGATCAGATGCTTCGGATTATTCAGCATCGATTTTTTCCTCTGCGCCGGGCTGCCCCACAGGATGAACACGATCGGACGGTCCTGGCTGTTGAGCGCCATGATCGCTGCATCCGTAAATTCTTCCCACCCGATCCCGCGGTGAGAATTTGCCTGATGCGCCCTCACAGTAAGTACGGTATTGAGCATGAGCACTCCCTGTTCTGCCCATTTTGTCAGACAGCCGTGATCAGGGATCGTACATCCCAGGTCATTGTGAAGCTCCTGATAAATATTCACAAGGGACGGCGGAATCTCCACACCCTTCTTTACAGAAAAGCACAGGCCATGTGCCTGACCGTTATTATGGTACGGATCCTGCCCCAGGATCACCACTTTTACCTCCTTAAGAGGCGTCAGGTGGAACGCGTTAAAAATATCCTCTGCAGGCGGAAAGATCAGCCTTGTCTTGTATTCATTGTTCACTGTCTCAAACAGTTTCTTATAGTATGGTTTTGAAAACTCTCCTTTCAGTGCTTCATACCAGTCTCCGTTCAGTCCTGCCATAGTTCTCTCCTTAAATTTTCAGAATATTCATCCCAACGGGGTCAGACCCCTTTGAAAAGGGGTCTGACCCCGTTCACAGTTTTTTCACAATCTCACCGGCACGCCTTCCTCTCTCAGATACTCTTTCACCTGCCGGATTTCCAGCTCTTTATAATGAAACAACGATGCTGCAAGCGCCGCATCCGCCTTTCCTTCGGTCAGCGCCTCTTTAAAGTGTTCCAGTGTCCCGGCTCCGCCTGAAGCGATAACAGGAATAGATACGTTTTCCGCAATCGCACGAGTCAAGTCGAGGTCATATCCTGCCTTTGTCCCATCACAGTCCATGCTTGTGAGCAGGATTTCTCCGGCTCCGAGCCGTTCCACTTTCTCCGCCCACTCGACAGCATCAATCCCGACATCGATGCGCCCGCCGTTCTTGTAGATATTCCATCCCGACCCGTCTTCTCTCCTCTTTGCGTCAATCGCCACAACAACGCACTGGCTCCCGAACTTATCTGCCGCGTCGCTGATCAGTTCCGGCGTATTAATGGCCGAAGAATTGATAGATACTTTATCCGCACCCTCTCTTAGGATCGCGCGGAAATCATCCACAGTACGGATGCCTCCTCCCACTGTGAACGGGATAAATACACACTCCGCCACCTGACGTACCATATCGACCACCGTCCTGCGCTCATCAGAAGAAGCGGTGATATCAAGGAATACCAGTTCATCCGCTCCGGCTTTGTCATATGCCCTCGCGATCTCCACCGGATCTCCCGCATCTTTCAGATCAACAAAATTCACACCTTTTACAACACGCCCTGCATTCACATCCAGGCAGGGAATGATCCTCTTTGTAAACATGCTTCCCCTCCTCTCACAGTTCCACGAAATTTTTTAAGATATGCAGACCCACATCACTGCTCTTCTCAGGATGGAACTGGCAGGCAAACACATTGTCCTTTTCCACTGACGCATGGATATGCGTACAGTATTCTGTTGCAGCCTTTACGATCTTCTCGTCTTCCGCCTTCAGATAGTAAGAATGCACAAAATACACATAAGACTGATCCTCGATTCCCCTGAACAGCCTCCCGTCATTTTGAAGGCTCAGCGAATTCCATCCCATATGAGGGATCTTCATCCCTTCCGTTTCAGTGATCCTGAGGATCTCTCCTTTCAGGATCCCCAGGCCGTCCACTCCGGGCGCTTCCTCACTGCGTTCAAACAACAGCTGTAAGCCGAGACAGATCCCGAGAAAAGGCTTTCCGCTCTCTGCGACATCACGGATCACTGTCTCAAGACCTCTTCTCCGGATATTCTCCATCGCATCTCCGAAAGCTCCAACGCCGGGAAGGATCACTTTATCTGCGCTCAAAATTTCCTCTGCATCCCCGGTAATACGCACCTGCTCCCCCAGAAAGAGAAGAGCCTTTTCCACGCTTCTGATATTTCCCGCATCATAATCAATAACCGCGATCATCTGGCTTCCTCCTTCCCGACGCCTGTTTTCACCACAGGCACAGGCGTATCATCAATCGCATCCAGGTTGTGGATATATTTTTTCGTCTCCCTTACAATAACCGGTGACAACAGCAGTACCGCGATCAGGTTCGGAATCGCCATCAGCGCGTTCAGGATATCCGCGATCTTCCATACCAGATCAAGAGCAAGCACCGGAGCGATAAGAGATACAGCGACATAAAGGGCGCGGTATGGGATCAATCCCTTCTTTCCCGCAAAATATTCCACGCAGCGTTCTCCATAGTACGCCCAGCCGAGGATCGTAGAATACGCGAATGAAATAATGCCGACAACAAGGATGAACGGTCCGAAGAACGGGATCTGCCCGAAAGCAAGCGTGGTCAGTTCACCGCCGTCCGCGATCTGATCCGCGTTGATCGCAGGATTTTTCATGATCGTTGACACAAGGACAAGTCCTGTCATCAGGCAGACGACTACCGTATCCCAAAATGTTCCTGTGGAAGACACAAGCGCCTGGCGCACAGGGTTTCTTGTTTTTGCCGCCGCTGCCGCGATAGGCGCGGAACCCATACCTGATTCATTGGAAAAAAGCCCCCTGGCAACACCATACTGCATGGCGTAACGAATACCGGTTCCCACAAGTCCGCCTGCTGCCGCGCCCGGCGTAAACGCCAGACGGCAGATCGTCTTGATCGCAGGAATGATATAATCATAATTGATCCCAAGAATGATCAGACAGCCCACTACATAGAAAATAGCCATGAAAGGCACCAGTTTCTCACACACATTGGCAATACTCTTGATCCCCCCGAAAATTACAAACGCGGTGAGGACAGCAACGATTATCCCCACGATCCACGGCTCAATCCCCAGATTTTCATTGCACACTTCAGCGATCGCATTTACCTGGGTCGCGCACCCGATTCCAAAAGAAGCAAAGCCTGCAAATACGGCAAAGATCATACCCAGCCATTTCATGTTCAGCCCGCGCTCCAGAGCATACATAGCGCCGCCCTGCATACGTCCGTCCGCTGTCTTCACACGGTATTTGACCGCGATCAGTGATTCCGCATATTTCGTGGCAATGCCAAACACACCGGTAAGCCAGCACCAGAGCACAGCACCCGGACCTCCCAGGGCGATCGCTGTCCCCACTCCGATAATATTTCCCGTACCGATGGTGGATGCAAGCGCCGTGGTAAGGGCTCCAAACTGGCTGACCTCTCCATCCGCGTCATCTTCCCGCGACACAGAAAGCGGAATTCCTTTTGTGATGGATTTTCTCTGGATAAAACCAGTACGCACTGTCATAAACAAGTGCGTCCCCAGAAGCAGAATGATCATCCACCATCCCCACACGAAATCATCTACTGACTGCACAATTTCGAATATCTTTTCATACATGGCTCTCTTCCTCCCTGATAACAATTCAGGCATACGTAATGCCCACTGCCCGCAGCCGGCATACCGTATGCCTGTAAAACATCTTAATACGAATATTTTAGCGCATTTCCGCTTTAATGTAAAGAAGCAGTTCTCTTTCTGCTAAACCCGCTCGCCCGTTTCCCCGCTTTCTTTGTCCCCGTCCGGAAGACATCCGCTGGTTTCTGCATCCAGCTCAAACCAGAATTCCACCCCATTCTCAAAATTCTTTACCCCATATTTTTGGTGGAAGGATTCCATGATCGCCTTCACGATAGACAAGCCAATGCCGTTTCCTCCATACTCTCTTGTATGCGCCTTATCCACCTTATAGAACTTATCCCACAATTTCGGGATATCCTCCTCCGGGATCGGTTTTCCACTGTTAAATACGGATATCCTTGCCTTCCCATTTTCTGAAACGATGCGCACCTCTATCCGTTTCTCGTTTTCTACATGATGGATCGCATTCGTAAGATAATTACGCACAACCTGCTCTGTCTTAAACTCATCCGCCCAGACATAGAGGCAGTCATCTGCAATAAAATCTACCGCCGCCTCTGCCTGCTGTACAAGGATCTCGCAGCTCGCGATCACGCCTCTGACCAGCCTTACGATATCAAAACGGTCAAACTGAACCTCATCATTTCCAAATTCCAGCTGATTCAGGGCGAGAAGATTTTTAACCATGATATTCATCTTTCCCGCTTCGTCCATAATGACGTCACAGTAAAATTCCCTGCTCTCCGGATCGTCATTGACCCCCTCTTTCAGCCCTTCTGCATATCCCTGGATCAGAGCGATCGGAGTCTTAAGCTCATGAGAGACATTCCCCAGGAATTCATTTCTCATATCCTCGATCTTTTCCTTCTGCTCAATATCCTTCTGAAGCTGATTATTCGCGCTCTTTAATTCAGATACGGTCTTCTCGAGCTGGGCGGACATCCTGTTGAAATTTCTGCCCAGTATGCCTATCTCATCCTCTCCGTCACGCGTATACTTTGCCTCAAAATTCAGGTTTGCCATCTCCTGCGACAGCCTTGCCAGTTCCATCACCGGCTGCGTGATCCGGCGTGAGAACAGCCATATGAGCAGGCCTCCCAAAACAATGCCTATGACCCCCAGATAGATCAGGAAACGGCTTGCCAGCGAAGCGCTCTCCTGGATACTTGCAAGAGGGCTCTGCATGATAAACCAGGAGCCGTCAGACAGCCGGCCGCACATTTTCAGATACTCTACATCGCCGGTCACCCCCTGGGCGTCATCCCGATAGATTGTATAAGCGTCTGTCTGCCGGATCACATCCGACACATTAACTCCTGCCACCCCCATCAAGAGCCCGACCGTCATTTCCTTAAACCTGGGATCTCCCGTTCCAAGCGTGCTGAGCACCGCATTCCCCCCTGCGTTGATGACTACCAGATCCACATTTGCTTTTTCCGTGCGCATCAGTATATTGTTATATGACGATGACTCCGACAGCTTATCCTCTGCAAACATTCTGTCAACTTCATTGTATGTGCGCAGCAGTTCCTGGGACTTATGCGACAGGTAATACGTTCCCAGAAAGCCATTATTAATGATCAGCACACCGCCGAGGATGAATACGAGAAGCCCGATAAAAATGGCAGTTATCTGCCTTCGGATTGAGTATTTCATGAAACTTCACCTCAGATCAGTCTACTTCAAATTTGTAACCCATTCCCCAGATGGTCCGGATATATTCGCCCTTATTCCCAAGCTTGCTGCGCAGTTTTTTCACATGCGTATCTATCGTCCGGGCATCACCGAAATAATCATAATTCCAGACATTATTTAAAATTTTCTCTCTGGACAGGGCAATCCCCTGATTCTCTACAAAATATGCCAGCAGCTCGAATTCCTTATAGCTCAGTTCCACAGGCTCTCCGTCGATCTTCACTATATGAGCGGCTTTATCGATCACAATTCCGCCTGCCTCAACCACATCTCCTCCGGAACTTCCGAGAGTCCTCCTCAGGATCGCATTGACCCTCGCCACCAGGATCTTCGGGCTGAAAGGCTTGGAAATATATTCATCCACGCCCAGTTCAAATCCCTGGAGCTCATCCCTCTCCTCCGAGCGCGCTGTGAGCATGATGATCGGCACTTTCGAGGATTCCCTGATTTCCCTGCAGACCTGCCAGCCATCCATCTTTGGCATCATCACATCAAGGATCACAAGCGCTATATCCTTCTCTTCATAAAAAATATCCATGGCTTCCATGCCGTCTCCCGCCTCAATAACCGTATAGCCTTCACGGGTAAGGAAGTCCTTCACCAGTTTCCGCATCCTGCTCTCATCATCTACAACAAGTATCTTTATATTTTCCATGGTCCGTCTCTCCTCTTTTTTATCTGCACTATCTTTATTTTATCCTATATCTTATCAGGGAAATATGTCAATAATGTGAATAAAACAGCCTGAGCCAAAGTTTGCCCCCGGTCCGTATTCCTGAATCTTTATTGAAAATTTTTCTTGCCATGAAGCAATCTTAATGATAACATATTATCAGTTCGTGAGGGAGTAATTGGCGTCTCCGTACGTGGTAAGTCAACATACTGGTTCATACGGGACCTGGCTTATCTTAAATAATGAGACTCATGTACAGTGTATTTGCTGTACATGTTTTTTCTGACAGGTGCAGCGATGCGCCTGCTTTTTTATTCTGCGGAGAGCACGGATCACTTTCCGCATTCACCAAGGAGGAAAAAATGGGATTATTAGAATTGTTCATTCTCGCTGTGGGGCTGTCCATGGACGCTTTTGCCGTCTCTGTCTGCAAAGGTCTTGCCATGCCTAAGATCACGTTAAAAAGAACGCTGACTGTCGGACTCTGGTTCGGCGGTTTTCAGGCGCTTATGCCTGCGGCCGGCTATCTCCTGGGAGTCCAGTTCAGGGACAAGATCACCGCCGTTGATCACTGGATCGCCTTCATCCTGCTGGGGCTCATCGGCGCCAACATGATCAAAGAAGCCTGTTCAGGCGACTGTGAAGAGGAAAATGAATCTCTGGATATCAGGACTATGTTTCTGCTGGCAGTAGCCACAAGCATAGATGCCCTTGCAGTGGGAATCACTTTTGCTTTTCTGGATGTTCATCTTCTGGCAGCAGTCTCTTTTATCGGGATCACCACATTCACCCTTTCTGCTGCGGGAGTAAAGATCGGGAATGTATTCGGCACCCGCTACAAGGCAAAAGCAGAATTAGCCGGAGGAGTGATCCTCATACTGCTCGGTTTAAAAATCCTGCTGGAGCATCTGGGAATACTAACCCTTTGATCCGTTCGGATAAGGTTTAAATTGGAATCCAAACAGGCATATGGCTTTTTTTATTACCGCGGGCAGTTTCCATACAGCGGCGCTTAACTACATACGGAAGGAGAATATTTATCCAATGCAGGAAAATAACACTTTTATGAAAACAAAACCGGTCTTCCCCCTCCTGGTCTCCATGTCTGTTCCCATGATGCTTTCCATGCTCATCCAGTCGCTTTATAACATTGTGGACAGCATCTATGTGTCACGGCTCGGTACAGACGCGCTCACTGCCGTTTCTCTTGCCTATCCTCTCCAAAATGCCATTGTATCCGTGGCAGTCGGGATCGGAGTCGGCATCAGCTCTGCGATCTCGATCCACCTGGGTGCAGGGAATCAGGAAAAAGCCGACCGGGCGGCCACTGTCGGCATAGGGCTGACTGTATTCCACTGCCTCTTATTTATTCTTGCCGGACTTATCATTACACGTCCTTTTCTCTCTCTTTTCACGGACAATCCGGCAGTGCTCGATGCATCCTGCGATTACACATATATTGTGTTGTGTTTTTCCTTTGGCTCTCTTCTCCAGATCGCCTTCGAAAAAATCTTTCAGGGGATCGGGCAGATGAAGGTCACTATGTATCTGTTGATTGCGGGATGCGTGATCAATATCATACTTGATCCCATACTCATATTCGGCCTGTTGGGCTTTCCCGCGCTTGGAGTCGCAGGGGCTGCCATTGCCACCGTGATCGGACAGATCAGCGCCTTCCTCCTGTATATTGTGGTGTACCTAAAAAAATCCTATGCCATTAACATCCGGGTAAAGCACCTTCGTTTTGACCGAAAGATCATCTGGCAGATATACAGTGTAGGAATCCCGTCCAGTATAATGATGCTTCTCCCATCTGTTCTCATCAGCATCCTGAACAGCATCCTCGCAGGCTTCTCCGAAGTGTATGTAGCTGTACTCGGCGTATATTTTAAACTTCAGACATTTATATATATGCCTGCAAACGGAATTGTCCAGGGAATGAGACCGATCATCGGATATAACTACGGTGCCGGAGAAAAACCCCGGGTGCGTTCTGCCATCAGATACAGCCTAATCTGCGCGGCGTCACTCATGCTCCTTGGAACTCTTCTGTCCCTGCTTATCCCGGAACAGATCTTCGCTCTGTTTGATGCAGACGCAGAACTGATGGATGCAGGTGTCCGGGCTCTCCGCATCATCTGTCTCGGCTTTCTGGTCTCTTCCGTGGGCATCATTTACTCCGGTACTTTCGAAGCACTCGGCAATGGAAGGAACTCCCTGACAATATCCCTCCTGAGGCAGTTCCTGATCACAATCCCCCTAAGCTTCATCCTCTCAAAAGTCTGGGGACCTGTCGGTGTATGGATCTCATTTCCCGCAGGGGAATTTTGCGCATCGATCGCGGCCTTCTTCCTGCTGGGACATTACGAAAAAGGGACTTTATCCCCATTTAAGAAACATACTCACATCGCATAAACCAAAGCGTCAAAAAGGCTGCCGGCATAATGCCCGCAGCCTTTTTCCAGGATCACGTCTGATCCCTTACTATTCCATTTCAAAATTTGTAAAGTACTGATGCGCAAGGTCTTCATCCTCCCCGCTGACGATCAGCCGCATCGGAAGTCCCAGTTTAATAGACATCAGTCCGAGAAGAGATTTCCCGTCAATGCGAAAATTTCTGTTAGACATATCTGTAACGTCAATGTCTGATTTCATCTTCTGGCATGTATTACAAAAGCTCATCAACTGCCCTGATGTTGCGAACTTGATCTTTTTCTCGACCATTTTCTTTTTCACCCTCCTGTCTCGCGTATGTGTGGTTACTGCACACTGCCCCAGTATATAATAAATACACGGGACAGGCAAGAGAAAAATACAACTGCGGATAACAGGACTTGAACCTGCACGTCATGGACACCAGAACCTAAATCTGGCGCGTCTGCCAATTCCGCCATATCCGCTTATATCAATGAAAAACGGAAACCCAATGTTCTGGGTTTCCGTTATCTCATTCACTGAGCGTGCGGGGATTCGAACCCCGGACAACTTGATTAAAAGTCAAGTGCTCTACCACCTGAGCTACACGCCCATATTTTCTTTCCCGGCTTCCCAGGTAAACTGGGCTAGCTGGATTCGAACCAGCGAATGCAGGAGTCAAAGTCCTGTGCCTTACCGCTTGGCGATAGCCCATCGAAGACTTATGTCTGACACTGCCTGCCAGTATGAATATAAAAGAAAAGGGTGGGTAGTGGGACTCGAACCCACGATATCCAGAACCACAATCTGGCGCGCTAACCAACTGCACCATACCCACCATAACGAGCCTGGGGGGATTCGAACCCTCGACCTACGGCTTAGAAGGCCGTTGCTCTATCCAGCTGAGCTACAGACTCATATGCAAATATCCCCTTTTCAAAGGCTCTCCGCCTGTCAGCGGAAAAGCGGGTGATGGGAATCGAACCCACGTATCCAGCTTGGAAGGCTGGTGTTCT
>ERZ1643247.200-NODE-200-length-79528-cov-123.758220_pt1 | contig 79528 bp, 71 predicted proteins | sample MGYA00579264_ERZ1643247 | MGnify/ENA primary metagenome ERZ1643247 (study PRJEB29033, sample SAMEA4952262) | chicken gut metagenome | biome: Broiler Chicken; feature: Gastrointestinal Tract; material: Caecum | place: Ireland | collected 2018 | study: Broiler... | reverse complement strand
TTCTTGTCTTTTTAACACTTTTTTGGGCGTTTTTGACTTTTCAGATACACCCTAGTCACAATCGTCGGATGGCCGTCATTCGCATGCTCACCATTTACCCTTTCTCTCGCATTTATTATCAATTGGCGGTACAGATGTTCCCTTCCCACCTGGAAGAAATCCGCTCATTTGCAGATTTCTTTCACATCGATATTGATGAGATTTATCGCGAATTTCGTGAAAATGTGGATCTTGCTGTTGATATTCTATTGGAGTACAAGGATGAAATCGACAACGAAATCCTGGATATTATTGATGATGACATTGATGACGACAATAACCTACCCCCTCCATTGACAACCAATCTCGCTGACATGCTAGTTTACTTTGAGTACATCTTTAAATCAGCAAACGAAACCGGATTTACCTTTTTCACCAAAGATGACAATACTAAAAGAGCCCGTCTTAGTAATGCAAGGCAGGCTTATGCGAACTACCGGGACGAGATTCCGCTAATTCTCTATGATTCCACCTTAGGTCGGAACTCTAAAGAAGGGTTCCTTGTAACAGATAAACATATTTATATCTCCGTTTACAAAGATGTTCATGTTCTAAGTCTGTCAGACGCTTTGCAGGATATCCATCAGGTGGAGCAAAACCAATGTATTTATCTTTGCTTTGAACAAGACAAAGTCTTTCTCTTAAATAAAGGCGACCTCGTCAAAAAAGAAACTCTTCCTGACTTTATAGAGTTTATGATTTCTTTCATCTTGTTTTTGAGCGAATGCAAACCAACTGAAAATAATTTATGGAAAGCAATATCACAGTATCAGGCTCTGCCACAACCAAGAATTGAAGCTTCCTCCACCCCTGCATTGAATGGAGAGGACGAAGGGGAAAAAGGAGTACAGAACGCGGAGCCAAATCTTCTTGAACCCAAGGTATGTTACTGTTTTGAATGCGGAGCCGAAAACGAGGCAGGCGCAAAATACTGCTTTGAGTGCGGCGCAGAATTATTCTAAATGTTAACAGGAGGTTTATCATGGCAAAAGCAAAAGGAAAATGTCCAGTATGCGGTGCAAGCATTTATGTGAACGACGAGAAGGAAATTGGGCACTGCACACAATGTGGGGCGCAAATTAATGTAGCCGAGAGTATTCGATTGGCAGCTCAGGATGCGACGATATCCACTCCACCGGCTAGGACAGCTGCTTCTGCAACACCTCAGACTTCTTCGCAGAGGGCAGCACGTCGGACAGCACGCACACAAAAAGCGGAATTGCGGGCGCAGCAGACTTCCGCTGTCCAGACCATCCATGATATGTTCCAGATTTGCACCACTGAACAGGATTATCTGATGCTGCGTCCTAAAGTTATGCAAATGGATGTCTCTGACGCTGAAAAAGCCCGACTTTTGGAAGCACTAGATGATGCAACTAAAAAGCGTCTGTCCGATGTTCTTGAAAAAGCAGAGGAATATAAAAAGGATCAGGACAGTCCCGGCATGGGATGCATGATTGCAATGGTCATCGGCATTGCAGTAGTATTGCTGTTCTTCTTGGGTCCCATTCCTGCCGTCATCTGGGCAGGTCTCGGAATCATTGGCTTGTTCTACAATAACAAGGAGCAGAACGACGAAAAAAAGAAGGCTGAAAAGAAGGCGGCCGCCGACTTGATCGCGCAGTACAGAAAGCTTGGCTATAAAATATAACAGTATATATCATAGTTATTGTAAACAGACGAAAACGATCGATTTCTAATCTGAAATCGAATATATACTATAACTATGAAGGCCTCGGGGCAAGTTCCCGGAGGCCTTTTTTGCTGTGCTGATTTTAGAATGAAATGGAGTGATTTTCGATGAACAACCACGTTTACATCCCTTGTGCCCATCTGTTCTGACTGCTATGCTTGCACCGGCAACCCGCCTGATCCACAGGGATAGACTCTTAATCGAACTGTAGAAACTTGTAGGCCGGCACATCCAGCGCCTGAGCAATTCGCAGCAGGGTGGTCAGAGAGATAGGCTTGTACATACCTGGGGCCTCGATCTGCCCGATGTAGGAGGTAGCCACCTCCAGCTTTTCGGCCAGCTTCTCCTGGGTGTAGCCCTGCAATTTGCGGTAGTAAGCGATCTTCAGGCCGATCATCTTGTACTCCTGCTCAAATTCACGTTCCATAGCCATGCACCTCACCTTCATTTTACTGAAGAGTGAGGTGCATTTTTATTCCATAAAAATATTGCAATTATTACTGCTTAGGTTATAATATAGAAGTATAAATGTGAAAACTCTGCGTTCGTCCCGTTCCAGTAGAAAAGGCGCAGCCTGCAGCCGCGCCCTAAGTGTAAGAATGTCTTGTCATAGCGTCGAGGAAAGCTGACAGCGCCTTGCGCTGTTCAGAAGTCAGTTGTTCGACCTGCCGCAGAAGGTCGTCGTTTGCCCCTCCCGCTTCGCCGGGCACGTCAAAGAAAGCCTTCATAGACAGGCCCAGCTCGGTACAGATCAGGGAGAGGTTCGCTACAGAGATACCCTTTTCATTCCGCTCCACGGAGCGCAGGAAGCTCTGCGAGATGCCGCAGCGATTGGCCAGGTGGTTGGTTGTCCACCCTTTGGCCTCCCGCAGTTGTTTGATCCGCTTGCCGATATCCATGCCGTCGCCTCTTGTGCTTTTCTATTACTTTAGCAAAAAGATGCGGCGATGTTTACATTTTTATAGATACATGGTATTCTTATAGAAACTATAATGTGAAATTTTATCGTTATAAAGATACTATGCGTCAAAATACGTCCAATTTCCGGTTTGAGCTTGATTCGTTCGCTCGAATTCCACAAAAATTTTTCCCACCGCTCTTGAAAGCGCCAGTTATTGTCCACCCTGTTTGTTATAATACAGGCAGAGATCGACAGGGAGTGAAACGTGATGGAATCTTTACCCGAAAACAAAGCCGTCCGTCTGCTGGAAATCTACACGCACCTAATAAAGGGCGATGTGTTGTCCAAAACAGAGCTGGCAACGCAGTACCATATTTCCAGGCGGAGTATTCAGCGGGACATGGAGGCCCTGCGGACCTTCATCGCCAACCAGAACTTGGGGCAGGATGTAGTGTACGACTATAAGCACCGGGGCTACCGCCTGATCCAGACCAATCCAAAATGGCTCAGCAACAGCGAAATCTTGGCCGTCTGCAAGATTCTGCTGGAGAGCCGTTCTCTGCGCAAGGACGAGATGCTGCCTATTCTGGACAAGCTGGTGGATTGCGCAGTCCCCGACCCTAACAAAAAACTGATCGGTGAGCTGATCGCCAACGAAACCTTCCACTACATCCAGCCCCACCACAATAAACTCGTCCTAGACAATCTCTGGGCCCTGGGCGAGGCGGTGCGGCATCAGCAGGTGGTGGAAATTGAATACACTCGGCTCAAAGACCATGAACTGGTCAAGCGCCGCGTCCAGCCGGTGGGCTTCTGGGACACCCAGGGCCTGGTCCGGGCCTTCAAAAAGCACGAGGGAGTCACCCCCAGCGAATACAAGCATATTCACGGAAAGCCATAAGGAGCAACGATCTGTGCGCTTACAGCCTGAGAATGGCCGCCTGTCACCCAAACCAAGGGGGACAGGCGGCCATTCTGCTGACAAAAAGAAAAACACCCTGCAGCCGTTGACTGGTTTTTCTTGCGCTTTCAGCAGATACATTATATAATTGTAATAAAGTTTTGGGAATGAACCATCCGGCGCCGGGCGGGCCATTCCGCAATATTGGGTAAAAGAGGAGGATGTATGATGACGTTTCATCGAATGAAAAGCGCTGCCCTTGTTTGCGCGGCAGCCGCCGCCCTGACGGCCTGCGGCCAGGGGGGTATCCAGCTGGCAGAACCGTCGGATGAAACCTACCAGGCGGTTCCCTATCAGCTCTACCCCACCTCAGAAGGGGCCTGGGTCGGCGACGTGATGCCCCTGGTGGACAACGGCAAACTGGAGCTGTACTATCTCTACGACACCGACCACAACGGCCAGGCCTATCACCCGATCTATCGCTTTACCACCGAAAATCTCTACGAATATCAGGACGACGGGGAAGTGATCCCTTACGGGAACTTCGGCGACCCGGATCTGGCTTTGGGCACCGGTTCGGTCCTGCTGGGGCAGGACGGGCTGTACCACTGTTTCTACACCGGCCACAATGAGGGAAACGCCTCTCCCTTTGGCCCCGGCAAGGAATGCGTGATGCACGCGGTCAGCAGCGACAAGGTCACCTGGACCAAGCTGCCGGAAGATACCTTCTATGCGCCGGAAAACTATTCCACCGATGATTTCCGGGACCCGGAAGTCTTCTGGAACGAGGACGAGCAGTGCTACTGGATGCTGGTGGCTGCTCATGAGAACACCCTGGGCGGCGTGGTGGTCAAATACACTTCCACCGACTTGTCCAACTGGACCTTCTGCGGGCCCATCTTTGCACCCCAGGCCCAGTACATGCTGGAGTGCCCCGATCTGTTTGAAATCAATGGCCGCTGGTATCTGACCTACAGCTGGGACTGCACCACCTACTATGCCATCGGCGACTCGATGGACGGGCCCTTCACGGTGCCGGAGGACAACACCCTGGACGGCAACAACTTTGTCTTTTACGCCCCCAAGACCGCTGAACTGAACGGCCATCGGTACCTCTGCGGCTGGATTGGCCGAAACTTCCAGGAACAGGATGTTGGAATGTACCAGTGGGCCGGCAGCCTGCTGATCCACGAGCTGATCCAGCAGGAGGACGGCCGGCTGGGCATCTGTGCACCCGAGACCCTGGAAAATTACTTCACCGAGACCCAGCCCGTCCAGGCGGTGGGCACGGCGGGCAGCGTTTCCCAAGAGGACGGCGCCTACCAGCTGAAAGGAACCAAAGAGCCTGCAGTGATTGATCTCGATATGCGCAAGCCCACCTTTACCCTCACCTGTGACGTGACGCTGGACGGCAGCGGCTGCGCCGGTTTTGCCTTCGGCCAGCCCGGGGAGGACTACAGCAGCTACACCGGTCTGGCGCTGGATACGGTCCATGGATGCCTGCGGTATGAGGGCGCAGCTCTGACCGATCTGGTCAGCACCGACCCCATGGTTTATACCACCTTTGACTTCCAGCCGGGGGTGACGCATCATCTCAAAATAGTGGCTGAAAACGAGATCCTCATCCTCTACATCGATGACCAGAAAGCCCTCAGCAGCCGGGTTTACAACTCCATCGACGGCGCACACCTGTGCATCTTTGCCAGCGGCATGGACGCCGTCTTTGAGAATCTGTCTCTCTCGGTGCCGGCATAAGACGGTCGGGATCGGCGTGATCGCCCAAAACAAACCGTTCCGGCGCATGCTTTGCCGGATGCCGCAGGATTCCAGACGCTCCCGGTAGGCACGGGCGGCATACTGGACGCCTCGATCACTGTGAAAAATCAGACCTCTGGCAGGCTTGTGCCGGCGATACGCCATATCCAGGGCCGCCAGCGTCAGCCGGGTATCGATCTTGTCAGAAAAGGCATAACCAACGATTTTACGTGTACACAGGTCTTTGACAATGGCTAAATAGAGCCAACCTTCTCCGGTGGGAATGTACGTGATATCACCCACCCAGGCCTGATCGGGACGGTCAAAGGAAAAGTTTCGCTGTAAAAGATTGGGCGCAATGGGATGGCTGTGATGGGAGTTGGTCGTCTTTTTGTAAGCTCGCCTGCGTGCCGAGGAGATCCCGGCCAGCCGCATCTGCCGGTGTACCCGTTTGCGGGAGCAGCCAAATTCCGGCTTCAGCAGCCGGTAGAGACTATCCAAGCCCAGAGCCGGGTACTTCTCATGCAGCTCGATCAGCCGGCGCCGGAGCGCCTGGTTTTGTTGCCTGCGCCTGCAAATCCTCTCTGCTTTCCAGCCGTAATACCCGCTGCGCGATACCTCCAACACCCGGCTTGCCTGCTCCACAGAGGCCCCCTGACGCTTGAGCATCTGGATGCAGCGGTATTTCTCCTCTACGGTTTCGACAGGATGCCGACGGATTTTTTTAAGACGTCTATGACCTCGTCTTTCTCGCCCAGCTGCCTGCGCAGGCTGCGGTTCTCCGCTTCCAGCTCCCGGATGCGCTTTTGCTCCCGGTTCTGTCTGCTGACCTGGCCCATCTGAATGCCGGAGGCTTTCAGCCAGCTGCGCAGCGTGTCGATGCAGATCCCCAGCTCTTTGGCCACTTCCACCGGCTGACGGCCCTGCTCTGTGACCAGCCGCACGGCTCCGGCTTTGAATGCATCGTCATACCGTGGGGGTGCTGTTCGTTTTTTCGTTTTCTTCTGTTCCATTGTTATATGCTCCTTGTCTTTCCAGTTTACGACTCTTTTTTCTGTCTGTCAATTCGGGTATAGGGGCATTACTGGCAAACATCTACCTCAATGAATTCGACTGGGAGATGCACAGCAGAGGGGTAAAACTGGTTTGACATGCTGTAGTATTTGCTAAAAGCAAGCGGGCAGCAGTGCGTCTGCTGGAATCCTGCCAGAAGTATCTGGAAGAAAAGCTAAAGCTAAAAATGAACACGGAAAAGAGCCAGGTGACCAGCGTCTTTGCGAACAAGAAATTCAAGTTTCTTGGTGTCTGTCTGGGCAAGAATGGAAGCGGCATCTATATCTGCGCTTACCGAAAGTCTCTCAGTAAAGCAAATGAATGACTTCGGCGCAGATTCCGAATGTACATCTGGAAACAGTGGAAGAAACCCAAAACCAAGGTGGCCAATTTGGCCAATTTAAGGTAATCGCTCCAAGGAATCAAGTCCTTGAGCAGTTAAGGATGCTGGCGGAAGCCCATGGAAGGAAGATGGGACAGCATAATGTGTAGATATCTCTTTGGGATTGGGCTGATTCAAGCCAAATTAAGTGTCCTGGCAGCGTCTCCCATTGCTGTGCTTAGCGCTGGCATTCTGTATACCTGGTTTTAATTTTTACGACGCAGTAACTTCCGCGTTCTCCCGAATCTGCTGGATTGCATCAATCAGGGCAGCTCGGGTTTTGGGGTCAAACAGCTTGATGAAGCTGACAGGCTTATCAAAGGGAGGACGGGTCAACTCGACCATGCTTTCCATATAACCGTTAGTTTCTACATAATGGATGACCTTGTGAACAAAGGCAATCTGTTGTGGGTTGAGGGACTGGTCGTTGATAAACTGGGAGAAAGCCTGCATGGCAGCCTCATGATCCAGTTTTGCAATCTTGCGGATTAATAAGCCAAAGGGCGTATTGCCAAACTCCCGATTATAATCTTCCTGGCTTCCCAATTCATTGGTCAGCACCCGTTCCAATTCCTGGTAGTCGGTTTGGGTCAGGGGGATGTTGTGGGTCAGCTTGTGGATGGCTAGGGTGTCTCCATGTTCGTTGACATAGCGGTTTACCTTGGCGCGGTAGTCTTCAAAGTCATAGGCCGCATCCAGCAGAGTTCCTTCTTTCTGCTCCAGAATGGGGTCGGTGAGCTTTGTGATGATAGGCTTCCGACTGTCCGCACCTTCCACCAGGAACTGGATCAGTCCACGCAGTTCCCGCCGCGCACGCTCGAACAGAAGGATATCGTTTGCTTCCCAGAACGCATCTGTCTGGATCTCTTTGAGCACCGGCAGCTTTTCCCGAACTTGAGGGATACTGGCTTTACGCTCCAGCAGCGCAGCGGTGTCGCACAGCTGTTTTTTGGCATACTTGAAAGAGGGCATCTGCTCGATCTGGGCCAGCATCATACCATAGATGAAGTTATCAAATCGCTTGGCAAATTCGTCCGATTCCGGAGACTGGACCAGGGGCGCGATTTCCTTTATTAGATCGGTTTTGTCTTCCTCCGAGAGAGAACGAAACGCATCTTCTTTTTTGTATTTCTCTATATACTGCCGGCGCAGTTTGACCTCGATCAGTTCTGGATTGAGGTTTTGAATCTGCTGGAAGCAGGTGTGTACCAGCTCTGCCCGCAAAGCTTGATAATCCTCTCCTGCAAAACAGCTTCCCTGCAGTGCCGCAATGAGCCGAACCTGCTTGCCGAAAATATTCTCGGACAGGGTTTTGGTCTCCCGGGTCTCATAGCCCTCTTTGTGTTCATTGAAGAAGTCAAAGTTCCCACAGTAGTCAAAGATCAGAAATCGTCGTTTGTCGGTATATTCACCGTCGATCTGATCCACACAGGCCAGCCCCTTGCACAGACGGGTTCCCCGGCCGATCATCTGCCAGAACTTTGTTTTGGAACGCACCTTCTTGAAGAACACCAGGTTCACACACTCGGGCACGTCGATACCAGTGTCCATCATATCCACCGAAACTGCAATATGTGGTTCCTTTTCAGGCTGCTTGAAATCGTCAATGACCTGCTGGGCATAGCTGTCCTCACAGACCACCCGCTCGGCAAAGGTTCCATGGTACTGGGGATAGAGCTTATTGAACCGTTCAAGGATAAACTCTGCATGGCGCTTGTTCTGGGCGAAGATGATGGTCTTGCCCAGCCGGTCGCCGCCTGCCACTTTGATGCCCCGCTCCATCAGGTCTTGAAGTACCAGGTCCACCGTTCCCTCATTGAAGACGAACTTGTTGAGCTTTTCCGGAGGGATGTACTCCGGCATGGGGCCATCCTCGGCGAAATCCGACTCATAGCGTTCTTTATCCTCATCGGACAGGTCATTATAAGTGATGCCTTCCTCCAGAAACTGGGTCTTGACCTGGTAGTTGTAGTAGGGCACCAGGACATGGTCCTGATACACTGCCGTTTCGTAATCGTAGGGGTAGGTGGGGACGCCGCTCTCCATCTCAAAAAAGTCGTAGGTGTTCCGGTCGATGTCGGTCTTGGGAGTGGCGGTCAGCCCAACCAGAATGGCATCGAAATACTCAAAGATAGCCCGGTATTTCTTGAAGATGCTCCGATGGCTCTCGTCGATGATAATCAGGTCAAAATGGGCCGGGGTGAACAACTGCCGCCCATCCGAGGATTTGGTGTCGTCAATGGCATTCAGGATCGTGGGATAGGTCGAAAAGACGATCCGGGCGTCCCGGTCATCCTTATTGGTGCAGAGGTTGCACAGGGTCATATCCGGCAGGTACTTTTTGAAATCATCCTTTGCCTGCTTTACCAGTGCAGTGCGGTCGGCCAGAAACAGAATGTTGGTGACCCACTTGCCCCGGCTGAGCACGTCAGTCAGGCTGGAAGCTGTCCGGGTTTTGCCGGTGCCGGTGGCCATCACCAGCAGGTGCTTGCGGATGCCCTTCTGGGTGTGTTCACAGACCGCCCGGATGGCCGCTTTCTGGTAATACCGGTCGGTGATCTTATCGTCGATGGCGATGCTCAGCAGGTCTTTCCGCTCGGTGCGCCGGGTCATCAGCTTGTCCAGGTCGTCCTTGCTGAAAATGCCGCTGACCTTCCGCTGGGGACCGCTCCGGTCATCCCAGAAGTAGGTCTCGAACCCGTTGGTGGTGAACATTATGGGCCGCCGCCCGAACTTCCGTTCCAGGCAGTCGGCATAGAGGGAAGCCTGCTTTCGCCCGATGTTGGGGTCCTTGCTGGTGCGCTTGGCCTCCACCACTGCCAGAGGCAGCCCGTCCTTCCCGAATAGAACATAGTCGCAGAAGCCTTTTTGCCCCGACACGCCGGCCATATCTTCCACCGAGTATTCCTCCCGCACGTCTGCATCGGCGCCGGTGAATTTCCAGCCCATCTCTTTTAGGTCCACATCAATGAACCGCTTGCGGGTCTCGAATTCAGACAGGTCCTCCGGATGGAAACGGCGCTCCTGCTGGTGCTTCTCCTTTTCGGCGGTGTACCGGGCCGCCATCTGCTCCACCTGACGCCGCAGTGCCTCGATTTCTGCTTTCTGCTCCTCCAGCAGGCTTTCCTGTGCCTTGACTTTCTGGGCATCCACTGCTACCTTTTGGGTGGGAATCAGCGCCTGGTCAAAAATGCGCTCCTGGTAATCAGAGCCATAGCAGTAGTCGATCCACTGGACAAACTCAAACAACCCCCGCAGCGCCGCCAGGGCGTCCCCCGGCTGGACATTCCGCCCGGTATGTACGGCCATATTGCCCAACTTTGCGATGTAGCGCAGTTTCTCCCATGTGTTTTGATCCATGGCAAAACGGAAACTCGGCTCAAAGACCAGGGATTTCAGATTGTCCTTATAGGGCATCTTCATGGTCTGGTCGGCGGCATACACCCATTTGATGGCCAGCTCCATGGCCTTGCGGCAGCCCACCGCACACAGCGCCGGGGCCGAGGCATAGATCTTCTCCGCCTCCACACAGGCCGAGGCAAAGAGGGCGTATTCAGATTTTTGGGAGAGGAAGGAGAAGTTGGACATCGTGGATTACCTAAAAATCTTAAAATAATTTACCTTACAATACATTTCCAATGACAAAGCGACTTTTATCAATTATTCTATCAATCGATTTGATCATCTGTTCAGTCATATCAAGGTAAGCAGACAAATCTTGATCCATAAATCGTATTGACTGGTTCAAACTTCTTTCTATTCCTAGATTTCCCAATGATGCCTCTTTCATTTTGGTGACACTTTGATTTGACTCCGCGATAGCAGTTTTAAGATTTCCGATATTTTTAATGTAGGCTATAAGTGCCTCTTTGTTTTCTGGTGTGGAAGCATATCTATTTTCTAATAACCCTAACGTGTTCTTTTCGATTTGTCCCCACAAGGTCTGAATTGATCCGGTATGAGTATTTAACTGTTTGCTGAATGTTGAAATATAGTCGGCAGCCTTTTGAGTTTGTTTACGTATAAATGCTGCTTTTCCACTACTTTTATCATTTTCAACTCTCTTAATCTCGTTCGTGTGTCTATTTATTCCAGATGTCATGGTTTGCAATCCCGAAGAGATAGATGCTATATCATTGTTCATGTTATTGGTGTCTTCTTCAATTTCTGTCAAAAAATCCAAAAAACCTTTTTCGCCTTCAGGAATGTCAAGAGAATCGCCAACTGATTCGAACAGATTTTCAGGCCGAATATGATTTTTATCAATAAAATCACTCACTGGATTACTGAAGATAACGCTTCCATCAACAGCGCCATGAAAGTTTTTGCTTAGGTAGTCAATAAGCTCTTGGAACTTTTTGAAATGTGTAGAATAATCTTTGGCACGATATTGTTTTAAATCAAACGGCAAAGTACTAAGATTATCTCTTGTAATCATAATAGTCTTTTTATTTAAACTATGTGCTATTCCTAACTCATACATAACATTAGGATTTAGGCCGGTTAAATCAGCCAGCACAATATCGGCGTTATAAATAGGAGGAATAATGTCGGCTAAAATATTCTGCTGATTATCTTCATCTCCAGCATGTGAAAAGTCAAACTCGTCATAAAAACGTGATTTTAACATTTCATATGATTCAAAAAATTCATCTGCAAACGGCATTATTACAAACACTTTAGCTTTACTCACGAATATTACTCCCTTCTTGTCTATTTCCTGTTACCCGAGCTCTTGTTAATCAAAATACTGTTGCATCAATGCCTTTTTAAGTGTCTCCATTTTATCAAGGCTACGCTGTATTGTCAATTTATGGTGGCTAATTTGCTCTGTAAAATCTGAAAATTTCTTTTGCTGTTCTAAGCTTGGCAACAGGACAGGCAAATTCCGAAGCTGTGTCATATTGATACTTGCAATGCCTGTTGTTTGTTTGGCACAGCCTAGAAAATACTTTTTTGCTTTTGGATGCTGTAAATATTCTTCTAAATACTGGGGCAAGAGGCCAGAACTATCAATCCGCACTCTAAAAATATGGTTTTGGTGAATACAGTCTTTAGGAGGGTTTTGTATAATCGCACCCCGTCCAAGTTTATCAGGATCACCGCCCTCAGTCATAAGAACATCAAAAGGCTGCAAATGGTATTGCTCAATTTCGGATTTTGTTGCTTCTATTGTTTTTACAGTCGTCCAATCTATATAGCCGGATTTAACGTTGGAAACTGCCATGTAGGGAACTTCAAACAGCTCTTCTCCGTTCGTTTTTCTCCCTTTAGTGATACCTGATACAATATTTGCAAGTTTGGACAAGGATACCGAAGGTAATTCATGCGGATTTATAATCGTATCCCCAAACATCTCCACAAACCTTGCCTTGACCAGCTCGTCCAGCTTGTCCAACTGCTGGCGGCGCTTGGAGATGAGGTCGGTGACTTTGTCCAGCGTGGCAGCAATGCGGCGCTGTTCATCAAGAGATGGGATGGGTAACGCTTGATTTAAATATGACTTTACTTGTAAGTTTCTAATTCCTGTAGTTTTGTTTTGCATCAATTCGGTTTTACCGGACCAATGTAAATTCCACATAAAATAGAATACATACTTCGGCACTGCCATTGATGGATTAACTCTCATTGCCTGAGTAAAATTATTACACAGGTATGTGCCAGTTTCAATATAAGGATCACAAAATACCACTCGTCCAACTGGCGTTTTATCAGTTCCTCCTGATTTTTCAAGAATTATATCACCATAATGCAATCTTTTACTTTCAACTTTTGACTTTTTAATACTGCGAACAACTACATTGTTGTAGTTTATTATGCCATCAGAAGTAAAATTTGTAGTTCGCAGGATATTTGTACCTGTTTCGTTTTCTAGGCATTCGCTGCCCCATTCGCCAGTAATTTGGCGCTCAAAAACATCCCCCAATCTCGCCATCACAGCATCCCCTCCAAATTTTTGTTGTTGAGAAGGTAATCAGTAATTCTTGAAAGATTCTCTGCAATGGTGATTATTGTAACTGGTGACATTTCTACCCAACCATTAGATTCTACAAAATAACGGATATCAACAAAATCTTTTGCGTGCTTTTTTATTTGGTCCTCAAAAATGGTTGTATCTTTTTTGCTTCCACAAAATTTGGCGACAATAGTTTGAATGTGGGAAGGCAATTTTTTATAGAGTAAATATAAATTGTGGCCTTCTTTATTTCGGTCATACTCTATTCCTAATCTATTTAATATAGACTTGAGAAACATTTCACTTGAAAATGCTGCATTTACAACGCAAGGTGCTGATAACTGCTGGAACTTTCCATCTTCTATAATGATAAAACCGGTATCGCTTTCTTTGCCGTAACATTTCCATGCGGCTTCCAAAAACTGTTTTCCCTGATCAAAATAATCTTGCGCTTTGGCGGACGATTTAATATGCATTTCCATCACAGCATCCCCTCCAGTTCTTCGAGCCCTGCGGTGATCTCCATTTCCAGCTCGTGCAGGTCTGCCATGATTTCGGTCGTGGAGGGATACTCTACCGGTACATACTCGGTCTTTTTGTACTTGTTGATGGACAGGTCGTAGTCGTTGTCGGCAATCTCCTGCCGGGGGACAAAGAAGCTCTGTTCCGTCCGCTGACGGCCGGCTTCCTGCTCCAGATTATGGAACCGGGCGATGATATCGGGAATATCGTTGTCGGTGATTTCGGTGCGCTTGTCGTCCAGAGAAAAGCCATCGGCTTTCATATCGTAGAACCAGACATTTTCGGTGCCGCCTGCGCCAGTCTTGGTGAATACCAACACTGCCGTAGACACGCCTGCATAGGGCTTGAACACACCGGAAGGCATGGAAATCACAGCCCGCAGCTGGTGATGTTCCACCAGCTCCTTGCGGATGGCTTTGTGGGCCTTGGAGGAGCCGAACAGCACCCCATCGGGAACGATACAGGCGCACTGGCCGCCCTTTTTCAGCATTCGGAGGAACAGCGCCAGAAAGAGCAGCTCGGTTTTTTTGGTGTTGGTGACAGCTTTCAGGTTGTCGTGGATGCTCTCGGCATCCACGGTGCCCTTAAAGGGAGGGTTCGCCAGGCAGATGGTGAACCGGTCGCTGATCTGGTTCTGTTTGGATACGCTGTCCTGGTAGTCGATCTCCGGGTGGCTGATGGAATGAAGCATCAGGTTCATGGCCGAAATGCGCAGCATGGTGCGGTCGGTGTCAAAGCCGGTAAAGGCATCCCCGGCAAAATGCTCCCACTGCTCAGTGGTCATGATATTTTCGTAGTGCTCCCGGATGTACTCGGCCGCCGCCACCAGGAAGCCGGCGGTACCGCAGGCTGGGTCGCAGATGGTGTCGTCCGGGGTGGGCTGCACAAGTTCCACCATCATCTTGATGATATGGCGGGGCGTGCGGAACTGGCCGTTTTGGCCTGCGGTGGACAGCTTGCCCAGCATATACTCGTACAGGTCGCCCTGCATATCCAGGCCGGAGATATCGTGCTCATATAGGTCATCCAACCCGGTGATGATCTTCTGCAGCACCTGCGGCGTGGGGATCAAGAACAGAGCATCGCTCATGTATCGGGCAAAGGCGGTAGTTTCGCCGTTGTCTTCAGTGTGTTCCTCCAGTTCTTCCTCGGGTTGGGGCTGGCCTTGTTCAGCGGCCTTGCGGGCCTTAGCTGCGCAGTCTGCAGGACTTCCTGGAATCGGGATCAGCTCGCCGGTTTTTTCGTCAAAGTCTGGCAGCTGGCCGTTCCACATTTCCTTCAGGCTCGGAAAGACCCGCTTGGAAATAATCTCGTAAATCTCACGGGGGTCGCTATTTTTGAATTTACTCCACCGCATGGACTGACCCACAGCAGACTGTGGGAAAATTTTCGGCATTTTCTCGCCGGTCATATTCTCAAGGGATTCAGTCTCCTGCTCTTTTTCATCCAGGGAGCGGATGAACATCAGATAAGTCAGTTGCTCGATGACCGTCAGGGGATTGGTGATGCCGCCCGCCCAGATGTCCGTCCAGATTTTATCGACTTTATTTTTGATTGCGCCTGTAATCATGCGTTTTCCTCCAAGAGATATTCCTATCCGGTTATTCTTTTTAAGTATAAACCATATCCGTCGAAAATACAAACAAAACCGACATCCTGATCAACCTCAAATCCTGCTGGGACAGATGCAGGACTGACCTTTCCGATCTGACTTCAAAATCAAATATATACTATAACCATGAAAGCCTCGGGGAATAACCCCGAGGTTTTCTTTGTTTACGGCTATTTTTGAAACGTCATCAAGGAGGAATCACCATGCACAGCTATGTCTATCAGGTATCTTTGCAGCCCGTTCAATCCGAAACATACGCCAAAGCCGGCCATCTGCCCGACTGGTTTTACGAACAGGTCTGCGACTATGCCGAAAACACCGACCCGCCGCAGCGGGAGCAGGCCATCGCCGACCTTTCCCATTTCCTGGGGCCCCTCTGCACCCGCAAGGGGGACCGGCTGGATTTTGCCCCCAATCTGCGGGACAGTTTCTTCCGCAGAGGGTACGTCTGCTTCCGGGCCGCCGCTGAGGTGCTGGCCCAGACCGCCTACACCGTTTTCAGCGGCAGTGAGAAAGCCCCGGCCTTCGACCTGGCCCTGTCCGGCCTGAACGACAGCTATGAGGACCGGTACGGCATCTACGTTTATACAGGAACTACCAACACCCTGGAACCTCTGGACCGCTGGCTCCGTTATGCCGATCTGTCCAGGCCGGTCTACGTCGGCGGCGTGGTGGACTACCACGCTTGAAGCCCACGGCCCACCATACATTTCTAAGATGCACGTCAAAAATGTGGGAAACGTGGGATTCTCCCACATTTCCCACCTTTTCAAAAAACAAACTCAAATGTTCAAGGAGGAAATTTGCAATGTCTGCCAATGTTGAAACCATGTTCTACGTCCGCGAAAAGCCCTGGCACGGCCTGGGCACCCTTGTTATGGAAGCCCCCGCTTCCGCCGATGCGCTGGTCTGGGCCGGCCTTGACTGGAAGGTCATCCAGAAGGAAGTCCGCACCGAAGACGGCGCCTGGATCGCCGGTTACAAAGCCAACGTCCGCAGCACCGACGGCAGTGTGCTGGGCATCGTGTCCGACCGCTACAAGGTGGTGCAGAATGAGGACGCTTTCCGCTTCACCGACGAGCTGCTGGGAGAGGGCGTCACCTACGAAACCGCCGGTTCCCTGCAGTATGGCCGCAAGGTTTGGATGCTGGCCCGGATGCCCCAGCGGTATATCATCGCCGGAGACGAGATCGAACCCTACCTGGTAATCATGAATTCTCACGATGGCAGCAGTGGGGTGAAGGTGGCCATGACCCCCATCCGGGTGGTCTGCCAGAACACCCTTAACCTGGCCCTCAACAGCGCCAACCGCATCTGGGCAGCCCGCCATACCGAGAACGTCCTCAGCCGGGTGCGGGAGGCCAGCGAAACCCTTCGCCTGGCCGAGCTCTATATGAGTGAGCTGGGCCGGGGTGTCAACGAGCTGGCCAAGATCAAGCTGTCCGACCGCAAGGCGATGGACCTGATGCAGAACTTCTTTCCCATCAGTGAAGACCTGTCCGACATCCAGCGAAAAAACAACCTGCGGATGCTGGATGATTTGAAGCGCCGCTACTTTGACGCGCCTGATTTGCTGGACATAGGCAAAAACGGCTATCGGTTCGTCAACGCAGTCAGCGATTTTGCCACCCATGCCGAGCCCATCCGCAAGACCAAAAACTATAATGAGAACCTCTTTCTCCGCACCGTCGAGGGCAATCCCATGATCGACAAGGCCTACAAGATGGTGCTGGCAGCATAAGCCATGAGACAGCGAATCAACATAGGCGGGACGCATGACCAAAGCATCATGCGCCCCGCCTTTCTTCTTAACCAGGTTCTATGGAGGGATACGAATGTCATTTACAGTCATTGCCAACACCGCAGCCATACCCTATGAAGAATGGCTGGAACGCCGCAAGGAGGGGATCGGCGGCTCGGACGCCGCTGTGGTCTGTGGGGTCAGCCGGTACAAGTCGCCGGTGGAACTCTGGATGGAGAAAACCGGCCAGCTCCCAGCCCAGGAGGCAGGGGAAGCCGCCTACTGGGGCCATCAGCTGGAAGAGCTGGTGCGGACCGAATTTACCAAGCGCACCGGCATCCAGGTGGAGCACCGGATGGAGCTTCTGCGCAGCGACCAGCACCCCTTTATGCAGGCCAATCTGGACGGCACCTGCCGGCAGCCCGATCTGGGGCCCTGCATTTTCGAGGCTAAAACCGTCTCAGCCTTCAAGGCCGGAGAGTGGGAGGACGGCATCCCGGACGAGTACTACCTGCAGGTGCAGCATTATATGGCCGTGACCGGCTACCGGGGCGCATACGTCGCCGCCCTGATCGGAGGCAACAACTTCCGGTGGAAGCTCATCCACCGGGATGACGAGTTGATCGAAGCCCTGATTCAGCTCGAAGCGGACTTCTGGAAGCACGTCCAAAATGAGACCCCGCCGCCTCTCGACGGTTCCAGCGCCTCGGCCAAGTTTCTGGCCGAGTGCTTTCCAAGCAGCCTGCCCCGGTCCACGGTGGAACTTCCCGGCCAGGCCGCCACCTTGATTCAGCAGTACGATGAGGCTTGTGAACAGCTCAAAGCAATCACAGAGCAGAAACAGCAGGCTGAAAATCTGTTGAAGCAAATGCTGGGGGAGCATGAGTCCGGCACCACCGGCGACCACATCGTTACATGGAAAAATATCACACAGGAACGTCTGGACAGCAAAACGCTCAAAGCCGAACATCCGGCCCTTTACAAGAAGTATGCCAGCAAGAGCAGCTACCGGCGCTTCTCCGTCAAAGCTATATGAACACAAGGAGGTATTACACCATGGACAACACAAAACTGAAATCCCGTCTTGCCACCAAGGCTCAGGCCTTGCAGGAGGCCCCTGCCGAAAGAGAACCGACCAGTCTTGTCCCGGCACAGAGCGGCTATGCCGCCCTTAACAGCAGCACCCTGGACCTGATCCGGGAAAACCTCAAGGACCAGCCCCTGACCTACCAGATGTTTGACGTGGTCAAGTCGCCTTCCGGCGGCTCTACCGTGTTTACGGTGCCGGGGTTGGCCGGGGATGAGGCCGAAAAGGAACTCACCGGCATCATCCTGGACTACACCACGCCCCGCGCCTACTGGGATACCCCCGACCCGGTGGAGGGCACGCCGCCCACCTGCCTCAGCCACAACAGCCTTGTCTCAGAGGACGGCAAGGCCTGCGCCCACTGTCCTTTCAACGACTACGGTTCCAAGGACGGGGAAACCGGGGCCAAGGCCTGTAAGGAATCGGTGCTGCTGTTCCTGCTGCGGCCGGGCAACGTGCTGCCCCTGTTGGTGCGGGTTCCAGTGACCAGCAAGGGGCTGTTCCTCAAGTACGTGGCCCGGCTCACCAGCTCACTGACCCCGCTCAACGGCGTGGTCACCCGGGGATCACCCTGCAGAAAGCCACCAGCCGGAGCGGCAAGCCCTATGCCCTCTTCCACTTTGAGGCAGTGAGTGCACTCAGCTCGGAGGAGGCCGCACAGGCCAAAGCATTCGCCCGGCAGTTCATGGAGATTGTGAGCACTACCCAGCAAGCTTCAGAGCTGACCAAGGCCGGCTAAGAGCGCACAAAGGCCCGGTGTCTCTGCCTTGCGGTGGAGAGAACCGGGTACTTTTTATATGTATGAGGCGCAAGCCAAAATAAAATAACTTAAATTTCGTCCTGAAAAAGGCGTGCGAAGAAATCCGATCTGGAGTGGAAAGAGCTCTTGATTCTGATGATACAATATGATAAAATGGAACAAACAGAAGTTATGGAGGTGTTCCATGGACATCTACGACATCAGGAATGCATTGAGCTCTGGAAAAACCATTTACGATCTTCCGCTCCGCGTGACCTATTACGCCCGTGTATCTACGGATAAGGACGAGCAGCTGCACTCGCTGTCCGCCCAAATACGGTACTACAATGAGTTCATCCGGCGCAATCCCCAGTGGATCTTCGTGGAGGGCTACATTGACGAAGGGATCAGTGGGACGACAGTAGTAAAGCGGGAAAATTTTCTGCGGATGATTCAAGACGCTCAGTTAGGCCACTTTGATTTTATTGTGACCAAGGAGATATCCCGCTTTTCCCGCAACACGCTGGACAGCATCCAGTACACGCAGGAGTTACTGCGGTGCGGGGTAGGGGTGTTGTTTGAATCGGATAACATCAATACGCTGATGCCCGATGCCGAACTGCGGCTGACCATCATGTCCAGTATTGCTCAGGATGAGGTGCGCAAGATATCAGAGCGTGTCAAGTTTGGCTTCAAACGGGCTATTGAAAACGGCGTCGTGCTGGGCAACGATCGTATCTGGGGCTATGAAAAGGAGAAGGGAAAGCTGGTGGTCAAAGAGGAAGAGGCGAAGATTGTTCGTATGATCTTTGACCTCTATGCCAATGAGAGAATGGGAATTCGCACCATTGCCAACTACCTGTCCAGCCACGGATACAAAAATTCCAAAGGGAATAACTTTTCGTTCAGCACCATTCGGGGAGTTTTGTGCAACCCGAAGTACAAGGGCTATTATTGCGGCAGGAAGAGCAGTAAGATCGACTACAAATTAAAAACAGTCAAGCATTTTCCGGAAGATGAATGGGTGATGTACAAGGACGAGGAAAATGTGCCGCCCATTGTTTCAGAGGAGCTTTGGGATAAAGCCAACCTGATCTTGAGCAAGCGGTCGGCCAAGCAGAGCGCCGAGGACAAGAGCGGATATCAAAACCGTTACCCATACAGCGGCAAGATTATCTGCGGTGTCCACAAGATGCCCTATTACAGATCGCTGTACCGCTATAAGAGCGGAAATAAGGAGATCTGGCAGTGTCAGGAATACACCCGAAAAGGGAAGGAGGGGTGCACTTCACCCATCATTTATACCAGTGAAGCGGATGAAATCCTTCGGCAGGTGCTGGAGGAGCTTGCTGTCAATAAGGCGGAGATCATCCACGAGCTGGTCAGGATTTACCAATCAATCGGCAACGGAAGCAAGACAGAAGAAGACATTGCCCGGAGCCGGGTGGAAATCGACAGCATTTTGAAGCGGAAGGATAAGCTTCTTGATTTGAGCATTGACGGGCGCATCTCCGATGAGGAATTTTCCCAGCGCAACGGCCGCTTCAATGCGGAGATCGAGAAGCTGCGGGCCCGATTGGCAGAGCTGGAGGAGGAAAAACAGAAAAATCAGGAGATGCTCCAGTCGATCGACGTGCTGCGCCAGGCCATCACCAGAGAGCTGAGCTTTGAGAACGGGTTTTCGGTTGGCGTGGTGGACGCCTTATTGGACCGCATGGAGGTACACCCACAGAAAGAAGGCGAAAAGGACGTGATTCATGTCTCGGTCTACTTGAAGGCCATCCCGGAAGAAGAGAAATTCTGCATCCAACGGAAGCGCGGGAGCACTTCTGTTTGTTCCAGACAATACACATGATGCGGGCGGTCATCCGCACCGAGCTGAGCCCCATCGTGGGCTCGGAGCGCCAGAGCGAAGAACTGGTCCAGAGCCTGCTGGCCGGCTTTGCCGACGACCCCATCAAGCTGTGGGAGTCCAACATCTTCGGCAAAAGCCTGCACGAGCTGGTCAGCGAGGGGCTGCAGGCCAAGCTGCTGCATATGCCCCAGGAGGCCCGCACCAAAATGCAGGAGACCCTCGAACGGGTCATCAACGAGGGCTGCACCGGCCTGATCTGCATTTTGCTGTGACGTCCCGGCGGCTCCCGCAGGCATCCAAAGATTTGGACATAGCAAAGCCCCCGCTTTTCCACAAACGGAAAAGCGGGGGCTTTCAGTGTGCCGAAAAATCTATTGATCCGGGCGGGAATCAGACCTTCGTCTCGCTGTTATGCTGCGCCTTGAAGTAGCTGCGCAGGCTGTTGACCACGATGGTCAGGCCCAGAGCGATGAGCAGCACGGCGATGATGAGCTGCAGGCCCTCCAGCATGAAGGTGGCGCTGCCGGCCTGGATGGCCTGGATCAGGGCGATCAGGCGCTCCACCAGGGCGGTGAAGGTGACGCACAGCATGATGATGAGCGGCGGGAAGAGCATCTTGTTGTTCCGGCCGGTCACTTTGAGGAAGACGCACAGGGTGACCAGCACCAGGGCGCTCAGCAGCTGGTTGGCCGAACCGAACAGGGGCCAGATGTTGGAGTAGCCCACCTTGGTCAGAATGAAGCCGCACACGAGGGTGACGACGGTGGCAAAGTAGGTGTTGCACAGCAGCTTGCGCCAGCCCTCGGCGTGGGCCATGTCGTCCACGCTGAACAGCTCCTGGAAGCTCATGCGGCCGATGCGGGCCACCGCGTCCAGGCTGGTCAGGGCCAGAGCCGACACGCACATGGTCATAAAGCACTGGGCCACGTACACCGGCACGCCGAACATCTCGAGGAAGCCGGCCACACCGCGGCTGAAGATCTGGAACGGGGTGCCGGCGGCAGCGGTGCCGTCCGCAGCGGCGGAAGCGCCCGCCACACACAGGGCCAGGGTGGCCAGCAGGCTCTCCAGCACCATGGCGCCGTAGCCGACTTTCAGCATATCCTTCTCATTGGAGACGGTCTTGGAGGAGGTGCCGGAGGACACCAGGCTGTGGAAGCCGGACACCGCGCCGCAGGCCACCGTCACGAACAGGATGGGGAACAGATCGCCCAGGCTGTCATTGTGGAAGCCGGTAAAGACGGGCAGGTTCATGGTGGGGTGGGCCACCAGCAGGCCCACCACGGCGCCTGCGATCATGCCGATGAACATGAAGGTGGTCATGTAGTCGCGGGGCTGTTTCAGCAGCCACATGGGCAGCACCGCCGCAAAGAAGATGTACACAAAGGTGATGTAGGTCCAGGTATTCTGGTCGGCGATGATGGGGGCCATCATGCCCAGGGCCAGGGCAGCCACCGTGCAGACCAGGCCCACCGCGGCTTCCTTCCAGCCGGTGAAGCGGAACTTCTTCTGCAGCAGGCCGAAGATCATGGCAAAGACGATGAAGAGCAGCGAGATGGTGCCGGCCGCGCCGTTGGACTGGGCGGCCTCCACCAGAGCGCCGTCGGTGCCAAAGGCGTTGAAGGTGCCGGCCACCATATCCGCAAAGGCGGCGATCACCAGCAGGGTGAACAGCCAGCAGAACAGCAGAAAGAGCTTGCGGCCCAGCTTGCCGATGTATTTTTCGATCAGCAGGCCCATGGACTTGCCCTCGTTTTTCACACTGGCGTACAGCGCGCCGAAGTCGGTCACAGCGCCGAAGAAGATGCCGCCCAGCAGGATCCACAGCAGCACTGGCAGCCAGCCGAAGGCGGCCGCCTGGATCGCGCCGGTGACGGGGCCGGCGCCCGCAATGGAGCTGAACTGATGGCTGAACACGGTCCAGCCGTCGGTGGGCACATAGTCCTTGCCGTCATTGAAGCGGACGGCAGGGGTCTTGGCGGTGGGGTCGATGCCCCAGGTCCGGGCGATCCAGCGCCCATACAGGGCATAGGCCGCGATCAGACACACCGCCGCGATCAGGACGATTACAAGTGTGTTCATGATTTTCCCCTTCTCTTATCGTTTGGATTTGCCTTTGCAGGCTGTTCCGCCGGCCGGATGCGCTGCAAAAAAGCCCCCGCCTCTGCGCGCAGGGTGCTGCCGCAGGGGCGAAGGCTTTGGAGGTGGGTCTGAAAACGCCGCAACACTTGGGTCTTCAGCCGCACACTGGACAAGGATACGCCGCGCTGCTGCCGGGCATCTGGCTTTTGGATGTCCTAACAGTAACACGATGATGAAATGCTGTCAACTGTCTGATGAATGTTTGTATGGTGTGATAAAACTATATCACAAATGTGAGCAAACTTTGAACAAATTTTGACCGGGTTTACAGCTCGTCTTCGGTCAGCTTGTTGATGAGCAGCTGGTAGATCTCGTTGCCCTTGAGGATGAACTGCTTTTTGACCAGTTCGGCGGTCAGGCGGTCGGGCATCCCCAGTTCCAGGCAGAACAGCCGCTCGTCCAGCCGGTTGATCATGCAGCGGACAGTGCAGTGGCCGTCCTGGCGTTCCGAGATGACGGCGCTGTACTCGGCCTGTTTGCGGGTCCACAGCTGGGCCTTGACCACGGCGGCCACCGCCCGCTCCCGCACCGAGAGGGGCAGGTCCTGGGTCAGTTCCCGGGCCACCCGGCGGCCCTTGGAGGTGATGGTGTATTCGCCCTTCTCACACTCCACCAGGCCCTGGCGGCGGATATCGTCCAGGCAGGAGCCGATCTCGAAGTAGTTGACAAGCTGGGCGTCTGTGAGGGCGGTCTCCAGCTGGTGCTGGGTTACAGGCCCGGTGTGCTGGACCAGATAACACAGCAGCAGGCGGATCTCGGTGCTGCTGGTCAGTCCGCCGGGCCGGACCCCGGCGGTAAAAGCATCGCGTTCAGCCATGGTATCTTCACATCCTTTATGCTCGGGCGGGCTCGCCCCGCCGGATTGGTTGCGGTATCGCTACCAGTATAAAATGTTTTGGGCCGGATTTCAAGCGCGATTGCAGGCGGGCAGGGCAAATTCGGTCACGATCTGCTTTTTGCTCTCGGGGGTGGAGTAGACCCAGCGGTCGATGTGGCCCTCGGTGAGGAAGTAGTGCAGGTCGAACCGGTGGTTCTGGCCCAGGGCCCGGTTGACGATCACCAGCTTGATTTTCATTTTTTCGGGCAGGATGCTCTTGATGTAGACGCTGACCGCCTGGCCGGGGCGCAGGTCGGGGCAGCTCTCAGCCAGGCCGGCCAGGTTGGGCGCGATCTCCACAAAGGTGCCGTAATCCTCGATGCTGCGCACGATGCCCACCACCGTCTCGCCGGGGGAAAAGGCCGCGGCGTTCTCGGCCCAGGTGCCCAGTAGTTCCCGGATGGTCAAAACGAACCGCCCCTGGCTGTCCCGGCTGCGGATGGCGCAGAGGATCTGCTGGCCCACGCTGACCCGGTCGGCGGGGGAGGAGATGCGGCTGACCGACATGCAGTCGATGGGCAGCAGGGCGCTGATGCCGCACCCCACGTCGCAGAAGGCCCCGAAGGACTCGATGTGGGTCACTGCGCAGGGCAGGATGTCCCCCGGCTCGAGGGTGTCGAGGTATTCCTCTCGGCACATCTGCTGGGCTTTGGCGCGGGACAGGCGGCAGAAGGGCCGGCCTTCGGCGTCCTCCTCCAGGCTTTCGATCACAAAGCAGGTGGCCCGGCCCACCCTCGTCAGCACGGCGATGTCCCGCACCGCGCCGGTGTCCGCGCCCTCGGCGCAGGCGGCAAAGGGCATCACGCCCCGCACCCCGCCCAGGTCGAACCGCAGCTGGCGGTGGGTGTCAAAGGCCAGGGCGGTGGCCTGCAGGATCTCCCCGCTGGCGATGGCGGCGCGCAGCTCGGCGATGCTCAGGCGGGAAGCGTCGCGGTAATTGCCTTCGGTCCGAAATGTTTGCATCATCTTTCATTCCTCTTTCTTCAGTTCAGTTGCATGATGGCGGCGGGGCGCTTGGTCCGGCCCCGCTACCAGCATATGCAAAATTTTTGTGTGCTAGTTGTATTCCTTGAAATTTGCCTGGGTTTAGACTATACTATGGAATGCGGCCTTTCCGGCCGTCATTGCCACACAGAAAGGGGCCTGTCGAATGGATATCGCTGTCGGGGACATCATTCAGACTAGGAAAAAGCACCCCTGCGGCGCTTCGAGCTTTGAAGTGCTGCGGGTGGGGATGGACTTCCGCATCCGCTGCACAGGCTGCGGGCGTGAGGTCATGCTGCCCCGCGTCAAGATCGAAAAGAACATCAAAAAGGTGATCAAGCCCGAGGGCCGGCCGTAGCGGCCTTTTTGCACCAGATACACACCCGATGCAGAAAGGAGAACCCCCTTTGTCGCTGGAACAACAGATGGAGGCGGTCAGCCGCCGCTTTGAGGAGCTGGCCCACCGGCTGAACCAGCCCGAGATCGCCGCCGACCCGGCCCAGTTCCGCCGCCTGATGCAGGAATACCACGAGGCCGAGCCGGCCGTGGCCGCCTACCGCTCGCTCAAGACCGAGCAGGACCACCTGGCGCAGGCAAAAGCCCTGCTCACCGGGGACGAGCCCCTGGAGCCGGACTTCAAACAAATGATACAGCAGGAGATCTGCGAAAAAACGAAATCCGTGGCGGAGCTGGAACAATCTTTGAAAATGCTCCTGCTGCCCAAGGACAAATACGACGGCCGCAGCGTGATCGTAGAGGTGCGTAGCGGGGTGGGCGGCGAGGAAGCCGCCCTCTTTGCCCACAGCCTGGTGCGGATGTACAGCATGTACGCCCAGGCCCACCGCTGGCAGATGGAACTGCTCAACCTGAGCGAGACCGAGCTGGGCGGCGTGCGGGAAGCCGTGTTCGCGGTCAACGGGCAGGGGGCTTACAGCCGCCTCAAATTTGAGAGCGGAGTGCACCGCGTCCAGCGTGTGCCCGACACCGAGACCCAGGGCCGCATCCACACCTCCACCGCGACGGTGGCGGTGCTGCCCCAGGCCGACGAGGTGGACGTGGAGCTGGACATGAAGGAACTGCGGATCGACACCTTCCGTTCATCCGGCGCGGGCGGCCAGCATATCAATAAAACGTCCAGCGCCATCCGCATCACCCACCTGCCCACCGGCATGGTGGTGGAGTGCCAGAACGAGCGCAGCCAGTTCCAGAACAAGGACAAGGCGCTGGAGATCCTGCGCAGCCGCCTGCTGGCCCAGAAAAAGGCCGAGCAGCAAAACGCCATCAACGCCGGCCGTCAGGCCCAGGTGGGCACCGGCGACCGCAGCGAGAAGATACGCACCTACAATTTCCCGCAGGACCGCTGCACCGACCACCGCATCGGCCTGACCGTCCACAACCTCGACAAGATCATGGACGGCGGCCTGGACGAGGTGCTGGACGCGCTGATCCTGCACGAGCAGGCAGAAAAGCTGAGCAAACTGCAATAAGCACAAAAGAAAGCGTAAGAACTATGAGCATCGAAACCCTTCTCTGCCCGGCGGACGAGGCGGGCGTCGCCCGCGCCGCCGCTCTGCTGCGGCAGGGGGAGATCATCGCCCTGCCCACCGAGACGGTCTACGGCATTGCCGCCGACGCCCGCAACGGCAGCGCGGTCAAAAAGATCTTTGCGGCCAAGGGCCGCCCCCAGGATAACCCCCTCATCGTCCACATCGACGATATCAATATGCTGCCGGGGCTGGTCAGCGAGTTCCCCGAGCGGGCCCAGCTGCTGGCCGCGGCCTTCTGGCCGGGGCCGCTGACCATCATCATGCCCCGCGGCCCCGAAGTGGCAGACGAGTGCTGCGCCGGGCTGGATACGGTGGGCATCCGTATGCCAAGCCACCCGGTGGTGCGCCAGGTCATCGAGGCCAGCGGCTGCGCCTTTGCGGCCCCCTCGGCCAACCTTTCGGGCAAGCCCAGCCCCACCACCGCCCAGGACGTCTGGACCGATATGCAGGGCCGCCTGCCCCTGATTTTGGACGGCGGGCCCTGCGCGGTGGGGGTGGAATCCACCGTCGTGTCGGTGGCAGGGGAAAAGCCCGTCCTGTTCCGGCCCGGCTACATCACTCTGGAGGACCTCGAGCGGGCGCTGGGGGAGGAAGTAGAACTTTCCCCCGCCATCCTCGAAAAGCTGGCCGAGGGCGAAGTGGCCCGCAGCCCCGGCATGAAATACAAGCACTACGCCCCCAAGGCGGACATCACCATTCTGGACGGGACCTTTGAACAGTTCAAAGCCTATGTGGAGGCCCACGCCGGCCAGGACCCCGCCTGCCTGTGCTTTACCGGCGAAGGGGCAAAGCTCGCGCCCTTCCCCTGCGTTGAGTACGGCCGGGAAGGGGACGGGGCCGACCAGTCCAAACACATTTTCCGCAGCCTGCGGGCTCTGGACGAACAGGGCGACCGGGTGGTCTACGCCCGCTGCCCGCGAAAGGACGGCGTTTCCATGGCGGTGTACAACCGCCTGATCCGCGCCGCGGCGTTCCGGGTGATCCCGCTATGATGACGGTAGGCATCACCGGCCGCAGCGGATGCGGCAAGTCCACCGTCACGGCCTGCTTTGCGGCCCGGGGGGTGCCGGTGGCCGACGCCGACCGGATCTCCCGGGAGGTGCTGCAGCCCGGTTCCCCGGTGCTGGCGCAGCTGGCCGCGCGCTTTGGCGGCGACATCCTGAGCGGGGAGGGCGTGCTGGACCGGCGGCTGCTGGCCGACCGGGCCTTTGCCACCCCCGAGGGCAAGGCCGCCCTGGACGCCATCACCCACCCGGCCATCGTCCGCCGGATCGAAGCCGCCCGCCAGGCGGCCCGGCAGGCGGGCAGCCCCCTCTTTCTCATCGACGGGGCGGTGCTGGTGGGCAGCGTCATCGACGGCATCTGGGATCGCCTGATCGTGGTCACAGCCCCCTATGAAGTGAGCGTGGAGCGGATCGTGGCCCGGGACGGCATCCGCCCCGAGATGGCCCGCCGCCGGCTGGACGCCCAGCTGTCCGAGGCAGCGCTGGCGGCCCGGGCGGACATCGTGCTGGCCAACGACGGCACGCGGGAGCAGCTGCACCAGAAAGCCGAGGCGCTGGCGGCCCGCCTCCTGGCCGAAGCGGAAAGGGGAGGTGGCCTGCCGGTTTGAAACTGCATACAAAACTCCTCTCCCTGGTGCTGGCCGCGGCGCTGCTGCTCTGCCTGCCCACCGCCCTGCGCCGGATCGAGGAGCAGATCTACCCCTGCCGCTACGCCGGCGTCGTCGAGGGCTATGCGGCCGCGTATGAGATGGACCCGCTGCTCATCTACACCTTTGTGCGCACCGAGAGCGGCTTTGACCCCGAGGCGGTGTCCAGCGTGGGGGCCCGCGGCCTGATGCAGATGACCGAGGAAACATTCGAGTGGATCAAGACCAAGATCGCGCCCGACGAGCCCCTGACCTTCGACGACCTGTTCGACCCGGCCTGCGCGGTCCGGTTTGGAGCGTATTACCTGCGGCTGTGCCTGGACCGCTACGGCGGAGACGTGGCCACCGCCGCAGCCGCCTATCACAGCGGCTGGGGCACGGTGGACAGCCTGCTGCACCACGAGGACTACACCGGCGACGGCAAGACCCTGCCCTCCTTCCCCTACAGCCGCATGAACCACTATGTGGAGAAGATCCTCCGCTGCTACAAACGTTATACGGAGCTTTACGGCCCCAGTATATAAAAGAAAAAGAGGCCCTGCGCCTCAGGAACAGAAAGGGATAAGGTAACATGAAAGAAATGACCGAAGCACAGCAGAAGGCCAAGGCTCTGCTGTATGAGCCCGCTTACGCCAGCGATAAGGACGCCGCCACCCGGCAGGCGGCCGCCGCGTTCAGCGAAGGATACAAGGACTTCCTGACCCGGTGCAAGACCGAGCGGGAAGTGGCTGTCTATGCCGAGGAGGCCCTGAAGGCCGCCGGCTACCAGCTGTACGACGACCGCAAGCAGTACGCCCCCGGCGAGAAGATCTATTGGATCCACCAGGGCAAGGTGGTGCTGTGCGGCACCATCGGCACCCGCTCGATGGAGGACGGCTTCCACCTGGTCATCGCCCACATCGACGCGCCCCGGCTGGACATCCGTCCCAACCCCCTGTATGAGGCGGCCCACTTCAGCCTGCTCAAGACCCACTACTACGGCGGCATCCGCAAGTACCAGTGGGCCACCATGCCCCTGGCCATCCACGGCGTGTTTACCCGCGCCGACGGCACCACCGTCACCGTCCAGGTGGGCGAGGACGTGGGCGACCCCGCCTTCTGCATCACCGACCTGCTGCCCCACCTGAGCGCCGAGCAGAACAAGCGCGAGCTCTCGGACGGCATCCGCGGCGAGGAGCTGAATATCCTGATCGGCTCCGAGGCTGTGGAGGACGAGGAAGTCAAGGAAAAGGTCAAGCTGCAGACCATAATCCTGCTGAACGAGAAGTACGGCATCACCGAGAAGGACTTCACCCGCGCCGAGCTGGAGATCGTCCCCGCCACCCCCGCCCGCGACATCGGCTTTGACCGCTCGATGGTGGGCGGCTACGGCCAGGACGACCGCGTGGACGCCTACGCCGCCCTGATGGCCGAGATCGAGGTCAAGGACCCCGCCTTCACCACCATCTGCGTCCTGGCAGACAAGGAGGAGATCGGCAGCTACGGCATCACCGGCATGGGCAGCACCTATACCTTTGACTGGCTGCGCCAGCTCTGCCGGATGCAGGGCGCGGACGAGATCCGTGCGTTCCGGGCCAGCCTGTGCCTGTCGGCCGACGTCACCGCCGCTTACGACCCCACCTGGTCCAGCGCCTTTGAGCCCCAGAACGGCACCTATGCCGGCCGCGGCGTGGCCTTCTTCAAGTACACCGGCAGCCGCGGCAAGAGCGGCGCCAACGACGCTTCCGCCGAGCAGATGGGCTATCTGACCCGGATGATGGACGCCGCCGGCGTGGCCTGGCAGATCGGCGAGCTGGGCCGCATCGACCTGGGCGGCGGCGGCACCGTCGCCACCGAGGTGGCCCACAGCGGCATCGCCGTGGTGGATATCGGCGTGCCCGTGCTGTCCATGCACTCGCCCTTCGAGGTGATCAGCAAGAACGACCTGTACATGGCCTACCGTGCTTTCAGCACCTTTATGGCGGCAGAACAGTAAAAGACACGACCCAACAGGGGAGGGGAGCGGCGCAGCCTGTGCCGCTCCCTTTTGCAGGTGAGAATCATGACAAAACTTGTGCGATTCGTCAAGCAGGAGGCGGTCCTTTCGGTGGCGGCGGTCCTGGCGGTGATCTCGGCGTTTTTCGTCCCGCCGGACGGGGAATACCTCGGCTATATTGACTTCCGCACCCTGGCCATCCTCTTTTCCCTCATGACGGTGATGGCCGGGCTGCGCCGGCAGGGCATCTTTGACCGGATGGGCCGGGCCCTGCTGGCCCTGACCGGCGGCGCTTTGCAGCTGGTGCTGGTACTGGTGGGGCTGTGCTTTTTCTGCAGTATGCTCATCACCAACGACGTGGCCCTTTTGACGTTTGTGCCCTTCACCTTTGTGGTGCTGGACAGCCTGGGCCCCGAAACGCGGGAAAAGCTGGCCCTGCCGGTGGTCTGTATGCAGACCATCGCGGCTAACCTCGGCAGTATGCTCACCCCCATCGGCAACCCACAGAACCTCTACCTCTACGGCCGCAGCGGGATGGGGATGGGGGCTTTCGTGGCCCTGATGCTGCCCTATACCCTGGCCTCCCTGGCTTTGCTGGCCGGCTGGGCCGTGTGGCTGTGCCGGGGCGGCAGCCCGGTGCGCAAGGGCGCCGGCGGGCCCTTCCTGGCCCCGCAGCCGGGCGTCCGGGCGGACAAGCGGATCGTCTGGATGGACGCGGCCCTCTTTGTGGTCTGTCTGCTGGCAGTGGTGCGGGTGCTGCCCTACGGGGCGGCTTTTGCGGCGGTGCTGGCCGCCACCTTCCTGGCAGACCGGTCTACCCTGGGCCGGGTGGACTACTCCCTGCTGCTGACCTTTGTGGCCTTCTTCATTTTCATCGGCAACCTGGGCCGCGTGCCCGCCTTTTCCGACTGGCTGCGGCAGATCATCGCCGGGCGGGAGGTGCTGGTGTCGGTGCTGGCCAGCCAGGTGACCAGCAATGTGCCGGCGGCGCTCCTGCTGTCCGGCTTTACCCAGAACGTGGAGGGGCTCATCATCGGCACCAACCTCGGGGGCCTCGGCACCCTGATCGCCTCGATGGCCAGCCTCATCTCCTACCGGCAGATCGCCCGGGAGGAACCGGCGGGCAAAGGGAAATACTTCGCCCTGTTCACGGTGTCCAACCTCGTTTTTCTGGCCGCCCTGCTGGGGCTGTGGGCCCTTTTGGGGTAAAATACGGAACAAAAGCCGCTGTCCGGTTTGTGGCCGGGCGGCGGCTTTTTGCTATTCCAAAGCGTCGTATAACTGGGTCACGGTGCAGAAGGCGTAGCCGTTTTCCTTATACCAGCGGATGATGGCGGGCAGGGCCTCGGCGGTGGTGGCGGTGGTGGCCGAGTCGTGCATCAGCACGATGCAGCGGTCCCGTCCCTCGCTGCCGCGGGTGACGTTGCGGCAGATCTCCTCCGCCGAGAGCTTTTTCCCGGCGGCGTCCTCGGCTGAGACGTTCCAATCCACCCAGCGCCAGCCCCGGGCCTCGGCCTGGGCTTTCAGATCCTGCATGATGGCGTCCCCGCCGTATTTGCGGCTGACCGTGTTGGTGCTGCCCCCGGGAAAGCGGAGGCAGGAGACAGCGGCGGCGTCCGCATAGGGGGCGATGCGCTGGCGCAGCAGCTCGATGTCGGCCCAGAAGGCGTCGGTGCTGCGGTAGATGTCGCTGTACCGGTGGGAGGCCGAGTGCAGGGCGATCTCGTGTCCCGCCTGCTGGGCCTGCCGGATGAGAGGCAGGTAGCGCTCGTTGTTTTCGTTGGCCACCACAAAGAAGGTGGCGGGCACTTCTTCGTCAGCCAGCGCTTCGAGAACGGCGGGGGTGGTCCGGCTGGGGCCGTCGTCGAAGGTGAGGCAGACCATGGGCGGCAGCGCGCTTTCAGAGGCTGGGGCGGAAGTTCCGGCGCTGCCCGGTTCGTTCCGGGCCGCGCTGGCTGCCGCAGAGCTGGCGGCGTGGACCGGGCTGGCTGCTTCGTACAGGGGCGGGGGCTGGGCGGCTGTCAGCCCAAAGGCGATCCCGGCGGCGGCTCCGGCCGCGGCCAGCAGCAGGCAGAGAGCCGCCGTCCGGCGGGGAAACAAGGAAAACTGCATGGCAATGCCTCCTGTCTGGAAAGGGTTCCAGTAACAGGATATGCCGCGCCGTTTTGGGTATGAATGGCAAAACCGGCCACAAATGCGATTTCTGCTCTTGACTTTGCAGCCGGGTTGTGCTATTATAATCAAGCAGTTCGGCGCACGGCGCACCACAGGGTGTGCTGCAAGAGTTATGCGAGGGTGGCGGAACTGGCAGACGCGCACGTTTGAGGTGCGTGTGGGTAACCTTGAGGGTTCAAATCCCTTCCCTCGCACCAGAAAGCGTCCTTTCAGCGAAAGCTGGAAGAACGCTTTTTTCTTTGCCGCGGCGCAGACAGGCACACAAAAAGCGCAGGCCCGCGGGGGTCTGCGCTGTCTGCTGCTGTTTTAAGGTTATACGCCGTACATCAGCCACAGATAGATGTAAGCCGGAATGACGGCGGCCAGGGTGAAGGGGATGCCAATGCGGCAGAAGTCGCTGGTCTTGACCTCGTGGCCGTCCCGGCGCAGGATGCCGATGCCGGTGATGTTGGCCGAAGCGCCGATGGGGGTGCAGTTGCCGCCCAGGGTGGCGCCGGACAGCAGGCCGAAGTAAAGGACGGTGGGGTCGATGCCCATGCCGGCCGCCAGGCTGGTGACCACCGGCAGCATGGTGGCAACATACGGGATGTTGTCGATGAAGGCCGAGAACAGGACCGAAGCCCAGACGATGGCGGTGTAGATGGCAAAGACGTTGCCGCCGCCCATCTGCGCCAGCAGGCCGGCTGCGGCGTCCACCACGCCCATGTTGGTGATGCCGCCGATGACCAGGAACAGGCCGAACAGCAGGCCGATGGTCTCAAAGTCGATGGCCTTGAGGGGGCCGGTGACGGCTGCGGCGTCATGGGTCTTGAAGAAGGTGTAGATCATGCCCACCGCCATCAGGCCGACGCAGATCAGGCCGTTGGTGATCTCGGGCTTGTTCTGGATGAAGGAAGCCGAGATCAGCAGGGCGATCATGCCCACCAGCAGGAAGGTGGGGACGTAATCGGTGACCTTGGTGCGGGCTGCGCCCTTGGGGATGGCGCCCTTCTCCTTGCGGAACAGGAAAGCCAGGATCAGCGCCGAGACCACGGCGCCCAGCTCCACCGCCCAGAAAATGCTGGGCCGGCCGCGGTAGAAGAAGAAGTCCAGAAAGCTCATGTTCGCGTAGGAACCCAGCATGATAGCCGTGGTGTCGCCCACCAGGGTGGCCGCACCCTGGAGGTTAGAGGACACCGCGATGCTGATGATGAAGGGCACGGGATTGGTCTTGAGCTTTTTGCAGATCTCCAAAGCGATGGGGGCCACCATCAGGACGGTGGCCACGTTGTCCACAAAGGCCGAGATGATGCCGGCGAACAGGGCCAGCGCCACGGCCGCCATCTGGACGTTGGGGACCTTCTCCATGATGAGGTCGGCCAGGAGGGCGGGCATTTTGCTGTCGATGAACAGCTGGACCAGGCCCATGGTGCCGGCGATCATCAGCAGAACGTTGAAGTCGATGGCCCCCAGGATCTGGTCAAAGGGCAGCATCCCGGTGGCGATGAAGATCGCTGCCGAACCCACCGCGATGTACGGCCTGTACTTGCTGAAGGCCAACATCAGCACGTAGGTGACGGCAAAGAGGAACAGTGCGTAGATCATGCAGATACCAACTTTCTTTCCGGCCCGCACAGGGCGGACCTGATGTAATTAATTACCATATTACATGGTATGAGCCTAAAAGTCAAGTCAAAACTGCGCGGCAGGTGCGTTTCGGCCCGCCCGGCGGCAAACAAAAAAGCACCCGGGCAGTGCTTTGCCGGGTGCGCTGGGGGAAAGGGGTCACTTCAATTTGTCCAGGATCTCGTCCACGCTCATGCCGTCGGAGATCAGTTTCTGCAGGGCGCTGTCGATCTCGGCCTGGCGCGCCTGCTGGGCGGCCTTGGCCTCGGCGGCCGTCTTTTGGGCTTCCAGCTTGGCAACGGCCTTGTCGGCGGCCTTGAGGGCGGCCCGCTTTTCCTTCAGCTGGGCTTTCAGGTCATTGATATTGGCCTGGATCGAGGCGATCTCCTCGTTGAGCTGATCCTTCTCCGCGTTTTTTTCGGCGATCATGGACGCGAGATCCACCGCGCCGCCTTTGGGGATACGGACTTTGTTTTTGCTGCCTTTGGGTCTGGGCATGGTTGTTTCCTTCCTATAAAAATTTGTTTTTATTTGAACAAAATGATAACATAATACAGTCTCAAAAATCAATATATTTTTGTCAAAATAAAAATGAAAATTTGCAGTATTTTCAGCCGGCAGAAAAACGCCTCTGCCGAAAGCGTGCTGCGGGAGTGGTACGCCATTTTTTGCCTCTTTCTTTTCCCCGGCGAGTATGTTAGAATGAAACCAGAAAACCCGCAGGGACAGGAGGAAAACGATGGACCGCTTGGAAGCCTTTGAGACGATGCTGGCCGACCTGCAGAAACAGGCGGACAGCGAAAAGGAACAGATGGAAAAACTGAAGGCGGCAGGCAGGGAAAAATCCGCCACCTACCGCCAGTATCTCGGCAACAGGATGATCTACAGCCAGATGCTGGCCCTGTACCAGAAATACGGGCTGATCTGATCTTATCAAAGAAAGGAGCCTCGCCATGAACGACGCCACATTGAAAGAACTTTGGCAGCAGGTCGCCGAGCAGGACAGCGCGGAGGCCAAATACAAAGAGCTGTGCGCCCAGCGGGAAACAGTTGCCGCCCAGGTGAAAAAACTGGAAAAGGCCCGCCGGAACGAACAGGCCGACGTGGACCGTCTGGAAGGGGGCAGTCTGGCGGCGTTCTTTTATCAGGTCATCGGCAAGATGGACGAAAAGCTGGACAAAGAGCGGGAAGAAGCCTACGCCGCCCGGGTCAAAGCGGACGCGGCGGCCCGGGAACTGGATTCCATCGACGCCGACCTCCAGCGCTGCCGCGCCCGGCTGGACCAGCTGGAAGGCTGCGGCCGCCGCTATCAGGAGGCCCTTGCGGGGAAAGTGCAGGAGCTGAAAGCGGGCGGGGGCCCCGCCGCCCAGGAACTGATGGAGTGCGAGACCCGCATCGAGGGGATGCGCCTGCGCAAAAAAGAGCTGAAAGAAGCCCTTGACGCCGGCAAAACGGCCCTCCATACCACCGAAGAAGTGATGGACTGCCTGGACAGCGCCGAGGGCTGGAGTACATGGGACGTGATGGGCGGCGGCCTGGGGGTCGATCTGGCCAAGTACGACCGTCTGGACGAGGCACAGGAACAGGTCGAGCGGCTGCAGGTGGAACTGCGGCGGTTCAAGACCGAGCTGACGGATGTGGAGATCAACGCCGACCTGCAGGTGACGGTGGACGGCTTTATGCGCTTTGCCGATTACTTTTTTGACAACCTGTTCACCGATTGGGCGGTGCTGGATCACATCAGCCAGGCCCAGGAGCAGGTGAAGGACACCCGCAAGCAGATCAAGCGGGTGCTGTCCCGCCTCAAGCGGATGAACGCCGATCTGGACGCCCAGCTGGAGGACGAAAAAGAGCGGCGGGAGCAGATCGCCATCAACGCGGAATAAGACAAAGCGTCCCGCCTGCCTGCACGTACGCGGCTGGACGGGACTTTTTTGACAGTCTGTGAGGGAGGCCATCAGGTCTCCCTCTTTTTTGCGGAAAAATGGAAAGCACGCTTGACATTATAGAACGGCTGTGGTATGATGGAGTCAGGGAAAGGAAACTTTCCATCAAGACCACAAGAAAGGGGGCAGCCCATGAAAAACCGTCTCGAGGAGCTGCGCAAGGCCCGCGGCATCAAGCAGGAAGAACTGGCCAGCGCGCTGGAGGTGTCCCGCCAGACCATCGGCTCGCTGGAAAACGGGCGGTATAACCCGTCCATCCTGCTGGCGTTCAAAATCGCACGGTATTTTGGGCTTGCCATCGAGGATATTTTTATCTACGAAGAGGAGGGAGACACATGAAGGAAAAACTGCCCTTTATCATCTACATCGGGATCGGGGCCGTGCTGATGGCGGCCAGTCTGCCGCACATGGACGGCTATTACGGCAACATGGTGTTTTGGGTGGGGTTCGGCACGGTCTGCGCCGAGAGCGTGCAGCTGCTCAAATACTGCTGGTGGCGGGCCCCCGCACACAAAGACGCCTACGAAGCCAAACGGCAGGAGGCCCACATCAACGCCGTGGACGAGCGCAAGCAGATGCTGCGGATGCGGGCGGGCTACCTGGTCAACCAGCTCATGTTTTGGATCCTGCTGGGGCTGGATTTTGTGCTGGCGCTGCTGAAAGCGCCGGCGTGGATCATCCTCATACTGTTTGTGCTGTGGATCTTCCAGTACATCGTGGGGGTCGTGATCTACCACCACCTGGAAAAACGGCTGTAAGGGAGGTTTTGGTTATGAAAAAGTATCGCAATCTAATTGTTGCCGCGCTGGGCGTTGTGCTGTGGGCCGTGGGCTTCTGGCTGGTCAGGGCGGACCTGGGCAGCACGCTGGGTTATGTCTGCATCGGCCTGGGCTGCGGGATGTTCGGATACGGGACGGGGGAGATGATCTCCCAGCGTGCCCTGCAGAGCGATCCCGCGCTGCAGCGCCAGATGGAGATCGACAAAAATGATGAGCGGAACGTCGCCATCGCCAACCAGGCCAAGGGCCGCGCCTTCGACATGATGACCTTCATCTTTGGGGCCCTGATGGTCTCCTTTGCCCTGATGGGCATTGACCTGGCTGCCGTCCTGCTGCTGGTCGCGGCCTACCTGTTCGTCCACGGATACGCCCTGTACTGGCGGCTGCGGTACGACCGGGAAATGTAAGCGGGACAGAGCGGAACGCGGAGGGAGCGCCGCGGCAAACCGGCGGCGTTTCGGAAAGACGTTGCCGGTTTTTCTGTGCCCTGCGGCCGCGCGGAAACCTTTTGCCGGGGCGGCATGGTTTGCACCCGGACCGCAGCCGTGCTACAATAAGAGAAAACTGTGCGGAAAGAAAGGAAACAAGCGAGGATGGAAGCAAAAAACAGCAGCGATTTCACAAAGGGGAAGGTCTGGCGCAGCATCGTGGCCCAGGCGGTGCCGCTGACGGTGGCCCAGATGGTCCAGCTTTTGTACAACGTGGTGGACCGCATCTACATCGGCCACCTGCCGGATGTGGGCGCAATGGCCCTGACCGGCATCGGCCTTGCCTTCCCGCTGACCACCTTGATCTCGGCCTTCACCTACCTGTACGGCAACGGCGGCGCACCGCTGTTTGCCATCGCCCGCGGCGCGCAGGATGACCAGCGGGCCGAGCGGATCCTGGGGCAGGTCGTCACCCTGCTGACGGTCAACGCCGTGGTGCTGATGGTGCTGTGCTATCTGTTCCGGCGGCCGGTGCTCTACCTGTTCGGGGCCAGCGACGCCTCCTATGGCTACGCCGACGCCTACCTCAAAATTTATCTGCTGGGCACTCCCTGCACCATGCTGGCCACCGGCCTGAACGGCTTCATCAACGCGCTGGGCTATCCCCGGATCGGGATGGGCACCACCCTGCTGGGCGCGGCGCTGAACCTGGTGCTGGACCCCTTGTTCATCTTTGTGTTCGGGATGGGGGTGCAGGGCGCGGCCATCGCCACTGTCATCAGCCAGCTGGCCTCGATGATCTGGGTGCTGCTCTTTTTTGCCGGCCCCAAGATCACCTGCCGCATCCGGCGGCAGAACCTGCGGCTCCGTCTGCCCCTGGTGCGGGATATCCTGGGGCTTGGTATGTCCGGCTTCATCATGGCGGCGACCAACTGCCTGGTGCAGGTGGTCTGCAACGCCACGCTGCGGGTCTGGGGCGGCGACCTCTACGTCGGCGTTATGACCATCCTCAACTCGGTGCGGGAGATTTTGTCCCTGCCGGTCAACGGCATCACCAGCGGCGCCCAGCCGGTGCTGAGCTACAATTTCGGCGCACAGCGGTACAGCCGTGTGCGGGAGGGCATCCGCTTCACCGCCCTGCTGGGCGCAGGGTACACGGTGGCGGCCTGGGCGGCCGTGATCGCGATGCCCCATCTGCTGGTCTCCATCTTTACCAGCGACCCCGCGACGCTGGCGGCCGGGCAGGTGGCCCTGAAGCAGTATTTCTTCGGCTTTTTCTTCATGGCGTTCCAGTTCGTGGGGCAGTCCTGCTTCACTTCGCTGCGCTGCCCCAAACGGGCCGTCTTTTTCTCTTTGCTGCGCAAGGCGGTCATCGTAGCGCCTCTCACCGTCCTGCTGCCCCGGCTGGGCCTGGGCGTGTCCGGCGTCTTTTGGGCCGAGCCGATCTCCAACGCCATCGGCGGCCTGGCCTGCTTCATCACCATGTGGCTGACCCTCTACCGCCGCCTGCCTGCACAGGACGGCGTCGCCTTTGAATAACGCGCCCTGCCGCGTCAAGGCAAAGCAAAAACCAGAGCCCGGCGTCTCCAAAAGGGACGCCGGGCTCTCAGTTGTGATTCTATCAGAGGGAGAGGGGCCAGACGGTGCCGGACGCGCCCTCGAGGCGGAGGGAGACCGGGCCGGGCTGGGGGTAATAGCGGGTGGTAAAGACCGCCGCGCCCTCATTGAGGAAGATTTCCAGGCTGGAAGCGTCGCCCAGCACCTGCACCGAGCGGCAGGGCGCGTCCAGGGTCAGGGTGCGCTGGTCCCGTCCTGCGCCGGCGGCGGGGTCCGTGAAGCGGAGAAGGACGGTCCGGCTGGCTTCGTCGTAGGAGAAGGTCAGCGCTTCCGCCACCGTCAGGGAGAAGCTACCCTCGGGTGCGGCGGCCAGCTCAAAGCAGGGGGGGACCTCCATCCGGCTGCCTGCGGCCAGCGCGGCGGGCGCGCCCCGCAGAGCTTTGAGCTCGACGGCGGGGGACTGCAGCAGGATATCGCCTTCCCGGCGGAGCTGCCGGGGGAAGGTCAGGCAGTTCTGCCAGCCGTAGGCGAGGGTGGGGTTTGTGTAGGGGGCGTCGGGCATCCCCATCCAGCCGAACTGCAGCCGGCGGTCTCTGTCGGTGAAGCTCTGGGGGGCGTAATAGTCGAAGCCGCCGTCCAGGGGACGGTATTCGCCCAGGGTGCACGCGCCCCGAAAATCCCCGTACAGGGGGAAGTAGCCGCAGCCGTACACGTTCTGGCAGGGGATGCCCTGGGGCGACACCAGCAAAAACCACTGGCCGTCCAGCTCAAAAAGGTCGGGGCACTCCCACATATAGCCGAAGGGCTCGGGGGTGGTGATGGTGTTGATGTGCCGCCACTGGCGCTTGTCCTCGCTGGCAAAGACCAGCACCTCGCCCCGGTCCTCGAGGGTGCGGGCGCCCAGCACCATGTAGTAGGTGCCGTCCTGCAGCCAGACCTTGGGGTCCCGCACATGGCAGGAGAGGCCTGCGGGATACTCTGCGGTGTGCAGCAGGCATTCCTTGGTGTCGATGGTGATGCAGTCGCGGCTGGTGGCCAGGCAGAGATTGTTTTCCCGGCCGGCGGTGATGTGGTCGTAGTCGCCGGGCAGCTTGACATTGCCGGTGTAGAACAGCCAGAGCACCCCGTCCTCGTACAGGGCCGAGCCGGAATAAGCGCCGTGGCAGTCAAAAGGTTCGTCGGGGTAGAGGGCCACGGGCTGGCGCTGCCAGTGGAGCAGGTCGGTGCTGGTGACGTGCCCCCAGTGCTTGACCCCGCTGGTGGGGTCAAAGGGGCCGTACTGGTAGAACACATGGTAGGTGTCGCCCACCTTGCACAGGCCGTTGGGGTCGTTGAGCCAGCCCACCGGCGGCTGGATGTGCAGCCGCTGGCGGTGAGGGTCGGCGGCTGCCTGGGCCGCCCCAAGCCCCTCCACCAGGGGGACCAGGTGCTTCAAATCGCGGTGCAGTGCATTCATACAGCAGTATCCTCCGGTTCGCAGATCGGCCGGGCTACTTTTGGCATTTGTTAAACAAAAGAGACGCTGCCCGGCAGGATTTTGAAAATAATAACGGTTTCACTTATTGGCTTAAGTATAGCCGCTTTTGGGGCAAAAATCCATTGACAGAAGGGACAAATCCGGCGGTTTTGTGTTATTGATTTCACAGGGTTTCAGGATATGCCTGCCGCGCATGTGAAGAACAGGCCTGACAAAGTAGTCAGTTTCTGCTATACTGGCTCCAAACAAGCTGCGGGGGACTATAACCCTGGTTCAATACAGCTTACTACAGGAGGGGAATAAAGCATGACATGGATCGAAACGAAGCGCCTGCGCCTGCGGAATGTGACGGAAAAGGATGCGGACGTAATGTACGACTACCGAAACAATGAACTCTGCGCCCGTTACCAGCGGGGCCAGACAAAGGACTATAACGGCATCCTTGCACTGACAGCACGCCGTCAGGGAGATGTGCTGTCGGCAGATGCGCCCTGCCTGCTCGCGGCAGCGCTGAAAGATACGGACGAAATGGTGGGGGAGATCGTGGTCATGCCCAGTGACGGCGTCGTCTCGCTGGGATACACCGTTTCTTACAAGCACCACCGGAAGGGCTATGCCTTTGAAGCGCTGACGGCGCTGATCGAATGGCTTCATGCGCGCTGGCCGGAAAAGGAGTTTATCTGTTTCACAGAACCGGAAAATGAAGCAAGCATGGCTTTGCTGAAAAAGCTCGGCTTCCGGGATATGGGGTATATCGAAACCAAAACATCCCAGGTATTTGGCAAATGGACCAGCCCATCCACCGAAGCAGACATTGCCCGCGCAATAAACCGGCCGGTGTAAAGGAGGCGGGGCCGCTGCAAAAAACAGGGGAGGCGTGCCGGTTGAATATTGACATTGTGTCAAAATGGTGCTATAGTAAACGCAGATACACGCGGCGCACCCTGCCGCGCAGGAAAGCGAGGAATGCAGCATGAAAGCAAAGGTTTATTTTACCCGCGACCTGACCCCTGAAAAGGTGGTGGAGGCGTATCACAAGCTGGGCATTCAGCTGCCTGGCAAGGTGGCCGTCAAGGTCCACTCGGGGGAGAAGGGCAACCAGAACTACCTCCACCCCGAGTTCTGGCAGCCCATGGTGGAAGAAGTGCACGGTACCATCGTGGAGTGCAACACCGCCTACGGCGACGCCTCGGCCGGCGTGCGGGACAACACCGAGTCCCACCGCAAGCTGCTGGAGGAGCACCGCTGGACCAAATTCTTTACGGTGGACCTGCTGGACGCGGAAGGCCCGGACCTAGTCTGGCCCATCCCCAACGGTAAGATCTTGAAGCAGAACCTCGTCGGCAAGGACATCGTCAACTATGACTCCATGCTGGTGCTGGCCCACTTCAAGGGCCACCCCATGGGCGGCTACGGCGGCGCCCTCAAACAGCTGTCCATCGGCTGCGCCTCCCGTGCGGGCAAGGCGCTGATCCACTCCGCCGGCAAGACCGACGACCGCTACGAGACCTGGAAGCAGCACGCCAGCAGCGTGCAGTTCCCCGAGGCCATGGCCGACGCCGCCATGAGTGTGGTGGAGCACTTCAAGGGCAAGATCGCTTTCATCAATGTGATGAAGAACCTCTCGGTGGACTGCGACTGCTGCGCCGTGGCCGAGGACCCCTGCATGAAGGACATCGGCATCCTGGCGTCGCTCGACCCTGTGGCCATCGACCAGGCCTGCATCGACCTGGTGATGCAGTCGGACGACCCCGGTAAGGAGCACTTCATGGAGCGGGTGAACAGCCGCAACGGCATCCACACCATCGAAGCCGCCGCCGAGCTGGGCTACGGCACTCGCGAGTACGAACTGATCGAATTCTGATCTTGCGTGCAAAAAAATGTGCTGTGCGGCCGGAGACAAACGCCTTCCGGCCGCTTTTGTTATGGATGGTTTGACACTTTGCGGGGGTTGGGCTATAATGCTACCAAGAGCCACTCGGAAAGGAGGCTTACACTGTGCCAAAAAGCTCTGAAGAACAGGCTCAGGCCCGCAGGGACGAGATCGTCAACGCCTGCGCGGAGCTGTATGAGACGATGAGCTTCCGGGACATCACCCTCAAGGAGATCGGGCAGCGGACGTCTTTTACACGCACTTCGATCTACAATTACTTCGAGACCCGGGAGGAGATCTTCCTGGCCCTGACCCAGCGGGAATATGAAGCATGGACCGCGGACCTGAACGCCCTGGCCGCCCGGGAGGAGCCGCTGACGGCGGAGGAATTTGCCAGCGCGCTGGCCCGCACCCTCGAGCGCCGTTCCCGCCTGCTGAAACTGATGGCCATGAACCTGTACGATATGGAGGCCAACACCCGGCTGGAAAACCTGGTGGCCTTCAAAAAGGCGTACTATGGGGCGATCCGGGCGCTGGCGGGCTGCCTGCGCAGGTTCTTCCCCCAGATGTCGGAGCAGGACGCCCAGAGTTTCCTGTACCTGTTCCTGCCGTTCATGTTCGGCATCTACCCCTACACCTCGGCGACGGACAAGCAGCGGGAGGCCATGCGCCTGGCGCATCTGGATTACCCAGGCTTCTCGGTCTACGAGCTGACCCGCACCTTTGTGGAAAAGCTGCTGGCCCCTTATCTCCACGAATAAGCACAAAAAACCGGCCCCGCACCTCCTTGGAAGCGCGGGGCCGGTTGATTTTTACTTAAAAGGCGCGGGGGAGAGGCTTAGTACATCTCGCCGCCGGCGGGAGCTGCTGCGGGAGCGGGAGGCTCGGGCAGGTCAGCCACCAGGCTCTCGGTGGTCAGCACCATCTCAGCCACAGAGGCTGCGTTCTCCAGAGCGGAACGGGTGACCTTGGTCGGGTCGACGATGCCGGCCACGATCATGTCGTCCACAAAGACTTCCTTCTGGGCGTCATAGCCGTAGTTGGGCTTGCCGGCAGAAACGATCTTGTCGATGATGACGCTGCCCTCCAGGCCGGCGTTCTCGGCGATCTGGCGCAGGGGCGCCTCCAGAGCCTTCAGGACGATGCGGCCGCCGGTGCGCTCGTCACCCTCCAGGGTGTCGCACAGGGCCTTGACAGCGGGGATAGCGTTGATGGGAGCGGTGCCGCCGCCAGCGACGACGCCTTCCTCAACGGCAGCCTTGGTGGCGTTCAGGGCGTCCTCGATGCGCAGCTTCTTGTCCTTCATCTCGACCTCGGTCGCAGCGCCGACCTTGATGACAGCCACGCCGCCGGCCAGCTTGGCCAGGCGCTCCTGCAGCTTCTCACGGTCGAAATCGCTGGTAGCGGCCTCGATCTGGTTGCGGATCTGGGCCACGCGGCCGTGGATGGCTTCCTTGTCGCCGTAGCCGCCCACGATGGTGGTGTTCTCCTTGGTCACCTTGACCTGACGGGCACGGCCCAGCATCTGCAGGGTGGCGTCCTTCAGCTCATAGCCCAGGTCGGAGGAAATGACGGTGCCGCCGGTCAGGGTGGCGATATCCTGCAGCATCTCCTTGCGGCGGTCGCCGAAGCCGGGAGCCTTGACAGCCACCACGGTGAAGGTGCCGCGCAGGCGGTTGACGATCAGGGTGGACAGGGCCTCGCCCTCGATGTCCTCCGCAATGATGAGCAGCTTCATGCCGTTCTGGACGATCTGCTCCAGCAGGGGCAGCAGGTCCTGAATGACGCTGATCTTCTTGTCGGTGATGAGGACGACGGCGTCGTCCAGCACAGCCTCCATCTTGTCGGTATCGGTGACCATATAGGGGCTCAGGTAGCCGCGGTCGAACTGCATACCTTCCACGATCTCGCTGTAGGTCTCAGCGGTGGCCTTGTTCTCCTCGATGGTGATGACGCCGTCGTTGGTGACCTTCTCCATAGCCTCGGCGATCAGGCGGCCGATCTCGGGATCGCCCGCAGAAATGGTGCCGACGCGGGCAATGTCGTTGGCATCCTTGACCTTCTGGCTGTGGCTCTTGATGGCCTCCACAGCGGCGGCCACGGCCTTGCTCATGCCGCGGCGGATATCCATGGGGTTGGCGCCGGCGGCCACGTTCTTCATGCCCTCGTTGACCATGGCCTGTGCCAGGACGGTGGCGGTGGTGGTGCCGTCGCCTGCGGCGTCGTTGGTCTTGGTGGCAACTTCCTTCACCAGCTGAGCGCCCATGTTCTCAAACGGGTCCTTCAGCTCGATCTCCTTGGCGATGGTCACGCCGTCGTTGGTGATGACGGGTGCGCCGTACTTCTTATCCAGCACGACGTTGCGGCCCTTGGGGCCCAGGGTGATCTTGACGGTGTTGGCCAGCGTATCAATGCCGGCGCAAAGTGCCTTGCGGGCGTCCTCGCCCTGTTTGATCTGTTTTGCCATAAGGTATCTCTCCTTTTCCTGCTAAAAATGCGGCGCGTTCTGCCGCGGAATGGTCGGTGTACAATGGGGCCGGAGGGCGTTTTACTCCTCGACGATGGCCAGGATATCGCTCTGGCGCACGATGGTGCATTCCTCACCGTCCACCTTGACGTCGGTGCCCGAGTACTTGCTGGTCAGCACCTTATCGCCGACCTTCACGGTCATGGTGACTTCTTTGCCGTCCACCATGCCGCCGGGGCCAACGGCCAGGACTTCGGCCACCTGGGGCTTCTCCTTGGCGCTGCCGGTCAGGATGATGCCGCTCTTGGTGGTCTCCTCGGCCTCAACAGTCTTGATGACAACACGGTCTGCAAGAGGAATAATCTTCATAATTCTTGCCCTCCTAGTATTTTAAAATGCGATTGCAACAAGGTTATGGGAACCGCCGGATCGGGGCGATTCTTGTTTAGCACTCCGTTTCTCTGAGTGCTAAGAGTATTTTACTCATCTTGGCAGGAAAAATCAAGACCTTTTGCACATTTTTTTGTTAAGTTTCTGTTAAAAACAGAGAAGCGGCCCCGCGCCGGACGCTTTCCGACGCAGGATCGCCTGTTTTAGATGTTTGCCGGGCAGCTTTCCGTCTGCCGCCTGCGGCAGGCCGAAGCCGGCAGGACCACGCGGGCGGCCCCGGGAAGCAGCCGGATGTCCAGCCGGGACACCTGTGCGCACTCGCCGTCGGCTGTCGCTGTGATGGGGCCGCGGCCGTCGGTCAGCTCGACGGAGATCTCGCGAGCCCGCCGGTAGATCAGGTAGCGCTCCAGGCCGGGGGCCAGCTGCCCGCCCGCAAAGTGACGGCCCTGCTTGTAGAGGTTCAGCAGCCGCAGCAGGGTGAAGCGGCTCATCCTGCGCACCACCACCAGGTCGATCAGGCCGTCGTCGGGCTGGGCGGTGGGCGCGGCCCGGAAGCCGCCGCCGTAGTCCCGGGTGTTGCAGGCCGCGCACATCAGGATGTCGGCCTCAAAGGTTTCGCCGTCCACCGTAAAGCGCGCCCGCCGCCCGAGGGGGCCGCAGATCTCCCGCCCGGCCGAGAGCAGATAGGCCGCTTCCCCGTGGAACAGGGGATTGTGCCGGTAGCGGGCCGCCCCGGCCGCCACCTGGGCGTCCAGCCCTGCCGCGCACACCGACGCCGACAGCCCCAGCCCCGTTTCCATCAGGTCGATGGAGATGACGCCGCCGGCCAGCTGGGCGTCCAGGTCCAGGAATTCAGCCTTTGTGCCAAAGGTGCGCAGAAAGTCGTTGCCGCTGCCGGTGGGGATGCAGCCCACGGCGGCGTTGGGATACGGGCGGGCGCCGGTCAGCGCCTCGTTGAAGGTGCCGTCCCCGCCGGCCGCAAAGATGCGGACCGGGCTGCCCTCCCGGGCGGCTGCCTCGGCCAGGGCGCGGGCGTGGCCCCGGTATTCAGTGCGGCAGATGGTCCAGTCCGCCCGAGGCACGCCGGCCCGGCGCAGCGCGCCCTCCGCCTGCAGGCGCAGCCGCTCGGTACAGTCCTGCCGGCCGGCGGCAGGGTTCAGCAAAAATACATAGCGCATGGGATTCCTCGTCTCCGTTTCGCCCCGTTCAGGGGGTTGATGGCTTTAGTATACCGTACCGGAGAGCGGCTGTCAAAACAAAAAGCCCGGAGCGTGGCTCCGGGCTGGGGGATATGTTTTTAGTATTCTTTCGCTTTTTCCTCGCCGGTGACGACGCGCAGCGCGCCCTGGCACAGGGCCAGCAGCTCGTCCTCGCCGGGGTAGACGGTGATGGGCGCGATGAAGCCCAGGTACTTCTGCAGCACCTCGAGGGTGTAGGGGTCGTAGGCGATGCCGCCGGTCAGGATGATCTGATCGACCTTGCCGCACAGCACGGCGGCCATGGCGCCGGCATCCTTGGCGATCTGGTAGTAGAAGGCGTCCTGCACCAGCTTGGCCTCGGCGCTGCCCTCCTTGACCATCTTTTCCACCACGCGGGCGTCGTTGGTGTGCAGGTAGGCGTTGAAGCCGCCGTTGCCGCAGATCTTCTTGTAGATCTCCTGCTGGGTATACTTGCCGGAGAAGCACATCTTGACCAGGTCGCCCACCGGCACAGTGCCGCTGCGCTCGGGGCTGAAGCAGCCCTCGCCGTCCAGGATGTTGTTCACGTCCACCACCTTGCCGTGGTCGTGGGCGCCCACCGAGACGCCGCCGCCCATGTGGATGACGATGAGGTTCAGGTCCTCGTAGCGGGTGCCGTGCTCCTTGGCATAGCGGCGGGCCACGGCCTTCTGGTTCAGAGCGTGGAAGATGGAGCGGCGGGGCAGCTCGGGCATACCGGACAGGCGGGCCTTGTCGGTCAGCTCATCCACCACCACGGGGTCCACGATGTAGCTGGGCACGCCCAGCTTGTCCCCGATCTCACGGGCCAGGATGCCGCCCAGGTTGGAGGCGTGCTGGCCCTGCACGCCCTTTTCGAGGTCGGCCAGCAGCGCGTCGCTGACGGCGTAGGTGCCGCCGGGGATGGGCTTGAGCAGGCCGCCGCGGCCGACGATCACGTCCAGGCTCTTGGGGTCGCAGTTTTTCTCTTTCAGGAAGTCCAGAATGATCTCCTTGCGGAAATCCTTCTGGTCGATGACGCTTGCATATTTGGCGATCTCCTCGGTGGGGTGGCGCAGGGTCTCCTCAAACAGCAGCGTTTCGTCCTCGAACACGCCCACCTTCGTGGAGGTCGAGCCGGGATTGATGACCAGCGTTTTGATCGACATACTATCTCGTCTCCTTTTTGATTATTCAGCCTGCAGGCCGGCGGCCACAACGGCGGCCAGCGCGATGGAGTTGACCTTGGTCTGGAAGGAATCGGAGCGGCTGGTCAGGATGGCGGGCACGCGGGTGCCGGTCAGGATGCAGCCGTTCTTGCACTCGGCGGTGTGGACCAGGGTCTTGTAGACCAGGTTGCCGGCCTGAATGTCGGGGAACAGCAGGATGTCGGCATGGCCGGCGGCAGGACGGTCCTGGGCGCCCTTGTGCCGTGCGGCTTCGGGGTCGATGGCGATGTCCATGGACAGGGGGCCGTCCACCACGCAGCCGGTGATCTTGCCCTCTGCGTTCATCTTGCGCAGCTCGTCCGCATCCACGGTGCAGGGCATCTTGGGGTTGACCACTTCGACAGCGGCCAGCGGCGCGACCTTGGGGCACTCCACGCCGCAGGCATGGGCCACGGCCACGGTGTTCTCGATGATGTGGACCTTGTCCTCCAGGGTGGGGTAGGTCACAAAGGCCACGTCGCTCAGGAACAGCAGCTGCTCGATGCCCTTGACCTCAAACACGGCCACATGGGACAGGGTCTTGCCGGTGCGCAGGCCCACTTCCTTGTCCAGCACGCTCTTCAGGAAGGTCTTGGTGTCCAGCAGGCCCTTCATGTACATATTGGCCACGCCGTCGTGGGCCAGTTTGACGGCGGTCAGCGAAGCCTTGACCTTGTCGGGCTCGTTGATGATCTCGTAGCCGGACAGGTCGATGGAAAGCTCCGCGGCGATCTTGCGGATGGCGGCTTCGTCGCCCACCAGGATGGCGTCCGCGATGCCCTGCTTGCGAGCCGCGTCAACGGCTTCCAGAACGGCGTCGTCCTCAGCGGCGGCCACGGCCAGCTTCTGCTTGCCGCAGGATTTTACTTTTGCGATCAGGTCCTCAAAATTCATGGTACAGCACCTCGTTTATGTTTCCTTTAACAGTGCAAAAGGAGGGACACCCCTCTCGTATGTTAAAATAATAACACGGTCTGTCCCGTGGGTCAAGAGGGCGCGGCGGGAGCGGTTCCTGGCAGCGGCCGCCTAGCGGCCGCCTATATAAATAGGAAAGCGCGCGCTTTGTGCCCGGCCCAGTGGGCAGGGGAGAGTTAAAAAGCTGTACATACTCTGCACACCCATCCAACACATCCGGCTGGTACAATCGGCCTAGAACCCCGAAAACACGTCCCTCCGCGGGCAGAACGCGGGCCGGGGCCGGTGCAAAAAGCACACAGCGATGATGTCTCCTGACAATATCCACAAAAAGACGAGAGATTGTTTCAAATTGTTTGGGAGTACAGAGGCGGAAATTTGCACAAAACCACTTGATAAACTTTTGACAATATGCTTTACTAGAAACGTCAGGAGGCGCGGGACGCCGCCTTGGCCTAAAGGTCGTTAGAAAAATAACGACAGGGCCGATTCACACTGGACGCAAAGCTGCGCCGAGCGGCTCTGCGCCCAAGACAGGGAGGCAGTTTCCATGGCAATCGCCATTTACCCCGGCTCTTTTGATCCGGTCACACGGGGCCATCTGGATATCATCAAGCGGGCGGCCAAGATCAACGACCGTCTGATCGTGGCGGTGCTCATCAACAGCGCCAAACAGCCGCTGTTCACCATCGAGGAGCGGGTGGCCCTGCTGCAGGAGTGCTGCAAGGACATCCCCAACGTCACGGTGGAGAGCTTCGACGGCCTGACCGTCGATTTCGCGCGCAAGCGCCACGCCACCGTCATGGTGCGGGGGCTGCGGGCCGTCACCGATTTTGAGAACGAGATCCAGCTGGCGCAGACCAACCACGCCCTGATGCCCGGCATCGAGACGGTGTTCCTGGCCACCAGCATCCGCTGGAGCTACCTGTCCTCGACCGTGGTCAAGGAGGCTGCCCGCTACGGCAGCGACATCAGCAAATTCGTCACCCCCAACGTGGAAAAAGCAGTGCGGGCAAAATATGAGGCGCTGAACGCCGCCCCGCTGCTGGAAACAAGCAAAAGTCCCTGCGGGTGATGCCCGAAGGGTTTTTGATAGAAGGTTTATGCAGGAATACACAAACCATCGTCTGTCCCACACAAATCTTATGGAAAACAGGAGGCTAACAACATGAAGAAGATCGTCATTGCATCTGCCTGCCGCACCGCCATCGGCAAGTTTGGCGGCACCCTGTCCACCACCCCGGCCGCTGACCTGGGCGCCATCGTCATCAAGGAGGCCATCAACCGCGCCGGCATCAAGCCCGAGCAGGTTGACCACGTCTATATGGGCTGCGTCATCCAGGCCGGTCTGGGCCAGAACGTCGCCCGCCAGGCTTCCATCAAGGCCGGCCTGCCGGTCGAGGTGCCCGCCGTCACCGTCAACGTGGTGTGCGGCTCCGGCCTGAACTGCGTGAACATGGCTGCCCAGATGATCGAGGCCGGCGACGCCGACATCGTGGTCGCAGGCGGCACCGAGAACATGGATATGGCCCCCTTCGCCATGATGAAGGGCCGCTACGGCTACCGCATGGGCTACCCCATGGGCAAGAGCGAGCTGGTGGACACCATGGTCAACGACGCTCTGTGGGACGTGTTCAACAACTACCACATGGGCATCACCGCTGAGAACGTGGCCGACCAGTGGAACCTGAGCCGCGAGGATCTGGACAACTTCGCTTACAACAGCCAGGTCAAGGCTGCCGAGGCCATCAAGAACGGCGCATTCAAGGACGAGATCGTCCCCGTCACCATCCACAACAAGAAGGGCGACATCGTGTTCGACACCGATGAAGGCCCCCGTCTGAGCGCTCCCGAAGTGCTGGCTAAGCTGAAGCCCTCCTTCAAGAAGGACGGCAAAGTCACCGCCGGCAACGCTTCCGCCATCAACGACGGCGCCGCCGCTCTGGTCATCATGAGCGAGGACAAGGCCAAGGAGCTGGGCATCACCCCGATGGCTACCTGGGTCGCCGGCGCTCTGGGCGGCGTCGATCCCTCCATCATGGGCGTCGGCCCCGTGGCCGCTACCCGCAAGGTCATGGCCAAGACCGGCCTGACCGTGGCGGATATGGACCTGATTGAGGCCAACGAGGCCTTCGCATCCCAGTCCCTGGCCGTGGCCCACGACCTGGAGTTCGACATGAGCAAGGTCAACGTCAACGGCGGCGCCATCGCTCTGGGCCACCCCGTCGGCGCATCCGGCGCCCGCATCCTGGTCACCCTGCTGTACGCCATGAAGCATCGCGGCGCCAAGAAGGGCCTGGCCACCCTGTGCATCGGCGGCGGCATGGGCTGCGCCACCATCGTGGAGATGGACTGAAATTGACTGCCTGATACCAAGATTTGATGTGGACGCGCGCCGGCGCAGGGGCTGCCTGCGCCGGTATGCGCCCAACTGGTGAAAGGAAACACTATGGCTTTTGTAAAAACTGAAGTGCAGGGCGCTGTCGAGATCATCACCATCGACCGCCCCAAGGCACTGAACGCACTGAACCCCGAAGTCCTGGCTGACCTGAAGGCCGCCTTCGAGGCGGTGAACCAGAACGCCATCCGCTGCATCGTCCTGACCGGCGAGGGGGACAAGAGCTTCGTGGCCGGCGCGGACATCGGCTCGATGAGCACCATGACCAAGGCCGAGGGCGAGGCTTTCGGCAAGCTGGGCAACGACATTTTCCTGATGATCGAGAGCTTCCCCATCCCCGTCATCGCGGCCGTCAACGGCTTTGCACTGGGCGGCGGCAATGAGCTGGCCATGAGCTGCGACATCCGCATCTGCTCCGACAACGCCGTCTTTGGCCAGCCCGAAGTGGGCCTGGGCATCACCCCGGGCTTTGGCGGCACCCAGCGCCTGGCCCGTCTGGTGGGCCTGGGCATGGCTAAGCAGCTGGTCTACTCGGCTTTGAACATCAAGGCCGACGAGGCCCTGCGCATCGGCCTGGTCAACGCGGTGTATCCCCAGGCTGAGCTGATGGACAACGCCCTCAAGCTGGCCGTCAAGATCGCCAGGAACGCCCCCATCGCCGTCCGCAACTGCAAGAAGGCGATGAACGAGGGCATTTCCTTGCCCATCGAGAAGGCTGTGGAGGTGGAGGAGAAGCTGTTCGGCGACTGCTTCGAGACCCACGACCAGGTGGAGGGCATGGCCTGCTTCCTCTCCCGCGAGAAACCCAAGCCCAAACCCGTCTTTACCAACAACTGAGTTACCATAAAAACATCTGCTGACAATACAAAGGAGATACTGCTATGAAAATCGGCGTTATCGGCGCTGGCACCATGGGCCAGGGCATCGCAAAGGCATTTGCACAGGTCGGGGGCAACACCGTTGCTCTGTGCGACATCAAGCAGGAGTGGGCTGACAACGGCAAGGCCAAGATCGCCAAGGGCTACGACCGTCTGGTGGCCAAGGGCAAGATGACCAAGGCCAAGGCCGACGAGATCTGCGCCGCCATCACCGCCGGCGTCAAGGAGGACCTGTGCGCCGACTGCGACCTGATCGTCGAGGCCGCTTTTGAGGATATGAAGGTCAAGCAGGCCACCTTTGCCGAGCTGGACAAGATCTGCAAGCCCGAGTGCATCTTCGCTTCCAACACTTCGTCCCTGTCCATCACCGAGATCGGCAAGGGCCTGAGCCGCCCGCTGGTGGGTATGCACTTCTTCAACCCCGCCGACCGCATGAAGCTGATCGAGGTCATCGCCGGCGGCAACACCCCCGCCGAGACCGTTGAGAAGATCAAGGAGATCTCGGTCGCCATCGGCAAGCAGCCGGTGCAGGTCAACGAGGCTGCCGGCTTCGTGGTCAACCGCATCCTGATCCCCATGATCAACGAGGCCGCCTTCATCAAGATGGAGGGCGTGTCCGACATCGAGGGCATCGACACCGCCATGAAGCTGGGCGCCAACCACCCCATGGGCCCCCTGGAGCTGGGCGACTTCGTCGGCCTGGACATCTGCCTGGCCATCATGGACGTGCTGTACAAGGAGACCGGCGACTCGAAGTACCGCGCCTGCCCGCTGCTGCGCAAGATGGTGCGCGGCGGCAACCTGGGCTGCAAGACCGGCAAGGGCTTCTATGTTTACAACGCCGACCGCACCAAGACCCCGGTCGACAAGCTGTAATCTGCCGTAAGGGGCTGGCCGTGCCAAAGAACGTTCCCCGCAGGGCTGTCTTTGCGGGGAGCGGTTTTGCCCGGCCCTCCAGGCCCCGTGACATACTATTTCCGATTCCGAACGAGGGAGGAAGCACTGATGGATTTTACTCTGTCCAAGCAGCAGCTCATGGTGCAGAAGATGTACCGCGAGTTCGCTGAGAATGAAGTCAAGCCCCTGGCCAAAAAGGTGGATGCCGAAGAATACTTCCCCAAAGAGACCGTCGAAAAGATGGGCAAGCTGGGCATGATGGGCATTTATTTCCCCACCAGCGTGGGCGGCGCCGGCGGCGACGTGCTGAGCTACGTCATGGCCGTTGAGGAGATGAGCAAGGTCTGTGGCACCACCGGCGTGATCCTGTCGGCCCACACCTCGCTGTGCGCTGCGCCCATTTACGAGAACGGCACCCCCGAGCAGAAGGCCAAGTACCTGCCCAAGCTGTGCAGCGGCGAGTGGCTGGGCGCTTTCGGCCTGACCGAGCCCGGTGCCGGCACCGACGCCCAGGGCCAGCAGACCTACGCCGTGGAGCGTGAGGACGGCTGGCTGCTGAACGGCTCCAAGATCTTTATCACCAACGCAGGCTTTGCCGACGTGTTCATCATCATTGCCGTCACCGGCACCGTGCTGGACAAGCGCGGCCGCAAGACCAAAGAGATCTCCGCCTTCATCGTCGAGCGCACCGACCCCGGCTTCAAGGTCGGCAAGCCCGAGGAGAAGATGGGCATCCGCGGCTCGTCCACCTGCGAGCTGATCATGGAAGACTGCCTGATCCCCAAGGACCGCCTGCTGGGCGTCAAGGGCCGCGGCTTCCAGCTGGCCATGGCTACCCTGGACGGCGGCCGTATCGGCATCGCCGCCCAGGCCCTGGGCATAGCTGAGGGCGCCATCGACGAGACCGTGGCCTACGTCAAGGAGCGCAAGCAGTTTGGCCGCAGCATCGCCCAGTTCCAGAACACCCAGTTCGAGCTGGCTGAGATGAAGGCCCGCGTGGACGCCGCCAAGTATCTGGTCTATGCCGCCGCCCTGAAGAAGCAGGAGGCCATGAACGGCCAGAAGGTCCGCTACAGCGTCGAGGCCGCCGAGGCCAAGCTGATCGCCTCCCGCACCGCCAGCGACGTGACCCGCCGCTGCCTGCAGCTCTTTGGCGGTTACGGCTACACCCGCGACTATCCGATCGAGCGGATGATGCGCGACGCCAAGATCACCGAGATCTACGAGGGCACCAGCGAGGTGCAGATGATGGTCATCTCGGGCGCGCTGCTGAAGTAAGGAGGGCAATGTTACAATGAAAGCGATTGTTTGTGTCAAGCAGGTTCCCGATACCTCCGGCAAGGTTGCAGTCAAGCCGGACGGGACCCTCGACCGTGCCTCTATGGCAACCATCACCAACCCCGATGACCTGAACGCCCTCGAGGCCGCCCTCCAGCTGAAGGACGCCACCGGCTGCGAAGTCGTCGTCGTCACCATGGGCCCCCCGCCGGCCGAGGGTATGCTGCGCGAGCTGCTGGCCCGCGGCGCTGACCGCGCCGTGCTGGTGTCGGGCCGTGAGTTCGGCGGTTCCGATACCTTTGCCACCAGCCAGATCCTGGCTGCCGCCGTCAACAAGATCGGCGTGGGCCCCGAGGACATCGTGTTCTGCGGCCGTCAGGCCATCGACGGCGACACCGCCCAGGTCGGCCCCCAGATCGCCGAGAAGCTCCACCTGCCCCAGGTCACCTATGCTGCCGACATCCAGAAGGACGGCGACAGCCTGGTGGTCAAGCGGATGCTGGAGGACGGCTACATGATGATCCGGGTCAAGACCCCCTGCCTGATCACCTGCATCAAGGAGCTGAACCAGCCCCGCTACATGAACATCAACGGCATTTTCACCTGCTACGACAAGCCGATGGAAGTCTTTGATTACAACGCGCTGAAGGATGATCCCCTCATCGAGGTGGATACCATCGGCCTGAAGGGTTCGCCCACCAACGTCTTTAAGTCCTTCACTCCTCCCCAGAAGGGTGCAGGCACCATGCTCACTGGCGGCGACGAGGCGGCACAGCTCGCTTCGATCCTGGCCGGCAAGCATCTGATCTGACGAAAGGAGCAGGATTACAATGGCTGATTTTAAGGAATACAAGGGCGTGTGGGTCTTCTGCGAGCAGCGGCAGGGCGCACTGATGTCCACCGACTTCGAGCTGATCAGCGAGGCCCGCAAGCTGGCCGACGAGCTGGGCTGCGAAGTCACCGGCCTGCTGCTGGGCGATCATGTGGAGCCCATCGCCAAGGAGCTGGGCGGCTACGGCGCAGACAAGGTCATGGTTTGCGAGAGCCCCCTGCTGAAGGACTACACCACCGACGCTTACGCCAAGGTGGTCTGCGATATGGTCAACGAGTACAAGCCCGAGGTGCTGCTGATCGGCGCGACCAACATCGGCCGCGACCTGGGCCCCCGCTGTGCCGCCCGTCTGCACACCGGCCTGACCGCTGACGCCACCCACCTGGACATCGACACCAAAAAGTACGTCGAATTCCTGGCGGAGAGCTCCACCATCGACCTGTCCAAGCAGACCTTCGACTATGAGGACCGCAACCTGAAGATGACCCGTCCGGCTTTCGGCGGCCACCTGATGGCGACCATCATCTGCCCCCGCTTCCGCCCGCAGATGTCCACCGTCCGTCCCGGCGTCATGAAGAAGGCTCCCTTCGACCAGGCCAAGGCAGATGCCTGCCAGATCGTCAAGCCCGCTTTCTCCCTGACCGCAGACGACATCAAGACCGAGGTCCTGAGCGTGGAGAAGGCCGCCAGCAAGCTGGTGGACCTGATTGGCGCCGACGTCATCGTCTCGGTGGGCCGCGGCATCTCCAAGGATGTGGAGAAGGGCATCGCCCTGGCTGAGCAGTTGGCTGCCGCCCTGGGCAACGGCGTCGTGGGCGCTTCCCGTGCCGTGACCGACGCAGGCTGGATGACCGCCGACCACCAGGTCGGCCAGACCGGCAAGACCGTCCACCCCAAGATCTATGTGGCTCTGGGTATCTCCGGCGCCATCCAGCACGTGGCCGGTATGCAGGACTCTGAGCTCATCATTGCCGTGAACAAGAACGAGACTGCCCCCATCTTCGGCGTCGCGGATTACGGCATCGTGGGCGATCTGTTCAAGGTCGTGCCCGAGCTCATCAAGCAGATCGAGGCCGCCAAGGCTGCCAAGTGACTGTGAAGTAAATCTGCTTTACAGAGAAACGACGCGTATCTGCGCATAAAATCGAAAAAGAGAGCGCCCTGCCAAAAGCGGGGCGCTCTTTTTGTGTGTGAACTTTCAGTGTCAAAACAGGGACGAAAAACTTTGCCCGATATATCAGCCCTGTTTGCTTGACCTGTGCGGGGCGGGTGTGTTACCCTTGCATCAAATTTACCGGAGTATGGCATTTCACCTTATGCTCCGGGGGGAGAGAATTTGGCATTCGGGTATCTGACCCCGCGTGATGTTGTGGGGGGCTGGATGAATTCTCCGGGACACCGGGCCAATATCCTGAAAGAAGGGATTACCATCATTGGCGTGGCTTATAATCCCACGAATCATTATTGGGTTCAAATTTTCAGCCACTGAAGAACACAAGAGCGCTTCGCCTTTGGGCAGAGCGCTTTTCTTTGTTGTCTGGGCCTGTCCGGGCGGGCGGTGGCAAAAAAGGGCGGGGACGCATATCCTCCTACTGAACGCTGTGTTGCGAAAAGGAGGCACGTCTATGAATTGGAAACGGTGCAAACAATGCCTGTCCCTGCTGGCGATGGGGGCGCTGGTGCTGGCGCTGCTGAGCGGCTGCGGCACGACCGAAAAGGACTCGGGCGGGGACCCGGCCAAGCTGTCCAGCTTTGAAGCCGAGGTGATCCGCCTGGTCAACGAGGAGCGGGCCGAGTACGGCCTGCCCGCCCTGACCACCACCGACGCCCTGACTGCCGCCGCGGCCAAGCGTGCGGAGGAAATCTCCGGCGATTACGGCCACGACCGCCCCGACGGCAGCAGCTGCTTTACCGTCCTGCCGGAGTTTGGCATCCGGTACGAGACGGCTGGCGAAAACATCGCGGCGGGGCAAAAGACCCCCGCCCAGGTGGTGCGGGCCTGGATGAACTCGGAGGGGCACCGGAACAACATCCTCAACCCGGACTTTACCCAGATTGGGGTGGGGTACACCTACACGGGCCGGGGCTACCGGCATTTCTGGGCCCAGACGTTCATTGGATAGGAAAACGGCGCGGACTTGCGCAAACGGGGTTTTATGCTATACTATAGTCAAGTAAAGCAGTACGGGGAGGACAAAACGTTGGAAGAATACCGCACCATCCGGGGGACGGCCGCCGGGGAATACGAGGAAAAAAAGAGCCGCTTTCTGGCGGCGGCTGCCCACGTGGAGAGCGAAGCGGAGGCGGTGGCCTTTTTGGAGCAGGTGCGGGCGGCCAACCGCACCGCCCGCCATAACGTCTATGCTTACAAGCTGCGGGAGGGCAGCCGGGAGCGGTATTCCGACGACGGCGAGCCGGCCAAGACCGCCGGCACCCCGGTGCTGGAAGTGATCGGCCACAGCGGCCTGACCGACCTCATCATCGTGGTGACACGGTACTTCGGGGGCATCCTGCTGGGGACGGGCGGACTGGTGCGGGCCTATACCACCGCGGCCTCCCGCGCGCTGGACAGCGCCGAACAGGTGACGGTCCAGCCGGTGGTCAGGCTGGCCACGACGGTGGACTACCCCCTCTATGAGCGGGTGAACCTGCTGGTGGCGGCGGCGGGCGGCCGGATGGAGGACCCCGTCTTTACCGACAGGGTGGCCCTGGCCTGGCAGATGCGCGCCGGCACCGAAGGCCCCCTGCTGGAGCAGCTGCGGGAGCTGACCCGCGGCCAGGGCAGGGTAGAGGTGTCCGAGCCGTTTTACGGGGCGGTCTGAATGGATGGAAAATTTTTCCATCTGCCGCCGTTCGCCCCCTTGTGACACGCCCTCTGTGCTATAATTCAGGATGGACGGGGAGACCCGGGACGTTGAAAGTGAGGTTTTGACCATGGATGTCCGTCTGCGCACCGAAGAGATCGAACATTTGACCTTTGCGCCCTGGGCCAGCTTTTCGGACCAGAGCCGCGGCCGGGCGCGCCCGGAACCCCAGGACCCCATCCGCCCGGTCTACCAGCGGGACCGGGACCGGATCATCCACTGCAAGGCGTTCCGGCGGCTGAAACAAAAGACCCAGGTCTTTCTCTCGCCGGAAGGGGACCTCTACCGCACCCGGCTGACCCACACGCTGGAAGTGGCCCAGATCGCCCGGACCATCGCCCGGGCCCTGCGCCTCAACGAGGACCTGACCGAGGCGGTGGCCCTGGCCCACGACCTGGGCCACACCCCCTTTGGCCACGCCGGAGAGCGGGCGCTGAACGCGCTGTGCCCCGGCGGCTTCAAGCACTACGAACAGAGCCTGCGGGTGGTGGACCGGCTGGAAAAGAACGGCAGCGGCCTCAACCTGACCTGGGAGGTGCGCAACGGCATCGTCACCCACACCAAGGGGACCTGGGCCGCCACGCCGGAAGGCCGCATCGTGCGGATGGCCGATCAGATCGCCTATGTCAACCACGACATCGAGGATGCGGTGCGGGCCGGCGTGCTGGACGCCCGCCTGCTGCCCAAAGAGGCCACCAGCGTGCTGGGACAGACCAAGTCGGAGCGGATCACCGCCATGATCGACAGCATCCTGGCCCACACCGAGCCCCCGGAGATCAAGGCGGGCCCGGCGGAGGACGAGGCATTCCGGGTGCTGAAGGCTTTTATGTACAGCACGGTGTATGTAGACAAAGTGGGCAAGCACGAGGAACAGAAGGTGGGCAAGGTGATCGAAGCGCTCTACGAATACTATATGGCCCATGCCGAGCAGATGTCCCCCCTCTACCAGCGGATCGCGGAGGAGGAGGGAGACGACCGGGCCGTCACCGACTATATCAGCGGGATGAGCGACGAGTTTGCCATCCGCGCCTTTGAAGAATACTATGTGCCCCGGCGGTGGCACGTCCTGTGAGGCGTGCAGCGGCGCGCCGGCGCGGGAACACGATGATGCAAGGAAGTTTACCGGAATGATACCACACGAATACATTGAGGAGCTGGTCCGCCGCAGCGACGTCGTGGACGTGGTGGGCAGTTACGTCCAGCTCAAACGCAAGGGCCGGCTGTATGCTGGCCTGTGCCCTTTCCACAACGAAAAGACCCCGTCCTTTTACGTCTATCCCGAGACGCAGAGCTTTTACTGCTTTGGCTGCGGGGCGGGCGGGGACGTCATCACCTTTGTCAAGAAGATCAACGCCCTGAGCTACCCCGAAGCGGTCAAGATGCTGGCGGCGCGGGCCGGGATGCCGGAGCCCGAGGAGGACGACGGCACCGGCCGGATGCGCAGCCGCATCCTGTCCATGAACAAGGAGGCGGCCCGGTTTTTCCATGCCTGCCTGAACTCCAGCGTGGACGAGGCCGCCCAGGCCCGGGCCTACTGGCGGCGGCGCGGCCTGGACGACCGCACCATCGCCCGGTTCGGGCTGGGGTATGCGCCCAACGATGGACAGGCCCTGTACCACTTTTTGCGGGACAAGGGCTACACCCAGGCCGAGCTGGACGCCAGCGGCCTGTTCAAGCGCAGTCCGTCCGGGCGGATCTACTGCCTGTTCTGGCGGCGGGTCATCACCCCCATCTTCGACCTGCGGGGCAACGTGATCGCGTTCGGCGGGCGTGTGCTGGACGACTCGAAACCCAAGTACGTCAACAGCCCCGAGACGCTGGTCTACCACAAGTCGGAGACGGTGTTCGCTTTGCAGATCGCCAAGAAAGACCCCTCCCGGCGGTATGTCCTCTGCGAGGGGTATATGGACGTCATCAGTATGCAGCAGGCGGGCATCGGCACCGCCGTCTGCGCCTGCGGCACCGCCCTGACCCAGGGGCAGGTCAAGCTGCTGAGCGAGTACGCCGACGAGGTGATTCTCTGCTACGACTCGGACGAGGCGGGGCAGAAGGCGACGCTGCGGTCCCTGGAACTGTTCCGGTCCAGTCCGGTGCAGGTGGGGGTGCTCAACATCCCCAACGCCAAGGACCCCGACGAGTACATCAAAAAATACGGGGCGGAACGCTTCCGGGAACTGTTGGACAAAGCGGGCAACGCCCTGGATTTCCGGCTGGGGCGGGCCCGCGCCAAGTATGACCTGGCTCAGGACAACCAGCGGCTGGAATACATCCAGGAAGCGGTAGATATCCTGGCCGACGGCACCACCCCCACCGAGAAAGAGCTGTACGCCGGGCGGCTGGCCGAGGAGACTAACCTCTCCAAGACGGCCATCCTCTCCCAGGTGGAGGCGGCGGCCCGCAAGGCGGGAGCCAGGCGCCGCTCGGTGCGGCAGAAAGAGCTGCTCCACTCGGGGGAGATGGACACCATCAAGCTGCCCTACGGCAAGGACGGCCCCGGCGCGCTGGGGGCGGCCTCGGCCCAGCGGCGGCTGGTGGCGGCGGCCCTCCGCCAGCCCGAGGAGCTGAAACGGATCGCCCCCGCCCTCCAGCCCGAGAGCATCCTGAGCGACGGCCTGCGGGAAGCCTACGAGGGTATCCTCGCCTGCTGGCGGGAGGGCCGCGAGGTCACGGTGGGGAATCTGGCCGGCCAGATCAGCGAGGCGGCCATGAATGAACTGTGCGCCGTTGCGGCAGAATACAGTGATGTGAGCTGCACGTCCCAGGACATTACCATGTACCTGGAACGGATCGCCCGGGGCAAGCCCCTGTCGGCCCAGGCGGGCAGTATGTCCGGCCAGGAGCTGGCCGATTACATTGCGCGGATCCGGGAGAAAAAGGGCGGGGGAGAGTGACCGCCCCCGGCGCCTTTGCCAAGGCGGAGGGAATTGCGTGAAAGGAGTGCCTGCCATGTCCCCAGAGATGCTTGCAGAAGAACTGGCCCGGAAAGCCAGGGGCCGGGCGGTGACGGCCGGCCAGCTGAGCCGGGCCGCCCAGGCAGAGGACTTCGACCTGGCCGGGCTGGACGCCCTGTGCGAGGCGCTGAAGGCCCGCGGGGTGGAGTTTGCGCCGGAGCCGGAGAGCGCCGGCGCGGAAGAGGACCCGCCCCTGCTGGACGAAGCGCAGATCGGCCGGTTGGAGCGGGAGCTGTCCCCGGCGGGGGTCACACTGGACGACCCGGTCCGGGCGTACCTGAAGGAGATCGGGGCGGTGCCCCTGCTGTCCGCCGGGGAGGAAGCGGCCCTCGCGTCCGCCGCCCGGGAAGGGGACGCCAACGCCCGCCGCAGGCTGTGCGAGGCCAATCTCCGGCTGGTGGTGTCGGTGGCCAAGCGCTACGCCGGGCGGGGCCTGCCCTTTCTCGACCTGATCCAGGAGGGCAACCTCGGCCTGATGAAGGCCGCCGAAAAATTTGAGCCCGAGCGCGGGTTCAAGTTTTCCACCTACGCCACCTGGTGGATCCGCCAGTCCATCACCCGGGCCATCGCCGACCAGGGGCGGACCATCCGCATCCCGGTGCATCTGGTGGAAAGCATCAACCGGGTGAAAAAGACCGCCTCCGACCTGCTGCATCAGAACGGCCGGGAGCCCACCCCCGCCGAGATCGCCGTCCGGCTGAACATGGAGCCGGAGCGGGTCGGCCAGCTGCTGCAGCTGTCCCAGGAGCCGCTCAGCCTGGAAGCGCCGGTGGGAGAGGAAGAGGACGCCCGTGTGGAGGACTTTGTCCAGGACGACACCGCCGGCGTGCCCGCCGACGAGGCCGGGCGGCAGATGCTCCACCGGGAACTGACCAGCGTTCTGGCCAGCCTCACCGACCGGGAACAGCGTGTGCTGTCTCTGCGGTTCGGGCTGGAGGACGGCAGGCCCCGCACTTTGGAGGAGCTGGGGCAGGAGTTCCACGTCACCCGGGAGCGGGTGCGGCAGATCGAAGCCAAAGCGCTGCGCAAGCTGCGCCACCCCAGCCGTGCCAGAAGACTGCGGGACTATCTGGAATAAACAAAGAACAGGCACAGCCGCCGGAGGAGAGAACGCCCCGGCGGCTTTTTGGCGCGCTGCGGCTCCGCGATCCGGTCCGTTTGAAAAAAGCAAGATGCAATGTGTACAAAATCACCAAAGGCTTTTTTGGATGGAACGTGAAAAACAAAAAATGCAAGCCCCAAAATGCACTTTCGCAACACGCCGTCGTGTGTGCTAAACAAGAAGCGCGCGCAAAAAAATTTTGACCCAGAGCCGCAAAATGGCTTGACAACTGGATTTTTTTATGCTACACTACATAAGTATCACAAAATGGAATACTGCGCGAAAAACGGGGTTTCGAGGCTCGTCTGGCGGGCTCGGAAACAAAAAGTTTGTGAAAAACGACGAACCCGTCCGGCCCGCGCAGGGCTGTTTCTGTGAGTCTGCCAGAAATCGGACGGCCGAAGGGGCGCGCCCCCGCCGCTTTGTCAAGAGCGGAGGGAGAAAAAACCTCCCCGCCGGCCGCCTTTGTCCGCACGTCCGTGGAGTATAAAAGTAAGGAGTGGTCGATTTTATGATGAAAGTCAAGCCCGTAAAACTCGGCAAGACCGAGCGGATGAGCTTCTCCCACATCGACGAAGTCATCGGGATGCCCAACCTCATCGAGGTGCAGAAGAACTCGTACCAGTGGTTCCTGGACGAGGGCCTGCGGGAGGTGTTCCATGACATTGGCACCATTGAGGATTACACCGGCAACCTGGCGCTGAGCTTCGTGGATTACCGCCTCGACAAAGAGCCCAAGTACAGCATCAAAGAGTGCAAGAGCCGCGACGTCACCTACGCCGCCCCCCTGCGCGTGACCGCCCGCCTGCTGAACAAGGAGACCGGCGAAGTCAAGGACCAGGAGATCTTCATGGGGGATTTCCCCCTGATGACCGACGCCGGCACCTTCGTCATCAACGGCGCCGAGCGCGTCATCGTCAGCCAGCTGGTCCGCTCCCCGGGCGTGTTCTACGGCATGGCCCACGACAAGGTGGGCAACGAGCTGTTCAGCGCCACCATGAACCCCAACCGCGGCGCCTGGCTGGAGTATGAGACCGACGCCACCGGCGTGTTCTACGTCCGCATCGACAAGAACCGCAAGCTGCCCGTCACCGTCCTGTGCCGCGCCCTGGGCCTGTCCAGCAACGACGACATCCTGAATTACTTCGGCGAGGATGAGCGCATCCTGGCCACCTTTGAAAAGGACACCACCAAGAACACCGAGGAGGGCCTGCTGGAAGTTTACCGCAAGCTGCGCCCCGGCGAGCCTCCCACGGTGGAGTCGGCCACCAGCCAGATCAATATGCTCTTCTTTGACCCCCGCCGGTACGATCTGTCCCGGTTCGGCCGGTACAAGATGAACAAGAAGCTGTCCCTGGCCCGCCGCATCACCGGCCAGGTGGCCGCTGAGAACGTGGTGGACCCCCTGACCGGCGAACTGCTGATCGAGGCAGGGGAGAAGATCACCCGCGCCAAGGCCGAGCAGGCCGACGCCGCCGGCGTCAACCTGGTCACCGTCTCCATCGAGGGCAAGCCGGTCAAGGTCATCACCAACGGCTGCGTGGACGCCCAGCCCTTCTTCTCCTTTGACGTGAAGGAGTGCGGCATCAACGAGCGCTGCTCCTTTGAAGAGCTGCGCAAGATCCTGGACACCACCTCTGACCCCGAGGAACAGAAGGAGCTGCTGCGCCGCAACCACGACCAGCTCATCAACCGCACCCTCACCGTCACCGATATTCTGTCCTCCATCAACTACCTGAACGGCCTGGGCCACGGCATCGGCACCACCGATGACATCGACCACCTGGGCAACCGCCGCATCCGCAGCGTGGGCGAGCTGCTGCAGAACCAGTTCCGCATCGGCTTCTCCCGCATGGAGCGCGTCATCCGCGAGCGCATGACCCTCCAGAGCCAGGACCAGACCACCCTGACCCCCCAGGCCCTGATCAACATCCGGCCCGTGGTGGCGGCCATCAAGGAGTTCTTCGGTTCTTCGCCCCTGTCCCAGTTCATGGACCAGAACAACCCCCTGGCCGAGCTGACCCACAAGCGCCGTCTGTCGGCCCTGGGCCCCGGCGGCCTGAGCCGTGACCGCGCAGGCTTCGAAGTCCGCGACGTCCACTACAGCCACTACGGCCGTATGTGCCCCGTCGAGACCCCTGAAGGCCCCAACATCGGTCTGATCTCCTACCTGGCGTCCTACGCCCGGATCAATGAGTACGGCTTTATCGAAGCGCCCTACCGCAAGGTGAACAAGACCTACGACGAGAAGGGCCGCGTCATCGACCAGGTCGTCACCGACGAAGTGGTGTATATGACCGCCGATGTCGAAGATGAATACGTGGTCGCCCAGGCCAACGAGCCCCTGGACGAGAACCGCCACTTCATCCGCCACCGTGTTTCGGCCCGCCGCCGCGACGACATCCTCGAGATCGACGCCGAAAAGGTGGATTTCGTGGACGTTTCGCCCCGCATGATGGTCTCGGTGGCCACCTCCATGATCCCCTTCCTGGAGAACGACGACTGTAACCGTGCCCTGATGGGCGCGAACATGCAGCGCCAGGCCGTGCCTCTGATGGTCACCCAGCAGCCGCTGGTGGCCACCGGCATGGAATACAAGGCCGCCACCGACTCGGGCGTCGCCATCCTGGCCAAGAACGACGGCGTGGTGGAGCGCGTGGACGCCGACCACGTGGTGGTCCGCAACAACCAGGGCGGCGCGGATGAGTACAGCCTCATCAAGTTCGCCCGCTCCAACGCAGGCACCTGCATCAACCAGCGCCCCATCGTCTCGGTGGGCGAGACCGTCAAGAAGGGCCAGGTCCTGGCCGACGGCCCCGCCATGCGCAACGGCGAGATCGCCCTGGGCAAGAACGCCCTGATCGGCTTCATGACCTGGGAGGGCTACAACTACGAGGACGCCGTCCTGCTGAATGAAAAGATCGTCCGCGAGGACGTTTACACCTCCATCCACATCGAGGAGTACGAGATCGAGAGCCGCGACACCAAGCTGGGACCCGAGGAGATCACCCGGGACATCCCCAACGTGTCGGAGGACGCGCTGAAAGACCTGGACGAGCGCGGCATCATCCGCATCGGCGCTGAGGTCAAGAGCGGCGACATCCTGGTGGGCAAGGTCACGCCCAAGGGCGAGACCGAGCTGACCGCCGAGGAGCGCCTGCTGCGCGCCATCTTCGGCGAGAAGGCCCGCGAGGTCCGCGACACCTCCCTCCGTGTGCCCCACGGCGAGTACGGCATCATCGTGGACGTCAAGGTCTTTACCCCCGAGAACAGCGACGAGCTGCAGCCCGGCGTCCGCGAGGTGGTCCGCTGCTACATCGCCCAGAAGCGCAAGATCAGCGTGGGCGACAAGATGGCCGGCCGCCACGGCAACAAGGGCGTCGTCTCCCGCATCCTGCCGCAGGAGGATATGCCCTACCTGCCCGACGGCACCCCCCTGGACATCGTGCTGAACCCCCTGGGCGTGCCTTCCCGTATGAACATCGGTCAGGTGCTGGAAGTCAACCTGGGCTACGCCGCCAAGGCCTGCGGCATCAAGGTCATGACCCCGGTGTTCGACTCTGCCCGTGAGAGCGACATCGGCGACGCGTTCGACGATGCACGCGCCAAGTGGCACGGCGAGAACGCCCCCGAGTATCCCACCAAGCTGCCCAAGATCATGGGCGAGCAGGGCCACATCATCGACTTCTCCAAGATCGAGCTGGACCGTGACGGCAAGACCACCGTCTACGACGGCCGCACCGGCGAGAAGTTCGACAACCGCGTCACCGTGGGTTATATGTACTACCTCAAGCTGCATCACCTGGTCGACGATAAGATCCACGCCCGTTCCACCGGCCCGTACTCCCTGGTCACCCAGCAGCCCCTGGGCGGCAAGGCCCAGTTCGGCGGCCAGCGCTTCGGCGAGATGGAAGTCTGGGCCCTGGAGGCTTACGGCGCAGCCTACACCCTGCAGGAGATCCTGACTGTCAAGTCGGACGACGTGGAGGGCCGTGTCAAGACCTACGAGGCCATCGTCAAGGGCGAGCCCGTGCCCCAGCCCGGCATCCCCGAATCCTTCCGGGTCATGCTCAAGGAGCTGCAGTCCCTGGGTCTGGACGTCATCGTCCAGGATAAGGACGGCAACGAGATTGATATGCGCCAGAACTTCGACGAGGAGGAGACTGGCTTTGACATGCGTGAGGTGGCCGGCGCCGAGACCGTGGTGCAGGAGAGCGAACTGCTGAACGACTACACCATCAAGGATGCCGACGCGGGCTTTGACGACCCTGCCGTCCTGGAGGATAACCCCGCCCCGGAGGCCGAGGCCCAGCCGTCCGACGAAGTGAACTTCGACGAATAAAAGACAGCCGGTTTCGCATCGGAACTTGTTATAGAGATTAAGGAAGGGTTCGATTCATGGAAAACACCGTTTTCGATTCGATCAAGATCGGTCTTGCCTCTCCCGAACAGATCCGCAAATGGAGCTACGGCGAGGTGAAGAAGCCCGAGACCATCAACTACCGCACCCTGAAGCCCGAGCGGGACGGCCTGTTCTGCGAGCGCATCTTTGGACCCACCAAGGACTGGGAGTGCCACTGCGGCAAGTATAAGCGCATCCGCTACAAGGGCAAGATCTGCGAGCGCTGCGGCGTCGAGGTGACCAAGGCCAAGGTCCGCCGCGAGCGGATGGGCCACATCGAGCTGGCGGCCCCCGTCAGCCACATCTGGTATTTCAAGGGCATCCCCAGCCGCATCGGCCTGATGCTGGACATCAGCCCCCGCCTGCTGGAAAAGGTGCTGTACTTTGCAAGCTATATCGTCGTTGACCCCGGCCTGACCCCGCTGGAGAAAAAGCAGCTGCTGACCGAGAAGGAGTACCGCGAGATGCAGGAGCGGTACGGCGACGAGTTCCGCGCAGAGATGGGCGCCGAGGCCATCCGCACCCTGCTGGAGGAGATCGACCTGGACCAGCTGTCCGCCGAGCTGAACGCTGAGGTGGAGAAGTCCAGCGGCCAGAAGCGCATCCGCATCCTCAAGCGGCTGGAAGTGGTGGAGGCATTCCGCATTTCGGGCAACCGCCCCGAGTGGATGATCCTGACCGTTCTGCCGGTGCTGCCGCCCGACCTGCGCCCCATGGTCCAGCTGGACGGCGGCCGCTTCGCCACCACCGACCTGAACGATCTGTACCGCCGGGTCATCAACCGCAACAACCGCCTGCGCCGCCTGCTGGAGCTGGGCGCGCCCGACATCATCGTCCGCAATGAAAAGCGGATGCTGCAGGAGGCTGTGGACAGCCTGATCGACAACGGCCGCCGCGGCCGTCCCGTCACCGGCCCCAACAACCGCGCCCTCAAGAGCCTGTCCGATATGCTCAAGGGCAAGCAGGGCCGCTTCCGTCAGAACCTGCTGGGCAAGCGCGTCGACTACTCGGGCCGTTCGGTCATCGTCGTCGGCCCCGAGCTGAAGATGGACCAGTGCGGCCTGCCCAAGGAGATGGCGCTGGAGCTGTTCAAGCCCTTCGTCATGAAGGACCTGGTGGAAAAGGGCGTGGCCAACAACATCAAGTCCGCCCGCAAGATGGTGGAGCGCGCCCGCCCCGAAGTGTGGGACAGCCTCGAGACCGTCATCAAGGGCCACCCCGTCCTGCTGAACCGCGCGCCTACCCTGCACCGTCTGGGCATCCGCGCCTTCAACCCGGTGCTGGTCGAGGGCCGCGCCATCAAGCTGCACCCGCTGTCCTGCACCGGCTTCAACGCCGACTTTGACGGCGACCAGATGGCCGTCCACCTGCCCCTGGGCGACGACGCCTGCCGCGAGGCCAAGCTGCTGATGCTGGCTTCGTTCAACCTGCTGAAACCCTCGGACGGCGCGCCCGTCACCGTGCCCACCCAGGACATGATCCTGGGCAGCTACTACCTGACCACCGTCCGTCCCGACGAGGAGGGCGCGGGCAAGGTGTTCCGCGATGAGGACGAGGCCCTGATGGCCTACGCCGAGCACGTGGTCACCCTGCACGCCCCCATCAAGGTGCGCCGCACCATGGTGCTAGATGGGGAGGAGCGCAGCGGCCTGGTGGATACCACCGTGGGCAGCATCATTTTCAATGCGCCCGTGCCCCAGAACCTGGGCTATGTGGACCGCACCGATCCCGCCCATTGGCTGGACTACGAGATCGGCTTCCGCGTCACCAAAAAGACCCTGCCGGATATCATTTCCCGCTGCCTGACCCGCAACGGCACCCGCGCCTGCGCCAAGATGCTGGATGCCATCAAGGCACAGGGCTACAAGTACTCCACCCTGTCGGCCATCTCGGTCGCCGTCTGCGACGCGGTTATCCCGCCCCAGAAGGACGAGCTGCTGAAGGAAGCCGACGATCAGGTGTCCAAGGTCGGCCAGCTGTTCAACCGCGGCCTGATCTCGGAGGAGGAGCGCTACAAAAAGACCATCGACATCTGGCAGGCCACCACCGACAAGGTCTCCAAGGCCCTGGCCGACAACCTGCCCAAGGACAACGAGATCTATATGATGGCCGATTCGGGCGCCCGTGGTTCGATGAACCAGATCAAGCAGCTGGCCGGCATGCGCGGCCTGCTGGCCAACACCGCCGGCCACACCATCGAGATGCCCATTCGCGCCAACTACCGCGAAGGTCTGAACATTCTGGAATACTTCGTTTCGGCCCGCGGCGCCCGCAAGGGCCTGGCCGATACCGCTCTGCGTACCGCTGACTCGGGCTACCTGACCCGCCGCATGGTCGATGTCTCGCAGGACGTCATCATCCGCGAGATGGACTGCGGCACCACCGACGGCCTGGAAGTCTCCGAGATCCACGAGGGCAAGGAGAAGATCGAGTCCTTCCGCGAGCGCCTGATCGGCCGCTACGCTGTGGGCGACGTCATTGACCCGACCACCGGCGAGGTGATCGTGCCCGAGGGCAAGATGATGGACCTGTACGACGCCGAGAAGATCGAGGCCGCAGGCATCACCCACCTCAAGATCCGCAGCCTGCTGACCTGCCGCGCCAAGACCGGCGTCTGCGCCCGGTGCTACGGCTCCAACATGGCGACCGGCGAGCCGGTCCAGCTGGGCGAGTCGGTCGGCATCATCGCGGCCCAGTCCATCGGCGAGCCGGGCACTCAGCTGACCATGCGTACCTTCCATACCGGCGGCATTGCCTCGGCGGAAGACATTACCCAGGGTCTGCCCCGCGTCGAGGAGCTGTTTGAGAGCCGCCGGCCCAAGAGCATGGCCATCATGAGCGAGATTTCGGGCGTCGTCTCGCAGGACGATACCAAGAAGAACGTGGTCATCAAGGTCACCGGCAAGGACGACACCGGCGCCGAGGTGGTTAAGAGCTACTCGATCCCCTTCACCCAGCACGCACGGGTCATGCCCGGCGACCGCGTGGAGAAGGGCGACATCATCACCCGCGAGGGCGTCCTGTATCCCCAGGACATCCTGGCGGTCAAGGGTCTGGACGCTGTCCAGAACTACCTCATCAGCGAGGTCCAGAAGGTCTACCGCCTGCAGGGCGTGGAGATCAACGACAAGCACATCGAGGTCATCATCCGCCAGATGTGCCGCAAGGTCCGCGTGACCGACGCCGGTTCTTCCGACCTGATCGGCGGCGCGCTGGCCAACCGGCTGGATGTGGAGGCCATCAATGAGGAACTGGCCGCCCGCATCGCAGCAGGGGAGGAGGGCGTCAAGCTGGTGGAGTACCAGCAGGTGCTGCTGGGCATCACCAAGGCCGCCCTGGCCACCGAGAGCTTCCTGTCGGCGGCGTCCTTCCAGGAGACCACCCGCGTGCTGACAGAGGCGGCGATCAAGGGCAAGGAGGATAAGCTCTCCGGCCTGAAGGAGAACGTCATCATCGGCAAGCTGATCCCCGCGGGCACCGGCCTGCCGGAGGTCCGCGAGGAGCTGATCCGCCGCGAGGAGACCCTCAAGGAAGAGCTGGAGGCCGAGGCCGAAGCGGCACAGGCTGCCAACCAGTAACCTTTCGGATAGGCATTCAACCAAAAGCGCAAAGCCCCGCCTGCGGCGCCCGCCGTAGGCGGGGCTTTTTGCCGCTGCGCCGCCCGCTTTTCGCCGCAGGGGCCGGCCTTTTGATTGAAAATGTATCATCTGTGTATAAAACAAAATTTTTCCGGTAAAACTGTTGACATTACACGCTTTTCCGTGTACAATAATCATGTTGCGCTTGACCCCCAGGGGACAAGTGCGGCAAAAAGCGCCGGGCCACACCGCCCGGCCAGGAAAACTAGTGGAAAGGAGAAACACAATGCCTACTTTTAACCAGCTTGTACGCAAAGGCCGCGATGTCCTGGCTACCAAGAGCACTGCTCCCGCCCTGCTGAAGAGCTACAATTCTCAGAAGAAACAGTATTCTGATCTGAACAGCCCCCAGAAGCGCGGTGTCTGCACTGCCGTCCGTACCATGACCCCCAAGAAGCCCAACTCTGCACTGCGTAAGGTTGCTCGTGTCCGCCTGACGAATGGTATCGAGGTCACCTCTTACATTCCCGGCATCGGCCACAACCTGCAGGAGCACTCGGTCGTTCTGATCCGCGGCGGCCGTGTCAAGGACCTGCCCGGTGTGCGTTACCACATCATCCGCGGCACTCTGGACGCCCAGGGTGTTGCAGGCCGCAACCAGGCCCGCTCCAAGTACGGCGCAAAGCGTCCCAAGGCCGGTGCTGCTAAGAAGTAATAAAACCCAGAATCAAACCGCCATAAACGGCTTTCCATATATAAATAACAAGTCTGCATACACGCCAGACGGCAACGGTTTATGTAAGGTCAGCTCTTTGTGACACAACGGGAGTTTTATACTTTCGAGTACCGATGATATCATTCTGTGAAGGAGGGAAGAAAGATGCCTAGAAGAGGTAACATTGCTAAGCGCGATGTCTTAGCTGATCCTATTTACAATTCCAAGATGGTTACTCGCCTTGTCAACAGCATCATGCTGGACGGCAAGAAGGGCGTTGCTCAGAAGATCGTTTATGATGCTTTCACCATGATCCAGGAGAAGACCGGCAACGATCCCCTGGAGGTCTTCCAGAAGGCCATGGAGAACATCATGCCCAGCCTCGAGTGCAAGACCCGCCGCGTCGGCGGCGCCAACTACCAGGTCCCCCTGGAGGTCAGCCCCGCCCGCCGCGAGACTCTGGGCCTGCGCTGGCTGACTGCCTACAGCCGCAGCCGTGGTGAAAAGACCATGAGCCAGCGTCTGGCCGCCGAGATCATGGATGCCGCCAACAACACCGGCGCCGCCGTGAAGAAGCGCGAGGATACCCATAAGATGGCTGAGGCCAACAAGGCTTTTGCTCATTTCCGTTATTGATCTGCTGGAGGTACATTCATGGCTACACCCAGAGAAGTTTCTCTTCAGATGACCAGAAACATCGGCATCATGGCCCACATTGATGCCGGCAAGACCACCACCACCGAGCGCATCCTCTACTACACCGGCATCACCCACAAGATCGGTGAGGTGCATGAGGGCGCAGCCACGATGGACTGGATGGTTCAGGAGCAGGAGCGCGGCATCACCATCACTTCCGCTGCCACCACCTGCTACTGGAGCCACAGCGAGACCCAGAAGGATCCCGTGGCGTACAAGAAGAACCGCCATCGTATCAACATCATCGACACCCCGGGCCACGTCGACTTCACCGTCGAGGTGCAGCGCTCTCTGCGCGTGCTGGACGGTTCTGTCACCGTTCTGGCTGCCAAGGGCGGCGTCGAGCCCCAGTCCGAGACGGTCTGGCGTCAGGCAGATGAATACAAGGTTCCCCGCATGGTCTACGTCAACAAGATGGACACCATGGGCGCCGACTTCTTCAACTGCATCAAGATGCTGCACGACCGCCTGCACGCCAATGGTGTGGCCATCCAGCTGCCCATCGGCTGCGAGGACACCTTCAAGGGCATCGTTGACCTGGTCGACATGACCGCTGAGGTCTACTACGACGACATGGGCAACGACATGCGCGTTGAGGAGATCCCCGACGACATGAAGGAGCAGGCGGAGGAATACCGCAACATCCTGATCGAGGCCGTCGCCGAGAACGACGAAGTGCTGATGGAGAAGTACCTCGAGGGCGAGGAGATCACCCGCGAGGAACTGAAGGCCGCCATCCGCAAGGAGACCATCGCCAACACCCTGGTCCCCGTGGTCTGCGGCTCTTCCTACAAGAACAAGGGCGTCCAGAAGCTGCTGGACGCGATCGTGGACTATATGCCCGCCCCCACCGATATCCCCGATATCAAGGGCGTCAATCCTGAGACCGAGGAGCCCGAGACCCGTCCGTCTTCCGACGACGCTCCCTTCGCCGCTCTGGCCTTCAAGATCGCTACCGACCCCTTCGTCGGCAAGCTGGCATACTTCCGCGTTTACTCCGGCAAGGTCGAGGCAGGCACCACCGTCTACAACTCGGTGAAGGACTGCCGCGAGCGTATGGGCCGTATCCTGCAGATGCACTCCAACCACCGCAAGGACATCGACTGCTGCTACGCAGGCGATATCGCGGCTGTTGTGGGCCTGAAGAATACCACCACCGGCGACACCCTGTGCGACGAGAACCACCCCATCATCCTCGAGTCGATGAAGTTCCCCGAGCCGGTCATCCGCGTGGCCATCGAGCCCAAGACCAAGGCCGGCAACGAGAAGATGGGCATCGCCCTGGCCAAACTGGCTGAGGAGGACCCCACCTTCAAGACCTACACCGATGAGGAGACCGGGCAGACCATCATCGCCGGCATGGGCGAGCTGCACCTGGAGATCATCGTTGACCGTCTGCTGCGTGAGTTCAAGGTCGAAGCGAACGTCGGCGCACCTCAGGTCGCCTACCGTGAGACCATCCGCAAGGCTGCCAACCAGGAGACCAAGTACGCCCGTCAGTCTGGTGGTAAGGGCCAGTACGGTCACGTCAAGATCAAGATCGAGCCCAACGAGCCCGGCAAGGGTTACGAGTTCGTCAACGCCATTGTGGGCGGCGCTATCCCGAAAGAGTACATCCCGGCTGTCGACAGCGGTATCCAGGGTGCTATGAAGGCGGGCGTGCTGGCTGGCTATCCGGTCGTTGATGTCAAGGTTACCCTGTGGGACGGCTCTTATCACGAGGTCGACTCCTCTGAAATGGCCTTCTCCATCGCCGGTTCCATGGCCTTCAAGGAGGCCATGCGCAAGGCCGATCCCATCATCACCGAGCCCATCATGAAGGTGGCCGTCATTGTCCCCGACGAGTATCTGGGCGACGTCATCGGCGACCTGAATGCCCGCCGCGGCCAGATCCAGGGCATGGAGGCTATGGCTGGCACCCAGCGTGTCAACGCTATGGTTCCTCTGGCTCAGATGTTCGGTTACGCCACTGACCTGCGCAGCAAGACCCAGGGCCGTGGCCAGTATGTGATGGAGCCCTCTCACTACGAGCCGGTGCCCAAGAACATCGCCGACCAGATCATTGCCGGCCGTACCAAGGAGTAAGGGCCGCGCGTTTCTGCCTGCGTTTTGATGCGGGGAGAAAATTTTCTGGAAAATCTCTTGATTTTGAAGGGATAATCTAGTAGAATAGCCTTGCAATGCAAATGTTGCAGGCGCGAGGCTGTTATAACCAAAAACCGTTTTAAAGGGAGGATATTCCAATGGCTGAAAAGGCAAAATTTGACCGTTCTAAGCCGCATGTTAACATCGGCACCATCGGCCACGTTGACCACGGCAAGACCACTCTGACTGCCGCCATCACCAAGGTTCTGGCCCTGAAGGGTGACGCAGACTTCATGGACTACGCCAACATCGATAAGGCTCCCGAGGAGCGCGCTCGTGGTATCACGATCAACTCCGCTCACGTTGAGTATCAGACCGACAAGCGTCACTACGCTCACGTTGACTGCCCGGGCCATGCTGACTACGTTAAGAACATGATCACCGGTGCTGCTCAGATGGACGGCGCTATCCTGGTCGTGGCTGCTACCGATGGTCCCATGCCCCAGACCCGCGAGCACATCCTGCTGGCCCGTCAGGTCGGCGTGCCCTATATCGTCGTGTTCATGAACAAGTGCGATATGGTCGACGACGAGGAGCTGCTGGACCTGGTCGAGATGGAGATCCGTGAGCTGCTGAGCGAGTACGACTTCCCCGGCGACGACACCCCCATCATCCGTGGTTCTGCTCTGAAGGCTCTGGAGTCCACCTCTACCGACCCCAACGCCCCCGAGTACGAGTGCATCAACGAGCTGATGAACGCGGTCGACGAGTACATCCCCACTCCCGACCGTCTGGCCGACAAGGACTTCCTGATGCCCGTTGAGGACGTCATGACCATTTCCGGCCGCGGCACCGTCGCTACCGGCCGTGTCGAGCGCGGCACCGCCAAGGTTGGCGATCAGATGGAGATCGTCGGCATCCGCCCCGAGCGTCTGACCACCACCATCACCGGTCTGGAGATGTTCCGCAAGAGCCTGGACTTCGCTCAGGCTGGCGACAACATCGGCGCCCTGCTGCGTGGCGTGGACCGCACTCAGATCGAGCGCGGCCAGGTCCTGGCTAAGCCCGGTTCTGTGCACCCCCACACCAAGTTCGAGGGCCAGGTCTACGTCCTGACCAAGGAAGAAGGCGGCCGTCACACTCCGTTCTTCTCCAACTATCGTCCTCAGTTCTACTTCCGCACCACCGACGTGACCGGCATCATCAACCTGCCCGAGGGCACCGAGATGTGCATGCCTGGCGATAACGTTGTCATGACCGTTGAGCTGCTGACCGCTGTCGCTATGGAAGAGGGCCTGCGTTTCGCTATCCGTGAGGGTGGCCGTACCGTTGGTTCCGGCGTCGTCAGCAAGATCATTGAGTGATTTTGCCCCGTGCGCTAAAGACTGATCTATAGCACTTTTGCCCCTTTCTGCCCCCAGGGTGGAAAGGGGCTTTTTGCTGTGGGTCCGGCAAAAGGCGGGGCAGGGGAAGGGGCAACCGCGGGTTGCTTGGCATCCGGCCGGGGCTGTGGTACAATGGCGGTGAGGTGATTTGAATGCAGACCAAAGATGTGATCCATTCGCTCCGGACGGAAAAAGGCTTGTCTCAGGAGGAACTGGCCGAACAAGTGTTTGTGACACGGCAGGCTGTGTCGCGCTGGGAGACCGGGGAGACGATCCCCGGCATCGACACCCTGAAACAGCTCTCGATATTCTTCGATGTTTCGATCAATACCCTGCTGGGATCGCCCCGGCAGCTGATCTGCCAGTGCTGCGGAATGCCGCTGGACGACGCCGTGATGAGCCGCGAGCCGGACGGCGCCCGCAATGAAGAGTTCTGCCAATGGTGCTATGCAAATGGGGCGTTTGCTTACCACGACCTTGCAGAGCTGATCGACTTTTTGACGGGAAGCATGGCAAACGAGTTCTGGCCGCCCGAACAGGTGCGGGCGTATCTGGAAGAACATCTGCCGAAGCTGGGCTATTGGCAGAAGATTAAAAAATGAATCGCTGCACCTGAGTGAATTTCAGGGCGAAGACAGTCGCTTTTCGGCGCAGAATATGGTATACTATAAAAGTATACATTCGTTTTGGAATACATACAGGAGGAAAGAGAATGCAGCAGCATGAAACGGTGATCGTACTGGACTTCGGCGGCCAGTACAACCAGCTGATCGCGCGCCGTGTGCGTGAGAACAACGTCTACTGTGAGATTTATTCCTATAAGACCGACCCCGCGGTCATCCGCGCCAAGAATCCCAAGGGGATCATCTTCACCGGCGGGCCCAACAGCGTGTACCTGGAGGATTCTCCCAGCTGCGACCCCGAGATCTTCACCTGGGGGGTGCCCATCCTGGGCATCTGCTACGGCAGCCAGTTGATGATGCACCTGCTGGGCGGCAAGGTGACCCGCGCGCCCGAGCGTGAATACGGAAAGACCGAGGTCTTTGTGGACACCAGCAGCAAGCTGTTTGAGGGCGTGTCGCCGTCCACCATCTGTTGGATGAGCCACAACGACTACATTGAGCAGGCGGCGCCCGGCTTCAAGATCACGGCCCACACCGCCAACTGCCCGGTGGCAGCCATGGAGGACACCAGCCGCGGGCTGTATGCCGTGCAGTTCCACCCCGAGGTGCTGCACACCGCGGAGGGCAAAAAGATGCTGCACAACTTCGTGTACAACGTGTGCGGCTGCGCCGGCGACTGGAAGATGGACTCCTTTGTGGAGAGCAACGTCAAGGCCCTGCGGGAGCAGATCGGCGACGGCAAGGTGCTGTGCGCTCTGTCCGGCGGCGTGGACTCGTCGGTCCTGGCGGCCATGCTGGCCAAGGCGGTGGGCAAGCAGCTGACCTGCGTCTTTGTGGACCACGGCCTGCTGCGCAAGAACGAGAAGGAGGAGGTCTGCGCCGTCTTTGGCCCGGGCAACCCCAACTTTGACATCAACTTTATTTGTGTGGACGCCCGCGCCCGCTACTTCAGCAAGCTGGCCGGCGTCACCGAGCCGGAGCGCAAGCGCAAGATTATCGGCGAGGAGTTCATCCGCGTCTTTGAGGAGGAAGCCAAGAAGATCGGCCATGTGGACTTCCTGGCACAGGGCACCATCTACCCCGACGTGGTGGAGAGCGGCCTGGGCGGCGAGTCCACCGTCATCAAGAGCCACCACAACGTGGGCGGCCTGCCCGACCACGTGGACTTCAAGGCTCTGGTGGAGCCCCTGCGCAACCTCTTTAAGGACGAAGTGCGTCAGGCCGGCCGCGAGCTGGGCCTGCCCGAGTACATCGTCAGCCGCCAGCCCTTCCCGGGCCCGGGCCTGGCCATCCGCATCATCGGTGAAGTGACCCCCGAGAAGGTGGCCATCGTCCAGGATGCGGACGCCATCTGGCGCGAGGAGATCGCCAAGGCCGGCCTGGCAGGGGAGATCAGCCAGTACTACGCCGCCCTGACCAATATGCACAGCGTGGGCGTCATGGGCGACGAGCGCACCTACGACTACGCCGTGGCGCTGCGCGCTGTGACCACCACCGACTTTATGACGGCCGAGAGCTACAATGTCCCCTGGGACGTGCTGGGCACCGTCACCAGCCGCATCGTCAACGAGGTAAAACACGTCAACCGCGTGTTCTACGACTGCACCGGCAAACCGCCGGCCACGATCGAGATGGAATGAGTTCAAACGCAAAAATTAAACGAATTATCGTTTGATTTTTGCTAAAATCTCCGCCGTGGCAACGGTTTGGCAACACTTTTCATTATTCTAAAAAAAAGAGCTACCTGATCTGTATGGATCAGGTAGCTCTTTTTGCGCTTAATATAAGTCGGGATGATAAGAAACTAAATTACTGTTTCATTTGATTTAGTAAATCGTCTTGGTTGTCGTCTGAATTGTTATCATTTGTGCGAATCAGTTAGACCTTTTTTCTTATTTTATGTTATGGATAATCTGTTTTGCAGCTTCCTCTGAAATTGAGAAAAGTGTCTGTCGGAAATTGAAACCGCAGTTTGCAATTTCTTTCATCCTGGAAGCAGAGATAGGGTTTGCTAAAACAACAAAGTTGTCTAGGTGCATATTGTACTCATACTCCAACAAGTCACCCTCATCTACCTTATTTAATATGCCATCAGCTTTTCCGTAAGCTACAATACCAACACCACTTTGGTAGAGAAAGACCGTGTCACCCTTTTGAAGTTTCTGGATTTTCTCTTTCCAGCCAGTGCAATAGGCAGCAGCTTTATGTTCGCGAAGCATAGCACGATGATGATCTGGGTTATTTCGATAATTTGTGTTAAGTACATAGCAACTGTTTTCGTATTCTAGAAAATCAGAGATTTGGGAATACATATTGAACTCAATAAAGTATTCACCTGAGATTTCAAATACCCAGTAGACGATTGCATCAATGTTTAGGCCATTACCTTTCCAGTAGATAATTGATTCGATCGTTTCCTGATCTAACCCGTTTGTTACGATGATAAAGTGCTGCTTTTGGTTGAAGTCGCTTTCAGATAGTTGACTGACCTGTTTGTTATAAAAATAGAAAGAATGATCTTGCATCAGATTGGCACACGGGTTATGTTGATACTTCTGATACATACTGTTCAGATCATCATAATTGCTGCGACCAAATAACTGCCCATAGCGTAGGACTTGTAAAAGATTTTCCTGCTTTCCTGACCATCTTTTTAATTCAAAGATATAGAGGTCACCAGCAGAATCCAATGCCAAAATGTCGGGCTCTTCCTGACGTACTCGCTCATTAAAGATTGTCATCAGATCATTGCTAGAAATAAAATCCTGAATATTGTGGGAGATTAGATTCTCCAAATCCTTTTCTTTCCAACCGATATCAGCCAACGTGACTCGTTTCACTTTCTGATAGATGTTCCGGTTCTGATATTGATTTAATTTATATAGCATATTTTACTCCTCAAACACTCTCATTTTTTGTCAATCTCGAAAAGTAGATGATCCATAAGTGCATCAGAAGGAACCTTTGCTCGAATTGTGCTGGTATCAAGCTCAGGATAGTGGTACCGCCACTTGTCGTAGTCCTCCTTGGAGATCTCGCCAGCCTCAAGCTTGGCAGCCTGCTCCCGCCAGCTGCACAGCATCTCGTGGAGGCGGGCAGCGTCTTTGTTCTGGCGCACATCTACGGTGAGGCAGACCTCACCGTCTAACTCACGGACCTTGAGGCCATAGAGGTCTTCCAGGGTGAATAGGGTGTGCATCAGGCCGGTATAGGAGTCAATGTCAGGCACAGAAAGAGCCTGAGGGGAGACATCCAGCACTTCGGCCAGGGCCGCCGTCAAGTCAGCCTTGGGTGACCGGGAACCATTTTCATACTGAGCCAACCGGACATCGGCAGACTTTTCGGGGAAGCCGACGGTCATTCCGAGGTATTTCTGGGTCATTCCCCTTAACATGCGGAAAAAGCGGATGCGTTCACCTATTGCCATGAGAGTCATCTCCATTCGTCGGTTTGTTACAACCAGAGTATAACAGATATGCTTAAGATAGTCAAGAGAAAATGAAACAAAAAAGTTTAATATATCACGCCCAGCCTCTTGACTTAAGCAAAATTGTATAGCATAATGATAATAAACAAAAATGCTTAGTACATCCGAACCTTGAAAACTGAATGAAGAACCACCAGACAACGACTTCTCTGTAAGAGCCAGATCGGGGAGGGGACGCCAGGACTTCCGCAAGGAACGAGCGAACCCGAACCCCGAAGAATCCGGGCAGTCCCCGGAGGAGGCGATGAGGACAGGGAAGAGAGACTCCCCACCAGCTACAGCCCGAGCGAGATCATAACCGTCGCAGGCGATAGGGTGAGAGGCTCCGTAAGTCAATCGGAGATTGAAAAATGAGTGCCGGCCCACTACCGGCAGCCTGGTGGAAGCCAAACCGACCGAACCAAACCCACAAAAGCCGCTGGAGGGAAACCAGCGGCATCCAGAAAACAGGAGGAATCCAAATGAGCGAAGAAAAGATTTTTATGCGAGTGGACGAGGTGGCGGAGACTTTGGGAATCTCCAAATCTCACGCCTATAAGATCGTCCACCAACTCAACAAAGAGATGGCCCAGATGGGATATATCACCGTCTCAGGCCGAATCAATCGGAAGTATTTCATGAAGAAGCTATGCTACAGCGAAGACGGAAGGGAGGAGAGCTGATGTCTGTTTATAAGGATGAAAAGACGGGAACCTGGCGAGCCGTTTACCGCTACACCGACTGGAATGGCGAAAAGAAGCAAACCCAAAAGAGAGGGTTTAAAACCAAACGAGAGGCACAGTCATGGGAACGGGAACAGCTCATTAAGAGCAGTGCTGACCTGGATATGACCTTCAAGAGCTTTGTGGAGCTTTATACCGCCGACATGAAAACGCGTCTGAAGGAAAATACCTGGGCGACCAAGGAGCATATCATCCGCACCAAACTGCTGCCCTATTTCGGAAAATTGAGAATGAGTCAGATCACGGCCCAGCAAATTATCACCTGGCAAAACAAGATGATTGAATACCGCGATGAACACGGAAAACCGTATTCTCCGGTCTATCTCAAAACGGTGCACAATCAGCTCAGCGCGATTTTTAATCATGCGACTCGGTTTTATAATTTGCAGAATAACCCCTGCCAAAAAGCCGGCAGCATGGGGAAGAAAAAGAATCGCGAAATGCTCTTCTGGACCAAGGAGGAGTACCTGAAATTTGCCGAGGTGATGATGGATAAACCGCTCTCTTATTACGCCTTTGAGATGCTGTACTGGTGCGGCATCCGGGAGGGTGAATTACTGGCCTTGACGCCTTCTGATTTTGATTTCGAGAAGGGGACCGTATCCATCACAAAATCCTACCAGCGCCTGAACGGACGGGACCTCATTACAACTCCCAAAACTGAAAAAAGCAACCGAGTGATCCGCATGCCAAAATTTCTGGTTCAAGAAATACAGGACTATCTCAAAATGCTGTATGGAATCGGCCCAGAGGATCGGATGTTTCAGGTCACAAAAAGCTATCTTTACCGGGAGATGAAGCGAGGGTCAAAGGAAGCCGGAGTGAAGTGCATTCGGGTACACGATATCCGACACAGTGCGGTTTCTCTGCTCATTGATATGGGCTTTTCTGCAACAGCAATTGCCGACAGGGTGGGGCATGAGAGCATAGAAATCACCTATAACTATGCGCACATGTTCCCGTCCCGGCAAGCTGAGATGGCAGACAAATTGGATGTAGAAAGGGGAATAGAAAATGTCTCAAAAAAATCGTGATGAACACAACCGCTGGCGGAATAAAACTGTAGCTTTCCGGGTGTCCCCGGAGGAGGACAAGCAGCTTGAGACCTATGTGAAATTGTCCGGGCTGACCAAGCAGGACTATATCACCCGCCGGCTGCTGGGAAGGGAGGTGATCGTCCAGGGAAATCCCCGGGTATTCAAGGCAT